>JAABVA010003384.1_pt1 | contig 15182 bp, 19 predicted proteins | sample 5560331 | NCBI WGS metagenome assembly JAABVA01 (sample SAMN12812661, study PRJNA571458) | rock metagenome | isolation source: Antarctica rocks | place: Antarctica: Victoria Land, Mt New Zealand sud | collected 2016-01-07 | reverse complement strand
ACGACGACGAACACGAAAGGCCGCAGCAGCCCTGCGATACCGTCTGGCAGAGGCTCCAAGGCACAGGAAACTACAATGCATGGCACTCAGAACCAGGTAAGTTCGCGCGTATGGGGCAAAGCCCCGCAAGCCCCCAACCCACACCAAAGACCGCGGCCCCCCGCGCAGGCGCCGGTCGATGCGGCGCCGTGGGCAAGGTGAAGGCTTCGGCGAAGAGCGGGGCGCGGCGGCCAAGGACGAACCGGAAACCGACGGCAGCCGTTCCCGCCGCGCCCGCCATGACAAGGGCAAGGCTGGGGTCCCAGCGTCCCGCGACGTCGAGGAACCCCAGCACCTTGGCGGGATCGATCATCCGCGAAAGGGTCAAGCCCAGGCCGAACAACAGCCCCGCCATGCTGGCCGCCGCCACATGACGCATCCTAGCCTCCGATCAGGTGGCGGGTCACGAATACCGTGGCCACCGCGACAGCGACGAACATGCCGGTGGCTGCGAACGAGTGCGGCGACAGGCGCGCGATGCCGGCGACGCCGTGCCCGCTCGTGCACCCGCTGCCGAGCCGCGTGCCGAAGCCGACCAGCAGGCCGGCAGTCACGAGCAGCCCGGTCGAGGACGTGACCGTGATGGGCGGCACCCCTCCGGCCACGGCCGCATAGAGGGACGGAGCGGCAAGCAGCCCGGCGATGAAGGCCACCCGCCATGCGGCGTCGCCGGCCTTGGACGTCAGCAGGCCGCCAACGACGCCGCTGATGCCGGCGATGCGACCGTCGGCCAGCAGCAGGAGAACCACCGAGAGGCCGATCAGGATGCCACCGAGAAGGGCTGGCAAGGGCGTGAAGTTTTCCATGGCGTGCTCAGCCCTGCAAGCTGCGGATGGCCGTGCAGCCGGTCTCTCGGAAGCGGTTGAGCGGGATCTTGAGATAGGAGATGCCGTTCGCCTCCGGCTCGGGCAGCCGCCCGCCGCAGATGTTGACCTGCAAGGCGTCCAGCATCAGGCCGGGGAAAGGCAGCGCCCGGTCGCGCTCCTCGCGCATCTGCACGAACGCGTCCTCGCTCACGCCGTCATGGGCGTGGATGTTGTGCCGGCGCTGCTCCGCCACCGTCGCCACCCATTGCGGCGCTCGTCCGCTCGGCTGGTAGTCATGGCCGGTGAACAGGCGGGTGCCCGGCGGGAGCGACAGGATGCGGCGGATGCTGCGGTAAAGCGCACGGGCGTCGCCGCCGGGGAAGTCGGCCCGCGCCGTGCCGCTGTCCGGCATGAACAGGGTGTCATGGATGAAGGCGGTGTCCCCAACGAGGTAGGTCACCGAGGCCGCGGTGTGGCCAGGCGAGAGGATGACCTCCGCCTCCAGGCCGCCGATGCGGAAGCGGTCGCCGTCCTTGAACAGCCGGTCCCACTGCGAGCCGTCGGCCGAAAAATCGAGGAGGTGGTAAATCCCTTTCCAGATGTCCTGGACGGCGGTGACGTGCTCGCCGATCGCCGTTGGCGCCCCGAACACCTCCTTGAGGTATGGGGCAGCCGAGAGGTGGTCGGCGTGCGGGTGGGTGTCGAGGACCCACGCCACGGTCAGCCCCTGTTCCCGGACGAACGCCACCATCTGGTCTGCGAACTGGGTGTGCGTGCCCCGGCAGGCGTGGTCGAAGTCGAGGACCGGGTCGATGAGGGCACAGTGCCCCGTCGCAGGGTCCGCGACGACGTAGGCGATGCTGTTGGTTTCCTTCTCGTAGAAACCGGTCACCACCGGGTGGGCGTCAGCCATGGTTGCCTCCTTGCATGCGCGTCTCGCCGCCCGGGCGCCTCACGGTTCCGCCGTCCCGTGCGGTGGCGGACTGCCTCCGGCGCCTGGTGCGGACGGCGTGTCCTTGGCGCAGAACAGCTCGTAGAGAAGGCCGATCACCCGCTCCGCCGGCACGCTCCCCAGGCTGTAGTAGATCGTGCGCGACGCGCGGCGGGTCCTCACCAGCCCGTCCGCGCGCAATCGGGTCAGGTGCTGCGACAAGTGCGGCTGGCGCATCTCAAGCAGCCGTTCCAGCTCCCCCACCGACTTCTCCCCTTCGACAAGGGAACACAGGATCATCAAGCGGTGCTCGTTGCAGAGCGCCTTCAGGAACTGCCCTGCCTCCCCAGCCCGGCTGCGTATCTCAATCATATTCACATTTGACTATCTATGAAAGAAGAATATGTATTCAAGGTGTCAACGCAGTGGGAGGCTTCCATGGCTCAGAGGATCAGGATCAACGACGGCCTAAGCGTGGATATGGGCCAGCCGACCAGGGAAGCGTTGGGACGCTTGGCTCAGGAAGGGTTTCGGGCGGTGGTCAACCTGCGGATGGCGGGGGAGCAGGACCAGCCTCTCTCGCCGCAAGCGGAAGGGGAGGTCGTCCGCCAGGCTGGCTTGGCTTATGTCCACATTTCAGTTGCCGGCGCCGGCTGGAAGCCCGAGCAGGTCAATGGGTTTCGAGAGGAGCTGTCCAAGCTGCCGGGGCCGGTGCTCGTCCACTGCGCCTCCGGAAAGCGGTCCGGCGCGTTCGCCATGCTCCACGTTGCCAGTCAGGAGAAGCTGACGGGAGAGGATACGCTCGTCCAAGCCAAAAAGCTGGGGTTCGACTGGGTGGGCCCTGAGCCCGAAGGCTTCATCAAACGCTATATGACGACCGTGGGCGCGAACCGGCTCTGAGTTCGCGGCAGGACGTAGATTGTCTCACTTCGGCGCACGCAGCCCTTCAGGCCTCGACCCTAAGCACCTATCAGTTGCAGCAACGCTCCAGAGTTGCGGGAGGGGCTGCAACGTTTGAAGCAGGTTGGCGATGCGCCGCAGGCCGCGGGTGAACCACGACGTCATGCTGCGCAGGACGTTCTTCGGCTGCTGGCGCGGGCGTCTGCATTCGGCGGGCTCGGCTTTGCCCACGAATACCGGCCGCTGGAGAAAAAGGAACTGGTCTTCGTCCTCCAGCGCCACTGGAAGAAGCTGGGCTTGGAAATGGCTGAAGACGAGTTCACCGATGCGCAGGCCATCGCCGCGGTTGTCCGCATCACGAGCGGCAACTTCCGCCTGCTGCAACGTCTTTTTGCTCAGGTTGAGCGGGTGATGAAGATCAACGAGCTCTCGTCGTTGACCGAGGATGTCATCGAAGCTGCCCGCAGCACGCTGGTCATCGGTGCCACTTAGCCCTGCCTAAACCGTGCCAACTAGCGATGCAGGTCACATTATCCTAGTGAATATGTGGAACTTTCTCCCGATCATTGGCAGGACCATTTTTGGACACTCAGCCAAACTGCCGATGAAGCAACGAGGTCAGAACGTTTTCGCGGTCAGCACACGGCAGCGCCATCTCGTTGTTTTAACAGCGACTTTTAAAACTCAGAATCCTTGTGACCAAGAATTACACGTATCCTGAACCTACCCCTGCTTCGCACGCTTTATCTTTGCGACTATCTCAGCAATCCCGCGTTCCGCACCGACATCCTCGATCTGTTCAATCAGGGCGAAGCCGTCCATAGCCTACAGCGGGCCATTCACAACGGCGGGATCACCGCGAAACACGGCCGCACCACGGAGCAACTCGCCGCCATTTCGGGCGTACTGACGCTGCTCGCGAACGTCATCATGGCCTGGAACACCCATCGCCTCCAGGCCATGATCGATCAGGCGCCAAACGATCATCCCGACGAGGTGCTGAGCCGGATGGCGCCGATCGGACACAAGCACATCAACATGCGCGGCATCCTGACGTTCGACTTTGCACAGCACGCATCAGGCCTGCTTTGGCAAGCATCCATCGTCAGCAATGACCGCGCGTCAAAATGAAAAGCTGACTTTCTAACCATATCAGCACGTTACCGTCCCGCTGCTACCACAGAGCGTTGAAAGTGAACACCTTTCAGATCGGCACTTTTGGCATGCAGGTTACGACAAGGCCCATTAAGGACTGCGGCAAAGCGACCAAAGAATACGGATCGCTAACTCGCTTTAATATCCGTGCTGTCGAGCACTCTATTTTGTGCCCACCAGAATGATGCGACAGGAACGACAATCCATTGTAGCAGAGGTGACAGCCCCGTCCCGAGCACCGGCACAACGGGCATGGTAGCGGCATAGGCCCAGCTGCCACGGACCGAGACGTTCAGCCACTCGCTAAAAGCGGTGTAGGCGACACCAAACAGAAGCGTGACGAGTGCTACACGACTATAATTCCGCTTGGGCCAACCTCGCCCTGCTAGAAACACTGCAATCGACAACACGATTGTTGCTATTACTAAATCCCCCGCGCTGCAATGCATGACGACAAAGATTAAGTAAGCGGGAGTTCCACTTTCCCATAATGTGTAAAGCGGTAGGTGCAATGTTTCCCAAATGACATTTCCCAACAGCGTCGCACCAAGATAGCGAAAGCCGACCTGCAGGTGGTCTGACCAAGATAGAGAAAAGTTGTTCACCGGCTGCTGCGGAGTAGGTACTTTCCCAAAGCAGCGATACCAAGCACCAGCAGCACGACCACGAGCAGACCGATCAAGCCCATGCCCCACATCATGGCACCGCTCATCGTTCCGCTTTGCATCATGATCTACGCTCCAATCTATCTATAAGGGCCAAAGGCTAAGTGAGGAGCGGCACTGCCGCTCCCCACGATGGATCAGCCTTTGTTTGCGGGAGCAGCCGGCGCAGTGGCACCGCCCTTTTCCTGGGCCATCAACTCCATCATGTGATTGCAGTTGTCCATCATCTTGGTCATTTTCTGCATCATCTCCGGGTTCATCGGCATCCCGGCCTGACCATTCGGCATGCCCTGCATCATCATGCCGCCGCCCGGGGCCGCCGGCGGAGTCGCCGGAGCAACCGTCTGGGCGAAGGCGGGAACGCCGGCCAGCGCCAAGCCTCCTAGCAATCCCGCCATTGCGATCACGCCCTTGATCTTGTTCATCTGAGCCATTGTTCGAAACTCCACTTTGTTGCTCTCCTGATCTGCAGCGCGGGAGGGTGACGCGCCTTTCTCACTCAGCCGGTTGAGGCATCTGCCCGCGAGTAGGGGCAGGCGCTTCGGCACGGTGAGGCAGCCGCCATCCCTTGATGATCGTGTAGATCGCAGGGATGACGAGCAGAGTAAGGAGGGTGGACGACACCATCCCTCCGACCATCGGGACGGCAATGCGGCGCATGACCTCGGAGCCGGTGCCGGTGCTCCAGAGGATCGGCAGCAGCCCGGCCATGATCGCGACGACGGTCATCATCTTCGGCCGCACGCGCTCGACAGCGCCGTGCATGATGGCTTTTTGAAGATCCTCGCGGCTCAAGGCGACGCCTTCGAGTAGGCGCTTCTGCCGGATTTCGACGAGGGCATGGTCGAGATAGATCAGCATCACCACGCCGGTTTCGGCCGCCACGCCCGCAAGCGCGATGAAGCCGACGGCCACGGCCACGCTCATGTTGTAGCCCAGCAACCACATCAGCCAGGCGCCGCCGACCAATGCGAACGGCACCGACAGCATGACGATGAACGTCTCCGTCAGCCGCCCGAAGTTGAGGAACAGCAACACCATGATCACGACCAGCGTCGCCGGCACGACCACCTTCAGCTTGGCCTCGGCACGTTGAAGGTACTCGAACTGCCCACTCCATTCGATGTGGTAGCCCGGCGGCATCCTGACCTGCTCAGCTACCTTGGCCGACGCCGCCGCGACGTAGCCGCCCAAGTCCCGACCGGCCAAATCGACATAGATGTAGGCAACCGGCTGGGCGTTTTCCGTGCGGATGCTGGGCGGCCCCGTGGTGACATGGATGCTGGCGAGCTGTCCGAGCGGGATCATGGCCCCGCTCATTGTCGGCACCAGGACCTGGCTGGCAATGGCTTCGGGGTCATCCCGCAGGCCGCGCGGATAGCGTACGTTGACGCCATACCGCTCGCGGCCTTCGACCGTCGTGGTGACCGTCTCACCGCCAAGCGCGGTCGCGACCACCTTCTGCACGTCTTCGACCGAAAGCCCGTATCGGGCCGCCGCCTCCCGGTCTGGCTCGATCTCGACGTAATGCCCGCCTTCCAGGCGTTCGGCGAAGGCGCTCGTGGTGCCTGGTACGTCATGGACGACGTGTTCGACCTTGGTCGCCAAGTCCTCCAGCACGTTCAGGTCCGGGCCAAACACCTTGACGCCGACCGGGGTGCGGATGCCGGTCGAGAGCATGTCGATGCGCGCCTTGATCGGCATGGTCCAAGCGTTGCTGACGCCAGGGAGCTGCAAGGCGGCGTTCATCTCCGCGATCAGCCCGTCCAGCGTTTTGCCAGCCGGCCACTCGGCCGGCGGCTTCAGGTTGACGATGGTCTCGCTCATCTCGACCGGGGCCGGGTCAGTCGCGGTCATCGCTCGGCCCGCCTTGCCGAAGACGGACTCGACCTCCGGGAATGTCTTGATGATGCGGTCCTGCGTTTGCAGCAGCTCGGCCGCCTTGGTGACGGACAAGCCCGGCAGCGTCACCGGCATGAACAGCAGCGTCCCTTCGTTCAAACTCGGCATGAATTCGCTGCCGAGCTGCGAAGCCGGCCACACCGTGGCGCCCAGGATCGCGATGGCTGCGACCACGACCAGAACCGGGACCCTGAGAACGAGGCGGATCACCGGGCGATAAATCCAGATCAGCGCTCGGTTGATCGGGTTCTTCGACTCTGGGATGATGCGCCCGCGCACGAAAAACAGCATCAGCACCGGCACCAGCGTGATGGATAGCAGCGCGCCGGCCGCCATCGCGAAGGTTTTGGTATAGGCGAGTGGCTTGAACAGCCGGCCTTCCTGGTCTTCCAGCGCGAACACCGGCAGGAAGGCGGCGACGATCACCAGCAGGCTGAAGAACAGCGACGGGCCGACCTCCTTGGCGGCCGCGATCAATGCCGGGCCGCGCGGTTCGCCGGGCTTGAGCCGTTCGACGTGCTTGTGAGCGTTTTCGATCATGACGATCGCCGCATCCACCATGGCGCCGAGCGCGATAGCGATGCCGCCCAGGCTCATGATGTTGGAGCCGATGCCGAGCGCGTACATGCCTGCGAACGCCACCAGCACGCCGATCGGCAACGTCAGGATGGCGACCAGCGCGCTTCGGAAATGCAGCAGGAAGATCACGCACACGACGGCGACGATCAGGCTTTCCTCGACCAGCGTGTGCTTGAGGGTGTGGATGGCACTGTCGATGAGCTGCGAGCGGTCATAGACCGGTTGGATCGAGACACCCTCGGGCAAACCGGGCTTCAGCTCCTCCAGCTTCGCCTTGATGTTGCCGATGGTGGTCAGCGCATCGGCGCCGTCGCGCTTGAGCGCGATGCCGCCGACGACCTCGCCGGTGCCGTTCATCTCGGCAATGCCGCGTCGCTCGTCGGGGCCGAGTTCGACGCGGGCCACGTCCTTCAGCAGCACTGGCGTGCCGGACCCGCTGGGATCAGCCTTTAGTACGACGTTGCCCAGGTCGGCCATGTTGCGCAGGTAGCCGCGCCCACGGACCATGTACTCGGTCTCGCTCATCTCGATGGTGCGTCCGCCCACGTCGTTGTTGCTGGCGCGGATGGCATCGGATACCCGGTTCAGGGGGATGCCGAACGCTTGCAGCTTCTGCGGATCGACGACGACCTGGTATTGCTTCTCGAAGCCGCCGACGCTGGCGACCTCGGCGACGCCCTTCGCGGTCACCAGGTTGTAGCGCACGATCCAGTCCTGGATGCTGCGCAGTTCGGCCAGCGTGCGTTGTGCCCCGAGTACGACGTATTGGTAGACCCAGCCGACGCCGCTGGCATCCGGCCCGAGCGCGGGCGACACGCCGGCCGGTAGCCGTTTGGCCGCGAAGTTCAGGTATTCCAGCACCCGCGACCGCGCCCAATACAGGTCGGTGCCGTCGTCGAACACGACATAGACGAAGGAGAGGCCGAAATCCGAGAAGCCGCGGACCACCTTGGCGTGCGGCACCGCCAGCAGCGCCGTGGTCAAGGGATACGTGACCTGATCCTCAACCACCTGGGGTGCCTGGCCCGGGTACTCGGTGTAGACGATCACCTGGGTGTCCGAGAGGTCGGGTAGCGCATCTAACGGCGTGTTGGCGACCGACCATACGCCGACGCCCACGACGATAAGTGTGGCAAGCAGCATTAGCATCTTGTTGCGAGCACACAGCTCGATGAGGCGGCCGATCATGGCGTGGCTCCCGGTTGGGTGGATTTCGGCTTGGCGCCATCGGCGAAGCCTTGCAGGGCGGCGCGAAGGTTGCTCTCCGCGTCGATCAGGAAGTTGGTGCCGACGACGACGCGGTCGCCCGGCTTGATGCCGTCCGTCACCTGCACCCAGTCATCGCCGTGGATGCCCAGGTGAACCTGCCGCGGTACGAATTTGCCGACCCCGGCCGTCACGAGGACGACTTGGCGCGTGCCGGTGTCGAGCACGGCGGAGTTCGGCACCATCAGCACCGGTTCACCGCCGGCTGCAGCGTCAATCTGCACGTTCGCGAACATCGCGGCTCGCAACGTCCCGTCGGGGTTCGGCAACACGATCCGCACACGCGCAGTCCGAGTCTCGGCCGACAGCGTCGGATAAACAAAATCGACCTTGCCCTCGAAGGTCCGACCCGGGAAGGCGACGAAGGTCGCTCGCGCGGTTTGCCCCGGCTGTATCGCGCCCAGGTCCTGCTCCTGCACTTGCGCGATCAGCCAAAGCTGGGAGAGGTCCGCGGTCTTGTAGAGCGTCTCGCCGGCGTCCACCCGCATGCCCTCCTGCACCGGCTTGTCGGTGACGACGCCATCGGCCTGGGCCATGACGGGGATGCGCCGAATGGATCGTCCCGAGCGGCGCAGGCGTGCGATCTCCTCCTCGGGGATATTGAGCGCGCGCAGCCGTTGAATGGACCCCGTGCTCATGGCACTGCCCATCCGAGCGGCGATGAGGTACTCCTCCTCGGACGCCACCATATCGGGCGAGTAGATCTCGGCCAGGACCTGGCCGCGCTTCACCGGGTCGCCGGTCGCGGCGACGGTAAGGTGCTCGACCCAGCCGGGCACCCTCGTCGTGACGGTCACGAGACGGCGCTCATCGAAGTGGAGGGTTCCAGTCGCGCGAACGCTGCGTGCGGCTGACGGCCGCATCTCCGCCGCTTCGGTCCGCACGCCCAGCGTCTGCAAGCGCCCCGGCGTGATCCGAACGGTGCCGGGCGGGTCGCCTTGGCTGCCCTCGTCGGCGTAGACAGGGATGTAGGCCATCCCCATGCTGTCATTCTTGGGCTTGGGTGAGGTGTCCGGAAGTCCCATCGGATTGCGGTAGTAGAGGACACTGTGGTCGCCGCCGCCCGCCGGCTTGGGTGCAGCAGCCGGTTGCGCCGCGGGTTGACGGGCTGGACCGTCCTCGAACACTGCCCGGTAATCCCGCCCGTCCGCCGCCTTCTTCGGACCAGCCGCGTAGAACGGTTTGCCGTCCGGGTCCTGGTAGAACAGCGGATGCCGTGCTGCCTCGTCTGCATAGACGATCCCAATTCCGGCGAAGCCGATGGCCGCAGCGGCGGCCAGGAAAACAGAGCGCATCACAGGTCTCCCCCGATCAGGCGTTCGATCGCGGCAAGCTCGACCTGTTCGTCGAGTTGCGTTTGCAGCAGCCGAAGCTCGACATCGTGCGTTTGGTGTTCGGCATTGATGGCGGCTGTCAGGTCGCCCCTGCCCTGGCCGTAATTGGCTAGGACCGTCTGGAAGGCCGCGCGGGTTTGAGGCACGGCCTCTCGCCGCAGAAGCACCTCGGTCGTTCGGGCTGCCCGCAGCTTGGCAACCGCCTCGCCCAGGGCGCCCTCAATCTCCAACCGGGCAGCATCGTAACGCTGCTCCGTCGCGCCGAGCTGGGCTGCCGCCTCTTGCTGGCCGGCGCCCTCACGGCCCCATGGCAGCGGAATGTTGAGCCCAACCGTCGCCGAAAAGCCGACCGGCCGGTTGTTGGTCTGGAACAGCGGTCCCGCGCCGACCGTGATGTCCGGGTAAGAGGCCTTGTCGGCCAGCGTGCTGCGCGTCCGGGCCGCTTCGATAGTTGCATTGTTGGCAACGAGCGTTGGATTGACCGACCGCGCGCGGTCGACCAGCAGCGTGAGGACCGGTTCAGAAGCGGGAATGGGCTTGAGGCGCAGCGGCTCGGCAAGCGGTGCATCCGCCGATCGCCCGACCAGGGTGTTCAGGCGCGCCCGGGCGGCGCTCTTCACGCCATCCAGTCTCGCCGCCTCGACCTTGGCCGTCGTCTCTTCCCCAAGCGCCTGGATGACGGCCACCTGGTCGCCGCCACCCTGGCCATAGCGCGCGGAGGCCGCCGCACGCAGGCGATGTGCCAGGCCGGCAATCTCTTGGTTCACAGCGACATTGCGGGTGGTCAGGTAGTACTGCGCGTAAGCGACCTTGATCTTCTCATCGAGTTCGTCCTGCGCGGCTCGTTCCCGGCCACGGTTGGCATCGACATCGGCAAGGGCGGCCTGGCGGCGTAGGCTGCGCTTGCCCCAGAGCGGGAAGGCTTGAGTCAGCATCACCGTATGGGCGCTGAAGACGCCGGGGTCCTTGTAGTAGGTATAGTTGTCGCTGATCGTCGGGTCATCGAGCGCGTCGGCGCCGCTGGCCCTGGCAGAAGCCACCTCGGTGTCAAGCGCCGAAGCCCGCAGCCCAGGGCTGAGGCGGCGTCCCGCAGCCAACAATCCGTCAACGGTCGTGCCCAACAAGGCGTCTACCGGCTGGGCATGGGCGGGAGCCTGAACGGCCAGGCCAAAAGCCAACGCCAGGCTTGCACAAAAAGGCAGACAAACCGGCCGGTGCCGACGGCAGTTGACGGAATGGCTCACAGCTTGATTCCAGTCTTGAGGCTAGGAGCGACACCACTGAGCGGCCGGCAGGCCTGAGCGAGGCCGGCGATTTCATCCGGCGTATCGACCCCCTTCGCGGCAGCTCGCATCGCGACCGGAAGAGATGGCCACACACGGTCAATGGCGGTTCGTATCACCTGGTCGATCCGTGTGCGGTCCTCATCAGCGCGTGCCGGGTCATGCTGCAGATTTGGCAAAGTCAGCCGCGACAACACAGGGTTCAATTCCTCTGCGAACTGCGTCAGCACCGCATCGTCCGACGCCGCAAGAAGGATGTAATGATGGCGCGCCAGTGCGAGGCAGTTCGGATCGGCAGCCAAGTCCTTGGCGACTTCAATGTGTCTTTCCATTAGCTTCACAATGACGGCTACGTGGATAGGATCGGAGCAGGCCGTCTCGACTGCTGTATCAACCGCGAGACTCACGCTGTAGCCCGTCTTCGCTATGCTGAAGCCGAGCGGGGTGTGGTTGCCGATCCATCCACTCTGCTCAGCCAGCCCAATGACTTCAGGCAAAGTGAAATTCATCTGCACATCGACCGGCTCATGCAGGGCTTCGAGGGAGAACGCCGCCTTGGCCGGGGCGGGGCAGCCCGCTTCGCGCAAAACCGTCTCCGGCCGTGGCGCTGTCCGCAGATTGCCCGGCAGAGTGCTGACGCTTTGGGCGAGGGACGGCACAAGGGCAATTAGGCTGCCCGCCAGCATTCCACCCACGCCTAAAATCCAGCGGGCGCCCATGTCACTTCACCAGATCGGCGTCGATGGTTCCGGTGACGGTTTCCGCTTCGCCTTGCACCTTGGCCGCCAGATGCAGCGCCCAGGTGCCGGTCATCGCCGGCTCCACCGCGAAGCTATAGATGCCATCTTTTGCAGGCATCGGCTTTACCGGGGCCGGCATCGTCGCCATGCCGCTCGGACCCATGTCGGCCTTGCTCTCGAAGATTACGGCATCTGGCACTGGCTTGCCGTCCGCGACATGCACCAGGCGCACTTGAACCGTGTTCGTGCCGGCCGAGGCGGTCGGTTTACCGGTCAGCTCAAAGCAGTAGTCTTGAGCCGCCGCATAAGCCATAGGGTTGCTGACTAGGATGGCGGCCGAGAACGTAATTGTTGCGAGCACCAACTTAAGAGAGCCAGGGAATTTAGTGGTCATCGCTCATGTCTTTAGTTGAACGGTGTGGGAGAGGACGCAAGAACAGGCGCAACGGCCGCTTGTCGCGAGACGGCCGTCGCAACCGTCATTTCGCCAAAGCGACTGTCAGGACCTGCGACGCTGATTCAGGCCGACCGCTCGCGCGTGCGGCAAGCGCCACGCCCACCTGCCAGCCATCAGCGGGTGGATTTCGATCCTGTAAGTGCCAGGGTTCCCGTACGGACGGACGTAGGAGCGGGCCGTCATCTCGCCCATTCCATCAGGCGCCATATCGACCCGCAGCAGATCGACTTTGGCGTCGGTCACAGGCGAACCGTCCGCGCTCCGAACAAAGTGAACGAAGACCAGGCTCTCGCTGTCCGCCTGATGCATCTTGCCGATGCCACCGTTCTGCCGAGGCTGTCCGATCAGCTCGAACCGAAGGTTTGATGGAGCACCGAGGGCGAAGCGATGCCCGCCCCCGTCACCCAGCGCCGCTAGGCCGGCAAAGTCCTGGTATGACTGGGAACTCGAGTCCTGCAACGCAACATTCGAGCGCGTCTGGACAGTTGCCCCGTTGAAGGACGGGTACGCGGCCGAACCGGTGTCCCTGCTCTGCAATGTCGAAAAGATGGGTCTCGCCGGCCCGTTAACCGGCTGCTCGCTACCTGCGAACGCAGCACCGGCAGATGCGACAGCCATAAGCATCACAGTGACGCCAAGTATCTTATTCATGATGTTAGCTCACTTTCCTGAGAGACGATTGCGGTGACCGATGCTTGTCCGCTCGTTATCGGCCGCCAGGACGGGTCGATCGGAAGTAAGTCTCGTCTGTCTTGGCCGGTTCTGTTCCTGCAATTGGACCAGTTAGGGTCACGATCAGCGTGGCCTGAACCGGCTCGCTCACCCCGGAAGGTTGAGCTTGCAAATGAAGCGCCCAATGCCCCGCCATGATTGGATCGAGGGCCACGCGGTAGATCGTGGAGTCCATCTCAGGAAGGCGACGAACCCGAGTGGTCATATTGGGCATACCATCGGGTGCCATATCCGCAGTGGCGAATAGGACGGCATCTGCTTCAATCGGTGAATTGGTGCCGGTGTGCACTATGCGTGTTTTGATTGCACTCAGGGTGCTCGGACTGTTCTTGACCCCAGGGATGTTTGACCATCCGACAGGCCCGACAGCCGTCCATTGATAATCGGAGTTGTGCGAGAGACCGGAATTGGCTGGCTGTGCCTGAGCTGCCGTGGCAGCAAAGGCTCCCACGAGCGCAACCGCGCTCGCAAGATTGCGAGTATAAGTCATTGAAGTAGTCCCTTCGTGGCCCGTCATGGCGCTTTGCGCTCGACTGGCAGTGAACAATCAGATGAGGAGTAGACGCACCTAGGGTGTGTGTCGGTTGGCCTCAGACTGTTCGGGGCGGAAGGGGCTCCGGTGTACGGGAAAGGCTGGCCATGCTGAATCCAGCAGCCCAGTACTCTATGGTGCCAAAGTCGACCATGTGTTCGACGACCGCGAAACGTGCGGGAACCGCCACGTCTGTCACGCATCCGAACTGCTTGATGCAGTCGGAGGTCATGCCCTTGCACGGCATCATTGGCTTGCCGTGCGCTGCGTCCATTGCCGACATGGCCATGCCGCACGGCATGCCAGCCGCCTGCCCTTGGTCAGACGCCATGACCATCTGTCCCATCGACGCCGGCATGGCATACGCCATCGCACTCGCAGAAAGACCGAGTACGACCAGCGCGATAACCAGACTGCGAAGGGTGACGAGGAAGGGCATTACACCTCTTGACCTAAGCGGAAGCGGCCAGGCTTACAAGCGGCAGGTGGTGGCGCGTGGTTATGCCCGGCAAACCTTCAAGGTCTCGTAGGATCGGACAGTCAGGACGGTCACTTCCGTCACAGGCTGACGCAAGGTCCTGCAGGGCCTCGCTCATGGCGACAAGCTCTCCTATCTTAGCCTGGAGTTCTGCGACATGTGCAAGCGCAACCCGCTTCACGTCGGCGCTTGCCCGGTGCTTGTCCTGCCAGAGCAGGACGAGCTTCTCGATCTGCTTTATCGAAAAACCGAGCGTTCGCGCTCGTTTGACAAAGCGAAGCGTGCCCACGTCCGTCGTCGTGTAGGTACGATACCCGTTCTCTGTGCGGCTGGCGACTGCGACGAGGCCGATGCTCTCATAGTAACGGATCATCTTGGTGGTTACGCCAGAGACATTGGCAGCCTGTCCTATGTTCATGCCAAATCCCGGATCATTGGTTCATCTGCGTCAGACGACCGATCATCAGGTCTCAGTCGACGATGGCGGGGCAGAAATGCCAGGGCCCCCGACGTCGCCGTTGCCGGAGTTCGGCCCGTGGTTCATGCCCTTCATGCACATGAACATCATCGCCGCGCAGGGCAGGACGTAGAGCAACGGCACAAGGGTCGCAAACGCGATCCAGTTTGCGCCGACCGCGAGCGCTGCCAACCCGACAACACCGACGCCGGCCATGATCCATGCCGTCCTCGGCAATACCCTTCGTTGGGCTATGCCGTTCCGACTTGCCACATTTGCGTCAACAACGCCGTTCATCTGCATTTTAGCCTCCTACGTTCCAAGCATTGGAGAGATGGAGCTTCCCATAATGGTAAAGGTCAAGGGCTAAGTCAGACTTTCTTTCCCTTGCCATGCGCAGGGGGCCAAGACCTCACAATCTCGCAGCCCGCAAGTGAAGCGCGTTGCCGATGACCGAGGCGGAACTCAGCGACATGGCCAATGCGGCGACCAAGGAACTGAGCAAGAAGCCGAACACGGGATAGAGGACTGAACCTCCGTCGCTTTGGTGGACGGGTTACGCTACGCTTGCTGCTCGCCGTTTTGCCTGGTCGGGCGTATGATAGTCCAGAGCCGAATGAAGGCGTTGGCGGTTGTAGAAGCCTTCCCATACGCGAACAGGTCGCGCTTGGTCTCGTCCCGAGTGGCGTAGGTCCTGTGGTGCACCAGCTCGGTTTTCAGCGTGTGGAAGAAGCTGTCCATGGGCGCGTTGTCCAGCGGGTTAGCCCGCCGGCTCATCGACGGGGTGATGCCGCCTGGTAGTCGCCGCAGGCCTATTGCCCGGGTTCAACCAGTCGTTGCAACGGTCATGTGGGTCAACCGCAGGTGCTCGTCAAACGCCTCGGCAGGTGTCTTCCAGCCAAGGGTTTTGCGAGACCTGGTGTTGA
>JAABVA010003379.1_pt1 | contig 15199 bp, 8 predicted proteins | sample 5560331 | NCBI WGS metagenome assembly JAABVA01 (sample SAMN12812661, study PRJNA571458) | rock metagenome | isolation source: Antarctica rocks | place: Antarctica: Victoria Land, Mt New Zealand sud | collected 2016-01-07 | reverse complement strand
AAGAGGGCATCATCGTCGTCGAAGCCTACAGGGACAGGGATACCTGGCGCCGTGCCGGCGAGCCGTCCGAACGCTTCGCCGAGGTGACATTTGACCTCGACGGCAACGCGCTGCACTCGCCGCGCTGGCGGCACATCGAACGGGCCGATGTCGAGGCGCTGATCGGCGGCCCGGCCAGCTTGCCTGTCGAGCGTAGTTATTGAGGAGGGGGCGCATGGCGTGGGTCATCCGAGTGACAGCCTGTCCTCGCTGCGGCCATGAGGTGCGGGCGGATGCGTTGCGACCGGCTGCGGTCGAGTGGTTCGACAGCGACGACGCCGGCGACGGGCTCTGGCCGGGCGGCCGGCCTGACGCCTCGGCTGAGTGGCGCGTCTGCCCCGCGTGCCACGAGACCCTGCTGCAGCTGTACTACGAGCACCTGCATTGGATGCGCGAGGCCCGCGTCTACCAGGAGGGCGGCTGATGCGCCGGCAACACCAGACGCCGGGACCGATGTGGGTTGTGCGAGGACCCGCATTTCCACGTTTTCCCCGGCCCCGCAGGGGGTGCCCTGTGTGCCGCGTCGCTGTCCACACACGCCGCGCCCCGGCGTGGTGAAAGGACGGCCGTGATGATGCCTGGTGACCCCGACGAGGCTAAGGAACTGCGGCCCACGCCGCTCGTTGAGGGGAGGGGCATGGTGTGATCGACGTTGATGGTTGGCGGTCCGTGATCCTGGACAGATGCCGGGAGCGTCCCGCCCTGCTCCCCCATGTCGCCGTCGAGGCCCTGCGCGCCCGCGACTACGCGACCCGCCTGCGTTTGCCCGACGACGAGCGGGCGCTGTGTGAGGTGTTCGCGCTGGCCCACGACATCGGCAAGGTCTATACGCTGCGCACGACTGGCACGGACTTCCATCCCCTCGACGGCGCCGCCTTCGCGCTCGCCCGTGGCGAGCCGCGCCTGGCCGCGCTCATAGCGCACCATTCCGGCGCGCGCTACGAAGCCGCGCTGCGTGGGCTGACCATCCCCTACCCCTACGAGGACGGCATCATCAATCAGATCGTCGCGGTGGTGGACGCGTCTACCCTACAATCCGGCGTCGTGGTCCCGATCACCGAGCGCTTGCGGGACATCGCGGATCGTCACGGCCCCGAGAGTCCGCCCGTGTGTGCGATGCGGGCCTTCTGGCCGGAACTGGTCGCGGCCGTGCAGGCCATTGATCCGTCGCTGTTGTAATAAGAGGGACGACAAGCCATGCACGCATTCCTTTTCCTTGATGCTAGCGTCAGCCGTGTGTGGCGCGGTGATGGCCAACACAGCCCGCGCCCCCGCACGGGAGAAAGGCGCACGGTGATGTCGCCAAGAAGGACGAGAGAATAAGGCGCAGGTCAGCGTTAGGCCATTCCCATATAATCTCTCAGGGAACTTACCGATGTAGCGGAGGCGTGGCGAGTAGCTATATGCGACATGGTGATCGTTGGTTTTACTCTTTGTTCTCGTTCAAAATGTGGTGGGCGTCGTTTATAGCTATGTTAGCCTATTGACAGGTCGGGAACTTCCCGAGACAATAGTTGAGCACCAAGGCTGTGCAGGATTGCCATGAATATTGGATCAACGCTGAAAGGATGCCATGTGTCTACACTCTGCCAATTACGGGAGGGGCGTCATCTAACGCAAGAGCAACTCGCTGTGGCGGCCGAGGTTTCGATCTCGACGGTCTACCACATCGAGGCTAGTAAGGTGCAGCCGCGCCCGGCTATCGTGCGACGGCTTGCCCGTGTCTTAAATGTGAGCCCGGCCGAGATCGAGCGTGAGGCGCCGCAGCGCGCGTCGGCGGAGGCGCCCTAGCATGTCAGGAAGCCGCTCGCTCTGTGCTCGCCGTATTGCCACGACGCAGAGTCTGGTTGCGTCTGGGCAAGAGGGGATAGAATGGCAACGCTAGAGGAGTTGAAGCGTGCCGCGGCGGTGCGCGGAGTGCTGCCCGACGGGCTGGTGACGGTCGTTGATGTGGCTTGGTATGGCTCGAACGTGGTGGAGTTAACCTATAAGGATGCTGGTGGCCGCCTGGGTAGTGAGTTGCTCTATCGGGACCGCGAGCCGACGCTGGAGATCACGACGACCGGCCGCCCGTGGAGCTTCGACGGCGACGGAGCGATGCTGCGCTTGGTGTCCGAGGCCCAGCGCATCCGCCTAGCTTACCTCTTCGATCCCGTCCTGGCGGTGCATACATCCATCGTCGACCCGCTGCCACACCAGATCACGGCCGTCTACGAGGAGATGCTGACGCGGCAACCGCTGCGCTTCCTGCTCGCCGACGATCCAGGAGCTGGCAAGACGATCATGGCCGGACTGCTCATCAAGGAACTGCTGATCCGCGGCGACCTACAGCGCTGCCTCATCTGCTGCCCGGGCTCGCTCGCCGAGCAGTGGCAGGATGAGCTCTGGCGGCGCTTCGGTCTGAATTTCGACGTGATCACGCGTGAAAGCATCGAGAGTTCCCGCTCGGGCAATCCCTACGCCGAGCGTAACTTGGTGATCAGCCGGCTTGATCACATGAGCCGCAACGAAGACATCCAGGCCAAGCTGAAGCACGTCGACTGGGACCTCGTGATCTGCGATGAGGCGCACAAGATGTCGGCCTCGTTCTTCGGCGGCGAGGTCAAGGAGACCAAGCGCTACAAGCTGGCCAAGCTGTTGGGGGCGCACTGCCGCAACTTCCTCCTGATGACGGCGACGCCGCACAACGGCAAGGAGGAGGATTTCCAGCTGTTCATGGCGCTGCTCGATGCCGACCGCTTCGAGGGCAAGTTCCGTGACGGCGTGCACCAAGCCGACACGTCGGACATGATGCGTCGGCTGGTGAAAGAGAAACTGGTCAAGTTCGACGGCACCCCGCTGTTTCCCGAGCGCATCGCCTCGACTGTGACATACACGCTCTCGGATGCTGAGGCGGCCCTCTACAAGCAGGTCACGGAGTACGTGCGTGAGGAGATGAACCGCGCCGATCGGCTGGCCCAGGAGGGCGAGGGGCGGCGCGGTAACACCGTTGGCTTCGCGCTCACCATCTTGCAACGGCGGCTGGCGTCGTCGCCTGAGGCCATCTACCAGTCGTTGCGGCGGCGCCGTGAGCGGTTGGAAAAACGCCTGCGCGAGGAGCAGCTACAGAAACGCGGCGGCGCGGTTGGAGTCGCTGGGACGGAAGGACGCCCACACTCCCCGCGTAAGGAGGACATGCCCATCCTCTCGGACGAGGATCTGGACGATTTGGACGACGCGCCGGACGCCGAGGTGGAGCGGATCGAGGAGCAGATTGCCGACCAGGCCACGGCGGCGCGCACCATCGCCGAGCTGGGTGTCGAAATCGGCTCGCTGGGAAGACTGGAAGAGCTGGCGGTGCGGGTGCGGCAGGCGGGGACGGACCGCAAGTGGGACGAACTCTCGCGCCTGTTGCAGGACAACGACGAGATGTTCGACGCCGAGGGGAGCCGGCGCAAGCTCATCATCTTCACCGAGCATCGCGACACCCTGAATTACTTGCATGACCGCATCACCTCGTTGCTCGGCCGGCCCGAGGCTGTGGTCGTGATCCACGGCGGCATGGGTCGCGAGGAACGGCGCAAGGTCCAGGAGGCATTCACCCAGGACAAGGACGTGCAGATCCTGCTCGCCACCGACGCCGCCGGTGAGGGTCTGAACCTGCAACGCGCGCACCTGATGGTCAACTACGACCTGCCGTGGAACCCCAACCGCCTGGAGCAGCGCTTCGGCCGCATCCATCGCATCGGCCAAACCGAGGTTTGCCACCTGTGGAATCTCGTCGCGTTAGAGACGCGCGAGGGCGACGTGTTCCACCAACTGTTCACCAAGCTCGACGAGGAGCGTAAAGCCCTTGGCGGCCAGGTCTTCGATGTGCTCGGCAAGATTTTCGGCGAGACGCCGCTGCGCAAATTGCTCATCGACGCCATCCGCTATGGCGATCAGCCCGAGGTGCGCGCTCAACTCACGCGTAAGGTCGACGAGGCCCTCGACCGGGCACAGCTCACGGCCCTGATCGAAGAGCGCGCGCTGGCGCAGGACAGCATGGACATCGCGCGCGTGCTGCACATCCGCGAGGAGATGGAGCGGGCGGAGGCGCGCCGACTGCAGCCGCACTTCATCGCCAGCTTCTTCCTGGAGGCCTTCCGGCTGCTTGGCGGCACTATTAGTAAGCGCGAGCCCGATCGCTACGAGGTGCCGCATGTGCCGGCGGCGATTCGGGATCGCGACCGGCAGATTGGCGTGGGCGAGCCGGTGCTGTCGCGCTACGAGCGCATCACCTTCGAGAAAGAGTTGATGACGGTGCCGGGCAAGCCGCTGGCCGCGTTCGTGTGCCCCGGCCATCCGCTGCTCGACGCCACCATCGACCTGATCCTGGAGCGCTATCGCGACCTGCTCAAGCGGGGAGCGGTGCTGGTGGACCGCACCGATCCCAGTGAGGAGGTGCGTGCGCTGTTCTACCTGGAGCACGCGTTGCAGGACGCGCGGACGGACCGCGAGGGCAACAGGAGGGTCGTGTCCAAGCGGTTACAGTTCATCGAGATCGACGGGCAGGGTCATGTGCGCGACGCCGGCCCCGCCCCTTACCTCGACTACCAACCGATTAGCGACGAGGAACGCGCGGCCGTCGCCGACGCACTCAATGCACCCTGGCTGGGGGACAACATGGAAGGCCCGGTGTTTGACTACGCGGCGCAGCACCTCGTGCCCGGCCACCTCAACGAGGTGCGCCGGCGCAAGGAGAAGCTGGTCAGTAAGACCTTGGCGGCCGTCAACGATCGACTAACGAAAGAGATCAACTACTGGGACCACCGCGCCGAGCAACTCAAGGAGCAAGAGCTGGCCGGCAAGACGCCGCGACTCAACTCAGGGCTGGCGCGCAAGCGGGCCGACGAGCTAGAAACGCGGCTGCAGAAGCGGCGGCAAGAGCTGGAGCAAGAGCGACAGGTGTCGCCCTTGCCGCCGGTCGTGATCGGCGGGGCGCTCGTCGTGCCGATGGGCCTCTTGGCACGGCTGGGCGTCGCGGACGGGGCGGGCCTACACGCGCTGGAGACCGCGCGGGTGGAGCGGCTGGCCATGGACGCCGTGATGGAGGCGGAGCGACGGCTGGGCTTCGAGCCGCGCGATGTTGGCGCGCAGAAGCTCGGGTACGATGTCGAGTCGAGCGTACCAGGGGGTGGTCCGCTGCGGTTCATCGAGGTCAAAGGGCGCGTTGTGGGTTCCGATACAGTGACCGTGACCAAGAACGAGATCCTGACCGGGCTCAACAAGCCCGATGACTTCATCCTAGCCATCGTCGAGATCGACGGCGCGGCACGCGGCCCACGGTATGTCCGGCAGCCGTTCCGGCGCGAGCCCGACTTCGGGGCGACGGCCGTCGTCTACAAGCTCGGCGAGTTACTCGCTCGGGCGGAGGAGCCGGCATGAGGCCGCGATACGGTTGGGGCGAAAGGGGAGGACTGTGGTTACGCTGTCAATAGACAGACAGAGAGTGATACTGCTACATGAGTGAGGACATACTTCAATCGACAATGGGCGGCCTCGACGCCGGCCTACATGTGCTGCATATCGCGACGCTTAATGCGCAGTGCTGCGCCCAGTCCGACACCGTCGAGATGGTCAGAGTTGACGAACGTTTCCACGGCTTCGATCACGTTCCGGTTGTCAACGAGGCGGACCACGTCGTCGGCGTGCTCGCTCCCGACGAGCCGGCGGGGGGTGCGGTGCAAGAGGCGATGCGACCATTGGACGACACGATGCTCGTGTCTGCCGATGAGCCCCTCGCGCGCTTCCTGCCCACGCTGGCCGACTGCCCGTATCGACTCGTCGTCCGCGGGACGCGCATCGGCGGCATTGTCACGCGCAGCGACGTGCTCAAGCTGCCGGTGCGCCTGCTCGCATTCACGCTGGTGACACATCTAGAGATGACCATGGCTAGTCTCATCCAAGCCAAACATCCCTCCGACGACAATTGGAGGGATCTTGTCGAGCCGCATCGTCAAAAGCGAGTATCAGGCAAGTTCAAGTATCTGCAGAAGCACAAACTTGACCCCTCGTTGCTGGAATGCACCGACTTCCAGGACAAGCGTGTGGTCGTCGCCCAGTTATATGCGCTGGATGACACATTCCTGACCGAGACCAAGCATGTGGAAGGGCTGCGCAACACCATCGCCCATGCTGCGGACTACGGACAAACGGAGGCGGAATTGCAGGATTTCTTGGTTGGTCTGCAGCAGGCTGAACACTGGACCCTTATGCTCAATGAGAATCTATCGTCGGCGCAAGGGAGCGCAAAACGATGACCTACCGCAAGAAGCTGATCGAAGTGGCCTTGCCCCTAGATGCCATTAACGAAGCATCCGCGCGTGAGAAAAGCATTTCACAAGGTCACCCTTCCACCTTTCACCTCTGGTTTGCACGACGCCCACTGGCTACCTGTCGTGCCGTTATCTTCGCCTCATTAGTTGACGACCCTTCAGCTCATCCCGATCTTTATCCTACCGAAAAGCTGCAAGAGGATGAAAGGCGGCGTTTATTCAAGATTATCGAGCAGCTTGTCAGATGGGAAAACAGTAATAACCCCACGGTTCTTTCTATTGCAAGAGAGGAAATTAGAAAGAGTGTTGGCGACAAGCTGCCCATATTGTTAGATCCCTTTTGCGGAGGCGGTTCTATACCTTTCGAAGCCCAGCGTCTAGGGCTAGAAGCTCATGCTAGCGATCTTAACCCTGTACCGGTACTGATTAACAAAGCTCTTATTGAAATACCACCCAAGTTCGCGGGACGACCTCCTATTAACACAGCGTCTCGCTCCAAGGTCGGCGCAAATAGCGGTTGGGTTGGTGCTCGTGGCTTGGCTGAGGACGTACGGTACTTTAGTCAATTAATGCGTGATGAGGCTGAGAAGCGCATCGGGCATTTTTATCCGAAGGTAGTGCTACCCAAAGAGCAAGGGGAGGGAGAAGCTAGGGCCATCGCTTGGTTATGGACTCGCACCGTAACTTGTCCCAACCCGGTCTGCAAAGCACAGATGCCGCTAGCAAGTTCTTTTTGGCTTTCGACTAAAACAGGAAAGAAGACTTGGGTTGAGCCTATAGTAGATCACCTTGCCAAAACTGTGCGCTTTGAGGTCAAGAATGGGCAAGGCGTACCAGTTGACCCTCCTAAGATTGGAAGAGGCGCTAGTTTTCGGTGTCTCGTCTGCGGGCAGGTTGTTACTGAGCAGTACATTAAGAGCGAGGGCACAGCTAAGCGCATGAGCGCACAGTTGATGGCAATTGTGGCTGAAGGTCCGCGAGGCCGAATCTATAGCTCTCCAAATGAGAAGCATGTCACGGCTCCCGCACATGCCATTCCAGAGTGGGCACCGGAACAACCCCTTGCTAACGATCCGCGAAATATTTGGTGTATTCCCTATGGCCTTAAAACGTTCGCCGACCTCTTTACCCAACGGCAGCTTGTATCTTTAACTACCTTCGGCGATCTAGTCGAAGAGATGTGGAACAAGATACAGAGCGATGCAGTAGCTGCGGGTCTTTCTGACGATGGGCTTGCGCTTGTCGCAGGGGGTACGGGAGCTACGGCGTACGCGGACGCAATAGCAACTTACTTAGCTATGAGCGTTAGCCGTTTGGCAAATCGCAGTTCGACCGTCTGTTTCTGGGACCCAGGCGGGGAAAAGATACAACAAGTGTTTGCTCGGCAAGCAATCCCAATGACCTGGGACTATGTGGAAGGCAATCCATTCTCCAATTCTACCGGCAACTTCTTGGGGCAGGTTAGTTATCTGACACGCGTACTGGAACTCTGTTCAAGTACAGTGCCTGCAAGCGTACTGCAATTGGACGCCACTGCTGCGATCAAGGAAAACAATGTCTGTATATCGACTGATCCCCCTTATTATGACAACATCAACTACGCTGACCTATCTGACTTCTTTTACGTATGGTTGCGCCGCTCTTTAAGCAAAATATACCCTGACCTATTCAGCACATTGCTTGTGCCGAAGACACAAGAATTGGTTGCTACACCACATCGATTCGGCGGCAGCAAGGATAAGGCTCAACGCTTCTTTGAAGAGGGATTGGGCAAAGCCTTCTCTCAAATGCGGCAAGCCCAACGCCCTGATCTGCCGCTTACAGTGTATTACGCATTTAAGCAAGCAGAGTCAGGCAAGGATGCAGCGGGAAATAAGGGTGCGTCTGTCGCATCTACTGGCTGGGAGACGATGCTAGAAGGCTTAATCCAAGGTGGTTTTACCATTACTGGTACATGGCCAATGCGAACAGAGCTAATCGGCAACCTGAAGAAGAACGTGGGTGCTCTGGCTTCATCTATAGTGCTGGTCTGTCGCCCGCGCTCTGTTGATGCCCCACTTACTACTCGTCGCGATTTCCTAAATGCGCTTAAACGCGAACTCCCCAGCGCATTGCAAAACCTCCAGCATGGTAATATCGCCCCGGTGGATTTGGCACAAGCGACAATCGGTCCGGGTATGGCCATCTTCTCCCGCTACAGCAAGGTAATGGAAGCGGATGGGTCGCGCATGCGTGTGCGTACGGCTCTTCAGCTGATCAACCATGCGCTCGACGAGGTGCTGACGGAGCAGGAGGGCGAGTTCGACACTGACACACGTTGGGCTGTCGCGTGGTTCGAGCAGTTCGGCACGGGTGAGGGAGCCTACGGCGTCGCGGAAACGCTTTCCAAGGCGAAGAACAGCAGCATATCGGGGTTGGTCGAGGCGGGGTTGCTAACGGCCAAAGGCGGCAAGGTACGGCTGCTGCGGCGTGACGAACTGCCCATCGACTGGGATCCCTCAACGGACAAGCGTTTGACTGTCTGGGAAACGGCGCAGCACTTGATACGCGCGCTGGAGCGGGGCGGCGAGAACGGCGCTGCGGCGCTGCTCGCCAAGATGGGAGAACAGGGCGAGGTCGCGCGTGATCTGGCCTATCGGCTCTACACGCTTTGCGAGCGCAAGGGCTGGGCAGAGGAAGCTCTGGCCTACAACAGCCTGGTTATCGCGTGGCAGGGAATCGGTCAGTTGGCGAGCAGGCAGGTGGCTGAGACACCGCGCCAGCAAGAAATGTTCACGTAGAGAGGGGCAGCGGTTAAGCCATGGCAACGACGAATTACGAGCGCGTCGGTCGGGCGCTGGACCTACTAAAGGACGGGCTACGGCCGTTCGTCGAGCGCGAGTTCGAGGCGCACTACCACGAAGGCTGGAGCGCACAGGCGGCGCAGACTTTGCGTCAGGACCGCGAGTGGAAAACCGTCGATGTCCAGGCTCACTTTGACGTGCAAGCCCTCCTGATCCTGATGTGGTACCAGTGGAACGAGGTCTTCCGCGACACCCTCGGCCACGCCGAGCGGTCTCTGGTCAGCGAACTGCGCGAGGTGCGCAACCGATGGGCGCACCAGCAAGCCTTCTCCGGCGACGACGCCTACCGGGCGCTCGACAGCGCCGCACGGCTGCTCACGGCAGTCGCGGCCGACGAGGCCCGCGAGGTGGAGCGGCTGAAGCAGGAGTTGCTGCGGGTACGCTTCGACGAGCAGGCGCGGCGGGAAACGCGCAAGGCCGCGGTTAGCCCCACGGAGGGCACGCCCGCCGCAGGGCTGCGTCCCTGGCGCGAGATCATCGCGCCGCACCCCGACGTCGCCGCCGGCCGCTACCACCAGGCCGAGTTCGCCGCCGACCTGGCCCAGGTTCACCATGGTGAAGGTGGTGTCGAGTACAGCGACCCGCGTGAGTTCTTCCGCCGCACGTTCCTGACCGAGGGGTTGCGGCGGCTGCTCGTCAACGCGCTGCGCCGGTTGGGCGGTGACGGTGGCGACCCGGTGGTCGAGCTACAGACCAACTTCGGCGGCGGCAAGACCCACTCCATGCTCGCGCTCTACCACCTGTGCTCTGGTAGGACGGCCAGCGACCTCGCTGGCGTCGAACCGTTGCTGGTCGAGGCCGGCGTGTCGCGTCCGGCCGCGGCAACGCGCGCCGTGCTGGTCGGCACCGCGCTGTCGCCGGCGCACACGCACCGCAAGCCCGACGGCACCGAGGTGCATACATTGTGGGGCGAGCTCGCGTGGCAGCTCGGCGGCGCCGAGGGATACGCGCTCGTTGCGCAGGCGGACGCGCAGGGCGTCAGCCCAGGCTCGGACGCGCTGCGCACGCTGTTCGACGACAACGGCCCGTGTCTGGTGCTCATCGACGAATGGGTCGCCTACGTGCGCATGCTCTATCGCAAAGAAGGCTTGCCGGCCGGCTCGTTCGACGCCAACCTCACGTTCGTGCAATCGCTGACCGAGGCGGCGCGGCAGGCGCGACACACGCTCGTCGTGGCCTCGATTCCCGCGTCCAAGATCGAGATCGGCGGCGAGGGCGGCCAGGAGGCGCTGGAGCACATCAAGAACACGTTCGGGCGTATGGAATCGGCGTGGCGGCCGGCCAGCACCGAGGAGGGCTTCGAGATCGTGCGGCGGCGGTTGTTCGAGCCGATCGTCGAGCCGCACGCCTTCGCCGCGCGCGACGCTGTGATCGACGCTTTCAGCCAGATGTACACGTCGCAGGCCCAGGAGTTCCCGTCCGCCACGCGCGAAAGAGAGTATGCGCGCCGGCTGGAGGCGGCGTACCCGATCCACCCCGAGCTGTTCGACCGCCTCTATAACGATTGGTCCACGCTCGACAAGTTCCAGCGCACGCGCGGCGTGCTGCGGCTGATGGCGGCGGTCATCCGCGAGCTGTGGGAGCGGCAAGATGGCAGCCTGCTCATCCTGCCGGCCAGCGTGCCGCTTGACGCGCCGGACGTGCAATCGGAGCTCACGCACTACCTGGAGGACACATGGATGCCGGTCGTCGAGCGGGACGTCGACGGCCCGCACTCCCTGTCGCTGGCGCTCGACCGGGCCAACCCCAACCTGGGGCGCTACTCGGCCTGTCGCCGCATCGCGCGCACCTTGTTCCTGGGCTCGGCCCCGACGGTCAACACAAACCGGCGGGGTCTGGACGACCGCAGCATCAAGCTGGGGTGCGTGCAGCCGGGCGAGAGCGTCGCCACGTTCGGCGACGCGCTGCGCCGGCTGACCGACGAGGCGACGCACCTGTACGTGGACGGGCGACGCTACTGGTTCTCCACGCAGCCAAGCGTCACGCGCCTGGCGCAGGATCGGGCAGCGCAGCAAGACCACGACGACGTGCTGCAAGAGATCGTGCGGCGGCTGCGGCAACAGCAGGGACAGAAGGGCGACTTCGCCGGCATCCATGTCGCGCCGGCGTCGAGCGGGGACGTGCCGGACGAGCGGGACGCGCGGCTGATCGTGTTGGCGCCTGAGTGCGAGCACACGGGCAAGTCGGCCGACAGCCCGGCGCGGCAGGAGGCGCAGCGCATCCTCGCCAGTCGAGGGACAGCGCCGCGTCTGTTCAAGAACGCGGTGTCGTTCCTGGCGCCGGATCGCACGCGGCTGGGCGAGCTAGAGCAGGCCGTGCGGCAGTACCTGGCCTGGAAGAGTATCGACGAGGAGCGCGATCAGCTCAACCTCGACAGCTTCCAGCGCAACCAGGCGAAGACCAAGCGCGAGGGGGCCGAAGACGCCGTCAAAGCGCGCATCCCCGAAACGTACATCTGGGCGCTCGTGCCGACGCAGCCGGACCTACAGGGAGGCATCGAGTGGAGCGAACTGCGGCTACAGGGCGGCCAGGGAGCCGACTCACTGGCTATGCGGGCCGGGCGCAAGCTCAAGGGTGAAGAGTTGTTGATCACCGAGCTGGCGGCGCTGCGACTGCGCTACGAGCTGGACCGTGCGTTGTGGCAGGGCCGTGATCACCTGGGCGTCAAGCAACTGTGGGATTATATCGCCACGTACCTGTACCTACCGCGGCTGCGCGACGAGAGCGTGCTGGTGCGAGCCATCGAGAGCGGCCTGGCCACGCTGACATGGGCCGAAGATACCTTCGCGTACGCCGAGGGGTGGGACGAGGCGGCGGGACGGTATCGGGGTCTGGTGTACGGACAGCAGGCGCGGGTCGTGTTCGACGGGCAGAGCGTGCTGGTCAAGCCCGAGGCGGCGCTGCGGCAGATCGAGGCGGACCGCAGGAAAGAGGAGGAGGATACCGTACGGGCGGACGTTGGGAAAGCGTGGATATTGATCAATCCCGTGAACCCGCCCAGTGGAGTGGCTCCACCGATCACACACGACGAGCGGGTCGGCTACGACACAACCCCGACGGCGCCGCCGAAGCTGCGGCGCTATCATGGGGCGGTGGAACTGGACACGATGCGTTTGGGGCGCGACGCGGGGCGGATCGCTGAAGAGATCGTGCAACACCTGAGCACGTTGCCGGGGGCGCGGGTGCGGGTGCGGCTGGAGATCGAGGCCGAACTACCCGATGGTGCGCCGGAGGGGGTGGTGCGCACGGTGTCGGAGAACGGCCGGACGCTTAAGTTCGTGTCGCAAGGTTTCGAGGAAGAGTAGCTATGCATCGTTGACAAAATTAGCCCCTCTATGGGCTTTGCCCATAAAGTCAGTTCCTCCCGAACGTTCATCGTCGCTGAGGCTATGACAAGTACCTCTATTCGGTCCTGTGCTATGCAGGATGGACCAAACCGTACAGGATGCGGAACCGTCGGACTTTATAGGCAAAGCCCCCCTCTATGCACTCTCTTTATAACCATATTGCAATAGGGCGAACATATTAGCTACTCTGCAAAGAGTATAGTTAGTCAGGGAAGAATTGAGGCTTGTGTGAGCAAGGATGAGTTTGTCGAGCGTGTAACCCATGTCGGCGAGGTTGTCAGCAAGATTGAGGTATCGATCGGGCCGCGCTTCCTCGACCTCTTTAGCTCACAATTGTACTCTTCGCCGAACAAGGCGTTCGAAGAACTGGTGTCTAACTCGTGGGACGCGGGGGCGCAGACCGTATATATTGGGACTCCGCATGACCTCTCTGACGAATCAGCAACCGTTTGGGTACTCGATGACGGTGAATCGATGGACCTGGCCGGGCTACGTGCGCTCTGGCGCGTCGCGAAGTCTCCTAAAAGGGTCGACAAGGTGACAAGGGGACGGCCGCAGATCGGCAAGTTTGGCATTGGTAAGCTCGCGACTTACCTGCTGGCAGCACAACTCACATATGTGTGCAAAGCATCGGATGGCGTCATTCGTGCCGTTACGATGGACTATCGCGACATTGATACCCCCGATTCCGACGCCGAAGATGAACTTGCTGAACGTTCAGGCGAACAGGAGAATGGGGATGCGTTGCACAAGCGGAACGCGGTCGAACTCGACGTTCGCGTACTAGACGAGAACGAATTACATGAACTTTTGCACATCTTTGCGAACGGTTCCCAGATCGATGATTTGATCGACCAAGGTGTGCCCAAGCCCAAGTCTGCGGCTACTGCGGACTACGACGACGAGTTTGGCGGCCCCGACACAAAACCTGCGGCTAAGAGCGACACATGGACACTCGCCCTGCTCACATCACTCAAACCAGCAGGAAAATCGATGAAGCCGGGAGTCATTCAATGGCTTCTTCGTACGGCGCTACCCCTCGGGTCGTCTATAGCCATCGATTTCAATGGTGATGCCCTGGTCTCGTCGAAGATCAACGTCCCGGTTGTTGAGGAATGGGTACTCGGCGAATCGCTAGGTATCACATCCATTACTGTCCCTAGCAATGGGGTGCGCGATGATGAGGTGCATACTGTTACCGAGTATCGTATCCCCTACCCTCATGTGCGCGTCGATGGCATTGACGGTGCGATTACCGGACGTGTGCGACGATATGCCGGCAGGATTTCCGGTGGCAAGAGCGATGCCGTCGAATCATCAAACGGCTTTCTCATCAACATCCTGGGGCGTGTCATTAATCCGCTCGATCCCTATTTTGGCCTCAAGAATCTCAATCACACGGCGTGGGCGCAGTTTCGCGCTACCATCCGAGCGGATGGTTTGGATCAACAACTTGGTGTGAACCGTGAGGGCTTACGCGAGGGTCCCGAGCTCGAAATCTTCCAGGCTTTTTTGCGCGCGTTATTCAATCGTGCGCGCTCCGCGCATGATGCCGCTGCCCAAGCGGCATGGCCGAAGGCCGGCGAAGTGCTCACGCAGTCATGGAGCGCTGTTCCATTCGAGCCGCTACGTCGCGTCATCGCTGACAGTCTTAGCAGTCAGTCGGGAGATGTGCCGGAGTTTATCGACGCTGCTAACATTGATGACCGTGCCGAAACGCTCAAGAATTGGGAGCACGATGCGGTGAGCCAACCGGCTCGTCTCATTGAAGAGGTGGTACTTGAATCGATCGGCAAGGCCGAACCTCTAGTCAAGTACGAACTCGCCCGTCGACGCGTTGTGGTGAACCGAGACCATCCGTTCTCGCGGGAGTATGGTCAGACACATGAGCAACAACTCCTCCTGCGTGATACCGCTTTTGTCGAGTTACTTACCGAAGCTTACATGCTTGATGTCGGTATTAGTGAAGGCCAACTCCAAGAAATTCGGGAGTACAAAGACCAAGCCTTCCGACTAATCGCCCAAGTTCGTCGGCGGACTGGGACGCAGCTTGCGGAAATGCTGGTGAATGCGACTGACAACAAGAAAGCACTTGAAACGATTGTGAGCGACGCGCTGGAGTACCTCGGGTTCGACGTTACCCGGATGGCTCAGCCGGGCTTTCCCGAAGGTGTCGCAACCGCGCCAACTCCACCGGACATCAATGACAAGCGTGTCAGCTATTCATTCACCTTTGACGCAAAGTCGGCGAAGTACGGAAAAGTGCAAACAGGCAATGTCGGCAGTGCCGGTCTTGTTCGGCATCGTGAGGATCACGATGCCGACCACATCCTGGTCGTTGCACCGGACTATGAGGTAACACCGGGGAAGGGGGGGCAACTACCCGACATTGTCCAGGAATGCCAGATGCAGGGCATCACGCCGATGCGCGCTGGGGCGCTCGCGAAACTTCTGATGCTCGCGGCTGCCACGGGACCCCTCAACCTAACCGAATTCCGCTCGGTTTTTGCCCTAAGACATCCGGATGCCATTGATACGTGGGTAGCCGATCTGACAACTAGTGGGTCACGCTGCATTTAACTGGAATTGATCGGCGACAGCGGCAGACCCGCCAAGGCGGCGTGCCCGCGCGCGGCGGCGGCGCTCCCGCCGTTTGCCATCCCACACGAACGGG
>JAABVA010003378.1_pt1 | contig 15207 bp, 12 predicted proteins | sample 5560331 | NCBI WGS metagenome assembly JAABVA01 (sample SAMN12812661, study PRJNA571458) | rock metagenome | isolation source: Antarctica rocks | place: Antarctica: Victoria Land, Mt New Zealand sud | collected 2016-01-07 | reverse complement strand
TCTTATGGTCGCCCGTCCTCTCCCATTGTTGTTCTATACATCCATTGTTGTTTCATACGAACGCTTGTGTTCTTGCGCTCTCGTATAATATCCCTCTGCACTCTCTACTAAGTGTGCGCGTTCGGCCTCGTTCAGGTCACGTTTCACCTGTGCAGGTACGCCAATCACCAGCACTCCCCCTGGCATCTGCTTCTGTTCGCTTACCAACGCGCTTGCACCAATAATAGTCTCTGTTCCAATGGTGGCGTGAGAAAGCACAACAGCGTTGATACCCACCAGTACGCGGTCCCCAAGTGTCGCACCATGGACAACGGCGTTATGCCCAATGGTACATTCCTGCCCTATGGTAAGTGGGGCGTCGGCATCGACATGGAGCGTGCAATTATCCTGGATATTGGTGCGGCGTCCGATAACGATAGGGGCAACATCGCCGCGTACAACCGTGTTGTACCAGATGCTCGCGCCTTCATGTATCGTCACAGCACCTATAATCACCGCTCCTGGCGCGATAAATACATCTTCTGCAATAGACGGCCAGATGCCGTTATAGGGAAGCAACGTCATATATTATCCTTTTTTTGCACTATTGAACACAATACGCCCAACGCGTGCCAGTATATAGCGTGTGAAGGGAATGTCGTCCTGCTCCGCCGTCATGACCACAATAATCAGTGGAGCTTTCGGTGAAGGGAGCGGATATGGTGGATAGAGAATACCTGCGTCATGCTCCACGTCCGCTAGCTCGCCTGTCTTATGAGCATACGGAATCTCTTCGTCCCAGTATGCAGGAAGAGTGCTATGATCGTTCTGCTGTAACAGCATCTTCAACATCTCATCGCGTCCAGGGAGCAGATCGGCGCAGAAAAAGGATAGCAGCAGAGCCATATCGCCAGCCGTTGTCCAATTATCATAACCAGCCTGACGCGCGGCAAAATCCATAAAACGCCGCTCAAGACGAGTCGCCTGTAGACCTAGCTGCTGCATCGTTTTGTTGACCGCTGCCATCCCAACAAGATCAAGCAGGACATTCGAGGCGGTGTTATCGCTAATCGCAATCATCAAATGAGCGAGATCGCGTAGCGTCGGTTGAAGAGAGGGCGAAAGGTCTGCCAACACACCGCTGCTTGCGGCATACGCATGCTTCGCGATGGTGTAACGAGTGTCCCAGGATAATATACCAAACTCGACCTGTCGCGCAACCTCCACCAGAATAGGCACTTTGGCAAGGCTAGCAGCAGGAAAACGCAGATCGGGATTGAGCGAAACGAGTTCTCTGGGTGCAGCCGCCTCAAGCCGCACCACGACACAGGCAGAGCGACCACCTAACGTCATTAACTCCCGTTCAATCTCGTTTTGCATTGTCACACCACAACACGTTTCAGTGCATACACCAGGTCGAGCAGTCGCTGATCGAAATGAGCGTCCGCAGGATCAAAGCTATTGATAGTGACACGATTGTATGCCTGCCCCTCGGCGTGAATATATTCTTTCTCGTTGAGAGCGAGAGCAACGTGAGTAATGTGTTTGCTGCCAAAGAAAATCAAATCGCCCTCGCGCATCTCTGTCCGCTTCACCGCTGTCGGCAACGAATTGTATTGTACATCAGCATCTCTTGGCAGCATGTAGCCACTCATACGATAACAGAGTTGCACAAAACCGCTACAATCAATGCCACGCCAACTTGTGCCACCCCAGAGATAGGGTACACCGAGAAAGGTACGTGCATAGTCGGTTGCGACTGATACTGGCTGCATTGGAAAGACTGTTTCGCGTTGCTGTAATGCAATATCTTTGCGCGTTAGCCAGCCTGTACGTTCGTCGGGGAGGGCCACCTGGACACGTTCCGGGGGGGTTGCATCCAGAAGTGGTAGCACGGTGGAAAGATATACAGTGTCGAGTATTTCGTTACCAGTCTCTTGTAAAAAAAGCGGCGTATGGGTCGTATTGATGACCGCAACCAGACCCAGTGGCGTGCCGCATCGTTCGCCGATGCGCGTAAACCCCTTCGCGATAGGGTCCGCCAACACATCATTACTTATCCAACCTTCATAATCTACTAGTGTCGCATGTGTCCATCCACCTCTGTCTTCACCAGGGATTGCGGTCGCATTCATCAACGCCTGTGTCACAAGTTCTGATGCCGGGTCGGGTTCACGACGAATGTCCGCAACGCCAACAGAGATCACATAGGGAGAAGTCATAATAGCCATTTCCTCGTGTTTTTAGGTAGTTTTACTGGCTTATTCTACCACAGCTAGCTATTCCTTGCAGACTGCCTGAGCGGAGCTAGAACGATGTCTTCCTTGCATTCTGCCTGAGCGAAGCTAGAACGAAGTTCGTTGGCAGTCTGAATAGTAAGCCATATAGCGTGTAATGCTACGCAAGAGCAATCCAGTAGCGCAGCTTTTTGACCACTGAGCCATCGACGTGAATCGCGTTCTCGAACTTGCCGCCGTTGTGTTCGATAATCTTCTTCGAGCCGATGTTGTTTTCGTCGCAGGTAACAAGGACACTATAAATACCCACCGCCTTCGCCTTTTCTAAGCCGAGATGTAACATACACGTCCCATAGCCCTGCTTGCGACGTGATGGACGGACCTCGTAGCCAATATGCCCACCGAACTTGAGCAGGTCTGCATCCAGCTCGTAGCGCAGGTTAAGGCGTCCCACAAACTCACCATTGTCGATCAACCAGAAATCAGTATTTGGTACCCGACCCAAAGGGACATGGGCGCGATCTTTTTGTTGTAGGGTACGCACTATAAAGGCGTCGAAGTTCTCTGACAGAAAACGAATATTTTCATCGAAGCGTTTTCCCTCACCCTGTAGCTCGCGCACCGCTGCTAGATAACTGGCCTTATAACGCGCTGAAGGCTCTACCAGAACACACATATAGACTACTCCTTTTCTTTTCTTAAAAGATAGTATAGCCATATATGGTCCTGTTGAACAGAGGGAGAAAGTAATGATTATGCTTCAATATGAACAGCATGCTGTGCAGGGGCAAGCTGCTGATTGCCTTGTTTTATCGGACGACATTGTACGGCTCTCAGTAGACTTACTCCGAAATCTTGCTGCTCTTGTAAAGTTACGCCAAACACCTGATGCTGTCCTAAAGCGGTCGTAAGTGCCCATTGCACCTCAGCATTTACGTGACGCATCGGTAGGTTCTCAGGTCGCATATATTCGAGAATACGAGCCGCGACAGCACTAATGATAGGTGTTGCAAACGAGGTTCCTGACCAGTAAGCCCAGGCATGTGCATTGGGTGCTGGATAGTCCGGCAAAGGTGGGTTCTTCGCTTCGAGCGCAGGATAGGTTGACGCACTATAAAGACCAATGAAGGCATCTACCTCATCTCTGGCAATATCAGCTTTCGTTGGAACACCACCGCCATACGTGGCAATGCCATTATGTTGTGGCGATACCTGCGGATAATTGCTATAGGGTGCCATTTCTCCGTGCCTGTCTACGGCACCTACCGATAGAACCTCTGGAAACGCGGCAGGGTAACGCGGCCCAATACGTCCTGGCATATCAATACTATTCGAGTCGTTACCAGCCGATGCCACAAGAACTGCTCCGCTTGCTACTAAAGCTTGGATAGCCATATGCAGTGGGCTACGCAACAGCTTGACATCATTCATCATCTGCACATGTTGATCTGGACTACAATTACAACTGTCGCCAAACCAGTTCATAAACAAGTCTTCGTCAGAAGGAGTCATAACCAAACTCAAATTGATCACAACAGGTTGCTTGTGCAAATCACCTCCCGGCGACATACGCTGCTGTATCCATTCAAGGACAGCAACCAGTGTTCCGCTATCACCCGCGCCAAAGTCATTCAGGACACGAATATACTCTATATTGGTTTCAGGTGCGAGACTTTGAATAATCCCTGTGACAAACAAACCGTGATCAGGCATAGGAAAACCGTATCGCTTGCCATTGATGTCACGTCCGGTGACAAGTCGGTCTTCCGCGCTCTCAAGTAAAGCATCAGGCAGCGTTGTGTGATAGAAATCGACATATGGTGATGCAGCGCGGTCCATTTCATTGCTAATTGTATTTATCAGTACATTGCTCGTATTCGCAGCACTAGCAACTCCAGAGATTACATTCGATGTTTGCCCTGTTGCACCTGCCGGAACAAGCGGCATAGAGTCAAGCACAAACACAGTTACACCGTGACCAGTTTTGTTACCTATTGGAGAATTTGCAGGAAGGTCTGGAAGTGAGATAGGCCAAACCCCCATTTCAGAAGCACACGAGTCACTTTCAGGCACAGGAAAAGGCGGGAAGATAGGGCAACCATGAAGAAAACAGTTTGCACCACCCAGCCAATTCGGGGCTGCAGCAAGAAGAGGAATTCCTACATCTTGTCGGATCGTTTCCAGATTATGATTGAGCAGGTTGACTACTTGCTTCGCCTTTGAGTCTTCACCTTTCATATCCATCATCATGGCATCTTGCAATAGATGCTCTGTCGGAACTGAGGCAACAGTAAAGTAGCTTACAACAGTTGTTCCTTTACCAGAAGGCGAAGGAAACAAATATTTCCCCGTAGTAGTGTTCAGGTCAGCGTGTGGCGCATCTGATTTGTTCGGCCCATCTGCTCTTTGTTTGCTTCTCTCATCTTTCTCCTCGTCCTTATCCTTAGCATAGTCGTTTGCGCCCTGATGCTCGATGTCACCACACTTTTTCTGGGTAGGACGACGGAAGGTATGATTTGGTTCAAATGCATGCAGTTGAAGGCCACGCACCTGAAGAAAATCATTCAGGTTTGTGAGATGAAGCGAGTCGATAACCCTTTCCGCACCTCCTAAGAAGAGTGATGTTTCAGAATGAAAGGTAAGAGCAACTTGATCTTCTAACCAGTAGACAACTGAAAAGTTCCACCAGGGAACCTGTGTATTCGGCATTTTTTCCTCCATGCTACAAAGAACATATTATTAAGGACATACGGTTATACCCATATTTCCATAATGAGACGATAGGAAACAATGCTTTTAGGAGATGACTTTTGTAGCAAGCAAAGGTTTTACACCCTGTTCTACATGAAGAGGTCCGACATTCCCAACAAGGCGAAAGGCAGCCCAGAAATAGGGATGAGTATACTGAGGAGAAGATTTCATAAGCTCACATTGTGCATGCTGTAGGGCTTGTACTTTACTCTCACCAGCAAGAATATTTTGATAGAAAAACTGCATAAGCACATTTGTTGCAGTATCTTCTACAGGCCAGAGACTCATTACCAATGAAGATACACCAGCAGCTAAGAAAGCTCTTCCTAAACCTATCTGTTCATCACCTCCTCCACTCAATGAAAGTCCTGTTTCACAGCCGCTAAGCGTAACCAACTCGCACCTTTTCAAATCAAGGCTAAATACATTAAGTGCATTGAGCTGTCCATCGGCAAGTAGTACAGAAGAAAAATTGGGAGCATCAAGCCTACTACGTCCATGTGTCGCAAGATGAATGATTGGACTACCTTGTGATTCTTGAACAAGTCGCTCTATAGTTGCCTCTCCTTCAAGATAACAACGTCCATCTAACATGAGAGAGAGCGCTTTTGCCTCTTCAACGGCACGTTGTAAATAGCCATTGCCTGAATAACCAAAAATCAGTGGCGATTTAGATGATGCTTTTGCTGCTGCTGTACTTTCTGAAAATTCCTCACGTTCAGCATCATCTAGCGAAGGAATGATACTACTTGTAGGAAGATAGCTAACCGGGGCATCTTCTATCAGGAAGCGAGTACCGTTATGTAACGCATGAAAGGGAATAGTATGTAACAACCCATAGGGAACAATGATAATATGTTTGAACAACTTTATCACATGCTCAATGGGAGCTAAGAGTATTGCATAGAGCTTTTGAAGCAAACGAAGAATAGCTTGTTGCGGTGGTTGCTGTGGATTCGACCACCCCTTTGGTTCAAGATGAGCGGGTAACAGAGCAAGTAAACGCTCCAATTGTGTCGTATTCACAGGAAGCTCATAGTGAGATAAGCCTTCTGTTGTTATGAGAAAGATAACGAGCTTCTCTTGATACAAGAAATAGGAAACAACAAGTTGAGAGGATGAAAGATGTTGACGTATCTGTGCAACGCTAACCTGTTGAGTTATCTTTTTTCGCGCTTTTCGTGCAGCGGAAAGAGGTGATTGTTCTGCAAGTTCATATAGATGAACACGTTCAAACAACTCACTCAATTTGAGTTCGCAATGCCTGAGTTCATTCTGAATGACTGTTTTATCTATAAGGGACAAAGTATTGCTATCGTAACTCGCGAGTTGCTGGCTATATCTTCGATATTCCTGTTGCCACTCCTCTAACTCCCGCTGCACTCGTAGTGCTGCAATACGCGTCGCTTGAGATACCCGGTCGTTATCGTGCTTTTCCACTTCGTTTTGTAGCGTTCTTCGTCTGTTAAGATATTGACGTAGAGCAATAGAGCGTGCTCGCTCAAGGTACATAAAAGCTTCTTCGGGTAGCTCTTGATTGAGGAGAAGGACTACCATGTCCTCATAGACAGACCAGGCAGTATGCAGAAATGCTGGTGAAAGATCGTGCGTAAGATTATCCAAAATACGTTCAATTTGTGCTATCGCTAACCCGTAATATCTCAAGGCTGTACTCACATTACCTTGAAGAACTGCTATTTTACCCAGAAGATGTTGTCCTTTATATACATGCTCCTGAAAATTGTACTGTCGTGCCTGCAGGGTTGTCTGTTTACACAGTCTCATAGCTTCATGAAGCCTACGATCCTGGTCATGCTTGGCGTGTAAAGCATTCGCCAGCAAAGCACCTGTCATAACGATACTCGCGCGGATAGAATGTTCAATAAAGCCTTGTGCATCTGCAAACTTTTTCACAAGTATAGCCTGATTATACGCAGTTTCTACAGAACCTAAAGAGAGGAGGAGTTCGGCACGCTGAATCTTTATCGTCGAGGCATAGTGATCAAAGCCACTTTGTGTAAAGAGTTCCTCTGCTTCATCAAGCACACCTAATGCTTCTTTTAGCCTTCCAAGAGCCATAAGTGTAGTTGCATATTCGCGTAATGCATCACCTGTATCAAGTGATACGCCAACTTCTCGATAGGTAGATACAGCTTCTTCGGCTAAGCGACAAGCTTCCTCGGCTCTATCAAGTTTAACAAGACAATCCGCTAGTCGTAGATTTAGTTCTGCCAGTGACATAGGGCCTTCAACAAGATTACGAGTGAGCATAGTATCTCGCGTTTGATAATAGCGTGATAAGGCAGAGCCATAGTAACCTTGAATATAATCCAGTTCAGCTAAATGAACGTCTACTTTTATCACCGCTCCCACTTCATGAAGTTCATGGAATGTAGCCCGCGCTTGCATTAAAAGCTGGCTAGCATTCTCAAATTCGCCAAGCAGAGATACTGTGAGTGCTTCATTCGCTTCCGCCATAGCGATAGCTCGCCTAATTGCTGTCTTATCTTGATTAAGCAACTGTAGGTAGACGGATCGTATATGTTTATATATAGTACAGGCTTTACGATACAATCCTTGTTGTTTATACATTGCAGCGATGTTATGTTCTATAGCACATACCCAATAAGGCTCGTCGTAAGCAATAAATACAGATCGGACCTTCTCTGCCTCCTGTAACGCTTCCTCAACATGACCCTGTCTCAACGTCGCGGATACCCAACTCATACGTGTACGTGCCCAATCCACTTCCTGTCCTAATCTGAGAAACTCTTCTCCTGCTATCTCTGCATACTCTTTGGCAAATTGATAATGTCCTAATATCCTGAAGGCATCACCTTTAGCAACAAAGCCAAGCGCACGAGATGGTGCATGTCCAGTATGCTCACCGAAGAAAATAAGCAGTTCGCCTAATTTGAGAGAAACGGAAGTATCAATATGCCATTGTCGGAGTGCCTCTCCTTTGATCTGCTCTCCCACCGCTTTATAATCGTCAGGAACAATATTTTGCTCTCGAATGTATACCTTGCCCTCTTCCAGAGACAGGTCGTGCAGGGATTGCAGGAATGTTTGTTGTTGGTCTACGCTCAACATACGGGTCTCCCCAAATAAAAACCTTATCTATACGTTTATGCCTGTTCCACGTTAATCCCTTCAATGGTTATCTCGCTTTCAGGCAGATGCACAAGCATGGAGTAGTCGCCTATAGGGACAGATTTGAAGACGATGTTGCCGAGGTCGTCTACTTTTGTGGTGAGCAAAGGCGTTGCGATATGCCCATTCTGCATCGCCTGTTCTTGCTTCGCTATTGAATTGGGATAGAGATCGACGACACTACCCTCGAAGGCTTCGGTGTTCTGACCGGGGTCGGTGCTGGTGAAGAGGCCGAGCAGCATAATTTCGCCATTGCTGCCACGCGAGAGGTGTAGCGAGATATCCAGCATGTCGGCTTTGTAGTGCTTGGGCCAGTTTGCGTCGCTTGCCGTGCCACCGTTCGCGCTATTTGGTGACTCGTTGCTACGCGTGACGAGTTGTGAGCGTTGTGTTTGCAGCGTAGCAACGAGGCGGCGTATCGTTGCCTTTGGCGAGAACGAGAGAATGGCGGCAAAGCCCATGGATTCAGACTCAGGGAAGAGGTCCGTTGTTACAAGGTCGCGGCGAATACTGGCGATCTCAGCACTACACAAAGGGCATGTGCTAGCATGATCGGCGATGGACATACGCTGGTTGCTCGACAAAAGATTCAGGGCAACGGGAGCGCAGTAATCAGTAAGTCTAGCCGGGGATGGGCATTGGCTACGATATAGCTGCGACGTAAGGAAAGCGTTTGTGCCGGTATAGAGTGCCACACGTTGTTGGCAAATGGGACAAGCGTCCAGGTGTTTCTTCGCTTCCTCAGACAGAACCTCCCCATCGAGCGCGTAGCGCATAAGTTCCTCATCAGTGGGAGCAATTGGGTTCAAACAGTCTGTCATAGCAGGTTCCTCATATCTAGTTTTTTGTGTAGCGTCAAGAGTGCCCGCAAAGGTATCCCTTTGCCCATCAACCATACTTTTCGCTATTTTTTCTTTCGCTGCTACCATCGCTGTATAAACGATGGCTCCTCCAATTTTAGTATATGATTTTTAGATGTTCAACTCAAGAAAAGAGAGTAGAGGAGAAGGATAACCTTCCTGCCTATTTATCATCGTCGCTGAGTCGCCAGCGAATTTTGTCCTTATTACGCATAATACGTTCCCAGACGTTACGACGGATACTGTAGACCTCCTGATCGTCCATAAATTCGCCGGGGCAGTTGCGAATGATTTCACGCGGCTTGAGGTTACAATAGAAGAGCAGGTACGCCAGACGTTGCTCTTTCGCCGATGGCAAAATACTTTTGAGTACCTCCCACAACTCGCCCTCATGATAGAGGTCCTCAACCTCGAATTTCGGGTCATCAGCCTGTCCATATTCCGGGAGCGGCGTCAGGTTTGAACGTGTATGGTCGCGCAGCTCGTCCATGATCGAGCTTGTCAGGCACAACTTCAAGTAGCTGAGCGCACCCGCAAGCGACTCGAACGCTGGCTTTGACTTACGAACCGCCTGCCAGAAACGCTCGAACGCCTTGTCAGCGTAGTCCTCTTCCTTCATGTAATGCGAAGCTGTATCGCGACTGTTATGGCGTCGAAACCAGACACGTACCGTTTCGGCATATTGTTGATAGAGGAGTGCCCACGCTCCTTGATCGTCCCTTTGAATAGCACGGTAAAAGACTTCCAGGCAATAGCGGTCGTCGGTCGGCTCCTTGCGACGAAACTTGTGCATTTCTTCCTCGCAACGTTGCGCTAACTCGATCAGGGTCATGGTTCCGGGTGGTTTGTCCATACTGATACCCATAATGCTTTCCCTACCTCTCCTTCAGCAGATGCTGAAGCGTAGATGTGAGTGAGTGATACGACACACGTCTCTTCTCTCGTTGATTAGCTCTGTCGGTTTAGACGAAATACTGTATAGTCTCTCAAAGAGTTTATACATGCCCTAAGTATAAATAGCTGTTGCGGGAGTGGAGCATGTCAATTGTCCCATTTTTTCACTTCCCACATAGTAAGATTACAGCAAATCTGCTGAGTATACAATAGCGCATGTCACTATTTTTTTGTGAGCAAGGATACACAATTGACAAACCGTATTGAATAAGCAACACAAAAAGGGGCTTGCCATCTGGCAAGCCCCTTTTTGTGTTGCTTATTCGGTTTAGCCCACGCTACCGGACATCTCCAATTGGATAAGGCGGTTCAGTTCTACCGCATACTCCATCGGGAGTTCCTTCGTGATTGGCTCGATAAAGCCATTCACAATCAGTGAGTAGGCTTCGGACTCGTCGAGACCTCGGCTCATCAGGTAGAAGAGCTGATCGTCGCCGACCTTCGAGACGGTCGCTTCGTGGCCGATCTCAGTCTGGTTCTCCTCAACACGAATGGTTGGGTAAGTGTCAGTACGCGCATTCTCGTCGAGCAAGAGTGCGTCACAACGGACGCTCGACTTGGTGTGGTGCGCCCCTGGATTGATGCGAACCAGTCCGCGATACGAGGCACGGCCAGTGCCCTTCGAGACCGACTTCGACAAAATCTGTGACGTTGTATGCGGTGCAAGGTGTGTAATCTTCGCGCCCGCGTCCTGGTGCATACCATCACTGGCAAAAGCAACCGAGAGAACGTCACCACGTGCCCCTGGCTCCATCAATAGAACGGCAGGATACTTCATCGTGACCTTTGAGCCGAGGTTACCATCGACCCACTCCATCGTGGCGTCGCGGTAAGCGGCGGCACGCTTGGTCACAAGGTTGTAGACGTTCTTCGACCAGTTCTGAATGGTGGTGTAACGTACACGCGCACCCTCCATCACCTTGATCTCGACAACCGCACTGTGCAGACTATCGCTGGCATAGGTTGGGGCGGTACACCCTTCGACATAGTGAACATAGGAGCCAGGAGCGGCAACGATTAGCGTGCGCTCGAACTGACCCATATTCTGTGCGTTGATGCGGAAGTACGCCTGTAAGGGAATTTCGACGCGCACATTCTCTGGCACATAGACAAAGCTACCACCGCTCCATACCGCGCTATTCAACGAGGCGAACTTGTTGTCCGAGGGTGGAATGACGGTACCGAAATGCTCCTTGATGATATCGGGATACTCACGGAGAGCGGTATCCATGTCGGTGAAGATGACGCCAAGCTTCTCAAGGTCTTCACGCACCTTGTGATAGACGGCTTCACTCTCGTACTGGGCCGTGACGCCCGCGAGATATTTCTGCTCAGCCTGTGGGATACCTAAGCGGTCAAAGGTGTCCTTGATCTCGGATGGCACCTCGTCCCAGTTCTTGCCCTGTTGAGCAACTGGCTTGATATAATAGTAGATATTATCGAAGTCGATGCCGGAGAGGTCCGCGCCCCACGTTGGCATTGGACGCTTCTCGAAGAGGTCCAGGCTTTTGAGGCGGAATTGACGCATCCAGTCTGGCTCGCCCTTCATCTCCGAAATTTGCTCGACAACCTTCTTGCTTAGTCCACGCTCGGACTTAAATGCATAGTTTTCGGCCATGTGGAACCCAGCGGTATAATTGCCCTGTTCCAACTCAAATGCCTGACTCATCGTGTACTCCATCTGTTGCTAATAACATATATTAGAGATAGATTCTAGCAAAAGCTTGTAGCTTCTGCTAATCCTTACTTACTTACTCGGATTTGATACTATTATATGTTTTTTGGTAGCTCCTGTCAAGGTGGGGGGTGAAGTGGTGAATGATGCAAGGATGTATGTCACCTTAACCGATGAGCGTGAAATTAGTGTACCGCTTACATGGTTCCCTATTCTTCTGCACGCCACACCCGAAGAGCGTAGCAAGTGGAAGATCGTACACAATGGTATTGGACTCCGCTGGGAAGAGATTGATGAAGACATCTCAGTGAAAGGTCTTCTAGGACTATCGTGTTAGGTTATAACTCACCTTCATGGGACTTGACGAGTCGCATGTGACTTGCTATTATTGGCACTAACGTAGGGAACGTGTTACATTCCCTATGCGACAATGCGCCCATAGCTCAGTGGATAGAGCAAAGGTTTTCTAAACCTTTGGCCGCAGGTTCGAGTCCTGCTGGGCGCGTTACATTAACGTAAGAACAAGGATGAGGGGGAGCATGAGGCCGCGAAAGTCCTCTTGCAGCATCTCGACGAGCATCTGGTCATAGGCTTGCTCGACCTCTTCTTGAGTGGCGGAGCGCGTCTTGATGATAAAGGGTTGGAAGAGTTTGAAGGCGGCGGCGGCATCGCGGCGAAACCCCTCGTATGCCTCGGTACCATATGAGTAATCGACGACATGTGCGTTATGTTGCACATCGACATAGCCTGCATCGAGCAACAGCCGCCCTAGCATAGGTAGGATGCCGGTAAAGCGTCCGCTTGCCGAATAGCTTCCTTGCGCCTTGATCGCGCGAATAATCATGGCGTTGATCGTCTCAACGGCGGGACTATTCGTGAAATACCACCACTCGCTCTCGGTCAGACGGATAATTCCGCCAGGGCGCGTAATCCGGTAATACTCTTGTACGAGCTTGGGCCAGACAGCGGCGGGCAAAAAATTGAGGAAACGCGCATTGACCAGATCGAACGAGGCATCGGGAAAATCGAGCGGCTTCGATGCATCCATCACTCTGAATGACGCATTGTGCAGTTCTTGCACCTGTGCCTGAGCATGTGCATATTCGATCATCGCCTGACTGATATCCACGCCCACCACTTCCTTTTCGGGATAGGTATAGGCGACTTCCTGCGCCCAACCACCAGGGCCACAGGCTACGTCGAGGATACGGTGAATGCGAGGAAGCATTTCGGGCGCTAATTCCGCTAGCAATCCGCCCATGCCTTTTGTGATAAGTCGGTCCTGGTCTATCAGACGCGCCATTTCCGCTCCACTTTCAGGATCGCTCAAATAGGTACTATCTTTGCTTTGGCTCATGTTTTGTTCACCTTTTCTCTCTATGAATGAGTAAATAGCATACTTTCTTCTAGCACACACATACTACTGCTGGTTCAACAACTGATCTTCTATCTGTTGCCAGGCGAGTTGTTCTGCCTGCAAAACTGTCACAGGTTTTTTCTCTCTTGTTGCCTGTCGTAGCGTTTCAAGAACCTGATTACGGAATGTATGTAGATACGTTAGCTGCACCTCGAATGAAGGTAGAGGACTCAATTCAATCTGCTGCATCTCATAGAAATCTTCGGGTTCAAATGCTAATGCAAGCAACTCCGCATAGTACTCAATAAGCTTGGAGATTGCCGGAAGAAAATAGTCAGCCTGCACACTGGCGACAAGTAGGCTTCCCGCAATCGTACCCGTGTGCATGATAGGAGTCGCAACGGCACTGCGCTCCCACTCGCCCTGATAGCCGGGCGAAACGCTCAATTGCTCACTCAGTTGCTGATTTGCTTCAAGATGACCAGAAATAACCGCGTGTCCAGCCAGTGACTCCATGCCGAGCAAAATTCCTTGCTGATCCAGGTTAGCATTCCAGGGTGGAGTTCCTCGGCCAGCCACCTCGCGTAAAGAGCGCACCTTGCCACCGTGTCGAGGGGGCATACAGCGAGCCACCGTGATCGCCATCCCTGCACGATAGGGATCAAGTTGTTTGAGGCACTGCTGTAGAATGAGATCGCTGAGCGACGAGAAGAGGAGATTTTTAGACGTTTCTGCGCTGGTATGAAGAACACGCATATAGAACTCGACAGGAATAAACGTGGTTTCAGTGTTCCCTGGTTCTGCCACTGCTTTAGAACCTTCTTACTAAAAAGGACAACAAGCATAAGGTATTTTTTGTAGCATAACAGGTAGCCATCGAAAGGTCAATATTTTACTTATTGACTAGAAGCTCTATCTCAACAACAATAGTTCCATAACTTTAACATGCATTTAATACTATGATAATATAAAGCAGGTATGGTCTCTTTGGGGCAATATGCTCCATTACTAGTATTGTATTGTTACACGAATACACTTTCTGTTTATGGAGGTACCATGAGACGCGTTTTCAGCGTGATACTGGCAGTAGCTGCACTGCTTTCCCTACTACTGATAGGGAATGTGTCTGTTGTGGGTGCAACAGCGAAGCACGACAACGACAGCAAATTCTCACACATCTTCTACATCATGATGGAGAACCACTCCACAAATCAAATCTTCGGCAATACTGCGGATGCGCCGTACATCAACCAATTAGCGAGCAAGTATGCCACTGCAACAGACTTTTTTGGAGTGACACATCCAAGTATGCCAAACTATCTCGCGGCTATTTCTGGCTCATATCAGGGCATATGGGACGACTGTGCAGCAGGCGCAAACGTCACCTGTGCGCCCCAAGAGTTTGTGTCTGGCCCTCCTTACAACGGGCAGTTATTGACACCAGCACAACTCACCAGCGCAACGAACCAGCCGCACTGGTTCGCAGGTAAGACAATTGTGGATCAACTCGACTCACATGATCTTAGCTGGAAGGCGTACATGCAGTCTGCGCCAACTGTAGGCTTCACAGGTGAATATTATCCAGTCGATCAGGTCAATGGGCAGAGCGTACCGCGCAAGCTCTATGCACAAAAACACAACCCGTTCATGTACTTTAGCAACATTCGCAACAATCCGAAACGCATGCAGAAGATTGTTCCGTTCACACAGTTCGACACAGACCTTGCGTCGAACCATGTCCCGAACTTCGTATGGATCAGCCCTGACCAGTGTCATGATATGCACGGTGTCTCGGCGGCAAACGCAGCGGCACTGAACATCCCTGATTGTGCCACACCAGCCACTGGCCTCGATCATAAAGTGATTGGATTAGGCGACACATTCGTTCACGATACTGTGTCAAAGATTATGCACTCGAAGGCGTGGGACTCGAAATCGGCAATCATCGTCAACTGGGATGAAAACGACTACGGCAGCTTCAATGGTTGCTGCTATAGCCCCACTGGTGTCAACGGCGTGACACTCGGCGGTGGTGATGCCCCATTCATGGTGATTACCTCGAAGAATGCACACCATTTCGTGGATAGCACCACCCCATACAACCACTACACCGTCCTCGCGACCATCGAAAAGCTCTGGGGACTCGGTTGTATAGAGAACTCCTGTGACTTCGGTGACAGAGTTTTGATGACCAAGTTTTTTGAGTAGAAGAAAGTTTTAGTACACACACAAAAGCACAGC
>JAABVA010003377.1_pt1 | contig 15209 bp, 17 predicted proteins | sample 5560331 | NCBI WGS metagenome assembly JAABVA01 (sample SAMN12812661, study PRJNA571458) | rock metagenome | isolation source: Antarctica rocks | place: Antarctica: Victoria Land, Mt New Zealand sud | collected 2016-01-07 | reverse complement strand
GGCGCAGGACACTAGTGTCCGGCGCCTCCCGCGGCGCGGTCAGGTCAGCTGCCGGGAGATCACCAGCCGCATGATGTCGGAGGTGCCCTCCTCGATCTCCTCGAGCTTGGCGTCCCGCATCCACTGCTCCACCGGGTACTCCCGGGAGTACCCCCACCCACCCAGGGTCTGCACGGCCCCCCAGGTGCAGAACATGGCGGTTTCCGAGGCGGTCAGCTTGGCCATCGCGGCCAGGCCGGTCACCCCGGCGGTGGCACCCTCGTCGAGAGCGCGGGCCGCCCGGTGCACCAGCAGCCGGGCGGTTTCGATCCGGGTCGCCATGTCTGCCAGCCGGAAGGCGACCGCCTGGTGCTCGAGAATGGGACGGCCGAACTGGCGGCGTTCCCGGGCGTAGCCCAGGGCGTACTCGTAGGCCGCCCGCGCCGCCCCGACCGCGGCGGCACCCAGCACCACCCGAGAGACGTCGAACGTGCGCATCAGACCGCGGAAGCCAGAACCCTCGGCGCCGAGACGGTCCTCGGCGGGGACGAGAACCTCGTCGAAGAACATCTCCCTGCACACGATGGCGCGTTGCCCCATCTTGCGCATCGGTTCGCCGAAGCTGAGGCCGGCGGCGTCCCGCTCGAGCAGGAACGCGGTGACCCCGGCCGAGCGCAGCGAGGGGTCGGTCTTGGCGAAGACCACGTAGTACTGCGCCGCGCCCGCGTTGGAGATCCAGGCCTTCTGACCGCTGATCCGGTAGCCGCCGCCGGCGACGCGGCGGGCGCGGGTGACGATCGAGGCGGCGTCCGACCCGGCGGCAGGCTCGGTGGTGGCGAGCGCGGTCATCGGAGGGCGCGGCCCGGTCAACGGCCGGAGCCACCGTTCGCACTGGTCCTCGTCGCCCAGGGTGAGCACGGGATCGGCGAAGAAACCGTTGGAACACATCAGGTTCCCGATACCGGGATCTCCCCAGCACAGCTCTTCCTGCACCAGGCACTGGGTAAAAACGTCGGTGAAGCCACCCCCGCCGTAGCGGGCCGGCAACATGAAGTCGGTGATGCCGACCTGCGCTGCCGCGTGGAAGATGTCGACCGGGGTGACCACGTCGGCCTCGTCGACCTCACGGCCGCGCGGGCGGATCTGCTCGCGGGCGAAGCGCCGGGACAGCGCCACCACGGCGCGCTGCTCCTCGGTGAGCGGCCAGGGCTCGGGCAGGGTGTCGGGCAACGGACGTCCTTTCGCGGTCGGGTCGGGGCGGTCGGCGCACCGGCGGGGCCGTCATCGCACCGCCCGGGCGTCCAGCGCGAGAACGCCGGCGGCGGTGACCAGCACCGGGTTGACCTCGATCTCGGTGAGTTCCGGGTGCTCCTGCGCCAGCCGGCCGAGGCCGACCAGCGCGGCCGCCGCCGCGGCCAGGTCCACCGGGGCGCGGCCGCGGGTGCCCGTCAGCAGCGGGGCGCCGCGCAGCCGCAGCAGCATCTCCGTGGCCGTGCCGACGGTCACCGGGGCCAGTGCCAGCTGGATGTCGGCGAACACTTCCGCGTGCACGCCGCCCAGGCCGACGAGCAGCACCGGGCCGAAGTGGACGTCCCGTCGGACCCCGATGATCAGCTCCACGCCCTCGGTCCGGTCGGCCATCTCCTCCACCGTGCAGGCCGGCGGGGCGAGCCGGGCGACAATCTCCGCGTAGGCCTGCCGCAACCCCTCGACGTCCCGGATGCCCAGCCGTACGCCGCCCACGTCGGACTTGTGGACGACCCCGCAGGCCTTGAGCACGAGCGGGAACCGCAGCTCGGCAGCCGCGTCGAGCCCGGCGGCCTCCGTGACGAGGACAGCACGCGGCAGCCGCAGCCCCGTGCACGCCACCAACTGACGGCAGGACCAATAGCCGGTGTCGGTGACCGCCGCCGCGACCCGCGGGCCATCGGCCGTACCGGCCACCGGCTCCACGGCGGGGACCACCGCTCGCGCCGCCGCCAACAGGCCCCACCCGGCGGTCACCGATTCCACCGCCCGGAACACCGCCACCCCGCCGGCTCGCAGCGCCGCTGCCGGCTCCCCGTCGGGGAACATCGTGTGCACGGCCACCGGCCGGCCGGTGCGGACCGCTACCGCCGCCAGCTCCGCAGCGACCTCGATCTCCAGTGCGGCCAGTGCCGGCCCGTACTCCCCGTAGCCGCCGAAATAGCCGCTGACCAGCAACGCGTCCGCCTCGCCGGAGGCGAGCACGTCGCCGGCGACCCGGGAGAAACAGCGCAGGTCCTGCTCCCCGCCGCCGGCCACATCGACCGGGTTCCCGGCGCTGGCGTGCGCGGGCAGGCGGGCCGCCACCCGGTCCCGCAGGGCCGCGCTGAAGGTCGGCACCGAGAGCCCCGCCTGCCCGGCCAGGTCGGCCGCGACTGCCGCGTGGCCGCCGCCGTCGGTGAGCACCGCCAGCCGGCGACCCCGGAGCGCGGCCGGGGCGGCCAGCAGCGCCAGCAGGTCGGCGAGCGCCCCCGGGCTGCGCACCCGGTGCACCCCCGCGGCGGCGCAGGCGGCGTCCACCACGGCGGAATCCGACACCATGCTGCCGGTGTGGGACGCCGCCATCCGCACGGCGGCGGCGCTGCTCCCCACGGTCAGCAACACCACGGGCTTGCCGGCGTTCCGGGCCGCCTGGACGAAGCGTCGTCCGTCGGTGAACTCCTCGCAGTACACGGCGATCGCGTCGGTGCCCTCGTGCCGCCCGCACGCCTCGATGAGCCGCGGCACGTCCACGTCGGCCTGGTTGCCCACCGAGGCGAAGCGGGAGAATCCCAGCCCGTGCGCGGCGAGCAGGCCGCCGACGTCGAGCGAGAGATTGCCGCTCTGGGACAGGAACGCCACCCGGCCGCGGGGCAGCGGGTTGGAGGTCAGGCACAGCCCGGTGCCGGCGTCGAACACGCCCAGGCAGTTCGGTCCGAGCAGCGCGCTGCCGGCGGCCCGCACCCGGTCCGCCAGCTCCCGCTCGAGGCTGCGGGCGGCGCCGCCCGTCTCCCCCAGCCCGGCGCTGATCCCCACGATGGCCGGCGCCCCCACCGCCAGGGCGTCGTCCACGGCGGCGGGGAACGCCGGCGCGGGGAGGCAGATCGCCACCAGCCCCACGGGCGCCGGCACCTCCCGCAGCGACCGGTACGCCCGCCGACCGAGCACCGTCGGGCGTCCCGCGTTAACCAGGTGGACCGGCCGAGGGCCGGCGAGCGCGGCGCGGGCCAGCCAGTTCCCCCACTTGCGGCCGTCGTCGCTGGCGCCGACCACCGCGACCGAGACGGGATCGAACAGTTCCGCCAGGTCCGGCTTCCCCGGCCGGCTCAGCACCCGCGCCACACGGGCGGCCGCCGTTCGGCGAAGGCCCGCGGGCCCTCCTGGGCGTCCGTCGAGGACAGCAGGCTTCGGTAGCGGGGTAGCGGACCCGAGCGCAGCTTCTCGTAGCCGGCCGCCACCGCGTCCCCCTCGGTCGCCGCGAGAACCTCCAGCAGCGCCGCGACCGCCAGCGGAGCCGAGCGGCAGATCTGGCTGGCCAGCTCGCATGCGTCCGCGAGCAGGTCGTCCGCCGCCACCACCCGGTTGACCAAGCCGCGGTCGAGCGCCTCCGCCGCTGCCATCCGCCGCCCGGTGAGCAGCAGTTCGACGGCCACCGCCCGCGGCACGCGCTGCGGCAAGCGCAGCACGCCCCCGGAGTCGGGGATCAGCCCGAGGCCCGCCTCAGGGAAGGCGAACTCGGCGTGCTCGGCCGCCACCACGAGGTCGGCGGCCAGGGCCAGTTCGAAGCCGCCGCCGACCGCAAGACCGCCCACCGCCGCGATGACCGGCTTGCTGCGACCGAACAGCTCGGTGAGCCCGGCGAAGCCGCCCGGCCCGTGGTCGGCGTCGACCGCCTCGCCCGCCGCCGCGGCGTGCAGGTCCCACCCTGCGCAGAAGAACCGGGACCCCGCGCCCGTGACGATCCCCACCCGCAGCGCCGGGTCCTGCTCCAGCCGGGCGAAGGCCTGGTGCAGTGCCCGGCTCGTCGGAACGTCCACCGCGTTCGCCGGGGGCCGGTCCAGCGTGACGAGCAGGACCCCCTCCTGCACCGCCGTGTGAACCGCCACTCACTCGCCCCCCGTGCGCAGCAGGGAGCGGGAGATGATGTGCCGCTGCACCTCGCTGGTGCCGTCCCAGATCCGCTCGACCCGCGCGTCCCGCCAGAACCGCTCGATCGGCAGCTCGGCCACAAGGCCCATGCCGCCGAATATCTGCACCGCGCGGTCGGTGAGCCGCCCGAGCATCTCCGAGGCGTACAGCTTGGCCATCGCCGCGTCCCGGTCGCTCATCCGCCCCTCGCGCAGCCGGGCTGCCGCCTGCAACGTGAGCAGCTCCGCGGCCTCGAGCTCCGTGGCCATGTCGGCGAGCTGGAAACTCACGCCCTGGAAATCCCCGATCGGCCGGCCGAACTGGCGTCGCCGCGCGGCCCAGCGCACGGTGTCCGCCAGCACCCGGCGCGCCCGGCCGACGCTGAAGGCGGCGACGCTGAGCCGACTCGCGCCCAGCCACCGGCCGAGCAACTCGAACCCCTTGCCCTCCTCGCCGAGCAGTTGCGCCGCTGGCACCCGGCACTCCTGAAAAGACACTTCGCAGTGGTGGTATCCGCGGTGCGACACCGACGCGGAACCTCGGCGGATGGTCAACCCCGGCGTGCCGTGGTCGACCAGCACGGCGCTGATCGCCGCCCGCCCGGTACTACGCTCTTCCCCGGTGACCGCGAAGAGGATGACGAAGTCGGCGGTGTCGGCGTGGCTGATGAAGTGCTTGGTCCCGGTGATGAGGTAGTCGGTCCCGTCGCGACGCGCCCTGGTGGTCATGGATCTCACGTCCGAGCCTGCCTCGGGCTCGGTCATGGCCAGGCAGTCGTGCCGCTCCCCCCGGATCGTCGGCAGCAGGTACCTATCGACCTGTTCCCCGGCGCACGCCTGCAGGATGTTGCTCGGGCGGCCCACCAAGGCCTGCAGGGCGTAGGACGTCGCCCCGAGTTCGCGCTCTACCAAGGTCACGTCGAAAGGGTCCAGGCCACCGCCGCCGAGCTCGGCCGGCATGTTGGCCGCGTAGATGCCGGCCGCCAGGGCGGTCGCGCGGATGCTTTCCGCGAGCAGCACCGGAACCTCGTCGAGGCGTTCCACCAGATCCTCGTGCGGCTGCAGTTCCCGGTGCACGAAGCTGCAGACCGTGTCGACGATCGCGCGCTGCTCCGGCCCTAGGCTGAAATCCATTACCGTCCTTCGTGTCCGGAAAGAACCACTTTGGTTGCCAAGGCTTCGGGCGGCCTGCCGGGCGGCGGCTCACCGGCCTGGCGGCCGGTGCCTCAGCCCCATGACGTGCCCGATCTCGGCCGGTCGGGGCAGTCCGGCGTGCGCGGCCACGATCAGGTCGAGCCGCTCCGCGAGCAGGTCCGGCAGCGGCGCTGCGTGACCGCCCCGGGTATCGACGTGCAGGAGGAGCTGCTCGGCGGTGCAGACCCGCTCACCGGTGTCCTCCCGGTACGCGGTGTGGAACAGGTGCAGGCGACGGGCATCCACCTCGAGCAGTTGCAGGGTCAGCATCAGCCGGTCCGCCTCCCCCACGCCGCGAAGGTGGTGCAGATGGGTCTCGGCGGTGAACAGGGAGTGTCCGGCGGCGCGGTAGGACTCGTCCATACCGACGAAACGAAAGAACGCGTCAGCCCCGTCCCCGACGAGCCGCAGGTAGCAGGACTCGCTCATGTGACCGTTGTAGTCGACCCATTCCGGTGGCACGGCAGCGCGGTGCAGGGTCAGCGGGGCCGCGATCGGGGCGTCGGAGTTCCATGGCGGGGCCGGGCTGCCCTCGTTCGGCGTCCGCAGCCGGGCCGCACCACCGGGCCCACCACCGGCCGAACTTTCCGCAACGCCTGCCCGCATGGTGCAACGATAGGGACGAGCGGTCACGTGGTCAATGAGGACCACCGCCACCGTGCCGTGCGTCGCGTGCGATCGGCGCTCGGCGCTCGGCGACCCGGGAAGGAAGGACTGCCGTGAGCAGCGAGCCGACGACTGCGGCAGCATCCGGCGACGACGAGCGACCCGGGGCGGGCGAAGGCGGCCGGGTCCGCTCGCTCGAGCGGGCCATCGCGCTGATCAACCGGGTGGCCGACGCCGGGCCGGAGGGAGACACCGCCGCCAACCTGGCCCAGCTCTGCGGCATCAACCGGGCGACGGCCTGGCGGCTGCTGGCCACCATGGAGGCCCACGGTCTGGTAGAGCGGGACCCGGCGAGCAACCGCTACGGGGTCGGCTTCGCGGTGGCCAGGTTGGCCGCCTCGGCCGGGGTGGACGGACTGGTGCGGCGGGCCCATCACATCGTGGTCCGAGTCTGCGAGCAGACCGGGGAGACCGCGGACCTTGCCGTCGCCCGCCGGCACGGCCTCACCTACGTGGACGAGGTGGCGCCCGCCAGCGTGCTGGCCGCCAACTGGCTCGGGCGCCCCGTCCCGCTGCACGCCACCTCCAGCGGCAAGGCCTTCCTGGCGTGGCTGCCCGAGGGCGAGGTGACGTCGCTGCTCGCCGGGGCCCTGACCCCTTACACCGACACCACGATCGTGGATCGGGGGCGGTTGGCCGAGGAGCTGCGGCGGACGCGGGCCCGCGGGTACGGGGTCTGCACCGGAGAGTTCGAGCCCAATCTGTTCGGCGTGTCGGCGCCGGTGCTGGATCCGGCCGGACGGCCCTACGCCGTCTTCAGCATCTGGGGGCCGAAGGACCGGGTGTTGGAGTCTCGGTTCGCTGCCCTAGGCGCCCTCGCCATGGAGTCGGCGACGGCGGTGGCTCGCACAGCGAGGGACGCCTCGGGGTGAGGCGCCCGGGGGGTTGACAGCGGGGGCACCGTAGGTCACCGTCGTTGCATATGCTGCGTCACGGGTTCGCATGCCGCGACGCCTTACGGAAAGGCAGTACCATGGCCGACGCTCGCAAGGTCATCATCACGTGCGCGGTCACCGGGTCTGGGCACACCCCGACCATGTCCGAGCACCTGCCGTACACGGTCGAGGACGTCGTCGAGCAGTCGATCGCCGCCGCGAACGCCGGGGCGTCGGTGATCCACCTGCACGCCCGCGACCCCCGGGACGCACGCCCGACGGCGGACCCCGCGGTGTTCCTGGACTACCTCAAGGCCATCAAGGACGCCACGGACGCCGTCGTCAGCATCACCACCGGCGGCGGCACGGGCATGTCGGTGCAGGACCGGCTGCAGGTCATCTACGCGATCAAGCCGGAGCTGTGCACCCTGAACCTGGGCACCTTCAACTACGGCAGCTTCCCGATGATCCCGAAGTACGAGGGACAGTGGAAGTTCGACTGGGAGAAGCCCTACCTGGAGAGCACCCGGGTCGAGCCGTTCGTGAGCACCTTCGCCGACATCGAGCACATGCTCACCCATGTCGGTCCGCAGACCGGCGCCCGGTTCGAGTACGAGGCCTACGACATCGGCCACCTGTACACGCTAGCCCACTACCTGGACGCGGGGCTGGTGAAGCCGCCGATCTTCCTGCAGACCATCATGGGCGTGATGGGCGGCATCGGCGCCGAGGTCGAACACCTGGCCCACATGAAGTCCACCGCGGACCGGTTGCTCGGCGACGCCTACGAGTGGTCCGTTCTCGGGGCCGGCCGCCACCAGTTCAACATGATCACCGCGTCCGCAGTGATGGGCTCGCACGTGCGGGTCGGGCTCGAGGACGGCCTGTTCCTCGGCAAGGGGCGGCTGGCGCAGTCCAACGCCGAGCAGGTCGCCAAGATCGTGCGCATTCTCGGGGAACTCTCGCTCGACGTCGCCACCCCCGCCGAGACCCGCTCCATCCTCGGCCTCAAGGGCCTGGATCAGGTCGGCTGGTAGGCGCCACGCCGCCCGTCAGCGGTACCTCTTGACAGCGGGCTTCTTTGGCCAGAAAGTGTTGCGTATCGTGGCGACTGTCCCAATCTACGCAACGAGCGATGCCGCCAGCCGGCCGAGAGGTAAGACGACGTGACCGCTAGTTCCGTCCTTCCCGCCAGCCTGATCTCCACCCTGCCTGGCCTCTATTACCACGACCCCAGCGTCTTCGCCCTCGAGCAGGAGAAGGTCTTCGAGCAGCTGTGGTTCTGTGCGGTCCGCAGCGACGACGTCGCCGAGCCCGGGCAGTTCCGCACGGTCCGCGTCGGGCGCGAGGAGATCATCCTCGTGCGCGGCCAGGACCGGGCCCTGCGCGTCTTCTTCAACGTGTGCCGGCACCGGGGGGCCCGGCTGTGCGTGGAGGAGGCCGGGCAGGTCAAGCGGGCGCTGCAGTGCTCGTACCACGCCTGGACCTACGCCCTAGACGGCCGGCTGGTCGCGGCGCCCAACCTGACCGCGATGCCCGACATCGACCGCACCGCTTTCGGCCTTGCCCCCGTCCACCTACGGGAATGGCTGGGATACGCCTGGGTGTGCCTGGCCGAGGACCCGCCCTCCTTCGACGAGCAGGTGGTCGGCGCCTGCACGGAGCGGCTCGGGAACCCGGAGGCCATCGGGAACTACCAGGTGGAGAACCTGGCGCTGGGCCGGCGGATCAGCTACGACGTCGCGGCCAACTGGAAGCTGATCATCGAGAACTTCATGGAGTGCTACCACTGCGCCACGATCCATCCCGAGCTGACGGAGGTGCTGCCGGAGTTCGCGGCCGGCCTGGCCGCGCAGTACTACGTGGGGCACGGCGCGCTGTTCGGCGACGACATCGCCGGCTTCACCGTGGACGGCAGCCCGGGGCTCCCCCGCATCGACAGCGTCACCGAGGAGCAGGACCGGCGGTACTACGCCATCACGGTGCGACCGCAGGTGTTCATCAACCTGGTCCCCGACCATGTCATCGTCCACCGGATGTTCCCGCTGGCTGCCGATCGGACGCTCGTGGAATGCGACTGGCTGTTCCGGCCGGACGCCCTGGCCGACGGCGCCGACGTGAGCCGCACGGTGGAACTGTTCGACCGGGTCAACCGGCAGGACTTCGACGCGTGCGAGCGCTGCCAGCCCAACACCTCCTCGCGGCTTTACGCGGGGGGCGGGGTGTTCGTGCCCGCCGAACACCACATCGCCGAGCTCGGCGAGTGGTACCACGCCCTGCTCGGCAGCGCCCTGGTCTGACCGGCGCAGTGCCGGCAGGGCCGACCCAGGAGAGCCCCGACCGTGGCGATCAGCGTGTTCGACTTGTTCAGCGTGGGCATCGGGCCTTCGAGTTCCCACACGGTCGGTCCGATGCGAGCGGCCTAGATGTTCGTGGACGGCCTGACCGCGGAGGGGATGCTGCCCTCGACGGTCCGGGTGCGCGCGGAGCTCTTCGGCTCGCTGGGCGCGACCGGCCGCGGTCACGGCAGCGACCGGGCGGTCATCCTCGGGCTCTGCGGGCAGCAGGCCGAGACGGTGGAACCCCTCGCCGGCGCCGAGCTGGTCGCGCACGTCCGCGCCAGCGGCCGGCTGGCGCTGTCCGGTGCGCACGAGATCGCGTTCCACTAGGATACCGACCTCGTTCTGCACCGCCGCCAGAGCTTGCCGCTGCACCCGAACGGCATGCAGTTCTGCGCGTACGACGCGGCCGGCTCACCGACGAGGGCGCGCACCTACTACTCGGTCGGCGGCGGCTTCGTCCTGGATCAGTCCGCGGACGGCGGTGATCCGGTCAAGGCCGACGAGACCCCGCTCCGCTACCCGTTCTGGTCGGCGGCGGATCTCCTCGCGCACTGTTCCAGCACCGGTCTGCCCATCGACCAGGTGATGCTGGGCAACGAGACCTCCTGGCGCCCGGCCGAGGCGGTGCGCGCCGGCCTGCTCGACCTGTGGGCGGTGATGCAGGACTGCGTGGTCCGCGGAACCCGCAACGAGGGGGTGCTGCCGGGCGGCTTGAAGGGGCGCCGCCGGGCACCGGACCTGGCCCGCGCGCTGGCCTGCGAGTATGCCAGCGACGACCCTTGCGGGCGATGGACTGGGTCAGCCTCTACGCCTTGGCCGTGAACGAGGAGAACGCCGCGGGCGGCCGGATCGTGACCGCGCCGACCAACGGCGCCGCCGGGATCATCCCGGCCGTGCTGCACTACTAACGGCGCTTCGTCCCGGGCGCCGGCGTGGTTCGGTTCCTGCTGACCGCCGGCGACATCGGCTTGATCTACAAGCAGACGGCCTCCATCTCCGGCGCCGAGGTCGGCTGCCAGGGGGAGGTGGGTTCTGCCTGCTCGATGGCCGCGGGCGCCCTCGCGGCGGTGCTGGGCGGCACGCCGGTGCAGGTGGAGAACGCCGCCGAGATCGGGATGGAGCACCATCTCGGATTGACCTGCGACCCCGTCGGTGGCTTGGTGCAGATCCCCGGCATCGAGCGCAACGCGATGGCCTCCGTGACGGCGATCCACGCGGCGCGGATGGCCCTGCGCGGCGACGGCTCGCACATCGTCACCCTGGACAAGGTGATCAAGACGATGCGGGAGACCGGCGCGGACCTGAAGGTCAAGTACAAGGAGACCTCGCGCGGCGGTCTGGCGGTGAACGTCATCGAGTGCTGACCGCCGGGGTGGCCACGGCGGGTGGGGCCCGACGACGGGCGGCGGCCGAGCGACCGGCGGGGGGCGGGGTCAGCCGTTGACCCCGAAGCTGCTGTCGGTGTTGACCGTCCGGTTGCGCGAGAAGAACCCCATGTCCAGGGTCAGCCCGGTATAGGGCAACGCGGCCTGCAGGGGTTCCCGGTCATGGTCGCGGCCCTTCTCGCAGGCGTCGACGAGCTGGGCCATCACGTGGCCGGCGACCGGGGCGTTCTTGAACTGGTTGCCACTCGAGCCCACGGCCATGTACAAGCCGGGCAGGTCGGAGCTGTCATAGATGGGGGTCCAGTCGTCGGAGACGTCGTAGAGGTCGACGACTCCCCGCATCTCCCCGGAGATCTGCAGGCCGGAAATCCGCCGCGCCAGCCGGTAGACCTGCGCCTCCCAGTGCGAGCGGGTCAGTCGCCGGTCGAACGCATCGGGGTTCTCCACCCAGTCCCGCGGATCGCACTCGGGGTCCTCGCTGCCGACCAGGAACGTGTTCCCGGTCTCGGGGCGGAAGTAGATGCCCTGGTCCCCGTCGGCCGTGTGGAAGCCGTCCCTGTCCACGTCCACCCCGGGGGGCGCCGCGACCACGTGCACCTCGTGCCGCATCGGCCTGGTCTTGATCTTCATGCCGGACTCGACGCCGGCCATCGTGTTGACCACAGCGGAGTGCGGGCCGGCCACGTTGACCACCACCGGGGCGTCGAGGCGCTCGCCGCCGTCGAGGGTGACCCCTGCACCCGGCTCCCGGAACGGACCTCCACGACGGTGCGACGAAGCAGAAAACGTGCACCGGCTGCCTCCGCGGCCCGCTGCAGGTTGTGGGTGGCCAGGGCCGGGTCGCTGACGTAACCGGAGTCCGGAGTGAAGACGGCGCCGTCCAGCTCGGTGGTGGGGGTCTCCCAGAAGCTGTCGTCAGCCGGCCGGGACGGCGGCCAGAACCGGTGCGCGTCGTAGTAGGGCACCCGGCTGAGCAGGGTCCCGGTGTCCCAGTCCTCGAAGGGGACGCCGAGCGCGCGGTAATGCTCCAGGGACTTGCGGTACTGCTGGTCGTCGCTCTTGAGCAGCACGGTGCCGCAGTTGACGTAACGGGCGAGCCCCCGCTCGTCGGGGGCGCCCAGGTAGTTCTCGCAGTCCTTCCAGAAGGCGAAGCCCTCGTAGGCCACCGCCACGCTGTCCCGGGAGGAGTAATGCGCACGCACGCAGGCCGAGGAACTGCTGGTCGAGCCGTACCCGGCGGCGGGGTTCTTGTCGATGCAGACGGTCTGGTAACCCTTGCGGGCGAGCTCCAGGGCCACCGCCGCCCCGATCACGCCCGCCCCGATGACGATGGCGTCCGCGGATTGCGTCATGACGACACTCCTTGCAGGTAGGGGTTCAGGGAGACCACAGCGCGCCGCTCACAGCCCGGGGTAGAGCGGGTAGGCGGCTGTGAGCGCGCGGACCCGCTCCCGCAGCGCTGCCGGGTCGTGGCCCGGCACCAGCGCGGCGGCGACGATGTCGGCGACCTCGGCGAAGTCCGGCGCGGTGAAGCCCCGGGTGGCCAGCGCCGGGGTGCCGATCCGTAGCCCCGAGGAGATGGCCGGCGGCCGGGGGTCGAAGGGCACCGCGTTGCGGTTGACCGTGATCCCGACCTCGTGCAGACGCCGCTCGGCGCCCACGCCGTCGAGCTCGGACTCGCGCAGGTCGACCAGCACCAGATGGACGTCGGTGCCGCCGGTGAGCACCCGCACGCCGGCGCCGGCCCTGGTCAGCCGCTCGGCCAGCCGGGCAGCGCCGTCGAGGGTACGACGCTGGCGTTCGACGAACTCGGGGCCCGCCGCGATGAGGAAGGTGACCGCCTTGGCCGCGATGACGTGTTCCAGCGGACCGCCCTGCTGCCCGGGGAAGACTGCCGAGTCGATCTTCTTCGCCAGCTCCTGCCGGCACAGGATGAACCCCCCGCGCGGGCCGCCCAGCGTCTTGTGCACGGTGGAGGTCACCACGTCGGCGTACGGCACCGGCGAGGGGTGCAGCCCGGCCGCGACCAGCCCGGCGAAGTGGGCCATGTCCACCATCAGGTAGGCGCCGACCTCGTCCGCGATCCGGCGGAACGCTGCGAAGTCGAGCTGCCGCGGGTAGGCGGGCCAGCCGGCGATGATCAGTTTGGGCCGGCGCGCCCGGGCCAGCCGGGCGACCTGATCCATGTCCACCAGGCTGGTTTCCCGGTCCACCTGATAGGCTGCCACGCCGTAGAGCCGGCCGGAGAAGTTGATCCGCATGCCGTGGGTGAGATGGTCGCCGTGCTCCAACTCCAGCGCCCAGGATCGTGTCCCCGGGCTGCAGCAGGGCCGCCATCGCCGCCGCGTTCGCCTGCGCCCCCGAGTGCGGCTGGACGTTCGCGTGCTCGGCGCCGAACAGTTCTCTGGCCCGGTCGATTGCCAGCTGCTCGACCACGTCGACGCACTCGCAACCGCCGTAGTAGCGGCGCCCCGGGTAGCCCTCCGCGTACTTGTTGGTCAGCACCGATCCCTGGCACTCGAGCACGGCCCGCGGCACGAAGGTCTCCGAAGCGATCATTTCCAGGGTGTCCTGCTGCCGCCGCAGCTCGCTCCGCAGCGCGGCCGCCACTTCCGGGTCGAGCTCGGCCAGCGGCTGGTCGAGCAGCCCCGGGGCCGCCGTGGACGTGGACGCTGCGCTCATGCCCGGTTACCTCCAGCACGTCGATTCTTCTTGCAGGTCAGGCACAGGGCCGCGGCGGGAAGCGCAGCGAGCCGGTCGGCACCGATCTCGCCGCCGCACGCGTCGCACCGCCCGTGGCTGCCGGCGGCGAGCTTGGCCGCCGCCCGCTCGACGGCGGCCAGCTGTTCGGCGAGCCGGTCGACGGTGACCACCCGCTCGGTCCGCTTGGTGGCCATAACGGTGAAGTCGCCGGCGCGCTTGCCGAATCCGAGCTGAGCCTGCGGTTCGCCGGTCGGGGCGGTGAGCCGGGCCAGCTGAGCGACCAGCTCGACCCGGTGCGCCTCCAGCTCGGCGGCCAGCGTGGCCGCCCCTGCGCCGGTCATGCCGCCGCCGGGTCCAGGGCCGGCCGCAACTGCCGGCACCAGCGGGTGAACAGCTTGCCCTGGTCCATGCCGAGCACCGCCCCGAGCTCCCCGCCCCGCTCGTAGAGCGCGACGAAGCTCCGGTCGGCCGGGTGCCCTTCGAGCAGACGCACCGAGTCGCCGGGCGCCGCGTGCCCGGCGAACTGGATGCGGTGCCCGTACTGCTCGGACCAGAAGTAGGGAGCCGGGGCCGGGACGGCTGCGGCCGGCCCGCGCAGCAGGGCGGCCACCGCCCGGGCCGGCTGCTCCATGGCATGGGTCCAGTGCTCGCCCCGGGCGGATGTGCCGGACCAGCTGCTGAGGGCGCAGGCGACGTCTCCCACCGCGGCCACGCCCGGCACCGAGGTCAGCCCGGCCGCGTCGGTCCGCACGCCGCCGGACAGCCCGAGCCCGGAGCCGATCAGCCAATCTGTGGCCGGCCGGCAGCCCACGCCGAGGAGCACCAGGTCGGCCGGCAGGACCGAGCCGTCTGTCAGCTCGACGGCGGTGACCTGCCGCCGTCCGCGCAGCTGCGCGACGCCCACCCCGGCCCTCAGCTCCACTCCGTGCTCGGCGTGCAGGCCTGCGCAGACCGCACCCATCTCCGCGCCGAGCGGACCGGCGAGCGGCACCGGCAGCATCTCCACCACGGTGACGTGGACTCCCAAGGCGACGGCGGTGCTCGCCACCTCGGATCCGATGAAGCCGGCTCCGACCACCACCAGCCGCGCGCCGGGCCGCAATTGCTGGCGCAGCGCCCGGGCGTCCCCCGGGGTGCGCAGCGTCTGCACGCCCGTCGTCGCCGGTACGCCGGGCAGCATGCGCGGCACCGGTCGGTGGCGATGACCACGTAGTCCGCGGCGACCGCGCGGCCGCCGACCTCTACGGTGCGATCCGCCGGACGCAGCGCGGTGGCCGTCGTACCGGGCCGGAAGTCCACCTCCAGGGCGGCCAGCTCGTCCGCGGTCACGAGCGCGAAGTCCACCGGCTCGACCGTCCCCGCGAGGTACTCCTTCGACAGCGGCGGCCGGTCGTAGGGCAGCTCGGTCTCCGCGCCCAGCGCACCACCCGTCCGTCGAAACCCGCGGACCGGAAGGCGCGGACCGCACTCACGCCGGCGACGGAGGCGCCCACGACGACCGCGGTACGGCGCAAGCCGGGCCCGGGGATCACGCCAGGGTCTCCCGGTCGACCTCGATCGCGAGGAACACGTCGCCCTGCGCGACCGTCACGGGATAGGCCGGAACCGGCCGCCTGGCCGGCGGAGCGGTCGGCAGGCCGGTCCGCAGGTCGAACGCGGAGGCGTGCAGGGGGCACTCGACCTGGCAACCCTCCAGCTAGGCCTCCGACAGCGACGCGTCCTGGTGCGTGCAGGTGTCGTCGATCGCGAAGACCCCGTCGTCGGTGTGGAACACCGCCACCGGCGTGCCCCGGACGACGACCCGCAGCGCCTCCCCAGGGGGCAGCTCCAGCAGCCCGCAGACTCGGAACATCCGGCTCCTCCACCGCTCCTCTAGCCCCGGCCGTGCCTGCACCGATGTGTTCTGCCCGTCACCAGTCTGTTTTGTCCACC
>JAABVA010003376.1_pt1 | contig 15211 bp, 18 predicted proteins | sample 5560331 | NCBI WGS metagenome assembly JAABVA01 (sample SAMN12812661, study PRJNA571458) | rock metagenome | isolation source: Antarctica rocks | place: Antarctica: Victoria Land, Mt New Zealand sud | collected 2016-01-07 | reverse complement strand
AGAGGCCGGTGGCGGTGACATGACTGAAGGAACTCAGCAGGTAGTCGCTGTAGAGTTCGAGGAGATCCTTGTTCATAATGCTCCAACTCTACACCCTGTCCCTGCGTAAGGTGAGTTACTTACATGCTTTGGGCTATTTCTCGGCCTCCAACTATCGACATTTTGGTGTGCGGGCATCGCTCGGCCTTCCATCCCGGCGTCCTGGGCGCCCCTGCGCCTGGCGGGTCCCCCGGCTTTGTTCACCTTCCTTATTCTAGCTTTGTCCCAAAGGCAGATCACTGACGAGGAGGCGTACTTCGATGCGGCCACCAAGTCTTGGTTTTCGCTGAGCTGCTAGATCCGGTACCATTTATACGGAATCCGGCTGTATAGTGACGCCACGCCTGATGCTCCAGCTAGCGTTTCGGGCTCATGACCTTTCGCTGGCGCTTCGAAGCAGTAAGTGAACAAGCGGATCCCGTATTAAGCACCGCTATCGGATCTCCCGATTGCGTTTTGAGGGGTAGGGTGCCTGTGCAGGCATGAGGCCATACTGTACGGATGACCACGAAGGGGCCGGGCTGAGATGATCGTAAACCGCGACAACGTCTTGAGGATTCATGAGGCCTCGACAGCACACGCGCGCTGAGAAACCTCTTCGTACGCGAGCTTGGCTATGACCAGGAGAGTGGCGCGATCTCCAGCGACGCCTGGCCCGAGGACGTCGTTGGCGCGCTCGCCGGGAGCACGGCGTTGCTCGCGAGTCAGATTACCCCGGGTTGGCGGTTCTTCCGAGAATCTGATGAAGCGGAGCCAGATGCTTTTTGGTCGGGAAGTTTGGTCTCTCAGCTTGCGGCGTAGAGTACGCGCTGCCTCAACAGATCGAACTTTCCGCGTCCGTACATGGAACGCTTCACCAGTTTGAGCTTGTTCACTCTTCCTTCGGTCTGCTCCTGGCTGTAGGGCAACACCATCGCGGCCACCACGGCTTCCGAGTCCTGAAGCAGCTTCACGGCGAAGGCCTTCAGCTCGGCAATGCCGGATGCTTCGCCCGCTCTCTGTCCATTCCTCCAGGCGTGAGCGGGCCTGCTCTTTGTTCCTCTGCTCCTTGTCTCTTAGCCTCCCGGCGAACTCCTCGAACAAGGTGCAGCATCGCTCCGTAATCCGGTGGACCGTCTTCAACCTCTGGAGTGCGCGGATCTCTTCTTCGGAGCGGTTCTCTGATCTCTTCACGAGAATCTCTGCGGCATGGCTGGCGGAGATACCCGGTGGACGGACGGTCCGGTAGGGGTTCCGCCAGGCGCTCCTGTTCTTTTAGGTACCGGGTGATCCGGACGACGTTCTGGTAGGCACCAGGGTAACCTTGCTCAGCAATCTCCTTCCAGATTCGTGTAGCGTTGCGGCAGCCCTGCTCCCAGCGCCCCAGGATGTAGTCCTCCTCGTAGGGCGCAAGGGCGCTGAGCTTCTTCGTGAAGTGTCGTCTCTGTGGTGGGGCCTTGAAGGCCAGGAACTTCTCCACGGTGTGGCGATGTATCCTGAGGGTACGGGCAATCCGGGCGCTCTTGATGCCCTTCTTCGAGAGCGCGTGGATGGACTGGAAGAGTTTCCGCGTCTGCTCCCTCGTGCGCTCCTTTGAAGCCTCGCGGTCCAGGAGGAGGTTCGTTAGCCTCTGTTGGAGGTGGGCCGTCGGGGTCGGGACGAGGTCCACAACCCCGGCGTGTTGCTTGAACACCCGAGAGACCACGTCTTGAGAGGTCCTTCAGGAGGAGGTGGAAGCGGTCAGTGACCTGCACAGCGTTAGGAGTGGCCCTCCTCCTAGCCGCTTCGGCATACTCTCCGCCGCGATCTCGGCTCACCACCTCCACCCCCGGATGCTCACTGAGCCACCGGGCGAAGCCGTCCGCGCTCCTGTCCGGCAGCAGGACGTCCACTAGTGCGTGAGGTTGAAGATCCACGAGTACCGTCCCGTAGCGGGTACCCCGGCGGAAAGCGAAGTAGTCGTCCACGCTCAAGACCCTCGGCGTTCGGTGGGCCCGAAGCCGTGACGAACGGCGGATGTGGTTGAGCAGGGTGTCTCAGGAGACTACGACCCCGAGGTCCCTCAGGAGACGAGAGCCCGCTTCCCCTCCGAGGGCGAAGGAGAGTTGCGTGAACCAGCCGTCTAGCCGCTCGGTTGTGCGACCCCGTAGTGCGCGGCGACACCGGGCAAGCGTTCCGCGAAGATCGTTCGGCTGCAGGCCTTGTGGTCGCAAAAGAACCTTCGGACGTGCAAGCGAACGGTGACGGGGATGCTCTGCTAGGGCAGGTCGGCCAGTGTCCTGGTGTAACGGGAATGGACCCTGTCCGAGCTCTTTGCGCATGCGGGGCAACGAGCCACCCGGGACGAGGTTCTCGCGGCTAGGGTGATGGCGTTTTCGGTGGCACGAATCCCGATGAGATCCAGCAGCTTGGGGGCGGGTAGTACGGTGCGGGAGTCTGGCATGGGCAACCTCGATGATCTACCAATTCTTCTCTGCTGCTAGCTTGCCGCACCTCGTCACCAAGAGCTAGGAAGAACCGTCAATCCGGATCAAGACCACTCAGGCTGGGCACCATGTACGCCAAGGCCTACATCTTCGACTACAAGGAGCTCTACGACGAGAGTGGCAACGAGACCACTTTGTCACAGCCGGGTGAAGCTATCGTCGGCTCGTCCAACTTCACGCTCTCGGGCGTATAGAGCAACACCGAGCTTAACGTCGGAGTGACAGGCCCGGATAACCACGCGCAGCTCGGGGAGTGGTTCGAGGAGCTGTGGGACGAGACCGAGGACTTCGACGAGGCGCTCATGAACGAGATGCAGCGCTCGTGGGCGGCCGCCAGGTCCTCGCCCCACGACGTGTACATGAAGGCGTTGTACGCCCTCGTTGGGAACCGGCTGGAGGGGGAGAGGCGCACCGACGTGCTCGCCGCCGACGAGATCACGGACCAACTCGCCGACTTCGAGCGCGTCGCCTTTCGCCAGACCGTAAACATCATCAAGGAGCACGGCGGCGCGTTTGTCGCGGACGTCGTGGGATTAGGCAAGAGCTACATCGGCGCGGCGATCGTCAAGTACTTCGAGCAGACCGAGCGGGCGCGGCCCCTGATCGTCTGCCCGAAGGCGCTCGTGGAGATGTGGGAGAATTACAACGAGCGCTACGAGCTCAACGCGCGCGTCCTCTCACAGAGCGAACTCCTGGAGAACCGCAACGGCACGCGCAACCTGCTCGTGGACGATCCCAGGTACCGCGACCGGGATTTCGTGCTCGTGGACGAGAGCCACAACTTCCGCAACGACGACATCCAGCGTTACCGTCTGCTCGACGAGTTCCTGAGTGCGGGGGGGCAGGAAGACATGTCTGCTCACCGCTACGCTGCGCAACAAGAGCGCGTGAGACGTCTTCAACCAGCTAAAACTGTTCCAGCGTCCGGGTCGTGTAACGCTGCCCGTGGATCCCCTCGACCTGCGCGAGTACTTCCGGATGACCGAACGGGAAGAGCGTGCCCTCCCCGACCTGCTCCAGAACGTGCTCATGCGCCGCACGCGCAACCACGTCTTGCGCTGGTACGGCCACGATGCTGAAACCGACGAGTCTCTAGATCCAGCGGTTCGAGGACTACCTGGACGGCAAGAAGAGGGCGTACGTGCTGGTGAACGGGAACAAGCAATTCTACCGAAACGCCGCCCACGCACGATCACGTACAGGATCGAGGACTCCTACGGCGGCCTCTACGACGAGCTGCGCGGGTATCTAGGAAGCGGCGCCAGCGGCCCTACACACGTTCCCCATGACGAAGAGCTCACGTACGCGCGCTACGGCATCGGCGACTACGTGCTACCAGCCAGGCGAGACGAGAAGCGCTACAGGGAACTGCGCCAGGCGGGGGGTACGCTGCGCGGCCTCATGCGCGTGTTGCTGTTCAAGCGTTTCGAGTCGAGTGTCTACTACGCCTTCCGGGAGACCGTGAGGCGGCTCCTAGCCGCCCACGAGGCGCTCATGGTGGCGGTCGACGCCGGCATCATGCCCGCTGGAGAGCGGGCCGAGCGCATCCTCAACTCTGGCGACGCCGGGGGGGACATCGAGGCGGAAGACAATTTGGTCAGAGCCCTCCAATTGACTAGCGAAGCTGGCACGCACGATGCGGCCGACTTCAATACCGCGCGCCTGCTCTCCGACATCAGGAACGACGCCGGGCTCTTGTACAGGATCCTCTCCCTGGTCGAACCCATCACCCCAAAAAAGGACGCCAAGCTGCACAAGCTCAAGGCGTGCCTGCAAGAGGACGGCATGCGCGAGGGTAAGCGCCTGATCTTCACGCAGCATGCCGACACCGCCCTGCACCTCCACGAGAACCTTAACCCTAAAGGTACACGCAACGACATCGACGTGATCTTCAGCGGCGACAAGAGCAAAGAGCGCGCCGTGGGGCATTTCTCTGCAGGCTCCAACCCCGAGTACCGCTTCGGTCCCGGGGACACCGAACTCTCGACCCTAATAGCCAGCGATGTGCTCTCCGAGGGCCTCAACATGCAGGACTGCAACAAGATCATCAACTACGACCTGCATTGGAACCCCGTGCGGCTCATCCAACGTTTCGGCTGGATCGACCGCATCGGCACGTCCTACGACGAGATCTTCGGCTTCAACATTCTCCCCGAGATCGGCATAGAGGAGAACCTCGGCCTTCGCGAGAAGCTAGAGCAGCGCATACGGGAGATACAGAGAACCATCGGCGAGGATGTGGCGATCCTCGACCCGTCGGAGAAGGTCAACGCGGAGGCGATGTACGCCATCTACGAGGCGGACGGTGACGCGGGGGAGAAACTCGCGCTGCTCGATGAGGACAGTAAGGGAGACGAAGAGCTCATCGACCTCGGCGAAGCGGTAGAGATGTTTCGGCAGATGCGCGACGAGAGGCCCGAGGAATTTGGGCGCATCGTGTCCCTGCGGGACGGCATACGCGCTGCCCGCCGCTTCCCTGCTTCGGCACCGAGCCAAGCCGAGAGCGACAAGAGAAGCGGAGCGTGGGGAAGCGCCGGGAAGGGCACCTACGTCTTCTGCCGCGCCGGCGGCTACCAACGCTTATATAAAGGTAGATGATGCTTCGGGCAACGCGAAGTAGATAAGCACGCAGCAGTTCCTGCACGCGCTCAAGTGCGAATCCGGGGAGCCTGGTCTGCTGCTACCAAAAGATTACAACTCAGCCATTGGCGAGGCCGTAAGACGCTTTTGGAAGTACCTGGGCAAGGTCAAGACCGAGCGCCGCGCGCAGCCGGATCTGCCCCGCGCCCAAAAGTAAGTGGTAAGGGAGCTCCGAAGTCTCTACGGTGAGATCCAGGCGGACGAGCGCCGCGAAAGGATAGAGAGGCTCGAAGACATCTTCCGCCTGGAGACGAACACGATGGTCAGACGCGAGCTCAACCGTATTCACCGCGCGCAACTCAACGGCGACGATCTCATTAGCGCGCTCGAACAGCTCTACACCAAATACCGCCTGGGGGAAGAGAGGCGCGAGACCGAAGAGCGGCGCAGACGCGCGGAGGCGGATCTCACCCCACGCGTCGTATGCAGCGAAGCCTTACGTTGAGCGTGAAACTGCTGGCGGGCATCCCGAGAAGGAGGCTAAGGGCATGGAGCCACTGATAGACATCGATCCCTATAGACACCTACCTGCGCCCTATGCCGAGGAGCAGGAAGAGTATGAAGTAACCTCCCACGGCGGCGAACCCGATGAAGTAGAGGCCGCGCTCCGCGATGCTCTGTTGTTGCTCTGCGGAGGTTGGTAGAGAGTCTACGATCACCTGGGCGGGGATTTCGAGGAAGCGTCCGAGGCTATAGATTGCGCTCGTGAGGCCGTTCAGGTTTTCGTTTATGCCCCCGTAGGTAAGTCCCAAATGAGCCAGTATTACAATGATGACGAAAGTGATTATCGTTCGTAGCAGCGCCATCGCATGCCTCCCTTTGTCCTCCCCCAGGCTCTCGTAATACTCTGCGTTTACATAGCCGTTAGGAGATCTTACGGTACTCCCAGGCCTTCATCCATCCCGAGAACCGGCTCTTCGCCCTACCTAAGAGGGTGGGCTTGCCGGCGTTACCGGAGCCCGTCTCCCCTCCTCTGGACGGGCTCCGGGAGCCGCGGTGCTCCAGGGCCATCGCAATCCCGGCGACGACGAAGCAGAACACGCCGATGGAGAAGGTGACCGGGTCGCGCATGAAGATACCCCAGGCCGCCGCGACCCCCGTGACCCACCACAGCGCGAAGAACATGCCGGGCTCGCGCGTACGCCAGTCGAGCATCATAAAAGAGCCGAGCCCGATCCCCGCGAGCGAGAGGAGCAATAGCAAGATTCCAAGGACTGTCAGAAGAAAGCTCACCAGCGTAATATTACCTAACACCGCCTGCGTTTACAGCCCCTTTACCGGCGGCTCATCTCCCGCCTGTATACCTTCATCGCCGAGAGAAACTCCTCCCAGGTGCGTGCGGTACACTCCAGGCGGTTATTGTAAAGGGAGAGCTTGTGGACGAACTCGTGTACGGCAGACTCCGTGTCCGAGACGCAGCGAGGATGGGCGACGAGCAGTACCTCCCAGTCCTCCTCCTCTTTGATGTTGTTTATCGCCGCTTTGAGGCCGGGACGATGGTAGAGGAGTAGACCCGGAGCGTCCAGGTCCTCGTAGCGTGCAACGACCTCGTGGCCCTCCTTCGCGGCGAAAGCACGAAGGGCCTCGTTCTGCTCTTCCGCGGAAGGTAGCTCGCCCTCGGGGTCCGTCCTGATGTATGTCGCGGCCCGCGCCACGTTGGCGATGATAGCATGGGGCACGTCGTGCTATCATTTCGGCAGCGCGTCGGGACGTGGCGCAGTCAGGTAGCGCACTCGGCTGGGGGCCGAGTGGTCGCCGGTTCGAATCCGGCCGTCCCGACTCTTTTAGTGGGGCCCGAGCCCTGCGGATGAACATACGAAAGGTCTGGCTCTCTTGGACACGATTTACCTGCTGCTCGGCATCATGGGGTTCATGTTGGTCATCGCCGTCTTCTTCTTCGGCGGGTACGTGATCCTGGACTTCCTCTTCAGCCGCTCCGGGGGGGACCGCTAGAGAGCCGGAAGCCGGGACTCGCTTGTAGCAAGCTCTCCTAGAGCGCATGATCCCCGCGCTGGGCCGCCTCCAACTCGTCGGACTCTTGCGTCTCGTCCTACATGAGGCCTACGACCCCGCCCGCCTGGACCGCGTCCGGGAGGACGTCGAGCAAGAGGGCGTGCAGCGCAACCCCGTTATCGTCGCCCCTGCAAAGGCCTCTATCTGGTCCTCGACGGCGCCCACCGGGTCCATGCCCTGCGGGAGCTCGATGTTCGCTTCGCTTTCGTCCAATGCGCCGACCTCCCCAAGAGGGCCGCGAGCTGGGGCCACCTGCTCGACGCCGCGAGCCTCGAAGCGGTACTAGGTTCCGCTGAGGGATCGAGGTCTCGGAGACCCAATCCGAATGCACCCCGCTGGCCGAGGCGCGCTTCCACGATGGCGAGAGGCTCTTCGTCGCGGGTCGCGAGGAGGGGCTGGCGTGGGAGGTTTGGGCGCTGTGGGCGTTGCAGGCGGCTTACCCGCGCGGCGAGGTGGTGCGCCGGTTAGATCCCGGCAAGCCCGTCGAGCTCCTGACCGGGGAGGCGATGCTCCTCTACCGATGCTTCACGCCGAGAGAGCTCATCGAGGTCGTCTCCGGGGGCGGGGTGCTGCCGGCCGGGATCACACGCTTCACGGTCGAGGAGCGCGTACTGAACGTACGCTACCCTCTCGAACTCCGGGCGCAAGGCAACTCTGCCGCCCGTAACGCTGAGTTGGAGGCGTTTATCGGGGAAGCCTGGCAGCGTAACCGCGTCCGCCGCTACACGGAGCCCGTGGTGCTCTTCGAGTAGCGTAAGCCTGGAACCACGTACGAAAGCGAGGGTGGGTCGAGCGATGCGCGGGGGCGGCGCGTGGACTATGCTGCCGGCGGAAGGGTTGGTCGCTCGGGAAGGGAGGGGGCGTGGGTAGAGGAAGGATGAGGCGCGCCGGGATTAGCCAGCGGGAGTTCCTGAAGCTGGGTGGAGACGGACTCGCCGGGGCAGCGATGCTCAGTGTGGCCGGTTGTGGGGGAGAGGCCGGGGAAGACAAGATCACCTTCACCTTCGGCCCGGACAACTCGGGGGGCTTGCAGACGCTGATCGACAGGTTCAACGAGCAGAACGGGGGCGGCATTCAGGTCGAGTGGCGCGAGACGCCGGCGGCCAGCGACGAGTACTTCGAGCAGATACTCTCCGAGCTCCAGTCCGGGAAGTCCTCGGTGGACGTGATCGGGGGCGAGGTAGTCTGGCCGGCCCAGTTCGCCGCTAACGACTTCCTCGTCGACCTCTCCGACCGCTTTGCCGACGAGATGAAAGGGGACTACCTGGAAGGTCCCCTGCTACCGATCACCTACGAGGGCAGGACCTACGGGGTCCCCTGGTTCACGGATGCGAGGATGTTCTACTACCGTAAGAACCTGCTTGAGAACAGCGGCTTCTCGGAGCCCCCGAAGACGTGGGACGAGATGAAGGAGATGGTCGCGAAGGTCCGCGCTGAGTCCGGTGAGGAGTACGACGGGTACGTCTTCCAGGGGGCACAGGACGAGGGGGGCGTGCTCAACGCCCTGGAGCACATACGGAATGCGGGCGTCGAGGTGCTGGATGGGGATCGGGCCGTCATAAACAGCGCCGAGGCGGCCGAGGGGCTGAAGCTACGGCGCAGCATGATTGAGGACGGCATCGCCCCCACGGCGACGGGTGACTACTCCACGCAAGAGTCGCAGTCCGCTTTTACTAGCGGCGACGTGGCATTTATGCGCAACTGGCCCTTCGTCTACGGGCTCCTCTCCAGCCCGGACCAGTCGCAAGTGAGCCCGGAGCAGGTGGGGAGCGCCCCGATCCCGGTGAGCGATAACGGGGCGCGGAGCTTTAGCGGTCTCGGCGGGTGGAACTTCCTGGTCAACGCTGCTTCGGAGGACAGGATCGAAGAGATATGGACCTTTATAGAGTTCATGACCGCCCCGGAGCAGCAGAAGACGTTAGCCCTCGAAAGCACGCGCCTGCCTATCCTCAAGAGCCTCTATGAGGACGAGGAGCTGCTCGAAAAGGTCTCGGTCGCCTCTCTGGGCCACGAGGCCCTCTCGAACAGCCGGTCCCGCCCGGTCTCGCCGTACTATTCGGACATGTCGCTGGAGATGGCCGCGCAGTTCAACGCCGTGCTCAAGGGCGAGGTGCCGGTGGAGGAGGCGATGGAGACCCTCCAGAGGAAGCTGCAAAGCATAATGGACCAGGGGTAGAGAAGGGCGCGAGGCCGCTCCGCGGGTAGTGGCGCTCCGTTACTTATTCAACACAAATTTAAAACCTGGTCTTTCTATGCTACATTGCGGTTGTGTTGCAAGGACGCGAGGCTCTAATACGTATCGTACGCTCCCGCCGCCGGTTCGCCTTACCTGAATTTAGATCCTTTGAGGTAGCAGTATGAGCGCCACGGTCGTGCTCGGCCTGGCCTGGGGTGACGAGGGCAAGGGGCGAGTCTGTGACGCCTTGGCGGCTGACGCGCGCTATGTGGCCCGCTATTCGGGCGGGAACAACGCGGGGCATACTATACGGGTCGGCAAAGAGGAGTTCGTAGTACACCTGATCCCCTCGGGCATCGTGCGTGCGGGTGTCGTGTGTACCATCGGCAACGGGGTCGTCGTCAACCCGGAGGTTCTGGCCGAGGAGGTCTCGGCGCTCGAGAACCGCGGGATCGAGGTTCGGGGACGGCTGAAGGTGGATGGGCGGGCGCACCTGATCCTGCCGTATCACGTCCGCCTCGACGGGTACCGCGAGAAGGCGCTGGGCAAGGCGAAGATCGGCACGACCAACCGCGGCATTGGACCGACCTACGAAGACAAGATCGCGCGGGTCGGTATCCGGGTGCAGGACGTCTTCGACGAGGGGATACTGCGCACGAAGCTGAGAGCCGCCCTGCGCGAGAAGAATTCTCTGATCACGAACGTCTACGGCGAGGAGCCTTACGACCCTGACGAGATCGCCGACTACCTCTTATCCTTCTGCGATTTGCTGGAACCGATGGTAGCCGACACGGGGGCGCTCCTGCGGGACGCCATCAAGCGGGACGAGCCGGTCCTGCTAGAAGGGGCTCAGGCCACGCTCCTGGACAACGACTTCGGCACCTATCCGTTCGTCACGTCTTCGAACCCTTCGGCGGGCGGGGCGTGTGTTGGGACGGGTGTACCACCGACCTCTCTTGGGGAGGTGATCGGGGTGACGAAGGCCTACACCAGCCGGGTTGGGGACGGGCCTTTCCCGACGGAGTTATTCGACGAGACGGGGGAGACCTTGCGGCGGGTCGGCAACGAGTACGGGAATACCACGGGCCGGCCCCGGCGGTGCGGATGGCTGGACCTCGTGGCGATCAAGCACACGGCCTCGGTCAACGGCATCACCACGCTCGCCCTGACGATGCTCGACGTGCTCTCGGCGGTCGAGGAGGTAAAGGTGTGCGTGGGCTACGAGATAGACAGCGAGAGGGTGGACGAGTACCCGATGAACCAGACCGACCTCCACCACGCCCAGCCCGTCTACAAGTCTCTCCCCGGCTGGGAGGTGGACGTGACGGATTGCAGGCGGCGGGAGGATCTGCCCGAGGGAGCTAGAGACTTCGTCTCGTTTATCGAGACAGAGCTAGGGGTTTCGCTGTGCATGATCAGCGTTGGCCCGGAGCGAGACCAGGCGATAGTCGAGTGGATAGGGGCCTAAGAACGTGCGTATGTTGGTCGTAGGCAGTGGCGCGCGCGAGCACGCGCTCGTCGAGACCCTGGCGCAGAGCCCGCGGGCGGAGGAGATCTTCGCTGCCCCAGGCAACCCCGGCATGGCCCATCTCGCCGAGCTCGTGGACATCCCGGCGGATGACCTGATCTCCTTGCGGAACTTCGCAAAAACCGCTGGAATCGACCTGACCGTCGTCGGTCCCGAGTCGCCGCTTATCGGCGGGATCGCCGAGGCTTTCTGGGGGGCGGGCCTGAAGATCTTCGGTCCCTCGCGCGCCGCCGCCCGCATCGAAGGCTCGAAGGTCTTCGCAAAGGAGCTTATGCGCCACGCCGGCGTCCCCACGGCCCGCTTCGAGGCCTTCGACCGGTTGCCCGCGGCCCTTGCCTATCTGCGCTCGCTCTCGCCGGGCGACAGCTACCCGGTCGTCGTCAAGGTAGACGGTATAGCGGCGGGTAAGGGCGTTATCGTCGCGGGCTCCTACGAGGAGGCCGCGCGCGCCGTCAGGGCAGCGTTCGCCGGGGTGTTCGGGGCGGCGGGAGAGCGAGTCCTGATCGAGGAACATCTCACGGGCAGGGAGGCCTCCGTCTTCGCGCTCACCGACGGGCGGAACATCCTGCCGTTCGTTCCGGCCCAGGACTACAAGCGCATCTATGACGGCGACGAGGGGCCGAACACCGGCGGTATGGGCGCGTACTCCCCGACGATGTGGATGGACCAGGCGACCTACGCCACTATATTGGAGGAGATCGTAACCCCCATAGTCCACCAGCTCGCCCTGATCGGCGCGCCCTACACCGGCTTGCTCTACGCCGGCGTCATGATGACCGACGAGGGACCGAAGGCGCTTGAGTTCAACTGCCGCTTCGGGGACCCCGAGACCCAGGCCCTGTTGCCCCGGATGGAGACGGACCTCCTGGAGTTGCTCCTGGCGTGCGCGGAGGAGGACATCGGGGGACAGGAGATCTCCTGGTCCGCTAACAAGGCCGTCTGCGTAGTCCTCGCCTCCGAAGGCTACCCCGAGTCGTCCCCCGAGGGGGATGAGATCTCCGGCCTCGATATCGTCGCGGGTATGCCGGGCGTCCGCATCTATCACGCCGCTACCCGCCAGGAGAACGGTATCTACTACACCTCCGGCGGTCGCGTCCTCAACGTCGTCGGTACCGGCACCTCGATCATGGAGGCCCGCGCCCGCGCCTACGCCGCCGTCGAGCTAATAGACTTCCCCGGTAAACAGTACCGGACCGACATAGCCCTAGAAGCACTTGAGATGGAGGAACTTTGACCCCGCCCGTAGGAATACTCGTCGGTAGTAAATCCGACCTTCCCGTACTCGAAAAATGCATCGCCCGCCTCGAAGAGCTCGGCGTGGAGTACGAGCTCGAGGTCCGCTCCGCCCACCGCGACCCCGAGGGCGTCGCCGAGTATGTCGCCTCCGCTCCCGCCAGGGGCGTCAAGGTCTTTATCTGCGCCGCCGGGATGGCCGCCCACCTCGCGGGCGCCGTCGCCGCCCGCACCAACCTGCCCGTGATCGGCATCCCAATAGCCGCCGGTGCGCTGAACGGCTTCGACTCCCTGCTCTCCACCGTCCAGATGCCCTCGGGGGTACCGGTCGCCACCGTCGCCGTGAACGGGGCGGCGAATGCGGCCGTGCTGGCCGCCCAGATCCTGGCCCTCTCCGACCCGGATCTGGGCGAGAGGCTCGAAGGCGGCAGTTCTTGATCGAACGCTACACCCTCCCCGAGATGGGCGCCCTCTGGACCGAGGAGGCGAAGTTTCGCGCCTGGCTGAAGGTCGAGCTCGCCGTCTGCCGCGCCCGCGCCCGCCTCGGAGAGCTCCCCTCTGAAGAGGTAGAGGAGCTGGCCGAGAAGGCCGACTTCACCGTAGAACGTATAAAGGAGGTCGAAGAAGAGACGAACCACGACGTCATCGCTTTTGTCACCACCGTCTCCGAGACGCTCGCCGCGAGAGGCGCCGCCCGCGTCGCCCGACACTTCCACTTTGGCCTCACCTCCTCCGATGTTCTCGATACCGCCAGCGCCCTGCAACTCCGGGAGGCCCTGCGACTCGTACGAGAGGAGGCGAGGGCGCTCGCGGTCCTGCTCTGCGACATGTCGCTGAACCATCGCGGTACGGTGATGGTCGGACGGACGCACGGGGTACACGCGGAGCCGACGACTCTGGGGCACAAGCTCGCGGTGTGGGCGTTCGAGATGGAGCGCAACCTGGAGCGGCTCGCCCACGCCGGGGAGGTGGCCTCCGCCGGCAAGATCTCCGGCGCGGTCGGTACCTACGCTAACGTCGACCCGAAGGTCGAGACGCTTACCTGCGAGGAGCTCGGCCTGAAGCCCGCGCCGGCCTCTACCCAGATCGTTCAACGCGACCGACACGCAGAGGTCCTGAGCACCCTGGCTATACTCGGGTCTACGCTAGAGAAGATAGCGTTGGAGGTCCGGGGCGCCCAGCGTACCGAGGTGCGGGAGCTCGCCGAACCGTTTGGCCGTGGCCAGAAGGGCTCCTCGGCGATGCCGCACAAGAAGAACCCCATCCTCGCCGAACGCCTCAGCGGCATGGCCCGCCTCCTGCGGGGCTATGCGGGCGTGGGCTTCGAGGACAACGCCCTCTGGCAGGAGAGGGACATCTCCCACTCCTCCGCCGAGAGGGTAGTCCTGCCCGACTCCACCACCCTCGCCCACTACATGCTCCGTGTCACGCGGCGCATCCTCGAAGGTCTCCGCGTGGACGAGGCCCGGATGCGCGAGAACCTCAACTCCGGCGGCGGCATCGTATACTCAGGACGCGTGCTGCTCTCCCTCGTCGAGGCCGGTATGGGCCGCGACGAGGCATACGCCGTCGTCCAGGGCGTCGCGATGCGCGCCTGGGAGGGCGAGGGCGGCTTCCGGGAGCTACTGGAAGAGGATGGGCAGGTGCGCGAGAAGCTCGGCGATGATCTCGATAGTCTCTTCGATCCGTTGTACGCATTGAGGAATCTCAACGTCGTGTTCGAGCGGTTAGAGGACCTGAAAAGGAGGTTGGAAAATGACTGAGACCCTGCTCTACGAGGGCAAGGCAAAGAAGGTCTTTACCACCGACGACGGCAATGTGCTATTGCACCGTTATAAGAACGATGCGACGGCCTTCGACGGGCAGAAACGCGGCTCGTGGAAGGATAAAGGCAAGACGAACGCGACGATGAGCGCGGCGATCTTTGCCTACCTGGAGACGCACGACGTCCCGACCCACTTCGTCGAGCAGGTGGACGATACGTCCATAAAGACCAAGAGGCTGGAGATGCTCCCGGTCGAGGTAATCGTCCGCAACGTCGCCGCCGGGTCGCTAGCGAAGCGTCTCGGCTACGAGGAGGGACGCAAGCTAGAGGCCCCGATAGTCGAGCTGTGCTACAAGGACGACGACCTTGGCGACCCGATGCTCAACTGGTACCACTTCCGGGAGCTCGGGGTGTCGGACGAGGACCTGGAGTTCTGCGAGGAGCTGGGGGTGAGGGTAAACGGGGTCCTGGCACCCTACTTCGACGAGCGTGGCATAACCCTTGTGGACTTCAAGATAGAGGTCGGACGTGGCGAGAATGGAGACCTGATGCTCGGCGACGAGATAAGCCCCGACACCTGCCGCTTCTGGGACAAGGAGACCGGCGAGAAGCTCGACAAGGACCGCTTCCGCCGCGACATGGGCGGGGTCGAGGACGCCTACGCCGAGATGCTTCGGCGGGTAACGGAGATACGGAAGCGGGGAGCCGTAGATTGAAGGTTCGCGTCCTCGTCCGCCCGAAGAGCGGCATCCTCGACCCGCAGGGCGAGGCGGTCCGGCGCGCGCTCCCCGCTCTGGGCTTCGGAGGGGTGAAGACCGTACACGTCGGTAGGCTCGTCGAGATGGAGGTCGAGTCAGCCGAGGAGGTCGAGGGGATGTGCCGCCGCCTGCTCGCCAACCCCACCGTCGAAGAGTACGAGTGGGAGGTCGTGCGTTGAGGATCGGGGTTACAATCTTCCCCGGCTCTAACTGCGACCGCGACGCGATGTACGGGATCGAACGAGCCGGGGCCGAGCCGGTCGATCTCTGGCACGCCGACGCCGACCTCAAGGGCGTGGATGCCGTGGTCGTGCCAGGCGGCTTCTCCTACGGCGACTACCTCAGACCCGGCGCCATCGCCCGCTTCGCGCAGGTTATGGCGCCTCTGGAAGAGTTCGCCAACAGCGGCGGTCCCGTCCTCGGCGTCTGCAACGGCTTTCAGGTCCTGACCGAGGCGCACCTGCTGCCGGGCGCGCTGCTGCGCAACTCGAACATGCGTTTTATCTGCGACCGCGTCGCCGTGTGCGTCGAGAATACCGGCACACCCTGGACCTCCCTCTTCGAGCCGGGCCACGAACTCATCCTCCCCGTCGC
>JAABVA010003375.1_pt1 | contig 15222 bp, 20 predicted proteins | sample 5560331 | NCBI WGS metagenome assembly JAABVA01 (sample SAMN12812661, study PRJNA571458) | rock metagenome | isolation source: Antarctica rocks | place: Antarctica: Victoria Land, Mt New Zealand sud | collected 2016-01-07 | reverse complement strand
GCCCCCGCCCCCCAGGTGTGCAACGCGGCGGCGGCCCCGGCCAGTACCCGGGGGTGACGCGCGAGACCCAGGTAGTCGTTGGATGCGAGGTCGAGCAGCGGGGAGTGGACCTGCCGCGGGCGCAGCTCGCGGCGCAGCCCGCTCGCCCGGCGGAGCGCCTCGTGTTCAGCCAGCCAGCTCAACGACGGAGGCAGGCGCACAGGCCAGCAGCCTACGACCGTGGGCGCCGGCCCGCTGGACACTGCGCCCCCCGTGACTGGATCGCTGGACGAGTGTGGGGGCACGCGCGGGGGTGGCGTCGGGCCGAGCACCGCCGTATCGTCCACATCCTCAGCGACTGGCAACGAGTGGGAGGCGGCGGACACGATGGAGAGCGAACGACGGAGTCGTCGGTGGGCCCGGGGTGGCCCGGCGTTTTGTGCAGTGCCGGCTGCCGGCACCGGTGACGGGATCACCGGTGTCCCTATCGCGCACGGCGCGGTGGGCTGGCTACTGTTCGGACTGGTGGTCGCCGGACTTGTCGTAGCTACTGCCTGGCTGATGCGGCGGTGGTCGCAACCCCGCCCCGGCGTGGTCGGCGTCCCCGACGTGGCGGTTCGATCCGAACTCGACCCTGCCCTGGCCGAGGAGCTGGCGCGCATCGAATCGGATGCGCCCGATCGGGAGCCAGCGCTCCGCTGACCCCCCGACGTTTGCTGACCCCCGACGTTGGCTCTGCCCCCGCACCGGGTGGCCCCCACTACCCCCAGTGCGGCCGACCCCTGAGTCGTCGGATCTCCTCAGTGGCTTGCGATCGCTTGTGTCCGCAACCTCAAGGGGCTTGCTGCTGACCTCAGGCTGGTTGCGCTCGTAGGTCGCGGGTCGCCAACGACTGGCGACGACCACGGGCGAGCGCAATCCCGGCGACGATCGCCAGCACGGCCGCCGCCAGCGCCACGTAGGCCGGTAGCTCGATGGTTGCCCCAGCTCCGAATGGGGGCGCCAGGATCCGCAGGAAGATGCGGCTGGCGATGACGAATCCGACCATGCCGATCGTGCCGGCCAGGGCGGCGGGGCCGAGCGGCGAGCGATAGCGCACGGCGGCGGCCACCAGCCAGACGATGACGACTGCGAGAACCCCGACGAGGCTGCTGGTGTGCGGTGTGGGCAGCCAACCGCTCCAGCTGACGGTGCCGCCCGCCGCACCGGCGGTGGTGTAGAATGGGAAGATCGTGTACCCGACGATGAACGCGGCAGCGGTACCGATTGCTGCCAACGCGAGCCACGGGTTGGGGCCCAGTTGCTCCTTGGCGACGTGGGGCCGGGCAGGCGAGTCACTGGCGCGGCGACTGGCAGCGTGTGCGAACCCCGCGACGGCCACGAGCACGCACCCGATGAAGCCGAACCAGATGCCGGTGAGCAGCTGGGCGTTGGCGCCGGCGGCCGCACCAGGCGAGCAGTAGAACTGGCAGTCCCCACCGAATACGTTGGCGACCGTCTGGTCACCCTGCACATTGATCTTGAAGGGGGGCGCAATCATCCGGTAGCCCAGCTGCAGCGTGGCGAGCAGACCGAGGACACCGATCCACAATCCGGTGCTGCGTCCCCGCAACGGGCTGCGGTTCGCCGCGGTCAGCGCGAAGAGCCCGATCGCGATCAGCGCTGAGATCAGGATGAGATCTGACGTGTGCGGGATGCCCAGCCAGGCACCCTTGATGTCCACCCCGGTACCGCCCTGCTTGGGCACCGAGTAGAAGTCGGAGCCCAGCCCCATCAGCTGCAACACCGCCCCGGCAGCGCCCACCCACATCCAGGGCGAGAGGTACTGTCTTGCCGCTGGGCCACGGCCGAGCGACGCTTCTCCAGTTGTCATGCTGGCCACCTCCGCTCGCTGTGTCTCCGCCAGAGCGTGCCGCACCGGGACAGTGGGTGCAAGGCTTACGGTAGGTGCCAGGCTGACGGTAGGTGCAGCGGTCTCGCAGCGACGTCAGCCGAGCGCAGCAGCCGGCCCGGCGTCCGCAGCAGCCGGCCCGGCGTCCGCAGCAGCCGGCCCGGCGTCGCGCGAGGAATTGCCGACCTCACCTCGGGTCGTCGGTGGTCGGCGGGTCATCGGTGCTTGCCGACGAGCTGCGCCGCTGCAACCACCGGTTGGCGAACGGTCCCGCCACAATGAGCACGACGATCAGGGCCACGGCGGTGAGGAACACCGCGGACGTCGGGTCGCGGAAGGAACCACCCAGCGCCGTGTAGGCGAAGGTCCCTGGCCCGATGCCGATCACCGAGGCGAGCAGGTAGTCCCGGAAGCGGATGTTCGTCACCGAGGCCGCATAGTTCAGCACGTTGAACGGCACGACGGGGAGCAGCCGTGCGTAGAGCACCGCGACGAAACCGCGGCGCTCAAGCCAGGTGTTGATCGCGCCCATACGATTGCCGGCGAGCCTGCCGACCTGCTCGCGTCCGAGTCGGCGACCGATCAGATAGGCGGCGGCGGATCCGAGCGAGGCGCCGACGACCGTGAGCCCGGTTCCCAGCGCAGTTCCGAAGACCACGCCACCGACGATGGTCAGCACCGATCCGGGAACCAGCAGCACGGTGAGCACTGCGTACAGGACCACATAGGCCACCGGCGCAGCCGGGCCGGCTTGGCGGACCGCGTCCTCCAGGCCGGTGGAGGTCGGGCCACCGAGCACCCCGAACGTCACTGCCACCCCGACGACGACGACGCCGAGGCCGGTCAGCCGGGTCCGCGGCGAGAAGAGGGCAGTAGCCACGCGCCCGCGCGAACCGCCGCTCACCACCCCGCCACGGCCCTGGCGCCGGCCCGGCCGGACCACTCGTGGGGACCACCGGTCACCGCGTCACCGACGGGTATCGAGCAGGCGACGCAACGCCCGCTCGTCGGCCGCGCTCAACGTGGTGACAAACCGTTGCAGCACCTTCCGCCGGTCCCCGGTGCGACCCAGGAGTGCCTGCATCTGTTCCGCGGCCAGCTCGTCTGCCGCCTTGGTGGGGTAATAGGCGTGCGCCCGACCCGATACTGCGCGCTCGACCAATCCCTTGTCGACGAGGCGGGTCAGGATCGTGTGCACCGTGTTGTAGGCGAGATCACTGCCGAGAGCGTCCTGGACCTCGCCGGGTGTCAACGGCGTGACCGCAGCCCACAGGGCCGCTAACACCTCGTTCTCCAGCTCCCCGGCCGCCCGCCGGGGAATGCGCCCGGTTCCCGGGGATACGCCCATGTTGCCTTCTTCCGACTCTCACCGACCCTACAGCGTATAGGGTGGCAGATCCGGGCCTACGACGGCCGCGTCGACCTCGAATGCACACTACAGAGTGTAGGGTAGACCGAGTGGCGACCGCCGGGCCAGGCTGCGAACGACGAGACCCAGACTCATCGACGCGGTGTCGCCTCTCCTCGACTGAACGGACGCCAGTGACCCAGCCGGGCTCGTACCTCGTCTGCTGCACCGAGGACGGCGCCGGGGTGCAGCGGACTGCGGCCACGGTTCGTCGCGCGCCGCGCGCCGGGGACACGAACACCACCCTCACCGACAACTCGGGCGGCTGAGGTGCTGTCGGTGGTCGCCGCGTTGCTCGCCGCGGTGTTCTTCGCCCTCTCCAGCGTCACCCAGCACCGCGCCGCGTCCACGTCGGACCCTTCCACCGGCCTCGGGTTCGGGCTGGTCCGCCGCCTGGCCACCCGGCCGCTGTGGCTTGTCGGGGTGGCCAGCGATGTCGCCGGCCTGGTCATGCAGGCCCTCGCGCTGGCCACTGGAGCCCTCGTCGTGGTGCAACCGCTGCTGCTGTCGGGGCTGCTTTTCGCCCTGCCTGCCTCGATGCTGCTCGAGCGCCGCGCCCCCCGCCGAGGTGAGTGGGGCTGGGCTGTGCTCGTCGTGGCCGGGCTTTCGGTCTTCCTGGTCGCCGCCCGCCCTGCCGCCGGCAGCGCCCTCGCCGATTCGGGCGCCTTCGCCGGAGGAATCACCGGGGTGGTTGCGGCCGCGGGTGTGGTGGTGCTGGTCGCGTCCACGCGCATGCGGCACCGGGCGGCACTACTCGGGGTGGCCGCCGGATTGAGCCACGGCGTGGTCGCACCCCTGATCAAGCAGATTGTCGGGCAGAGCACCGGCGGTGTGCTGGTGCCCCTGCAGAACTGGGAACTCTATGCCGTGATGGGCGTCGGCGTCGCCGCGTTCGTGCTGATCCAGACCATGTACCAGTCCGGCCGCCTGGCCGCCTCCTTGCCGCCGATGACGATCGTGGACCCCGTCGTGGCCGTCGCGCTCGGTGCCGTGTTCTTCGGTGAGCAGGTGTCCCGTTCTCCGTTGGCCCTCACGGTGCAGGCCCTCGGGTTCATGATGATGACCCTCGGCGTGGTGCGGCTGTCGGCGCTGAATTCAGGCGCGCTGCAGGGTCGACCGGCGCCGTGCGGGACCCTGCCGAGTTCTGAGGTGCGCACCCAGGTCCGGAGGTGGGTTCCAGCGCCCGGCGTCAACACCCGCGCGGTCTTGATCCTGAGCGCGAGCGTCGGGGCGGGCCACGATGGGGCAGCGGACGAACTCGCGGAGCGCCTTCGACGATCCGGTGTCGACGTCGACGTCCGTGACTATATGAACGCGCTGCCACGCTGGGGACGATTTCTGCTGCGCGACTGCTATTCGCCCTCGGTCAGGCATACTCCACTCCTGTTCGAGTGGCTGTTCACCACGATCGAGAACAGTCGGGTGGTGCGCGCGGTGGTGCTCACGTTCTGCCGGCTGGGTAACCGCACCGTCCGGATGTGGATCAGCGCCGGCACGTACAGCACAGTGGTATCCACCTATCCCTTGGCCAGCCAAACACTCGGCGAGCTGCGGGCAAGCGGTCGGGTCGGCTGCCCGGTCGTGACCTACCTCACCGATCCCGCCGCCCACCGCACGTGGGTGCACCCCAACGTCGACGTCCACCTGACCGTGACCGCAGCCACGGCGGCGATCGGAGAGCACCGGTACAGCGTCCCCCTCCGTGTCGGCGGCCCGCTGGTACCGGCGAGGTTCGCCAACGCCCCATCGCCCGACCGCCTCGCCCAGCTTCGCCGAGACCTGATGTTGCCGGCCGACAAGCCAGTGGCGCTCTTCGCGACTGGCTCGCTCGGCCTCGGTGATGCCGCCGCCAGCGCCCGCGACGCCGCCGGCGCTGGGCTCACCCCGCTGGTGCTGTGCGGACGCAATGAGGTTCTTCGTCAACGCCTCTCCGCGGTGGCTGGCGTCATCGCCTTGGGCTGGCGCACCGATGTGCACGAACTCATGCACCTGGCGGACGTCCTCGTCCAGAACGCCGGAGGCTTGAGTTTCACCGAAGCGATGGTCGCCGGGCTGCCCGTCGTCAGCTACCGATGTATCCCCGGCCACGGGCAGGCCAACGCGGCCATCCTGCAGCAGGCGGGCCTCGCGCCATGGGCGCTCGACGCGACCCAGTTCGCCGCCCTGCTGCGTCAGCAGGCCGCCCGTGGCCGTACCCCGAGCAGCTACGACGACCCCGCCCAGCACATTCTGCGGCTGATCGAACCCGCTCATTCGCCGGAGCATCGCCCCCGGGTGCTCGTGCAGCATACGAGCGCATGATCGAGACGGTTTACGCTCCTGACTGTCCGCGGCGTCACTGCAGCAGGGTCGGCGGTTCGCTGGTAATCGGGCTCACCCCTGGATTTCCGTCGCCGTCGATTTGTTCTGGGCGGCGACGCCACCCTGCACGGTGGAGCCCCCGCCGTGGTGCAACTCCGCGCGCTGGCGAGTACTGCGGCGGGCCAACCCGACCAGTGCCGCAGTCATCAGGGCCAAGCTTCCGACCTGCAGCGTGCTAGCCGTCACCGAGACCGCGAGCGATTCGGCGAAGGCAAGAGCACCCAAACCCACCGCCACGACCGTGCCGAGCATGGTCATCACCGGCAGCGAGTCCACCAACGGGCCGGCCTGGTAGGCCGCCTGGGTCAGCAGGGTGGCCGCCAGGCTGACGATGACCAGCGCCCACACCGGCCAATGCCCTAACAACTCCGCTGGCCCCTGACGACCGTCCGCCACGGTGTACTTCAGCAACCCGGCCGTTGCGCCGTGGGCGATCCCCGCCGCCACCCCGAGGCATGATGCCGCCCCTGCTGGCTGTGCCGGACGGGCAAGGACGACCGCCACCGCTACCGCCGCGGTCAATCCGACTAACAGCGGCACCAGTACCCCATCATCGGCGCTCTGACGTCCCTGAGCTGGATTGGCCGCCAGCAGAAACACAGCCAGCGCAACTACCAGCAGCGTCGCCCATACCCATTCCCCTCGGCTAGGCAGCCGGCGATCGAACACCGCGCCGGAAACCATCGCGAACAGCAGGCCGGTCACGAGCAGCGGCTGCACGACCACCAGGGTTCCGGCCCCGACCGCCACCGCTTGCAACCCAAACCCGACACCGCCCAGTAACACCCCGCCAAGCCACATCGGTTGCCGACCCAGATGCCATAGCAACCCGAACCGCAACCCAGAGCCTGACGGTGCAGCAGCGGCGCTGCGATGCTGCAAGGTGGTCGACACGCCTTGACTGCACGCCGAACACAACGCAGCCAACACAACGAGCACCACGGTCATTGCCCCGCTCTGGCGTGCACGTTCGACGCGCCCAGCACCGCCACCGCGCCGCTACACCGAGTACTTGCACAGGCCATCGTTACCTCCCCGACTCACGTGGAGCGAGTAACAGACACTGGGTCGGCTTGACTGTGTCGGCTTGGATTGAGTCATCAGACGTAGCTTACTCCGACACCATGTAGGAGTCGTACCGCCGAGCATCGGCCGTGCGCAGAGATTCCGCCACGCCGACCGCGGCAGCACGGACTGGGCAGCGGCGGTCGGCGTGGCGGGGGGCAGCAGTAGCGATCCTACCCGCTGTAGGATCAGGGAAACTGGAGGGAGGGCGACATGGATGTATCCCCACCAACTGGGCGAAATCGCCGCGCGGCCGGACATTCGACGTTTGAGCTACTCGCGGCGGTTCACGGCGATCGCGGAGCCCGGTACCGCTCAACCAAGGACGCCGCGGACTTCGCGGGCGGGCAGATGCGGGTCGCGCTTGGCCGCGGCGCCGATCACGGCGCGGCGCTGCGCCCGCTGCTGGTTGGGGGTGTGACGTCGTGACCGTCTCGGTGTACCTGCCGATGCTGCTGTCGCTGCTGCTTGCCGGGCTCAGTCGACCGTTGGCCCGCTTGTTGTCCCCGCGCACCGCCACTCCGGCGTTAGTCGCCGCCGCTGGTCTGGCTGCCGCGGCCTCGACCTGGGGGCTGCTGCTGCTGGCCGCGACCCTGTTACGGAAGACGCCACCGGTCACCGAGCACGCCACGCGGTACTCCCTGGTCGTGGCGGAGCCGGTGCCCGGCATGGTCGCCGTTGCCGCGGCGGCGATCCTCGCCATCGGTCTGTACCGACTCGCGGTGACCGTGCAAGGCCGCATCTCGGTCCATCAGGGGTTGCGCGGACTCTGCGACCGTGCCGCCGCGGAGCTCGTCGTGGTCGCGGCCAGGCAACCTCACGCGATCGCGGTACCCGGTCGACTGCGACGACCCGGCCGGCCCAGGCGGCCCGGTCATATCCTGGTGACCTCCGGCATGCTCGCGGCACTTGCCGACGACGAGCGGCGTGTGGTGCTAGCGCATGAACGCGCACACCTGCGTGGGGGCCACTCCTGGCAGCACGCTGTGGTCGACGCCGCCGCTGCAGTCAACCCGCTACTGCGACCGGCCAGGGACGCCGTGGCGTTCTTGCTCGAGCGCTGCGCCGACGAGGCGGCCGCCGAGACCGTAGGCAGCAGGGCGTTGGCAGCGCGGTCCCTGGCCCGGGCCGCGTTGGCCAGTACGGCGGCCGAACGGGCAGAACCGCTAGCGTTTCAGCGCCTGGCCGTAACGACGCGGGTGGCAGCCCTGCAAGCCCCGCCTCCGCCGAACCGGGGGATGATTGCCATTGCGGTCGTCATGCTCGGCGTCGCGACCGCGCTCGCCGCCGGCGACGCCACCCTCGAGTTCGTCGAGTTCGTCGAGCGCTTCCTGCCCGGCGCCCCCACGGTGCTGTAGGTGGTTGCGGCGCTGCTGGGCTCGCTACCCTGCTCCGCCACGGGTGACGCCGGGTCCGTGGCTGTTGTGGGTGCACAGAGCGCCGGCCTTGCACCACCGGGGGGCCGGTGATGAAACACCCCGCCACACCGGGCGAACCCGACCCGACCGACGCCACTCCACCTGACCGCCCCCAACCCAGCCTGCTCGGTGTCTTGGTGGCGTTCGGCCGGCTCGGCGGACAGGCGTTCGGCGGACTGGGTCCGGCTTTGGCGCTGGTCGAACGTGAGCTGGTGAGCAGGCGCCGGTGGCTGGCCACCACCGATGTCCGCGACGCGCTGACCTACACCAAACCCCTGCCCGGCTCCACTGTCGTGCAGGTCATCACCTTCCTCGGCTGGCGCCTGGCTGGGCTGCCCGGGGCGGTGCTGGGCACGGTGGCGTTCGTGGCCCCGGCTGCGGTGCTGATGGCCGCCGCCGCCGCTGGTACCGCAGCCCTGCCCGACACCCCAATGGTGCACGGGGCGCTGCTCGGCTTGCAGGTCGCGGTGGTCGGGCTGCTGGCGTCATCGCTGGGCCGCTTACTCCGCAGCGAGGCCCGCTCCCCGCTGCTGGCGGTCACGGCTGTGGCAGCGGCCGGGGCCGGATTCGTGGTGAATGCGGCGCTCGTCGTGGTGGTAGCGGGTGGGCTCGCGGTCGTAGCCAGTGTCCTGGCCGAACGGGTCCGCCGTGGGTGAGCTGATCTCGCTCGCGGCAGGGTTCTTCGTCGTCGGGCTGGTGGCCTTCGGCGGTGGGCAGGCCGCCTTGCCACTGGTGGAACGCATCACGGTCGCCCAGTACGGCTGGGTAAGCCCCGCGGACTTCGCCACCGGGGTCGGGCTCGCCTACGCGACCCCCGGCCCGGTACTGATCCTGGCCACCTTCGTCGGCTACCGCGTGGGCGGCATAGCGGGGGCGGCGACCGCGACAGTCGCCGTCTTCGCGGCTCCCGTGGTACTGGCCGCTGGCGCGGCCTCGCTGGTGGCCAGGCTTTCCGGCGCGGCGTGGTTCCGGACCTTCGGCCGTTACGCCGGTGCTGCGGCGGTGGGCCTGCTCGTCGTCACCCTGGCCTCCCTCGCCAGACCGGTGGTCGGCGTGCACCCGGCTCTGCTGCTGGCCGCGGCGGCCGTCGCCGCTGCGGCGTGGCGGGGCGTCTCCCCGCTCGTGCTGCTCGCCGTCGCCGTTGCCGGCGGAGCGCTGATCGGGTTCGTCGGAGCATGACCCGCGGCCTCACCCACGGGGTGCCCGGTGACGAGTCCGCGACGAGTCAGGTCGTGGCTTCATAGCCGATCACTACATCGTGTAGGTTCGTGGTACTACAGACTGTAGGGACACTGCGAGCGCTGTGGGCGTTGCCCTAGAGCCCTCGAGGGCCGACGCGCACTCAGCCGCAGAAAGGCAGATCGACCATGCTGTTCTCAGCTAGCCCCGCCCACCAGCGCGACCGGTCCATCGACGGGCTGCCCTCGCGCCGCACTGACGTCTCCGCGCTCCGCTCGCTGGGGCCCGGCCCGCTGTGATCGGCGCGGTGCTGGCGGCACTGGCCGGCGCCTTCTGCTATGCCGTGGCCGCGGCACTGCAGCAACACGAAGCCGTCCGGACGACGACCCGGGGGATCGCCAATCCGGCCATGTTGTGGCAGCTGGCACACCGGCTATGGTGGCTGGCCGCCATCGCCGCCCAGGGCCTCGGTGCCAGCTTGCATCTGTTGGCGTTGTCCTTCGGGCCGCTGACGTTCGTACAACCGCTCGGGGTGACGACATTGCTGTTCGCGGTTCCCTTGGCTGCACTGCTGCACCATCATCGGGTGCAGCTCGCGGAGCTGGCCGCGGCGCTGATCGTCCTGACCGGTCTGGCGCTACTGCTGAGCGTCCTGCCCCCCGGGACCGGGGCCGGGGCCGTCGACGCCGAGCCGGTCTCCATCATGATCGTGGCGGCCATCGCGCTCACCGCCACAGTGGTCGCGCTGGCCAAGGTCGTCTCCGGCCGGCTGCGCTCACTGTTGCTCGCCTCCGGTGCCGGGATCAGCTTCGGCGTCACCTCAGCGCTTGCCCGAGTAGTGCTGCAGACCGTGGGGCAGCCCGGCTCCACCGTCACGGTGCTGTTCGCCGGCGCCGGCATCGCCCTGCTGGCTCCCCTGGGGTTCCTGCTGGTGCAGAGTGCCTACCGCGCCGCCGGTTTCGCTGCCGCACTGGCGACTGTCACCGTCGTCGACCCGATCGCCGCGACCGTCGGCGGGGTCCTGCTGCTGCACGAGCCGCTGCCCGCCACACCTGGGCAGTCCCTCGCGATGGCGCTCGGTGCGGTGCTGGCCACGATCGGCATAGTGGTGCTGGCCCGCTCTCCCGTGCACGGACCCACCGCGGCGGGCGACCGCGCCGCGCAACCCGGAGCCTCCGACGCGGCGCCCTCCTGGCGCACCGCCGCATCGGTGCCCGCCGACGGCCACGACCAGAATCCGATGGCCGACTACGTCCGGGTACTCATCGGCACCGACACCTACCGGCCCGACGTCAATGGAGCCGCGTACTTCACCCACCGGCTGGCCACCGGGCTCGCCGTCCGAGTCCACGACGTACACGTGGTGTGTCCCAGCGCCGACGGGACCGAGGGCACCCGCGTCGAGGATGGCGTGACCGTGCACCGGCTGCGCTCCTGGCGAACACCGATGCATCCCACCTTCCGGGTCTGTCTGCCTCCCGTGGTCGGATCCGCCGTCGGGCGGTGCTGCACGGGGTGGCGCCCGACGTCGTCCACGTCCAGGGGCATTTCCTGATCGGCCGAGTACTACTGCGCGCCGACCACCGCCGCCGGCTGCCGGTGGTCGGCACCAACCACTTCATGCCGGACAACCTGCTCGGCTACGCGCACGTGCCTGCGCCCGTCCACCGGCTGGTCCGCGATCTGGGCTGGTGGGACTTCACCCGCGTGTTCAACCAGGCAGACCAGATCACCACCCCCACTCCGGTCGCGGCGGACCTCATCCGCGGCATCGGGCTGCACCCCCCCATCCGGGCGATCTCCTGCGGGATTGACCTTGCCCGCTTCCACGCCCCCGCGCCAGGCGGTCGCGCCGCGTTCGCCGCCCACGTCTTCGGGCTTCCGACCGCGCCACGTTGCTGTTCGTCGGCCGCCTCGACGAGGAGAAGCACCTGCACGAACTGGTGGCTGCGCTGCCCACGGTGCGCCGCCACGTCGATGCCCAACTCGTCCTGGTCGGCACCGGCACCCAATACCAGCGGCTGGCAGCGCTGGCCCGTCAGCTCGGAGTCGCCGCAGACGTGCACTTTCTCGGCTTCGTGCCCGATGCGGACCTGCCCCGCGTCTACGCCGCCGCAGACGTGTTCGCCATGCCCGGGGTGGCCGAGCTGCAGAGCCTGGCCACTCTCGAGGCGATGGCCAGCGGACTGCCCGTGCTCGCCGCGGACACGATGGCGCTGCCGCACCTGGTGCATCCCGGGGTGAACGGCTACCTCTACCCCCCGGGCGACATAGCGACCCTGGCCAGCCGTGCTGTGGCCCTGCTGTCCTGCCCCACGCTGCGCCGCCGCATGGGCCGTGCGAGCAGGCAGATCGCCAGCGGCCACGACGCCGACGCCACTTTCGCGCAGTTCGAAGCCCTCTACGCACAACTGCGCACGCCGGCGCCGCGCCCGCGGGTCACCTCCGGATCCGCGTATCGCCCGACCGTGCGAGCGAATCGGTGATGACTCCAGCCAGCTCAGCTCCCTCGCCCTCACCAGTTGTGCCGGTGGCGGTGAACACCCGCGGGCTCGCCAAGAACTTCGGGCCGGTGGCCGCGGTGCGCAACCTGGATCTGTCGGTCCCCGTAGGCAGCGTCTACGGCTTCCTCGGCCCCAACGGGTCTGGCAAGACCACCACCATCCGGATGCTGCTGGGCCTGGTACACCCGAGTGCCGGCACCATCGAACTGCTCGGTCAGGCCATGCCGGCCCACGCCGATGCGGTCCTGCCGGACGTCGGCGCGCTTGTGGAGGGACCCGCCTTCTACCCTTTCCTGTCGGGGATGAAGAACTTGCGTCGCTTCGACGCCGCCCAGGGCGGGCTGGGGCGTACCCGTAACGTCAGGGCATCCGAGGCGTTGGAGCGCGTGGGCCTGACCGGCGTCGCGCACCGCGCTTACCGCACCTACTCCCTCGGCATGAAGCAGCGACTGAGCCTCGCGGCGACGCTGCTACGACCCCGGCGCCTCCTGCTCCTCGACGAGCCCACCAACGGGTTGGACCCCCAGGGCAGCCGGGAGATCCGGGCGTTGATCCGTTCGCTGGCGACCGAGGGAACCACGGTGCTGCTGTCCAGCCACCTGCTCGCCGAGGTCGAGCAGGTCTGCACGCACGCAGCGGTGCTGCACCAGGGCCGCGCTGTGGCCGAAGGCAGCCTGGAGGAACTCCGCGGAGCGCCCGGCGCAGAGCTGCTGGTCCGCACGCGCGACACGGCTGAGGCGATGGCTGTGCTGGCCGAGACACCTGGCGTGGGCCCGACCCGGGTCGAGGGCGCCACCGGCCAGGCCATCGTCGTGGCCACGCTGCGCGGGGCCGAGCCGGAGCACTGTATCCGCGCGCTGGTCCTCGCGGGGGTCGGCCTGCGCGAGGTCACCCTCCGGGCGCGCAGCCTGGAAGACACCTTTCTCGCGCTGATCGGGGAGGACGACGATGCTGCGTAGTGAGCTCGCTACCCTCTTTGCTCGTCCACGCACCCGCGTGCTGCTCCTCATCCTGATGGCCATCCCCGTCGTCTACACCGTGGTGGTGAAGATCGCCGGTGGCCCCAAGGACGGCCCGGCTTTCCTCGGCCAGGTGCCGCAGAACGGTCTGTTTGCGGGGCTCGCGGGGCTCAGCGCGATCGCCCCGTTCGTGCTGCCGCTGGCCGTGGCGGTGGTTGCCGGTGACGCGATCAGCGGTGAGGCCGACCTGGGCACCCTGCGTTACCTGCTCGCCGCCCCGGTGCGGCGCGGTCGGTTGGTCGCGGTCAAGTTGCTCGCCGCGGTCGTGTTCGCCTGCACCGCTGCGCTCGCGGTCGCCGTCGCGGGCCTACTGGCCGGTGTCGTCATGTTTCCGCCAGGCCCGCTGGTCACCGCACCAGGCGTCGATCCCCCTCCCGCCGACGCCGTGCTGGCCGGGGCGGCGCTGCCGGTCCCGGTCGCGATCGGCATGGTTCTCCTCGCGGCCCTGGTGATCGGTGTGCAGGTGGCCGGCCTGGCGGCCGTCGGGGTGTTCGTCTCGACCCTCACCAATTCCCCGGTCGGCGCGATCGCCGCGACCGTCGCCGCACTGTTCCTCAGCGAGGCCCTGCACGCCCAGGTGTCCTTCCTCATCCCGCTGCAACCGTGGCTGCTCAACTCCTACTGGGACGCCTACCAACAGCTGTTCCACACTCGCGCGGCGCTCAGTGGCGTCATGCAGAGCATCGGCGTCTCGCTGGCCTACGTCGTTGTGTTCGGGGCGGCCACCTGGGTGCAGTTCCGGCGGACCGACGTCGTCGCGTGAGATCCGGTCGGGTCGTCGTTGTCAATGTCCCCGGCGTACCTGCGGGCGTCCGGTAGCGATCCCGTGTTGGCATCAGCCGGCGGTGGGGCATCGCCGGCGAGCGCCCTCATCGGGTGCAGGCGGCTCGAACAACGTGCACCACAGATCGAACTCTGCTCGGTCGACCGCGAAGGTCCCTGCCGGCAGATCAGCATTGCGCCGCGATATCCGTCTCCACAGCTCGCTGTGGGCGACGTCGAGGAATACCAGCTCGACAGTGGCGCCGACCGCCTCTCCCCCGGCGCGGTACTCCTCCCGTTCTGCGCGAAACCACAAGCCCCAGTCCAGGATCACGTTGCAGCCGACAGCCAGCGCCCGGGTTGCGACCGTCCATTGAACGGCTTCGACCGGATCTCGGGCTGAGCTGAGTGCAGACCTGCTCAGATCATTGCCGTACAACCGAGCGATCCACTCATCCTGAGTGAGCCGCAAGGCGGAACACTCGTCTTCCAGCTGCCGAGCGAGGGTCGTCTTTCCCGAGCCGGGCAGGCCGGTGATCAGATACAGCGTCGGCCGCGCCCCGCCGACCGACAATCCACTCACAGCTGGGTCACAGCTGGGTGCCGCGGACCGAAGGACACCGCCGCGGCCACGCCATCCGCGCAGCCGACGATGTCATGCGGCGCATCCCGAACGGTGCATTGGTCCAGCATACGCAGTAGGCCGACACCGTGTAGGAGTACAGTGGCGCGCGAAGATCAGGGTGAACTGGAGGCCACACGTGAACAGCGCAGACAGCGGGCGAAGCGCTGCGGCAACGGGCCAACAGCACGGCAGTGACGCCAGTGGGGCGCTGCTCAGCGGGTTGTGCTTCGGCCTGATCCTGACGGCCGTTCCGATGGCGTTGATCGACCAGTTCGGGCCGGGCATCTTCGTCCTCGGTGAACGGATCGACCTCATTCTGGGCGGGATGTTCACCGGTGCCGCAGTCGCCGCGCTGCGCCACCGCAGCCGCGTAACGCGCCGCCTGAACCGACGCGAGCACCCGTAATGCCCCCACCCGCCCGACCGATCGCCTCATCCCGGGAGCGGCGGCAGCGCAGGGTGACTCGGCGTCGTCGAACACTGCTGGCGGTAGGGATGTTCGTCCTCCTCGCGGTCGCCGGCGGGGTGGGGGGCTGGGTTCTCGCCCCGCCGGTCAGCGACGCACAGCAACGGGTGCAGGCCTTCCTCGCCGGCCAGCACGCAAACGTCCTCGTCGGTCCGGTGCCGGCGAAGTACGCCACGGCGCTGATCGCGACCGAGGACAGCCGCTTCTATGACCATCACGGCATCGACACCATGGGAATCGTCCGCGGTGCCGGTGGGTTCATCGGCGGGAGCGAGCAAGGTGGCAGCACGCTCGACCAGCAGCTCGCGAAAACGCTGTACAGCAACGGTAACCGCGCACCAACCGACATCGTCGCCAGGTGATTCTCGGGGCCAAGCTCGACGCGTCCTACCCCAAGGCGCAAATCCTGCAGATGTATGCGCAGGTCGCCTATTTCTGGCTCTCCGGTCGTTTCCGTGGGTCCGGTTTGATCGGCTGAACGTGCAACACGCCGTCCCTGTCTAGGTTCTGGGCTGTCTAAGGTCCGGAAACTCAGAGCGGGGAAC
>JAABVA010003374.1_pt1 | contig 15226 bp, 24 predicted proteins | sample 5560331 | NCBI WGS metagenome assembly JAABVA01 (sample SAMN12812661, study PRJNA571458) | rock metagenome | isolation source: Antarctica rocks | place: Antarctica: Victoria Land, Mt New Zealand sud | collected 2016-01-07 | reverse complement strand
CCCACCAAGGCATGCATGCAGCGCAGGTCATCAACAGCAGCTACCCCGAGGAGATCGTGCGCTACTACAGCCCGGCGTACCCGCAGATGCTGCTGCAGCGCCTGGATGCCCTGGCAGGCTCCGCGCCCCCGCCCAGGGCGACGCCGCCGCCCGCTGCTGTGCCGGCCGCGCCGCTGCCGGCGCACTAGGCACACCTGTGCATAAGCTGATACCGCTAATTGCATGTGGTGCCCAGGTGTGAGCGGCTTCTGTGTTAGCGCACAGAGGATCCATCTGCAATGCGCCGGAGGAGAGTGAAGCGGGAGCTTGGATGTGGCTTGCTCCTGCGCTCGTGCTCTCTTCAACATATGCGGGGGTGCAACAAGTGAGCCTGTGCGACGCTGGCGGAGCATGTGCGCATAATGAGCGGGCTTGTAGCACTCCTGGAAGGTTCATCAAAGTTGGCAGGGGTGGTGCACAGTGTTGCGCATGCAAAGCATCACTGCGGCCTCAAATGCGTCGTCATGGCCTACTAGAGCAGCTGGGAAGCAACAACATGCAAATCCACTACATGATGTGCATGTGCAGGTTATGTGAACCTCAAATGCTGCAGCATGTGTCCGAGTTGAGTGCGGCAGGGTATACGGAAAGCATATCCTTGAAAAGAATGCTACTGCCTTCAGTTATGCCGCGACACAGTTTGCTTGATCACATTATTCTACCCTGGGTACCACTACTGAGCTACTGCAGCCACCGTTCAGGACATACAACCATTGTGCATTGGCTTGCGCTTAATGCAGCGCGTGTTCCATTTATCAGCTGAAGCTTCGTCGGCGCCCACACTGATCCTTTGCAGAAGTGTAAGGGGATGGGAGCAGACGCACAAAGGCGCATCCTGACGCCCGCTGCCAGAGCGACTGAGGCAGGCGCTTGAGCCCCTGCGACCGCCCTGGCGCGAGCAGAATGCACGCCCTGCAGCGCAGCTGCATGCGCCTGAACACATACTGAGTCGTTCGAGAGCGCCAGGCCACGCCGCCGCCCCCAGACGACCTAATCAGCTGAGCAGCGGGCCCGGGCCCAGCGCCCGCCCCTGCGCGGCGCATGGCCCCGGAGGCGCAGCGCCGCGTGGCAGCAGGCGCGCTCCAGCCCGAACAGCGCGCCCTCGCACAGCGGCCAGAGCGGGCCGGCGGCTCACGCAGCCGCCCTCGTCCCCTGCGGCTTGAGCGGCCCGGCAGCGCGGCCATTTGCATGCGCCGGCGCCTGCGCCGGCGGCAGGCGCCCCTGCGGCTGCGGCTGCATGCGACCGACGGCGCGCGCCTCGTCCGCGCCGGCCAGCGCGCGCACGCCGGCGGCGGGCGGCGCGTCCAGATCGGCGCGGTGCGCGCGCCCGGCCACGTGCACGGCCAGCTTGCGGCGGGCGGCCGACGCGGGCGCGAGCGCGGCCCGCCAGGTGGCCAGCAGCTGCGGCAGGCCCAGGCCGATGAGCACCGCCACCTCCTCCTCGCGCGCCGCAAAGTTGTACCTGGGCGCGGGCGCAGGGTTTCAGGGTTATGCAGCATGCGACAGGCCCAGGCCGATGAGCGCCGCCACCTCCTCCTCGCACGCCGCAAAGTTGTACCTGGGCGCGGGTGTGGGCCGTCGCAGCCGCGCGCTCCACGCCCCACCTGCTGACTGCGAGGGCCGCACCGCAAGCTACAGGAGCAGACGGGGCAGGTCAGGGCAAGGCGCAGACTTTCTGCCGTGCAGTGGAGATGGACAAGAGGCAAGCAATGCCGCTGACCAGCGGTGCACTAGCAGCCCCCACCGTCGCACGGCACTGCTCTAGCCTGCCATACCATGGTGACGTCAGGAGGGGCACACAAAGCGCAGCTGCTCCCAGCAGCGCAAGGCCTTGTCACAAGGCGCCCAGCCGCGCTCGGGCCTCTGCAGTACACCTGAGCCCTTGCAGCAGCGCATGGACTGCTTGGTGCGGCCCGACACTAGGAGGACTTTGGTCGTCCCTGAGCCTGAGCCCCTTCATCGATACCACACTGTACGGAAGTCATTCAATCATTAATGGCAAATACTATACCTGCGCGACGCGATCTGCTCCCAGTGCCGCGAGGCCTCGTCGGCCAGGCTGCGGTCCTTCTCCAGCTTGGCCGCGACGAGCGCCTCGCGGTGCCGCTCCAGCTCCTCAGACGCCAGCTTGGCCAGCGTCGCCTCAAAGCCGCTCAGAAAGGCGTCGATGCGCGCGTCCAGGTGCGCCGGCCCGTGCGCGCCTGCGGCGCGGTGCGCGGCGGCCCTTGCTACCGTGGGACGCGCAGCCAATGCGCCCGCCCTCGCACGCTGCAGGCGCGGGCGCCGGCGACGCTGGCGCACGCTTGCGGCCGCGCTAGTGCTGACGCATCCTGTGCATGCCAGCTGGTCGTTCTCTGTGCTTCAAGCACCCCCAGCACCATGGCTTTGCGCTCAATTACATGCGCAACCCCCAGACCAGGTCGACAACGTAACGCATGCGCAACACAGACGGTCGTCCGTGAAGCGAGCGCCCGGCACGGGCAGCGACAGACGCAAGCCCCGTCCACCGCTACGAGGACACGCCGCGGGAGCGCCGCGCGCCCGCCAGTAGCGCTGGCCGGCGGCCAGGCAGGAGCGCGCAGCGCGCGCCGCGCACCCGACACCACGTTGACGCCGTAGCCAAGCATGCCGTGCGTCAGCCGCGCGCCCGCGTGCACGCTGTAGCCCAGCTGCTCCTTGGTGCGCAGCGTGTCGTACGCGGGCTCGCCCGCCACCTGCGCCCGCGCGTGCCGCCGCGTCGGCGCAGCCTGGAAACCCTGGTAGACCCTGGTTACGCCATCCTCGACTCTCAACGCCGGCTGAAGCGCCAGCACACCCTGTTGTGAAGCCTGGCCAATTAATCCCAGGCTTGCCTGGCCGCATGCGGCACGCATGCGGCACATGCTCCCTGTTTGCGCAGCAGGGCTCACGCGCGGGCACCGCTGGCGCTTCCATGCGCCGAGCAGGCGCTGGCGAGCTTAGGGTAGGCCAGGTAAGGTTGCTGACGGGCCCGCAAGGGGGTGTTCCAGCACCCTATGCCACAGCCTCCTGATGCACGGGGAGGGGGGGGGGGGGGGGGGGGGGTTTGCAATCGACCCCCAGGCGCCGCGCCTGCTCGAGCAGGTGCAGCACCGCGCGCGTGGCCACCGTGTCGGCCCCAAGCTGCAGGTACACCTCCGCGACCGAGTTCTCCTCCTCCGCGTTCTTGCACGGCGCCCTGCGAGCACGCGCGCGCCTCACCACCGCACACGGACCGGCAGAGCTGCCTGTGCTTCGGACTGTGACCGAAGTGCACATGATGCGCCGTATGTCACGCCGCCATGAAAAGTGTACCACTTCCGGCCCGCTGACCCTCCAGTCACCTGATCACGCAAACCGCTCACGCACCGCCTGCGCTGCGCTCGGTCGGACAGGCAGCCTGGCTCTGGGCCATGCTATAAAGTGGCGGCCCAGGCTGTGCCTCCCCCTGCCGCCCGCGTGAGCGCCCGAGCAGCGAGCGAGCTGCCCTCCCACGGCGCCGCCGCCACCAGCCGCGTGAGCTTTCCAACCAGGCTTCGCCGGGCCCCCTCCTAGCCCTTTCTGCACAAGCCTGTCCCCTGCGAGCGCGCCTGACTAGGAGCGAGCTGCCCTCTGGCAGCGCCGCAACTTCTTCCAGCGGCCGCTCGGCCGCGGGCATCGGCTCGCCCGGCAGCGCCGCGCACACGGCGTCTGCTAGCGCGGTGGCGTCCTCCGCGGTGAGGTTGCCGAAGAGCAGCGCCTCCACGTGCACGCGCGCCAGGAGGCGCTGCAGGTGCGCCTGCGGGGCCGCGCAGGCCTCAGGGGACGCGCCGGCAGCGCCAGATCAACCTGCTGGGCATCTGCTCGCGTCGCGAAGGCATGTTTGCATCTCCAGGAGCTGGGCACTCGGCTGTGCCTGCGAATGGCACAGCTGCCCAAGCTGCTTTACTGCCTGGCGGCACATGACCGGGCGCGCGGCTCGCCCCGGCACGCCACGGTGCACGGACGCCGCACGGACCCACAAGCCGAGCTTGGCCGCCAGCGAGAGCGAGTGATGTTCAACACACCAAGGTAATGCTTACCCTAACCCTACCATATCCATCGCGCCGGGGGTGGTGGTGCGCCTGCAGCGCGGGCGGCGTGAGCGCATCCAGCTCGGCCAGCACTAGGGTTAGGGTATGGGGTTGTGACCCTAACGCAAAACTCATCACGCCGGGGGCGGCGGCGCGCCTGCAGCGCGGGCGGCGTGAGCGCCTCCAGCTCGGCGAGCACCGCCTCGACCGGCCAGGTGGCCTTGAGGCAGCGCAGGCGCAGGTAGCTGGCGTGCCGCGAGGGCGCCATGTTGGCGTTGCGGAACTTGCGCACCAGCACCTCGCGCACGCGCGCAAAGCTCTCGGCGTCGACCTGCGCGCGCAGCGGAATTTAGCGGAGATGGGGAGCGTCAGTGCGATGTGGAACGGCCTGTTCGGCGGGCGCATGGCCGAGGTTGATGGGCGCTGTGCCCATGTCAGGGGACGCGCCCCACATGCGCCTCCGGATCGCTTGTCACACAGGCACTAAGACTACAGCCGCCACGCGTCTCATCTGCAGGGGTCGAAGCTCGCACAGCAAGATCGTTGAAATCGATGTAATGAAAGGGGGACGAGCGGCGCGCCTGGGTGTGCAGGCTCGCCAGGCGCGAAAATATGGTCTGCGTCAGCAGGCCCAGCTTCTGGCTGAAGCCCTCCACGCGCACCTCCACGCCCGTGCGGCCCTCCGGCCACACCTGCGCGCCGCCGGGCCCCGCCTCGCGCCGCAGGCGCGCCCGGCGCCGCCCACGCGCCAAGCAGGCGCCCCACACAGGCTGCGCTGCGTCTCGTCAGCCGGCCCGCGGCGCTCACAGTGACAGGGCGGGGTGCGGTTTTGCTGCGCGCTGCTTGGGGGAGCCAGCCGGTCAGGGTAGGATTACAGTAGGACAAGGGATTGGGGGAAGCGCCGCGCACCTCATACGACAGCCCGGCCACCTCCGCCAGGTACGCCGTCTCGCACAGCTTGTCCTCCAGCAGTGCGACCGCCACGTGCGTGGCCGCCGCGGCGGCCGGCGAGTCGTACGTGGCGGCGCTCGCGAGCAGGAAGGACGCGCTCGCGCGCGGCAGCCGAAACGTCGCGTCGAGCTTGTGCCACAGGCGCAGCCCGGGGCGGTCCGCCAGCAGCGCCGGCGGCACCACGACCGGCTGCGCGGGCGCGGCACGCGGCGCTTTAGGCGCGCGCTGCCGAGCTGAGCGCCCGGCCGAGACACGCCACAGTGTGCCTTGTGCAAGCGACGGCTTCGCCGCACCCACGTAGCTAGCACTCTGCTCAGGCCCACAGCGAGCATGTTCCGGCCCCGCGTTGTTCAGCCTGCCTCACCCCTGTCAACACCTGCCACAAAGTTTGTTTACTGCACGAGGGGGCATGCACCACCACCTCAGTCTCGCAGCAGGCGCGCGGCGCACCATGCCGGAGCCGCTCATGGCGCTGCGCAGCGAGCGCAGGCCGCCGTTGGACACGGCGGATCGCAGCGGCTTGGCGCCGGCGTCGCAGCAGAGCGACAGGTCGGTCGCGATGTACTCGTTGCGGCGCGGCAGCGCCAGGCCGCTGCCCTCGGCTGCGGCCGACCGCCAGGCGCTCAGCAGCTCAGCCGGCAGGCGCGCCTCCACGTACGGGATGTTGAACCAGGGCTCCGTGCTGGCCTGGCGCCGCCCAGCGCTGCGGTCAGACGCGGCGCTTACTGTGTTCCAGATGATCCGGCAGAAGCCATAAACATGCGCCGCAGGCGTAAAGAACACTGCGGCATTAGGGAATCTGTGGTCACGCCGCTGCGCCTCTTTGTGCAGGCGACCGCTCAGCGGAGCCGCACCTGGCTGGGGCAACCAAGCAACATTATTCGACATATAATGACCTCAAGAAGTCAAATACACTGCCTAGCCAGCACTAAGATCTTGACTGCCAGGACATCAGCGAGGCGGCGCGCGGGCTGCGGCGCATACGCCAGGGGCTGCAGCAGGGCTCAAAACAGGATTTCTACTAGGGTGACCTCAGCGTGACCCTGTCCGTGCCGGGGGCCGCGCCTGGCCGCCCATCTTGGCCGCCCACTCGGTGCTGAGGCGACCGTAGTCGCTGGTCTGCAGGTCCAGGCGCACCGCGCCCGGCGTCATGCCCTCCAGCAGCCGCGCCACCTGCGCCGCAAAGCGCGCGCCGCGCTGGCTGCGCGGGCCTGCCCACACATCGCGCCCGGCACCGCAGCCTGGCGACATGGCAATACGGTGTCTCACGTGCCAGCACGTCCCCAGCGCCCACGCTCTGCGTCCGGGAGGCAATCCAGAACGTACCCTAATCCTAACCCTCAGTAAGGTGCAAGGGTGCACACCAGCTCCGGCCGCCAGTCATCGTGCAGGAAGGAGCCATTGAGCACGTGCTCCGGCGCGAACAGCGGCATGTCGCCCGCGAGCTGCACCACATAGTCGCTCGCGTCCTGGCCGCGCGCGCAGCTTTCAGTGAGCCGATGCACAACTGCTGTATCGCCCACCAGCTGCACTGCATGGCCGCTTACGTCCTACCCTTGCATGCAGCTCAGGCGGCAGGTCATGCGTTGCGTTCCTGACAGTTGGTGACCACCACCTCTCCGTCTGTGAGACACCCTAACCCACTGTACTCACCAGTGACCTTCCTGCATTTGCGCCACTCTGCTCCACACGCCTCCAGCACTGCCAACCGTCACACCCCCAGCCAGTGCGTGACGCGCGTGTCACACGTACTGAAAAGTGCACCGTCACAATACCTTGCGGCAGAAGTGCTGCTCAGTACAGGCACACTACCTAGCTGACACCGGCCTAGCTATGCATGCATGCAAGCCTGCTCTAAGCGCTTGTCGATGCAGGCACACGGCCTGAGTGAGACCCCACCAGCCATGCACACGACCCTGTGGCCTGGGGGTTCAGCGCGCCTGCTACACAGTAGGGTAGGGTTGGGGCGCGCCTGCTCCTCAGCGAAGCGGAACTTCATGGCGCCAATGGCGGCCATCTCGTCGTACGCCCAGCGCTGCGGCCCAGCCGCGCGCAGCAGCGCCAGGTACTCAAACAGCAGCCCGACGACCGCCAGGCCCCCGCCTGCAGACGGGGGTGCAGGTGGTGGGCAGGGAGGCGTTGCAGGTGGCCTGGGGCTGCGCCTGCTGAGGCGCCGTGCGCTGCGGCCCGCCGCCGGCAGCACTGCAAGGATCGCGACGTGCATGCCGGCGATGGCCCAGCCCATGCTTGCCGCACGGCTTTGCGCTCTGGTGCATGCAGGTTATAGCGCATGCACAGCACCGGGCGCAATGCGGTGGGCGTCAGCAACCAGGCCAGCGTATTTGTTGCGGAGCAGGCCCCAGGCCCATACAGCACGAGGCCGCCGCGCTGCCCCCGCACAGCAAGCTGGCAGGGGGAGCGAGCTGCGCAGCGCCACGACGCGCTCTGAGCGCGCGTGCGTGAGCGGCGTGTCGAGCGGGCCGAGCGCGGGCGCGCGCCCGGCGCGGCGGCCAGGCCCGCCTCGGTCAGCGTGAAGGAGACGTCAAAGACGTACGCGGCGCTGTTGCGCTCCATGCCGCCCTCGTGCACGCCCGCGCTCACCGCGGTCGCCCAGCCGCGCGCCTGCCCGCGCGCGGCGCATAAGCTGGTGTGCACGCGGCTGCAAGCCCATGGCCTCACAAGTGCATCTCGCGCGTGATGCTGGTGCGGCCGAAGTGCCCATGCTGCTGGTCAAATGCCCGTGCTGCTTGGAAGCCCACTGCATGGCAACTTGTGCAGTCGGCAAAGCCGCTGACCTGCAAGCGGAACAGAATGACATGACTGGAGCATACAAAAAATCTAAGCATGTCTTCTTGGCGGCATGGCAGCACTGTAGTGGGGAGGGCAGCAATGAAGCAGGGCTCATGCACATTGAGCAGGCTGCCCGCGCCCTCGTGCCCCACAAAGTGGCTGATGTAGTCCTCGGCCTTGGCGCGGTACTCGTGCTGCAGCGACGGGAACACAAACATGGCCGCCAGCTCGTGCCCCTCCCGCACCGCCGGCAGCATGAACAGCCGGCCGCCCTGCAGGCCCGCACAATACGGGTGAACAATGTGGAGTGAACAAGAGACCTGTTAATGTAGAGCCTGTGTTGTAGGCCGCAGCCCTAGTGGCGGCCATGCAGTGCAAACAAATATACACAGGAACTATGAGCCTGCACCACAGCACTCTCAGACCTGTCGTGACAAACAGACCAGCAAGGTGCCACAGAGGCAAACCCACTGCACAAGTGAACAGCTGCGCGCGCGCCTCATACGGCGACCCAACATCCGGGAAGGTGGGCCGAGGCCCGGCGCCGGAGGGCACCGCGGCGAACAGCTCGCGCGCCCAGGCCTCCAGCTCCTCCAGCGGCTGCGCGCCCAGGATCGACAGCGCCATGCGCTCCGCGCTGTACTCGCCCCTGCGGCAGAGCGCCGGATCTGGCTTCGAGTCGATGACGCCCTGGCAGGCTTCCCTGTCCTAAACGTCAACACCATGCACAACAGTGGTACTGTTGTGGTACCAAAACCATGTTCTGCACCTTGCTTGGGGCATGCGCAATGATGCACCCTGCTCCGATGTAAAGGAGAAGAGCCACGGGCCGTATGTTCTAGACTCTGCTCGCCCCGCCGGCCCTGCGCCGCCCAGCAAGCGCGCAGGCGGGGCGGCAGGTGCGGCCGCACTTGTAGTAGCGCAGCAGCTGCTCGCGCACGTCGACGCCCTTGGCCTTGGGCATGTCGACCAGGCTCTTCCGGTTGCCCCTGCAGCCAGGCATGACTGGGCTGAAATCTAAGCCCTACCCAGTTTCCCCGGCAGCCAGGCATCGCCAACATGGGCACCGCTCGAGCACGTATGTGCACGTGCGCTGCCTTGGCATCCCTCCACCCCCCAAAAAGGCAGGTGAGCGCCACGCACAGGAACTGCCTGAGGAACATGTTGCGGGACATGACGCTGGCATGTGCAGGTTACGGCGACACATGCCGATGCCATATGCAGGCCAGCAAGGCGGCGCGGGCGGCTGCCGAACCGCACCAGCTGAACTTGCGGTAGATGTGGCCCGGCCGCGCGGTGTGCGCGCGCAGCTGCGCCAGCCGCGAGTGGTCGCTCTGCTGCACGCCTGCGCGCCAGCAGCACTCAGCCGCTCTGCAGCAAGACTGGCAGCTCAATCCCTCTCAGGCACCTTCTACAATCTGTTAGACAGTTGGTCAGAGTAGGTGCCTAAGCAGCCGCGTGCACTGTTTGTATTGAGCCACACACAGGCAGGACGCAGCCCTGCCACATGCACGGCGCATAGACGCCTCAATGATGAAACCCCCGTTTACAAGCCACACGGCAGCCGACATGCCTCTTGGAGGCTCATACAGCTTGCAAGGGATAGCGCAGCAGCATACCGCTGAACTCGTTATCAACTGCGTTGACCTCGCGCTCCAGCGCGTCCGCCTTGCACAGCGGCGCAATGAAGAACTGCGAGAAGCGCTCGAGCGCGCCGCGCAGCGAGCTGGGCTTCACGTCGAAGTGGTAGTTGGTCGTTTCCTGCATCGCCTTAAAGGCTCCTGGTACCACGCACTGAGGGCATGCTAGCTCTTGCTCCGTAACGTAGAGCATGCTGACAATGCAGGCATGCTGACTGCACAGCACCAGGGACTCAACTTTGGTTGCCATGATGCAAGACACCCCTCGCGGTGCATGTACAGAAATAACAGCTGCCCGACAGCGGCCCTGGGCCTTCATTGCCAGACTATGCACCACAGCTGGGTATAGCACTAGCAGAAAGTTGGGCCTGCCGACAGGGGGCGCGCCATCTCTGTGAAAGCGTTGGCGCTGCCGCCGTGCGACGTCAGGAAGGAGTCGTACTCGTTCTCGTCGGGGAACCCCTTGCTGCGCACCGCCCAGAAAAAAAAGTTGTGCTCTGCTACTCTACATGCGCGGGCAGAGGCCAGCACTCCTTGGCATCACAGGTATTCACAACATAGCCGTCCAGATTTCTTGAACTTAACAGCCAGGAACATGCACCGACACCGTCATGCGTATGCACTGAGGCGCATGCTGACAGCCACGCCGCGCTGGGGGCTGGGGCGCACCTGCCCATGAAGAGCATGTGCTCCAGATAGTGGCTCAGGCCCTGCATGCACGCCCGGGCTACACTCTAAGGAGTTTGCTTTATGACATTACATTTGTGCAGGCCTCACGTATCCCATATACAGTGCAGCAATGCCCGCACTGTGGTTCGAACACCATCAGCAACAGAGCTGCATAGAAAGCAGCTCAAGTTGGCCAAGTGAACAAGCCTGCACGCATTCCACCACGCCATGACACAAGCCGTGCTGAACACTACATACCACTACAGTGTTACTTGAGGCAAGCAGCGCGCCTGGACATCGTCTGGGTCGCAGAAGGACCCCACGCCCACGGAGACGGCGGCTGCGGCCTGCAGCGCGGCATAACGGTTAGGACTGCAGTGCCGGTCTGAATACATGACAGCCTCAGCGGCGCCCTGTGCAACTGCGCGCACCTTCTTGACGGCCTTCTCCGCGCCCTCTGCTCCCTCCTCGTCCTGAGCGCAGCACACCTCAGGCTGCAGCAATGCAGGTGCGAACGTCTCTGCGACAGGCAACCGCTGTGAGCCGCACATCATCCTCCTCCTCGCCCTCCTCCATGTCGTCCTCCTCGTCGCCTTCGTCATCTTCGTCCTCATCCTCCTCAACCTCCTCCTCCTCACCAAGCGTGTCCGCCATCTCTGGGTCGTGGATGAGCAGTACGTCCAGGCCATTGTCCAGCGTCAGGCGGCGGTAGTCGCGCCGGTCCAGCGGCGATTGCACCAGCGCAACAGGGCGCGCAAGCGCAGCAGCCGCCGCCATGGCCCGATAGTAGCGCTGCCTCAGGCGCTGACCTGACTCACAAACTGACTGGGACAGGTTCCTTGCAGTCCAACACTGTCTGAAGCTCACGCACAGAGTAATACTGGCGGACGCAGCTGCACGCAGGTTGCGATGCTATATAATCTCTTCAACAGCCGCGCTCTGAGCTGGGCGTACAAAGTTGATGCGCTCCAAACGAGCATCTGCTGGTTGCACGTTCTAAAGCACCAAAACCCCACAGGGGCAAGTAGAGTGTGTGCTGAGCTCTACGCACTGCGCTTTTCTGGCTCCGTACTTAGCAAAGTTATGCCGTGTGCGCAATTGATTGCATTGCCTACTGCTGTTGGCCGTGCCTTTGCTTGGTAGGAGGTAGAGAAGTAGGAGCTGCCTGTAGCCCACCCATGACACTTGTGGACAGGCCGCATGGCAGACAAGTATGTCTCTTACACGTGTTGCTATGTGTCGGTCAGCTCGGTGCGGCGGGAGTGAGTCATAACCTGCCCGTCACGCACGATTACCAGCTGTTAAAGCATGCATCACCATGCCGCTGTTCAGCTGGCTCACTCAAGGACACGTGTGCCTATCCCCACTTTCTTGTAAGGCAGCTACAGTCGCAGCCACGTCGGGCACCAGCTGCGTGGCGCAGGCTGCGCGGGCCAGCTGCGCACAGCCTCCTGCGCAGTGCTTTGCAGCGCCAGCCTGCGCTGCGCTGCCACATTTCGTCACCTGCGTGCAGGCAACGTTGGGCGGCGAGACAACCGGTCTCTCTTGACATGAACCTGACTTGATGTCAGTGGACCACTACTTTGCATAGTCCTTTCATTACAACAGCCGCACACTGCCGCACCTTGTAGGAGGCCCACGGCCCGAGCGCGTGTTCCGGTGCCCCACCCACTGGTTGGCGCCTGAGGTGCTTGCAGGTCCGTGGCCCGTGCGCGGGTTCCAACGCCCCACCCACATGTTGGCTCGTGAGGCACTGAACTGCTTCAAGGGCTGGAGGGTGTGCTTTCTAGGACATATGCCAGAGGGCTGCAAGCGCCGATATGCCAGGAGTGCAGACTGCGCTAGTTAAGAGGGCCCGGGAGCTGCAGGTACCTTCTACCATACCCGCTGTGCCAGGCTGCTGCCAGAGCTCTATGAGGCTGGATCGTCCACATCATCATACACCTGGCCAACATAACTCAGTGCCCCCAGTGATTGCTGCCAAAGCCTGACCTGCGCTACCATGCTGCTCCCAAGCATGTCGACAGTTGGATGTATGCTGATGGCATGTTGCTGGAATCAGAGCTCTGTCTGCAACCAGGCCACGCACCCGTACCTGTGCTGCTGCACAGCTGCCAAAAAAACAGGTGTCTAAGCATCTACGAGACTCAGCCCACTTCACTTTCATTGCACTGCGCACTTTTTGTGAAGACATAAAGTGCATGTGAGATGCAACGCTGCTCAGAGGTTGAAGATGTGTGCCTCGCATGACAGGAACATGTCGAACGCTTTGCCATGCCCTTGTGCTCTACAATCTCCTCACAAGCTCATCGTGAGTGCCACCTGTGTGACGCGAGAGCGGTGCGGCGCGGGCAGCGCTTGCACCCCGCCGCCCCATAAGCCCCGCTTCCTGCTACGGTCAAGCAGGTTCCAAAATGAGCCTGCGGCCAGAGGCTGCGCTCGATGCGCGGTGCAGGTGCGCAAATAAACCCCCAAATGGCGGGAGGGGCGCATGTATTACAGGTCGCGGCCTTGTCGGTCAGATCTCAATCAGCGGCGGCAGGTGGCTGACAGCCGGCTCTGTGGCTTGGGTAGGCGCTGTCTGAGAGCGAGTTCCGGAGAGTGAGGATGATGCATCTAAATGTTACAGCAGTGCTCTACCAACAGCCGGTCTGCTCTGCTAGAGCCAACAAGGTCAACGGCAAGACACTTGTGAAGCAGCTATAGTACACACACGGCCATGCCCGGCAACAGCGGCGCAGCGCGTGCTGCGCAGGCCAGCTGCGCACAGCCTCCTGCGCAGTGCTTCGCAGCGCCAGCTTGCGCTGCTCCGCCGCGCATCACCGCCTGCAGGCAACGAAAGTGAGACAAAGTGATAGGTGTGAAACAAAAAGGCACTCCAGTGTGATGACCTGCCCCGCCTTGCATGAACTCTAGGAACACTTGAATACAGCCCGCCCACTTCAATAAGCACAGTGTAGGCATACTACCAACACCATGGTCGCGCGTCAGCGGACCTTTTGCACGCAGGCCCACGGCCCCAGCGCGGGTTCCAGTATTTGAGACAGGTCATCATGTTGGCTCTTGAGGCGATGAACTGCTCACAGGCTGGTGAGTGCAGGCTCTGAGAAGCGTACCCTATACTGCAAGCGCTGATATGCATAAACTGCTGAACGCGCTGTGTTATAAAGGGTCCAGGGAGCTGGGGGCAGCTTCAGTCAGGCAGGCTGTGCCAGGTTGCCGCCAGAGCTGCATGAAGCTTGACTGGCCACCGCATCATACACCTGGCCAGCATAACAGAGTGCCCCAATTGCTGTGCTTTGGCACCTGACCAGCATCTCATGGTGCCCGAGCATGCCGACAGTTGGATAGAAGCTGGGTTCTCATGTACATACACATTTACATACAAATGGCATGGAGTCACAGCTATAAACAACAGGTTCTATGCATCCGCGAGACTCAGCCCATATCACTACACTTTCTTTCCACTTCCACCACGTTTCATCGAGACAGGAAGTGTCTGTGAGATGCGTTCTGTTGGGCACGCTGCCAGATCGCTGTCACAGCTGCATGAAGCTTGACTGGCCGCCACGTCATACACGTCGCTAAAACGCCACAGCGTCGCAGGCAACAAGCTATTGTATGGGTGACTTGCGCGCCTGCTTGCAGCCGGCCAAGCCGGCCGCAGACAGTGCACATACCCTGACGGCACAGAGGGGCCGCAGCCAACATAAAGGCCAACTTGTAGGGTGGGAAGGTGAAGCGTCTGTCGATGTGCAGCTCCTGGCTGCACGGCATCGCCCAGCCAGGCCACAGGACTGTCTGTCGGTAACCGTCTGCCGCAGCTTTGGGGTGTGGTACGATCGGATGCGCAGTGGCCTACGACACCGGCGCCCCTCCTGGGCCATCTAAGAATACTGCTAGGAGCTCATTGCGCATTGCCTGCCAGACGCTCCGGCGCTCCTACACGCACTGTTTGCAACCAAAGCAGCCACTGCTGGATTACACTGCTGGCGCGCTGTGGTCATCGAGTGCTGCTTGGTGATGTTCGGGCCGAAATCCTCCAGGGTCTACTCAGCCTGCACTTCGGCTTGCACTTCAGGGGAACCTGGCTTGCAAATCGCACAACGATGGCTGATCCACGGCTGTAGTTCATTCGTGCACACGCATAGGCCACAAGCCCAAGCAACAGCAGGTGTCCAGGTCGAAGCGCCTTTGCGGCCATGTTGGGAAACCGAAGCTTGCTGTGCGTGCTGTTTGCTGTCCTGCTCTTCGCGCTGGCGCCAGTGAATGGCCAGTGGTGGGGGTGCGCTCCTGGTCTACCTAGTTGTGCGACAGGGATTTGCGCCTGCCCTCCCACACGAGGGCCTCGCGTGACCTTGAAGCAGCTTGCATGCGGGCCCCGGCTCCCCTTGCGGGCAGCCCAGCTCCCCTTGAAAGCTGGTGCAGGCATACTGCTACTGAGGAGGAATTTCTCAAGGTGTCCAGCGCTTGGCCGTGTCTGAAACAACTGTCGCTCACCTGCCTTCCCTGGCTGTGTGCTTCCGTTTGCATCTGTGTGCCTGTGCACCTGTTTCAACTTACTGCAAAATGTATGTGGCGCATTGTGTGGTTCTTTGTTGCCTGGGCTGACTAGCACTTTGCGCCAGGCACGGTCACGGCCACGGTGGCCACGGCCATTGGCGTAACGGGTGCGCACGCTGCTCTGTGGAAGGGCAATAAGCTTCACTGTGGCTGTCACCTGCTGCAGCATGGGCACGGGCACCAACTGTTTTTGCTGGTAAAGCATGCTGTTTTCCATCCTTCACGAAGTACTTTGTACTGTCTTCCATGATCGGACTTGCGCTGTGTTTCATTCCGTGTTACCCTGTATGTCATGCACTGTACGTCATAGTGCTCGAGGCGGGGGGATTAATTGCCCGTTGTCCGACGATGTGTTGCTGTGCTGTGCAGGCACGGCAGTGGTGGCGGCCACGGCGGCGGGGGGCACGATGGCGGCGGCCACGGCAACCACGGCAGCGGCGGCGGCGGCCACGGCGGCCACGGCGGCCACGGCGGCCACGGCGGCCACGGCGGCCACGGCGGCCACGACGGCGGCGGCCATGGCCG
>JAABVA010003373.1_pt1 | contig 15231 bp, 16 predicted proteins | sample 5560331 | NCBI WGS metagenome assembly JAABVA01 (sample SAMN12812661, study PRJNA571458) | rock metagenome | isolation source: Antarctica rocks | place: Antarctica: Victoria Land, Mt New Zealand sud | collected 2016-01-07 | reverse complement strand
GCGCGCCCAGTGCCGCGAGCGCCGCGCCCACCCCCGGTGCCGCCCAGGCCGCGCGGGCGCCGTGCAGCAGACCCGTCGCCACCGCCCGCACCGCCGGCGCGTTCGCCGCCGTCGCCTGGTGCGGCCCCAGCTGTGGTCGGGGAAAGCCGAGCGCGACGAGGCCGGCCACCAGTGGGCCCAGGGCCGCCACGGCGGTCGTCAGGCCCGAGCCGACGTTGCCCGAGCCGACGACCGCACGCACACCCAGCGCACAGCCGGCGCCCAGCACGGCCACCACCGCACCCGCCGTCGCCAAGGCGGAGTTCACCCCGACGATGCGCCCGGGAGGGGTGACGTGCGGCAACGCTGCCGACAGGCCGGAGAGTACGAAGCGACTCACCGCGGTGACCGCCAGGGCGCCGAGATACAACCCGGCTCCGGTGAGCCCACCGGCCAAGGCGGCAGCCACCAGCACGATCAGTCCGGCACGCAGCAGGTTCGCCCACACCAGCACCCGGGCGCGGGACCAGCGGTCCAGCAGCGCGCCCGCAAACGGTCCGACCAAGGAGTACGGCAGCAGCAGGACTGCGAGTCCCGCGGCAATCGCGGCGGGGTCGGCCCGCCGCTCGGGATTGAACAGCACGGCGCCGCCCAGGGCCGCCTGGAAGAGCCCGTCCCCCCATTGCGTCGCAAAGCGGGTGGCGAGCAGGCGCCCCAATCCCTCGCTGGCCCGCCAGGTGGAACTGATGGCGCTGCGCCTGCTCTGCTGCGCTGTCGTCACGGCGCCAGGCTAGACACCCGACGCGGGTTCGGCCCGTTGGCCGGGAACTCGCCGCCGTGCGGGACGGCCATCCTGCTCGAGGTGCCGGGCGGCATCCCGCACGCGGTGGCAGGATCACAGCGTGGCCTCCTCGGACGTATGCGCTGGCACATTGTTGGTGTCTTCCCCGGAGCTGGTGGAGCCGACCTTTCGCCGCACGGTCATCTACATGATCGAGCACAACGAGTCGGGCAGCCTGGGCATCGTGATCAACCGCCCGAGTGACACGGCCGTGCAGAACGTCCTGCCCGACTGGGCGGCGCACACGGTCAAGCCGAAGGCACTGTTCGTCGGCGGCCCGGTGAAGCGGGATGCCGCGCTATGCCTGGGCGTGCTGCGTCCCGGTGTCGACCCGGATTCCCACCCCGGTCTGCGCCAGGTGGAGGGCCGGGTGGTGATGGTCGATCTCGACGCCGCCCCCGAGGATTTGCTGCCCATCCTCGGCGGCATGCGGATCTTCGTCGGCTATGCCGGGTGGTCCGCCGGACAGCTGGACGCCGAGCTCGCCCGCGCGGACTGGATGGTGCTGTCCTCGCTGCCTACTGACGTCGTGATGCCAGGGCGAGTCGACGTGTGGGGACGGGTGCTGCGCCGGCAACCGATGCCGCTGGCTCTGCTGGCGACGCATCCGGGAGACGTGGACCGCAACTGAGGTGCGGCAGGGAACCCTGCACCGGACGGATCGCGCAGGCCAAGGCCGTCACCGCCGCCACCACCGGCGCGGACCACCAACCGGGTGAGTCCCAGCCGATGATGCACAGGCCGAACAGGGCCGCCCCGCCGAGCAGCGGCAGCGGCAGTGGACGGGTGATCGTGGCCCGCTGCCGGCCGGGGATGCGATGCAGCGTCCACCAGCCCATGGCGAGGCCCACCACCCCGGCGATGCAGTGCCCGACCGAGGTGAACGAGTGCTCGATGAGCACCGCCTGCAGCGCCAGCGTCAACCACACCACCGCCCACGGCAGCCGCCAGCCACGAGGCAGCGCGAAGCTGAGTGCGGTGAGTACCGTGAAGACGCCGTAGCTCACCCCCACGTCGCTGGCCCGTCCCCAGCTCATCGGGAACCAGCCGCTGCCGATGCCCACCCACAGGCCGGCGGCGACCAGCAGGGTCGCCCCGACGTGGCCCGTCACAAAGGTGCTGACCATCCGTCGGCCGCCCCAGACGAGTTCCGCGACGGCGAGGGTGCAGCCGACGCCGACGCAGGTGAACCACACCGGGCCGTCATTGATGACGAATGCGCTGCTCGCCAGGGTGGACAGGTGGAGCTTGCTGAGGTTCTGCACGTTGGTGCTGGCGGCCGCGACCACGACCGACTGCCATCGCGTGCCCATCGAGCTCAGCACGACACCGACGACGGCCAGCGCCGCGAGGTACAGCAGCGTGACGGGCGCATTGCGGCCCCACCGGGGCAGTGCCTGGGCCGGCAAGATCATCCGTACTCCTGTCATGTGAACAGCGCACAGCACGGCGCTGTCACCGGACTGGAAGGTCGCTGGCAAGGTGCTGCCAGCGACCCAGTGTGCCCGTCCGTCGGGGCAACGGCCCGTTCAGCCGACGAGATTGTCCGGCCGCTCACCGGCCAGATGCGCGGCGATCTGTTGACGCGCAACGCTCCAGGCCCGATCGTCGTCGCCGTAGGTGCTTCCGGCCACGTGCGGTGTGATGAGCACACCGGGTGCTGTCCAGAGTGGATGACTGGGCGGCAGCGGCTCGGGGTTGGTGACGTCCAGTGCGGCGCGCAGCCGGCGCGCCTGCAGCTCGGCGAGCAGGGCGGCGGTGTCCACCACCTCCCCGCGCGCGGCGTTGACGAGCACGGCGCCGTCCGGCATCCGAGCGAGGAAGGCGGCATCGACGCTGCCGCGGGTGTCCTCGGCCAGTGGGAGCACAAGGACCACCGCGTCGTGGCCGGGCAGCAGCTCGGGTACCTCGCCGTCGGCATGGACGCCGGGCCGGGCGCTGCGGCCCACCATGCTCACCTCGGCGCCGAAAGCCTCCAGCCGCACCCGTACGTGGGTGCCCAGGTCACCGGCTCCCAGCACCAGCACCCGCTTGCCGACCAGGGTGTCGGTCCGGCGCTGTTTCCAGATGTGCTGCGTTTGCTCCACGGCGAACTCCCGCAGTTCCCGGTACACGGTGAGCAGGGCGGCCACGGCCCACTCCGCCGTTGAAGCCCCGTGTGCACCGCGCGCGCTGGACAGCGCCACGCCGTCGGGCAGCCGGCCCTGCCAGTGATCGATGCCGGCGGTCAGCGTCTGCACCAGGCGGAGCTTGGGCAGCTGTGACATCAGGGCGAGCTGGGCATCGACGTCGGTGCTGCGCACCACCATGACCTCGCCGTCGCGCGCCTGCTCGGGAAGCGGCTCGGATGGCACGAAGCGGACGAGCTCGGTGTCGGGCAGGTCGGCCAATGCAGCGGCGCCGCGGCGGCTGGGAACCAGAATCGTGGTAGGCACGGCTGTCAGTCTGCCCGGCCCTGGTGCGTCCGGCGCGCGGGTCTACCGAGGCGGGCCCGGCGGCGGGGGTGGCGGTGGTGGAGGTGGCGGGGGTGATGCCGCCGCAGCCGGGGTCGGGCCCGCAGCGTTCAGCGGGGCGGCAGGCACCGACTCTGCCGAGGGTGCCGCGGATTCGTGGGCGGGAAGCCCGTAGACCGTGCCGCCCTCCTGCGGAGAGCCGAGCACCACGGCCATCCCGCCGGACACCCCGACCGGAAGCACGCCCGTCCCAGCGGGCGAGACGCTACCGTCCGGCGCGACCGCGGAGGCGACATTCTTGGCCAGGCCGTATGCGGCGGTGTCGAGCAACGATCGGGCCAGCCAGCTGTCAATCGCGTACAGCTGCCCGGTGTCGGCGTTGACCAGCACCGGCCCGAACAGCCCCAGCACGCCATGCGGAGAGTGCGCAACGGCGGCAGAGGCCACCGCGGCGGCGGGCACCCTGACCGCAGAGGCAAGCTCCGCGTGACTGGTCACATCGACCGCGCTGACCTGCCGCGTATTGGCGTCGGGGGTGTACCAGAGCAACACCAGTACCCCGTGCCGTGCTGGGTCGCCGCCCCCGAACGAAGCGATGAACCCGGCGGGCGCCTGCAGGGCGTTGGCGCCGGCCGGTGCCGGGACCTGCCACGGTGCCGCAGGTTGCGTGGCCGTTGCCGGGGTGAGCGTCCACACCTGCCCCGCCGAGTTCGCCGCGATGATGGCGTCGCCCCGGCCCGCCATCGCGACCGCACCCGGGGGCACCACATAGTCGCGCAGCCGACCGTCGGCGATGAGCTGGGCGTGCTGATCCGGTGCCGTCACCAGCGGGTTCGACCCAGCGAACGACGCCGTCGCCCCGGAGGGCAGGGCCACGCTGTGCACGTCGTGGGTGGCACCCGATACCGGCCACCACCACAGCTTCTGCTCCGACCCGGCGACGAGCGACTCGGCGCCGTCGATCAGGGAGAGCCGCGTGCCGCCGGCTTCGGCCGCAGCCGCGGCGTCGGCAGGCAGGGCACTCGACCATGCCGGCGCGCCCGTCCTGGCGTCTAGGGCCACCACCTCTCCCGCGCGAAGGGCGATGACCTGGCCGGTCGAGGCCACCGCGGGGATCGATTTCGCGGCAATCGGTGCGGACCAGTCCGCCCGCTGCGAATAGCCCGCCGGGGCAGGCAGCGGGTACTCCGTCGGTTATGGGCTGTACGGTGGCGCCGTCGCAGCGCTCTCGGAAGACCGGGAGACGGCGACGCCGATCACCGTCGCGGCCACCACGATCCCGGCCACCGCGGCCGCTCCGAACAGGAGCTTGCGCGAGGGACCGCGACGCGGGATGGAAGCGGCTCCGGTGAACGAGGGAACATCGAACGGTTCCGTGTCGTCGTAGACCTCACCGCGGCCGGTGACGATCTCGTTCCTGGCCTGCTGGGAGTCCTCGTGCACGACCACCGCACGCACCGCACCGTCGACTCCGCGCAGCGAGATGGCGAGTTCTCGCAGATGTGCGGTGGCCGCTGCCCGTGGGGTCTGTCCGGGCGCCGGCTCGATCCGCCGGCCATCCACGGTGAGGTGATCGGTGTGCAGCACCACGTGGGGGCAGGGCTTGCGGGTGACGAACCAGGTACGTCCGCTGGGAGATCGTCGCGTGGACGGCTCGTCGGTTGCCGTCGGCACCTCGACGGTGCGGCTGCGTGGGAGGGCGTGCGTCAGTTCCGCATCGGGGTCTTCGGTGGGCCCCCTGCGCTGAGCCATGCTTCCCCCTGCTCCCCGACGGCCCGAACGGCCGCCCCATCATTCGGTAACGCGTTTTCGCCCCGTCAGCTAACCCGACGCCTCCGACAATGCACAGCCGGTGCAGGTGGAGCAGCGTTGCGGTGCGCAGCCCGGGGTCGCGGCGGCTGCCCTGCTGCCGAGAGCCCCGCCGGCGCCCACCGTCAACAAGGTGGCTAGGACACACATCAGCACGGCGATCGGTGGCAGCAGTCCGTCCATGCTCAACACCGCGACGGCGCCCAGCGTGAGGAACAGCCCTCCGGCCAGCATCGGCAACGCCGCCGCCTTGTTGGCTGCCCGAAATGCTTCGTCGCTGACCAGCGAGGCCGGGGTACGCACCCCTGCCCACCGGTTACGCGGCAACTCCTCGCGCAGCGAGAGGACGGCGACGGCCCCGAGCGCCGCAGCGGCGATGAACAAGATCACTGCGACGACGAGGGCGGCGTAACCGGGCACCGGTCAAGGATACGAGCCGTGCGTGCCGCCGCGGGCGCAGGTCGTTCCTGAGCGCAGGACCTTTTCGTCACCGATTGGGACATCGAACGTGGTAGCACTGTCTAGATGAGATGGTCCCGCGCAGTTCCTGCCGTCCCTGTCGCCGGCGTGCTCGGGCTGGCCGTCCACGACCTGGTGCAGAAGCGGCATGCACTGCTGCGCAACTTCCCGGTGGTCGGGCACATGCGAATCGGTACCGCCTACTTCGGCTGTCGTGACGAGGCCGGCCACTTCGATCTGCAACGCCTCAAGGAGGTGGTGGCCTCCGGGCCGGTCCGGGCTATCGAGATCAAGCTGAGCCAGGGAGCCAAGCCCGGGCTCGGCGGATTGCTGCCCGGGGCAAAGGTCACCCCGGAGATCGCCGAGATTCGCGGCATCCAGAAGGGGGTCGACTGCTCCAGTCCCTCGCGGCACACCGAGTTCCACGATGTCGACGGCATGCTCGATTGGGTCGAGCTCCTCGCCGCGGAAACCGGCTTGCCCGTGGGCATCAAGTCGGCGGTGGGCAACCTCGACTTCTGGGAGCAGCTCGTCGAGCAGATGGTGAACACCGACCGGGGCGTCGACTTCATCACCGTCGACGGGGGGGAAGGTGGCACGGGTGCGGCGCCGCTGATCTTCAGCGAATCGGTGGCACTACCGTTCCGGGTGGGCTTCAGCCGGATCTACCAGATCTTCGCCCGGGCAGGGATCACCGACCGGGTCACCTTCATCGGCTCCGGGAAGCTCGGCCTGCCCGACAACGCCGTCGTCGCGTTTGCCCTCGGCTGCGACATGATCAACGTCGGTAGGGAAGTCATGCTGGCCGTCGGTTGCATCCAGGCGCAGAAGTGCCACACCGACCGCTGCCCCACGGGCATCGCCACGCAGGATCCCTGGCTGGCTCACGGACTGGACCCCGCGCTGAAGTCGGTGCGAGCGGCGAACTACATCAAGACCCTGCGGCGTGACCTGCTCCGGGTGTCCGAAGCCTGCGGGCGCTGCGTGAGGTCTACGAATACGACCCGAACTGGGGCCAGCCCTCGGCCGCCGACCGGAAAGAAATCATCCGGTTGATGACCAGTCCCTCCGGCGATGCGGCTGAGCCCATCTTCGTGCCGTCCTGAACTTCGGTCATTCGGTGGGGACGGTCACTACTGGCAGTCGGGCCAGGGTGGCTGTCCTGGCGACTGCGGGATCGTAGGTAACGAATGCCTGCGCCTGCGTGCCCAAGACCACCAGCGCGGTCCCCACATGCAGGGCGGACGACAGCGTCGAGTCAGGGGTGCCGGCGGCTACGCGCCGGACCAGCTCGTCCACCTCATACGTGCTGATTTGGCGAGCAGCGCCGGAATCTGCGGCACCTGGTCAGGCTGGGTACGGCGAAGGATGTGGGTGAGCTCGACCTCGCTGATCACCGAGGTAAGAACGACCTCGGTGCAGCGCTCGTTCAGCCACTCCCCGAGCGCCAATCCTTCCGCGTCCTGGTGAACCAACCGCAGCAGCGCGGAGGTATGTAGGTAGATCACCGCAGTGCGCTCGCCTGGCGAAATATCGTCAGTTCGGTGGGTGGATGCAGTTTTCCCTCGGCCACGAGGTGCGCGAGTGGGTGCGGGTGCGTGGGTGCCAACACGGCGATGACCTTCCCGCGCTCGGTGATCGCGAGGTGCTCACCGCGCCTCGCCCGGGCCAGCACGGCTGAGGTGTTCTGGTTCAGCTGGGTCACGCTCACTGAGGCGGCGGTTAGTGGTGCTGTCGAAAATGCTCCCATCTTCTAGTTATATCTAGAAGATGGGAGCACCCGCAACAGTCGTCGTCCCTGGACGCTCGATAGGCTCGCTGTCGTGAACCGCCCGTCTGAGGAAACACCCGCATACCGCTACACCGCAGCACTGGCCGGCGAGGTGGAGAAGCGCTGGCAGCAGCGGTGGAGTGCGCAGCAGACCTTCGCCGCACCCAACCCGGTGGGCAGTCTCGCGACGGGCGAGCTACCGGCCGACAAGCTGTTCGTGCAGGACATGTTCCCCTACCCCTCCGGCGCGGGGCTGCACGTGGGGCACCCGCTGGGGTTCATCGCCACCGACGTCTACGCGCGCTACCACCGAATGACCGGGCGCAACGTGCTGCACACCATGGGTTTCGACGCCTTCGGGCTGCCGGCGGAGCAGTACGCGGTGCAGACGGGTACCCACCCGCGAACCACCACCGAGGCGAACATTGAGCGCTACCTTGCGCAGATCCGGCGTCTGGGCCTCGGCCACGACGAGCGCCGCCGTGTTGCCACCACCGACGTCGAGTTCTACCGCTGGACGCAGTGGATCTTCCTGCAGATCCACGGAGCCTTCTACGACGCCGAGGCCGGCAAGGCTCGGCCGGTCAGCGAGCTTGAGGCGGAGTACGCCGACGGCACCCGGCAGCTGGCGGACGGCCGGGAGTGGTCCTCGTTGACCCGTGCGGAGCGGCGGGCCGCCATCGACTCTCACCGCCTGGTGTACCTGTCCTCCTCGCCGGTGAACTGGTGTCCGGGACTGGGCACCGTGCTGGCCAACGAGGAGGTCACCGCCGAAGGGCGCAGCGACCGCGGCAACTTCCCCGTCTTCCGGCGCACCCTGCGCCAGTGGATGATGCGGATCACCGCCTACAACGACCGCCTGATCGACGACCTGGAGCTGCTGGACTGGCCGGAGAAGGTCAAGACCATGCAGCGCAACTGGATCGGGCGCTCCCGCGGGGCCGAGGCGACCTTCCGCGCCGGCGAGGCGGACATCGACGTGTTCACCACCCGGCCGGACACCCTCTTCGGCGCCACCTACGTCGTGCTGGCCCCCGAACACCCCCTCGTCGAGGAGCTGACCGCAGCGCAGTGGCCCGCGGAGGTGGACTCCCGGTGGACCGGTGGGGCAGCGACGCCGGCGGCGGCCGTGCGCGACTACCGATCGGCCGTGGCACTGAAGACGGATCTGGAGCGCCAGGAGAACAAGGAGAAGACCGGTGTGTTCACCGGCTCCTACGCGACGAACCCGGTCAACGGCCGCCCGGTGCCGGTGTTCGTTGCCGACTACGTGCTCATGGGCTACGGCACCGGAGCCATCATGGCCGTGCCCGCGCAAGACCAGCGGGACTGGGACTTTGCGACGGCGTTCGGCCTGGACATCGTCCGCACCATCGCCCCGCCTGCGGGCTTCGACGGCGAGGCGTACACCGGTGACGGCGTGGCCATCAACAGCGATTTCCTCGACGGTATGGCGGTCGAGGAGGCGAAGGCGACCATCATCGCGTGGCTGGAGGAGCGCGGGCTGGGACGCGGCACCGTCCAGTACAAGCTGCGTGACTGGCTGTTCGCGCGGCAACGGTATTGGGGTGAGCCGTTTCCCATCGTGTACTCCGACGACGGTGCCCCGGTTGCCCTGCCGGAGAGCATGCTTCCGGTACTGCTGCCGGAGGTCGACGACTACGCGCCGGTGAGCTTCGACCCCGACGATGCCGACTCCGAGCCGTCTCCCCCGCTGGCCAAGGCGACCGACTGGGTGAACGTGGAGCTGGACCTGGGCGACGGGCTGCAGCACTACTCCCGGGACGCCAACGTCATGCCGCAGTGGGCCGGCAGCTCCTGGTATCAGCTCCGCTACATCGACCCGACCAACTCCGAGGAGTTCTGCGCGCCGGAGAACGAGGCCTACTGGACGGGTCCGCGCCCCGACCTGCACGGTCCCCGCGACCCCGGCGGCGTTGACCTCTACGTCGGCGGCGTGGAGCACGCCGTGCTGCACCTGCTCTACAGCCGCTTCTGGCACAAGGTGCTCTACGACCTCGGCCACGTCAGCTCGCTAGAGCCCTATCGACGTCTCTACAACCAAGGCTATATACAGGCATACGCCTTTATCGACCCCCGCGGTGTGTACGTGCCGGCCGAGGAAGTGTCCGAAGTGGACGGGCAGTACTTCCACGACGGGGTGCCCGTGCGGCGCGAGCACGGGAAGATGGGCAAGAGCCTGAAGAACTCCGTGTCCCCGGACGAGATGTGCGCTGCCTACGGAGCGGACACGCTGCGGGTGTACGAGATGTCGATGGGCCCGTTGGACACCTCCCGGCCGTGGGCGACCAAGGACGTCGTCGGCGCGTACCGGTTCCTGCAGCGGCTATGGCGCGCCGTGGTGGACGAGGCGACCGGCGCGGTGCGGGTGGTGGACGCGGAGCCGTCCGAGGACACCATGCGGCTGTTGCACAAGACAATCCGCGGCGTCAGCGAGGACTTCGTCGCCCTGCGGAACAACACCGCGGCCGCCAAGCTGATCGAGCTGACCAACCACCTCACCAAGGCCTACCCGCAGGGCGCCCCGCGGTCGGTGGCCGAACCGCTGGTGCTCATGGTGGCACCGCTCGCCCCGCACCTGGCCGAGGAGCTGTGGCAGCGCCTGGGGCACACGGAGTCGCTGGCGCACGGGCCGTTCCCGGTGGCCGAGGAGAAGTGGCTGACGGCGGACACTGTGGAGTACCCGGTGCAGGTGGGCGGCAAGGTGCGTGCCGTCATCACGGTGGCAGCGGATGCCGATCGGGAGACGGTGCTGGCCGCGGCGCTGGCGGAGGAGAAGGTCGCCGCACTGGTGAACGGGCAGGAGCCGCGCAAGGTCATCTTCGTGCCCGGGCGTCTGGTCAACCTGGTGCTGTAGCGGGTCAGGAACGCGGGCGCAGCACCAACTCGGTGAGGTGCGCGTCGGGTGCCCCCTGCACGGCCGTGAGTACTGCCGCGGCCACGGACTTGGGTGTGAGGTACTTGTCCCGCTCGTACTCGCCACCCTCGGCCGCGCGGACCCTGCGCTGCATCTCGGTGTCGATGCGCCCCGGGTGCAGGGAGGTCACCCGCAGCTGCGGCTCCTCCGCGCGCAGGGAGTCGGCCAGTGCCCGCAGCGCGAACTTGCTCGCGGCGTACGCCCCCCAGCCCGGCCGCGCGTTGAGACCGGCACCGGAGTTGATCATCACCACGTGCCCCCGCGCTGCCCGCAGCGCAGGAAGCAGCAGCCGGGTCAGTTCGGCCACCGCCACCACGTTCACGTCAAAAGTGCTGCGCCACAGTTGCGCCGGACTGTCCTGCACCGTCGCGATGTCCCCCACGCCCGCGGAATGCACGAGCACGTCTAGCTCGGTGATGTCCGCGCAGGCCCCGGCCAGGGACTCGTCGTGGGTGATGTCCACCGGCCACGGACGGGCACCCGGCAACTCGGCGGCCAGCTGCCGGAGTGCGTCGGCATCGCGTCCGCCGAGCAGCACGTCATGGGTAGCGCTCAGTGCGCGGGCGGTCGCAGCCCCCACTCCCCTGCTCGCCCCGGTGATCAATGCGGTCGGCCTGCCCTCGGTCATGACGGTCACGGTAGGCGAGCCTGTCGGGCGAAAGCCGGCACCCCCACCGTCGCCCAACCTGGCAGGATCGTCGGCCATGACGCGGAGCGCGCGGCGGCTGCCGCCAGAGAGGATCAAGCGCTGGGTCGCTCATCCGGGCTGCGCCGCGGCGCTCCTTGTAGTGGGGTACGTCCTCCTGTCGGTGTTCGACCTCACCCGGGCCGCGCGCGTGCTGGTGGACTTCGTTGCCGTGCTGGTCCTGGTTCCCGTCGTTACCGTGCTGGTGGTCTGCCCGCCGCTGCCGAAGCTGCACGCCAAGACGCTGTTGACCGAACGCCTGGCCTGGCTGTGGCGGTACACCATCGCCACGTTCTTGTTGTGCTCGGCCGGCGTGCTCAGCGTGTACTTCGCCGAGGAGTTCACCCGCCAGGATGCCGACGTCGGGCGGGAGACCCGGCTGATGACCGCCGCGGCGGAGGTGGCCGGCGCAGCGGCGGTGCTCGGTGGGTCCGTCTTCGTGGTGTGGCTGATCATCGATCTGGCGCGCCTAGGTGCGGAGCGACGGTATGCCGCTCTCACTGTCGCGCTGCGCAAGCTCGGGCTGCCGACCGGCGGGCAACTGGCCAGGTGGGCAGCGTTCTGCACCCGGCCGTGGTGGGTGCTGCTCGTGGTCATCGTGTTGCTCGGCCCGGCTGTGCAGCTGACCATCGACCTTGGCGATTGAGTGCGCCTAGGGTGAGCGGACTGCTGCAGCACGTGTAGCGCACGGCGAAAAGGGGCAAGCCATGAGCGACCACACCTATCAGATCAGCGAGATCGTGGGCACCTCCCCCGACGGTGTCGACGCGGCGATCCGCAACGGGATCGCCAGGGCCGCGCAGACGGTGCGCAATCTGGACTGGTTCGAGGTCGGCCAGATCCGCGGTGAGATCGCCGATGGCCAGATCGCACACTGGCAGGTCACGCTCAAGATCGGCTTCCGCCTGGAGTCCCGCGAGGGCTGAGCTCCCGCACTTGTTGGGTGGAAGCCGCATTCACGCGAAGCAGTCAGCGCGACGCCCGCAGTAGTCGAGCACGCCGCGCCGCCGTCAGCGGCACGTAGGCGTCCTTGCGGCGGTCGTGCCACCACGCTTGCTTGCCCGGTGCGGGCAGGCCTTTCTCGCGCAGCGGCGCGGTATCGAGCCGGTAGGCGATGGTGACCGGGATGCTCTCCACAATGTGCACCAGCTCCGGACGCAGATCCGGCGCGAGCGCGGACAGTGCCGCCGTCACGTCCTCGACCGTCACCTCCCGATCGGCCCGAACCGTCACCGCCGCAAGGGCATACACCTGCTCCTCGACCGGTGAGGGAACCCCGTAGGTGACGCAGAGGTCGACCCCCCATGCGTCGCCGAGCGCATCCTGGATCGGTTGGTTGAACGCCACGCCATGGGCCGTCCGCAGGAGCGAGGAGACGTTGTCGACCAGCCAGTGGTCGCCGTCGGCGTCGACCTGGAAGAGGTCGCCGGTGGCGTGCCAGGCGTCCTCGCGGGTGAAGACGCCACGCAGCGGAGTGGTGATCACGGCGTCGAGCGCGTTGTCCGCCCGGGCCAGCAATAGGCCGACCTCGCCGGGGCGGCACTGCCGGGCGAACCCGCGGTCGTCCTCGATGAGGTTGCCGCTGTCGACGTCGTAGGCGGACACCCGCACCCGCGCGTTGCCGGGCAGCGGGCGGCCCTTGGAGCCCGGCTTGGAACCGGTCAAGTTGACCAGAATCGCGTCGCCTTCGGTGGTGGCGTAGAACTCGACGACCTTGGCCGGGGCGAACCGCTCGGTGAGCCGCCGCGACAACCCGCGGGGCACCCCTGAGCCGAGGAACAACCGGACCGGATGATGCAGCTCCGCCGGGTTGGTGGGTGCCTCAACCAGCTCGTGCAGCATGGTCCAGGTGTAGGACACCGCGGTTACGCCGTAGCGCCGTACCTCGTCCCAGAAGGTGGGCGCGTCGAAGTTGACGGTGAAGGCGATGCGGGCGCCGCCGGCGACGGCGCCACCCAGGCTGGTCATCAGGCCAGAGGGGTGGTGCAAGGGCGTGAGGCAGAACAGGGTGTCGGCCGGGGAGAGCGACGCCGAGGTTGCCGTGCCCAGGGCGGACAGCGCCCAGCGGTGGTTGGTGATGCGACGGGGCCGGGTCCGCTCCGCGCTGCCGGTGAACAGCACGAAGGCCAGATCGCTGGCTCGCCCCACGTTGGGCCGGTACCAGGACGGCGGCCGCACTGATTCGGGGTCGATCCGCTCCATGTCGATGACTCCGGGCAGCTCGCGCGGTTGGCCGCCACCGCCGAGCACGTACACCGGGCCGATACCCGCATTGGTCGCCTGCGCGGCCAGCTCGGGGTCGCTGACCACGCGGGTGACCTGCCCGACCTGCGCCTCCCGCGCGGTGTCACCTTCGGGCCGGAGCATCACCGCCACTCCGCCGATCCGGTTGATCGCCGCGATGACGGTGAACGCACTCGGCCGGGTGGCATCAGCACTCCGACGTGTTCCCCCTGCCGCACCCCGGTACTGAGCAGCCCGCGCACCACGTTGTCGATGCGTTCCTTCACCTTTCCGTGGGTGTGGGCGCGACCCTCGAACAGGAAGCAGACGCCGTTGGCAGCGCGGTCGGCCTGCTCGTCGAGCAGTGAGGCGAGCGAAATCCGGGTACGCGGACTGATCTGCTCCATCCGGGTCAGCCGCGGCAGTTGGGCGATGGCCTCGCCGGTCAGTCCCCGGACGGTGCGGGCGCTGCGCGAGGCGGCGGCCACCAGGGACCGGGAGGCGCCGACGCCGACGTCGGCCACCAGGCTCACGCTCTGGGTCAGCGCGGAGGCCCCGCCGGACGGCGCGGTGTTCTCGCCCAGCGGCGCCACCGTGTCGGGTTGTTCCCCGGCGCCCGCCCAACAGTGCAGCCAGCCGGCGACGGAGGGCCAGGTGATGTCCGTCGACGCCGAGCCGACGACGAGGCCGAAGTGCCCGGCACGGATCGCCATCTCGTGCACCTCCGCCTGGGGTGCCGCGCGGCCGATGGCCCGGACGGCCTCGGCCGGTGCGATGGAGTCGACGGTGCCCACGACGGCGAGGATCGGGCAGGTGATGTCGGCCAGGGTCACCGACTCCCCGCCGATGACGAAGCCGCCCTCCACCATCCGGTTGTGCACCACGAACTGGCTGAGCAGTTCGGCCACCGCGGGGCCTGACCAGGCGACGAAGCCTTCACCGCCGAGGAAGCGGCGCTGGCGTTCCCGGGGCAGCAGCGCCTCCCTGTCGTGCAACTGCAACACGAAGTCAACCCGGGACCGGATCGCCTTGATGGGATCGAGCAGGCGAAAGCCCGTACTGGAGGCCCAGGCGGGCAGCGCCTGCCGGGTGAACACGTGGTCGGCGAGAAAGGCGGCGCCGCGCAGCAGGACGTCCTCGGGGATGCCGAAGCGGTCGAGGACGATGCGGGTGTCCACCGGGCTGCCGAAGGTGACCACGCTGACCAGGCCCTTGCTTCGGCGGTAGGCGGCCACCTGGTAGCAGAACATTCCGCCTTGGGAGTACCCGCCGATGGACACGTCGTGGCCGAGCAGGTCGCGGGCGATGTCGATGGCGTCACTGACGGCGATGACGTGGTCGGTGAGGTTGCGCTCCAGGCCGCCCTCCTCCCGGTCCGGCGAGCCGAAATCGACGACCCAGGCATCGATGCCGAGCTCGTGGAGCACGGTGACGCCACTGGAGTTGGGTGCCACGTCGAACACCCCGGCATCCAGCATCATCGGCGGCACCAGGAGCATCGCCGGCCGCGCGGTGTCCGGGGTGGACTCCGGGAAATAGCGACGCAGCCGGAAGTTGCGGCGTTCGGCGATCACCTCGTAGGGAGCCGATTCCTCCTCGGTCTCCAGGCCGCCGAGGCGCAGCACTTCCAGGCCGTTCTGCACCGAGGAGCCGAGCCAACCCAGTGGACCCATCAGCGCCCCGACGGGATTCATCCGGTGACCTGCCAGTGGTGCGCCATCCTCATGGCGGGAGCTTAGCGATGCGGTGGACCCGCTCGTCGACAGGTTGCGGATGGAGAGGCGACGTGCCTCGCCGGTGCGGGGCAGCATGTGTCGCCTTTCCAGGCGCCCACGCCCTCTTTGATGGCGATGACTGCGATGAGCAGGGCTGCGATGGGGTCGGCCCACGACCAGCCGAGCAGGCTGTTGAGGAGCAGCCCGACGAGCAGCACCGCTGAGAGGTAGGTGCACAGCAGCGTCTGCTTGGAGTCCGCGACCGCCGAGCGGGAATCCAGTTCACGGCCTGCGCGGCGTTGCGCCAAGGACAGGACCGGCATGATCACCACACTCACTGCTGCCAAGACGATTCCGA
>JAABVA010003372.1_pt1 | contig 15232 bp, 17 predicted proteins | sample 5560331 | NCBI WGS metagenome assembly JAABVA01 (sample SAMN12812661, study PRJNA571458) | rock metagenome | isolation source: Antarctica rocks | place: Antarctica: Victoria Land, Mt New Zealand sud | collected 2016-01-07 | reverse complement strand
ACGGCACGGCTTGGCTCCTGCCCGCCTGGATGGCGGCGTTCGGCTGGGTGGTGATCGCGGCCTGGCGGGAGCGGCGCGGGGTGGCCGAGCGCCTGGTTACGGCGGGCTGTTTCGTGCTGCTGCCGCCGCTGCTGGCGTTTGGGCTCTATTTCGCGTTGGGCCATGCGATGCGGCACATGCTGCACCTGGGTGCATGGCACAGCCCGCACGACCGAGTGGCGGCGGCACGATGGCTGGCGAGGACCGCAGTGCCTGCCGGCATGGTTTGCGGGGTCGGCCTCGCCGCGCTGGCGGTTGCCGGGCTGGACACGACGGTGACGCTGCTCGTGCCGAGCTTCCGCGTCATCGCTGCCCTTACGCTTCCGCACATGATCGTCACGACGTGGCTTGATGGTGGGGGCGGTCCAGGAGGGACGATGGAACTTGAATAGGCTCCGCAACCTGCGATCCTCCGATCTGTTCCTGCTGGTCGAGCATATGCTGTATGTCGCGCTTGGCGGCGTACTGTCGGTGACCGCATTGGCGGCATTGGCCGGTGTGGTTCATACGCTTTGGGGCGCGTTCACCGATTGGAACGGACCCAACTCGTTGCTGGTCACCGTGGACCGGCTGCTGTTCGTGCTGATGCTGGCCGAGATCCTCCATACCGTCTGCGTGTCGATCAAGTCGGGCGCTTTGACCTGCGAGCCGTTCCTCGTCGTCGGGCTGATCGCGTGCATTCGACGCGTGCTGGTGATCACGCTTGAGTCATCGCAGGCAAAGGGTGCGCCGGACGCAGACAGCTCGGCGCTGTTTCAGTCGTCGATGATTGAGCTTGGTGTGCTGGGCGCGCCGATATTGGTGATGGTGATCTCGATTTATCTTGTCCGCCGAGCCAGCGATGGCGGCGGCACCGTGTCAACCGGTCTGGACTAATATCGGCAGCCCTTCGGGCTGACCGGTATGCGCGCGAGGTTGGTGGAGCGGCCGCGCGCCAAAAGCGACTCTGATACCGGTCGCCCGAAAGGGCGGCTGGTATTACCTGCGATGAGCGCCGGCTCCGCCCCGAGGTGCGGCAGATTGTCCAACGCCAATCCGACGATGCGCAGGAGGAAATACCGGTAGTCATCGAGGCCGCCGACCATCGTCATCACACATGCCGCACACGGCAGCACCTGGTCGTCCTCCAGCCTCTGCAACGGGGCCGACCGCAACACCCGTAGAATGGCATCCGCATCCCACAGCCGCGACGCCTTCGATTCAATTACCGGGCAGTATCGAGTGAACAACTGGTGCGGCGTCTCAATCGCACTGCCCACCAAGCCATCATGGTTTATGAGCAATACCGTGCTGTTCTCGCCAATGCCAAGCCAGCGGAGCAGGCTCGGCGGCGAAATATGCCTATTCCTTGCTATGCGCAGGCCTCGGCGAGCGCAGTGATGTCCGGCAACTCCTGCAGCCGTTCGACAAGGGCAGCGACGCGCCCGGTGCGGTCGGCGCCCAAGTACGGCCCAGCCAGGGCGCGGAACTTGGCATCCAGCCTCCGCCCCTGTTCCACGACATCGGCTGCGGCCAGGCCGGCGTCGTATTCGGCCGAAACAATGCGCCCGTTCAGCAGCGTGATCTCGACCGCGGTGACGGTATTGGTCCAGCCAGCCTGGAACTCCGTGCCCACTTTCTCACGCAGCGAGACCAGCGCCGGGTCGTTGGCGCCGGCGTCGGAGTAGCTGCCGAGCGCCGCCGTATCCACCCCGGCCAGCGCCATGGCGCAGGTATGACGCAGGCTGAATTTCGTCTCGAGCCCGGTATGCGGGTCCGGGATGTTGCACACCCGGTCACAGCTCCGGTCGAGCCGCAGCGTCACGGCAGCGACCTGCTCCGGCCGCAGCCCGTGCTCCTGCCGCAGGCGCCGCGTCGCCTCGATCGTGGCATGCGTCAAGTAGCAGGCGGCGTGGTATTTAAACAGGTTGTTGCGCAAGTGATACCCACCGGCCGGCTCGGCCCAGGCGTCCTCGATCCGGCAATCCGCGCTGTGGGTGGCGGCAAACCCCTGCGGTGCCTCGATCCCGTCCGTCCGGCTGATGAAGCCGCGCCGCGCCAGCCGAGCCGCGAGCAGGCCGTTCGCCGCCGCCTTGCCGGCATGGAGCGGCTTACACATGGTGCCGAACATCGACTTCAGCCCGGCCGCCTGGGTCGCGGCGATGCCGAGCGCGTGCGCGGTCCGGTCGGCATCCAGGCCCATCAGCCGCGCGCAGGCCGCCGCAGCGCCAAAGCTGCCGATCGTGCCGGTCGCATGGAAACCGCCGTCGTAATGGTCCGGCGCGACCAAGCGGCCCAGCCGGCATTGCAGCTCGTAGCCGGCGACGAATGCCGTGACGACCGCCTGGCCGCTGGCATGCAGCTCCTCGCCCAACGCCAGCAAGGCGGGCAGGATGGCGACCGAGGGCTGGCCCGGCATAGCCATGTTCACGTCGTCGAAGTCGAGCGCGTGCGACGCCGTGCCGTTCGCCAGCGCAGCGGAAATCGCCGGCAGCCGCGCATCGCCCCGGCCATGCACGTGCGCGACCGGGGCGCCGCCCTGCTCCGCCATCTCGGCGAACACCATCGCGCTCGCGGGCTCGGCGACGCCGGCGAGCGTGACGCCGATGTAGTCGAGCACGCATTGCGCAGTGAGGCGGACCGCCTCCTCGGGCAGCGCCTCGAACCGGGTGGCCTGCGCCTGCGCCGCAAGCGCCGCAGTGAACCCGGCCGTCGATGCCTGCGCGATGCTGACGTCCATCGTTGCATTCCTCTCCGTAGTTTTCAGGCGGCGAGCCGCGCAAAGCCCTTGGGCAGCCCGGCCTTGGCGAGATTGCCCAGCAAAGCGACCTCCGGCAACTCGCGGGCGAGGATCGCGCGCGCCTCGATCAGGCGGCCGATGTCGACGCCGGTGCAGAACCCATTGGCCTCGCACAGGAAAACGACATCCTCGGTCACCACGTTGCCGGTGGCGCCCGGCGCGAACGGGCAGCCGCCGAGCCCCGCCAGCGAGGCGTCGAACGCGCGCACGCCCACCTCCAGCGCCGCCTGCACGTTGGCGATGCCGAGCCCGCGCGTGTCGTGGAAATGCGCCGCGACCTTCATCGGCTCGACCTCGTGCCGCACCGCCGTGACGATGCGGCGCACCTGCGGCGGATTGGCGAACCCGACCGTGTCGGCGAGCATCAGCTCGTCGGCGCCGACATCCGCCAGCTCGGCCGCAAGCGCCCGCACCCGGTCCTCGCTCACCGCGCCCTCGATCGAGCAGCCGAAGCTGGTCGCGAGCCCGGCCACCAGGATCGGCCGCTGCCCTGCCGGCTGCGCCCGGCACAGCGCGACGATGCGGCGGAAATCCTCGACCGACTCCGCCGTCGAGCGCCGCACGTTCGAGAGGTTGTGCCCCTCGCTGACCGAAAGCACGTAGTTCAGCTTGTGGACCCCGAGCGCGATGCCGCGTTCGGCGCCGCGCACGTTCGGGATCAGCACGGCCACGATTAGGCCGGGCCGGCTAAGCCCATGCCGCACCATCTCATCCGCGTCGGCGAACTGCGGCAGCAGCTTCGGCGACACCAGCGAGCTGACCTCGATCTCCGTCACCCCCGCCGCCAACTCGACGTCGCACCACTGCTGCTTGGCCGCGGTAGGCATGAACGTCGCGACGCCCTGCAGGCCGTCACGCAGCCCGACCTCACGGATCTCCACTTGCTCCATCTAACGTCCCTTGAACACTGGTTTGCGCTTCTCGTTGAACGCCGCCACGCCCTCGCGCCGATCCTCGGTCGGGACTAGGCGGTTATAGGCCTCGATCTCGAACATCGTCCCCGTGTGCAGGTCCATCTGCAAGCCGAAATGCACGGACTGCTTGATCTGCCGCGTGGCGATGGGCGCGTTGGCGGCGATGCGCCGCGCGGTGTCGAGCGCCTGCTCCTGCAGCTCGCCCGCCGGGCAGACGCGGTTGAGCATACCCCATTCGAGCGCCTCCTTTGCGCTGAATGGCCGGCCAGTCAGGACGATCTCCTTCGCCCGGCGCTCGCCCACTGCGCGCGGCAGGTTCTGCGTGCCGCCCGCGCCGGGCATGATGCCCAATGTCACCTCGGTCAGCGCGAATTTCGCCGTCTCGGCCGCATAGGCGAAGTCGCAGCACAGGGCCAGCTCGCAGCCGCCGCCATAGGCCGCGCCGTTGACCGCACCGATCACCGGCACGGGGCAGGCCAACAGCGCCCGGATCGCGCGCTCGAAGATCAAATGCTGCGCCTGCCACGCCTCGTCGCTCATGCCGTTGCGCTCCTTCAGATCGCCGCCGGCGCAAAAGGCGCGCTCGCCGCTCCCGGTCAGGATGATGCAGCGATGGCGCGAGGGCACGGCATTGACCCGGTCCCATACGTCGAGCAGGTCGAGGCCCATCTGCGTGTTCAGCGCGTTGGAGAACTCCGGCCGGTGCAGCCGCACCCGCAGCACGTGTTCCGCTGGCTCGTCGAGCGCCAGGGTCGCATAGTGGGTTTCGGAGATTTCGGTGGTCATTGCGCGCCGCTCTTTTCTGGTGATGGGTCGGTTTGAAATCAGCTAGGTGGATTGCCGATATCGTCGCGTTCGTAGAAACTGCCGACGCGAAGCCTGGCGAACGTGGTCCGTGTAGGAAGCGTGAGTGGAATGGATCAATATAAGCTGCACTATTTTCCGGAATCGGGAAACAGTTATAAGCTGGCCCTTATGCTGACCCTTTGCGGGCAAAAATTTGAGCCTATTTGGACTGACTTCGGCAGCGGAATAACTTGGACGGATGAATGGCGTCGAACCGTCAATCCGATGGGGGAGATACCGGTTCTGGTCGAGAACGGGGTAAGTCTGACACAGACCGCGCCGATACTCCTGCGCTTGGCCGACAAGTTTGGCTCATTCCAAGGTGCTGATGAGGAAGAACGGTTCGAAGTCCTGCGTTGGCTCTTTTGGGACAATCAAAAACTGAGCGGCTTCATGGCAGCCTATCGTTACCGCCGCGCATTCATTGAGAATTCCAATAAGCACGTGCTGGATTTCATGAAGGCGCGGGTCGACGATTTCCTGAAGATCTTGGAAAACAATCTGAAGGAACGGCCTTTTATTGTGGGCGACAAACCGACCATCGCCGACCTCTCTATGACAGGCTATCTGGCGTTCCCGACGAACGAGAGTGGGTATGATCTGGACGCAAGTCATCCCGCAATCGGTGCTTGGTTGAGGCGGATCAGGGACCTGCCGGGCTGGGTCGCGCCCTACGAAATACTGCCGGGCAAGCGCATGCGCTGCTACGTGTGAGATCTATCGGGAGAATGGGCTGGGCCACTCTAATCAGAAATCCAAACTGGCCCACTACCCCTTTTCTGCCAGGCTTGATGCCGCGAGTATCTCGGCGTCATGCTCGCCGAGTCCTGGAGGGAGGCGTTCGAACCCGGGGCGCGAGCCGTCGAAGCTCAGCGGCAGGCCGACGAGCGACAGCGTGCCGCCCGGCGCCGCCTGGATCATGCCGAGCGCCTTGGTCTGCTCATGCGCCACGACCTGGTCGACGGTCTGGATGGGGCCGCAGGGCACGCCGGCGTCATGCGGCCGCGCGTCCCAATCGGCGGCGCTGGCGTGCGCGAACTCCGCCTCCAGGATCTCGACGAGCGTGGCGCGGTTCCTGACCCGGTCGGCGTTGGTGCGGAAGCGCGGATCGTCGCCAAGCTCGGCCTGCCCTATCGCACCGGCCAGGCGGCGAAACAAGTTGTCGTTGCCGGCCGCGACCATGACGTGGCCGTCGGTGGTTGCAAAAGCCTGGTAGGGCACGATCTGCGCAGCGCCCGAGCCAACCTTTTGCGGAATTTCGCCCGAGCAAAGATAGGCGGCGATCGGTATGCTCATCCACGCCAGCGCGCTCTCATACAGCGAGGTGTCGACAAGACTGCCTCGCCCGGTGATCGTCCGCCGCTGCAGGGCGGCGAGGATGCCGATGACCGACCACATGCCGGTCGACAGGTCGACGATGGAGACGCCGACGCGCACCGGGGGCCGGCCCTCCTCGCCCAGCACGCTCATCAAGCCGCCAAACGCCTGCATAAGGGGATCATAGCCCGGGCGCTCGCGCAGCGGTCCGGACGCGCCGAACGCGCCGAGGTTGCAATAGACAAGGCGCGGATTGTTCGCGAGCAACGCGCCGGCCGACAAGCCGAGCCGCTCCATGGCACCGAACTTGAGGTTGTGGATGAGGACGTCGCAGCCCTCCTCGACAAGGCTGCGCAGCCGGCTTTGCCCATTGGGGCTGGCGAGGTCGATTGTGACGCCGCGCTTGGCCCGGTTGACTGCCTCGAACGCCGAGGCAATGCCGTTTGCGGAAAACGGCGGCCCCCAACTTCGGGCGTAGTCGCCATTGCCCGGGTTCTCGACCTTGATCACGTCCGCGCCCAGCTCGCCCAGGATCATGCCGGCATAGGGCGCCGCGATGCTATGGCCGATCTCGATTACTCGAATGCCAGCAAGCGGCTTTGCCGGGGCGCTCAATTCAGCTGCCTCGCCATGCTGTCCAGGACTCTCAATCCACCCTCCCGTTGCTGCCCGTTTCGATCCAGCGGCTCGAGGCGATAGCGTCGCCCATCAGAGGCCGGAGTCAATGGCGGGAGCGCTTCGGCGCATTCCTCAGCGATGGGCAGCTCGGCATTTTACGGCCCCGGGCCGCTCCTGTATTCCAGGCCTCCGAAGGAGCGACCGACATGCCCAACCTCACACCCGAGGCGCGTCAACTGCTGGCTGCCACGGCCCAGCGCCACGGCGTCAGCCCCGACGCTGCGCTGACCATGTTCAATGCCCTTGCAGCAGGGGGCGGCACCATGGCTCAGTTCAACCATCCGGAGCTGGGCGGCGTGGGCCAATGGTGCCAGGGCGGCATGACCATGGTGGGCGACATGTTCAACCAGGGCCTCAAGCACCGCGTGGACGCGCTCTGCTCGGAGCTTGCCAGTCAACTGCCAAAGCTGGCAGCAGGACGCGTCGCCGAACCCATTCAGGCCCAAGCCCAGTTCGAAGGCGGAGCAGGCGAGCTAGGCGTCGCTACGGGTGAATGGTGGCCGGCAGAGCTTGGCAGGCCTGCGTCCAGCGGTGCGCAGAACGATCTCCGCTATGCTTATTTTCCGGCTGCCCGCCGGCTGGCCATCCAGCAAAATGGCCGGATGGCCCTCTACGACACAAGCGACCACCGCATTTTCGGCGTGTCGCAACAGCAGGGCAGCGGGACGCAGCTTCCCACATTCTCCAGCGACAAGGGCGATGTCCGCCTCGCTGACCTCAAGCCGGTTGCTGTTGGAGCGCCCACCCCTGCCGAGCCGCAGCCAGCCCCCTTCGCGCCAGCCCAGCCCAGAGCGCAGCACGATGCCGCATCATACCAGCCAGCCTCCAGCAACCCGCTTGCAACGATCGAGCGGCTGGCCGACCTTCGCCAGAAAGGCATCCTGACCGAGGAGGAGTTCACGGCCAAGAAGACGGAGCTGCTGGGTCGGCTGTGATGATCCATCAGGCGGGGCGACGCAGGGTTTCCCCACGTTCGCTCGGACCGATTACCGTCGGCTGAGCCGGAGCAGCGTGCCGTTATGATCCTCGGTGATTAGGATGCTGCCGTCCGGCAACTCCGCGACTGCCAATGGCGCGCCCTGTGGCACCTGTCCCTTCGAACCGTCCTAGCCCCAAATCAGCAGCGTTGGCTTGCCCATAGGCTGCCCGTCTTGCCCGATCGCCAGGCTCATGACGCGGTGCCCTCCGGCTCGATAACCGTGATAGGGCAGCACGAGCCGTCCAGTGAGGCCGGGCAACGCCTGGCCGCGATACAGCAACAGGCCTAATGGCGCCGCGTGGGGTGGCAGCAACAGGGCCGGCTTTGCCACGGCGCTGCAATCATGGCCGGGGTACTCCGGGCTCGGCCGCTGCGCGTCGAAGCAATAGGGCCAGCCGTAGTCGGCTCCGGCCGCGACGACGTGGAACGTGTCGTGCGGAAAGCTGGTGTCCAGCAGGGCTGGGTCAGCGCGGTTGATCCAGTCGCGCGCGTTGACCGCGGCCAGCAGTGCGCCGCCTGGCAAGATCGTGAGCGCCATGCTGTTCCGCAACCCGGATGCGACCAGCTCGGCATCCACCCAAGGCAACGCCGCCGGGCCCGGCGTGAACCGGATGGTGCTGGCACGCGGCGGGATCGTCGCGCGCTCGGGACAGGGCGCGGCCGGATTGGGAGGCTTGCCGCCCGGGTCCTCGCAATGGTCCGTGCCGGAGGCGACATTGACATAGAGCGACCCGTCCGGCGCCGCTGCCAGTGCCGGCAGCGGATGGCGGCCCGTGTTGGGAAAGCCGGTCAGTACGTCCTCCAGCACAGGCTCCGGGCCGGACAGGACAACGCGGACAACGCGTCCTAGCAGCCCGGCATACAACGTTCCATCCGGCGTCACCGCCAGGGCGTTCGGCTCGTCGAGGCCCGAGAGCAGCACCTTCGGCGCGCCATGGCCGCCATGGTCCAGGCGCAGCAGCCGGCCGTGCCCGCGCCGCCATCCACCCATGTCCAACAAGTAGATGGCATCGCCAGCCACGGCCACGCCACGGGTAAAGCCGAGATGGTTTGCAACTAATCCGACGCAGAGGCCTGATGGAGTTTGCAGCATGACAGCCGGAAACCCGTCACACTGGCCCTTTGTTCGATAACCCTCGGCGGCGAGGCGACCGGGCCAGATAGCCGCCAGCGCTAGAAAGGCCATTCCTACCCGTTGCGCCATGGTCCGCCTTCCGCCGCCAAGGCTTGCTGCCGGGCGTGCCCTCGAACATGGTGCGGGCATGGCTCGTTCCTGTCCCGTTGCGTTCGCGTCGCTGATCGCGGCTGGCTTCGCGTGCATAGGCCAGGCTGCAGCCGGACCGAAACGGTGCGCGCCCGCCAGCCTGGCCGTGGCCGTCGATGTCGGCCACACGCTGTCGTCTCCCGGCGCCACAAGCGCGCGCGGCGAGCCCGAGTTTGCCTTCAACCAAGAACTCGCCCGGTCGGTCCTGGCAGAGCTAAACGCGGCCGGCTTCCACCGCAGCTTCCTAATCGGAGAAAGCGGATCGCCGCTGCCGCTGCTCGAGCGCACCCGCACGGCCATGCAGCGCGGAGCCGGGCTGTTCATCTCGATCCACCATGACTCCGTCCAGCCGCGCTACCTTACGGACTGGCAGGCTGGTGGCCGGACCCAGCGTTACAGCGACCGGTTCCGCGGCTTCTCGCTGTTCATCTCGGGCGAGACAGCACGGCTGGAGGACAGCAAAGATTTGGCCGGGCTGATCGGACGCGCGCTCCTCGCTGCCGGCTTCACGCCGTCGCTGCACCATGCCGAGCAGATCCCCGGCGAGGGCCGGCCGCTGCTTGACGGCGGGATCGGCCTTTATCGCTACGACCAATTGGCCGTGCTGCGGACGGCCGCCATGCCTGCGGTGCTGCTGGAGGCGGGCATCATCGTCAACCGGGAGGAGGAGGCGCAATCGCGCCAACCCAGTGTTCTCCGCACCAAGGCTCAGGCCATCGCTCGCGCCGTCGGCCAGTTTTGCGCTGGATAACGGGCCGGATAGGGCCATCCCGGCGCTACGGCATCGCTGCGGAGATGCCCCCGTCCACGATTATCTCCGTCCCAGTGACATGGCGCGCCTCGTCCGAAACGAGGAACAGTACCGCGTGCGCCACGTCCCAAGCGTCGCCCATCTTGCCCATCGGCACCTGGGCATTGCGCTTGGCGACCAGCTCCTCGACGCTGTTGGAACCGAGCTGGCGGACCAGCCGGGCCTCGACCAGCGGAGTGTGCATCAGGCCGGGCACGACCGTGTTGCAGCGCACCCCAGCCCGGGCGTTTTCCATGGCGATCGACTTCGACATCGCGATCACCCCATATTTCGAGGCGCTATACGCCACATGCGGCCGATCCGCGCTCATTCGCAGCCCGGCAATTGAGGACAGGTTGACGATGGCGCCCGCCCCTTGCCGCCTCAGATGGGGCAGGGCGAACTTGCAGCCCAGGAAGGCGCTCCGAAGGTTAAAATCGATCTGCCGCTCCCACTCCGCTTCCGCCATGCCCTCAGCGCCGCCTGGGGACGAGCCGCCAACGTTGTTCACCAGGATATCGAGCCGGCCGAACGCGGACACGCATGCCTCGACCGCCGCCGAGACCGCCTGGGACAACGTTACGTCGGCGACATGCGCCATGGCATTGCCGTCCTCAGCACGGATGATGGACAACGTTTCCTCAACCGCCTCGGCGTTGTTGTCGATGGCAAAAATCTTGGCTCCCTGCCGGGCTAGCAGTACCGCTGTGGCTTTGCCGTTGCCCCAGCCGGGGCCAGCCGACCCGGCGCCGGAAACGATGGCGACCTTTCCGTCGAGCCTTAGCATCTACGCCTCCCGCCCTAGCCCCGAACCGCGGCGCACAGGCCGCCGTCCACCAGGATCTCGGTCCCGGTAATATACTTCGACGCGTCCGACGCCAGGAACAGCGCCGCGTTCGCGACATCCCAGGCCTCGCCCATATGGCCCATCGGCACCTGCTCGTGCCGGCGCCGATAAAACGCCTCGCGGTCCGTGCCCGTTTCGGAGCTGGCGAAGTCGCGCGCGATCTTCTCGACCAGCGGCGTGTTCATCAGGCCGGGCAGCACGCAGTTGAGCCGCACGCCCCGGCGCGCATAGTCGATGGCGACCACCCGGCTGAACTGGATCAGGCCCGCCTTCGCCGCAGCATAGCCCGCCTGCGGCTTGCCGGTATAACGGATGCCGGCTGTAGAGGCGATCGAGACGATGACGCCCTTACCCTGCGCCTCCATGAGCGGCAGCACCGCCTTGCAGCACAGGAATGCGCTTTTAAGGTTGACGTCGATCTGGCTGTCCCAGGTCTCCTCGGACATCGTGGCCGGGTCCCCCGGCAAAGACAGCCCGACATTGTTCACGAGGATGTCGATGCGGCCGAGACGCGCGACGCAATCGGCGACCAGCGCGTCCACGGTCGCCTTATGGGTTACGTCGCCGACCCCCACCAGCAGCGTCCCACCCTCGCCTTCGACAATGCGCCGCGTCGCCTCGGCGGCTGCGGCATCGCGGTCGACGCCATAGATCGCCGCCCCCTGCCGGGCAAAAGTGACGGCGATCGCCTTGCCATTGCCCCATCCCTCCGCCTGCGAGCCACAGCCTGTAATGAGGGCTACCTTGCCCTCCAGGCTGGACACCACCACTAGGCGCCGTTTCCCATGTCGTCCCGCGCATCGATCCTCATGGCTTCGAGGAAGCGGGACACCATATTATACGCACCGATGGTGGCAGTGAGCTCGACTAGGTTCCGGTTGTCCAAGACGCTGCGCACGGCTGCGAACACCGCGTCGGGAACGTGCACCTCGCGCGTCATGGCATCGCAATAGCCGAGCACGGCGCGTTGGACATCATCGAACAGCTTGGACTTCGCCCATTGCCCAAGCGCATCGATCTGCGCCTGCGTCATGCCCTCGCGCAATGCGATCGGCGCGTGCTGCTCCGCTTCGTAGGGCGCGCCGTTGAGTTGTGCCACCCGCATGATGACCAATTCCCGCAATGCGCCCGGCAACGCACATTCATGGCGGATCGCCGTGAGATACCGCAGCCAGCCCTCCGCGACAGGCCCACTGTGCAGCAACATGGCATAAAGATGCAGGACGCTGCCGCGCTCCCGGGTGATGCGCCCGACCAGCTCCCGAGTTTCGGGGCTGGTCGTGTCGGCATAGGGTATCCGGGCCAACGGCGTTTCCCTTTACCTTTTTATCGATCGTTAGCGATGGTCTTTATCTTATTGATCTAAAACGATCTTGCTCATCCAGCACGATCGATCCGGCTTGCCAGGCTTCGGACGACGTGCGGAACCGATCCGCAGATCGCCGTACGCTCCGGCCGTCTTCTTCGTCGTAGACCTCCCAGCCAAACGGCCTTGATCCAGCCCCCGTAAAGCAGATCCGCAGGCGGAAACGCGATTGTCCCCTTATGAGCGGCGCCGGCGTCGCCGCCAGATTTCTAGCCATGCCGCGCCGCTGATCAGGCAAGTTTCAGATTGGCCGCAGCCTGCTTGCCGCGCTCCGCCACCACGTCATAGGTGACCTTCTGGCCGTCATTCAGGCTATTGATCCCAGCAGCCTGCAACGCCGTGATGTGCACGAACACATCCTTGCTGCCGTCCTGCGGCTGAATGAAGCCGAAACCCTTGTCGGCATTAAACCACTTAACCGTGCCGTTCGCCATGTTCATCGCTTTCGTATCTGGACGGAGCAGAACCTAGACGCAGCGAGGCCAAATTGACAACCCAGATTAACTGCATCCGCCAAAACCGCATTATTGAGGCAGCGATCAGCCATGCGTCCGCCCTGCTAGGATGCGCTGTAGGCCTCTCCGCGCCATTGCAGGATCTTCCATACGCCGTCGGCAGTTGCCACGATGCGGTCGCCCACAGTCATGACTCCGCGTAGGAACACCATGCTGCGCGTGGCCCTGATCAGTTCCGGCTGGACGAACGCGAACTCGCCAAGCTGCACCGCGCCGACGTAGTGGACATTCAACTGCACTGTGGCGCACGGCCGCTGCTTCGAGGCTTCCCAGCACGCCTCGCCGAGCACCACGTCGAAGGCGGTGGCGAGCATGCCGCCATGGACCACGCCGCGCTTGTTGCCATGCCGCTCGTCGGCCAGGAAGCCGAAACCCAGTTTTTCATCGCCGGGCGGGCAGTAGAATGGCCCGACATGCGTCCTGAACGCCTTTCCGGACCGTCGAACCCAACCCTCTGGAATGCCTTCACTCGTCAACTTGCCTGCTCCCCCCTTCTGTGCGAAACCGGACTGTCCCACCCCCAGGATACATCCAACCCGCGTCGATGACAGTGGTGCGCCTATTCTGGGCGGCGAGGGACCACGAGCCCGACCGTCATCACCTGGACGACATCGCCGTGCTGGTTGCGGGTCTCGTTGCGGAAGATCACCTTGCCGCGGTCCGGCCGCGACCGCGACGGAACGATTTCCAACACCTCGCTCTCGACCTGCAGAATATCGCCGGGGCGAGTCGGCTTCGGCCATGCAATCTCGCCGCCGCCGCCGATTATGCCACCAGCGATGGGCGCCCCACCGTCGACCAGCAGCCGCATCGTGATGGCGGCGGTGTGCCAGCCGCTCGCGGCCAAGCCGCCGAATAGCGTCCCCTTCGCCGCTTCGTCGTCGAGATGGAACGGCTGCGGGTCGAACTGGGCCGCAAAGGCTTTGATCTGCGCCTCGTCCATCGCGTGCGACCTGCTGGAGAACCGCTGCCCGACTTGGAGATCGTCCAGATAGAGCAGTCCGGCCTCGCCTGCCTGTTCCGTCGCCATGCCTCATCCCTCTCCGTGTTACTTGCATTATGATAGTGACCGTCCTAAGCTTTGTCCATGCAGCACAAAAGCCTCAGCGGCATGCAATGCCCGATCGCCCGCAGCCTCGACCACGTCGGGGAGTGGTGGAGCATCCTCATCCTTCGGGACGCCTTCAATGGATTAAGCCGCTTCGACCAGTTCCTGAAAAGCCTAGGCATCGCTCCGAATATCCTGACCCGGCGGCTTCAAGGATTGGTCGCATCCGGGCTGCTCGAGCGCCGCCGCTATAGCGAGCGTCCGCCGCGGGACGAGTATGTGCTCACTGAACGCGGCCGCGACTTCCGCCCGGTGATGCTCATGCTGCTCGCCTGGGGCAACAAGCATTTCGCGCCCGAGGGCGTCAGCGTGCGGCTGGTCGACCGCAATACTGGCATTGAGGCCGATCCGGTGCTGATCGACCGGACCAGCGGGCGGGTCATGACCGACCCGGCCTTTATGTCGGTGCCCGGGCCGGCCGCCGACGACCGCACGCGCCGCCGCTTTGCACGCCGGGACCGCGTTGCCGCACCCGATCCACAGCGGGAGGAGCCGGCCGCATGACCACCGCCACCGAGGCCCGACCCGATGCGACGTCCGTGGCGCTTAGCCCAAGGACACAGCGGCTGCTGCATGGTCAGATCGTGGCCACGCTGCTGGGCATGGCTTGGCCCAATGTGCTGATCATGCTGGCGCAGTCCTCGACCGGGCTAATCGAGACCTGGTGGGTTTCGCATTTGGGCACCGACGCGCTGGCGGGGATGGCGCTCGTGTTCCCCGCGGTCATGCTGATGCAGATGATCTCGGGCGGCGCCATGGGCGGGGGCATCTCGTCTGCCGTCGCACGCGCGATCGGCGCCGGGCGGCAGCAGGACGCCGACGCGCTGGTGCTGCATGCGGTCGTGATCAACGCGGGGCTCGGCCTGTTGTTTTCGGTATTGATGTTGGCGTTCGGGCGGCCGTTCTTCCGCGCCCTTGGCGGCGAGGGCGGCACGCTCGACGCAGCGCTTGCCTACTCCAACGTCGTGTTTGCGGGCAATATCCTGCTTTGGACCATGAACGCCTTGGCAAGCGCCATCCGCGGCACCGGCAACATGCTGGTCCCGGCGCTGGTGATCTGCGGCGGCGTCGTGCTGCTCGTGCCGCTGTCCCCATTGCTGATCTTCGGCTTCGGGCCGATCCCGGCACTCGGCATCGCCGGCGGCGGCGCGGCGGTGGTGCTGTTCTATGCGATGGGAACGGCCGTGCTCGCCTGGTATGTCCTATCGGGGCGCAACCTCGCGACGCTGCGGCGGTCCCGCCTGCGCTGGCCGCTGTTCCGCGCCATCCTCGGCGTCGGTGCGGTCGCGTCCATCAATGCAGTGCTGTCCAACGTCTCCATTGCGGTCGCGACGGCGCTGGTGGCGGGCGCCGCCGGCATCGACGCTGTGGCAGGCTTCGGCACCGGGGCGCGGCTTGAGTATTTGCTGGTGCCGGTCGTCTTTGGGCTGGGTGCGCCGCTGGTTGCGCTGGTGGGCACCAATATCGGCGCCGGCCAGCCGCGGCGGGCGCTGCGCATTGCGTTGGTCGGCGGCGCCATCGCCTTTTGCCTGACTGAGGCCGTCGGCATCGTGGCGGCGGTCTGGCCCGAAGCCTGGCTGCGGCTGTTCAGCGACAATCCCCATATCGTCGAGACCGGAAGTGCCTACCTGCGCATAGCCGGGCCGTTCTATGGCTTTTTCGGCCTAGGCCCAATACTGTTCACTTTGCGATCCGGATAGCGGCGGCGACATCGATCCACGTCGTCGGCTGTGGGGTGCGAGGGCGCAGCGGGTAGCCGCTCATCTTGCGCTTGACCCCGCGCGGCACTT
>JAABVA010003369.1_pt1 | contig 15237 bp, 15 predicted proteins | sample 5560331 | NCBI WGS metagenome assembly JAABVA01 (sample SAMN12812661, study PRJNA571458) | rock metagenome | isolation source: Antarctica rocks | place: Antarctica: Victoria Land, Mt New Zealand sud | collected 2016-01-07 | reverse complement strand
CAGCGCGGCGGCGACGACCGCGAGCAGCGCCGCGCTGGGGTTGACCGATGTGGCTAGCGTCCCGGCGAGCACCGGGCCGATGAGAAACGCCACCTCGACGAGGGCGGCCTCCAGCGATGTCCCGGCACGCAGGCGCCCGCGGTGCAGCAGCGCGGCATGCGCGGTCAGGTAGTTGACCGGCAGGCAGGCGCCGTGGCGGAACCTGCTGGTCGACGGCCTGCACCTGCCCCACTACGCGCCACCGCCTTCGCAACACCGACATGCGCTGTACCTGATTGCCACCGTCGCCAGCGCGGTCAAGGCCGGTCTGGTGGAGGAGGTCTGCCTGCTCGGTCTCCCTGTCTGGTGCGGCCGCCGGCTCGGCTGGTCGCCTCAGACGATCGTGGCGTTCGCGGTCGCCGTGCGGGTTCCGTTCCACCTGTACTACGGCTGGGGGGCGCTGCCGGTCGCGTTGTGGTCGCTCGGCCTGATCCTGTGCTTCCTAGGACTGCCCGTGGCGCGGGTGGCGCCGTTCGTCCTGGCGCACATCTGCTGGGACCTGCCGCAGGACGCGAAGTGGGCGCTGTTCGTCGTGCTGGCGTTCGCGAGCCCGATGCTCTGCGCGCGCGAAGACGTGCGCGCCTCCAACACCCTGCGGGCCGGCTGGTTGCTGCTCACCTTGGACCGGCGGGCTGGGCTACAGCCCGAGTCGGCCGGCCGCGTTGTCGGTGAAGACGCTGCCGCGGCGGATGTACCCGCGGGCGACCTGCAGTGACTTCCACCGTCCCTGGGCCATGATCGCTGCCTCTGTCGCGCCGTTCGCAGCAGCCTGCGTGGCGAACCCGGAGCGGGTGCTGTGGGCGGTGAAGAACCGGTCGCCGTGGGCCGGCGTCAGGCCGGCCGCGGTCGCCCGCCGGACGAGCGCGGCTCGGACGGCGTCCGGGGACAGCCGGGCGTAAGGGCCACGAGAGCTGGCGCCGAGCGTGCCCAGCCGATCGTGCCGGTCGACCGGGCGGAACACCGGGCCGGACAACTGCTCGCGGGGCGACTCGAGCTTGGCCGCGAGCGCACCCGTCCAGGCTGCGGTGGCCCGGACCGCGCACAGCGCCGGCCGGGAGGCGTACGGGACCCCGATGTAGCTGCCCTCACCGCTCTGGTCGGTCTTGCTGCGGCGAACGTGCACGACCAGCCCGGCCGGGTCCGGCTCGAGGTCGGACAGGTCCAGCGCGGCGAGCTCGCTGCGGCGAAGCGCCGTCGTGAAGGCCAGCAGCAGCAGCGCCCGGTCGCGCAGCTCCGCCCGGCCTTGGCCGAGCCCGGCAGGGGACGGCACCGCGAGCGTGGCGGCGACGATCCGCTCGATGTCGGAGGTCCACAGCGGTGGGGCGCCGCGCTTGGCCGTGCCGTGCTGACGGCGCAGGCCCCGCAGCACCTCGCGGACGGCGACGTCGTCGGCGGGGTCGGCGTGGCCGGCCAGCCCGTGGGCCTTGCTGACCGCCGACAGCCGCCTCGTCAGGGTGCCCACCGCGAGAACGCCCGCGTGCGCGACGAGGTAGCGGGCCAGGTCCAGAGGCTCGGCGGGCAGCGCCGGCACCTGGTGGCCGGCAGCCCACGCCGACCAGTGCCGCCAGTCGGCCGCGTACGCCCGCCACGTGTTCGGCGCCAGCGCAGCGTGCAGCGCCGCCGCGACCTGCTGGTCGAGATCGACCCACGCCGACAGGTCAGGCGGTGCTGGCCGCTGCGACAGCTCGTCGAGGGGCTGATCATCGACCAGGGCCGGCCGCTCGACGGCCGCGCCCGCGACGACGTCCTCGGCGGCGCTCACACGTCCCAGCATGGCCCGGCCTCCGCTGCTCGCGGGCCACGCCACACCGCCCAAGACCCGCACGGCACCGGCTCAGTCTCCCTGGCTAACGTCGTCCTTGTCACGAGGACCATGTAGGGGGTAGCTTCACAGGGCGGACCCGCCCCACTACTCGTGGCTTGGCGGGTCTAGCTGTTTTCAGGTGCAGGTTCCGGGTGCAGCAGCCGCGGCCCGCCGGCCACGTCGGAGCTCGCCAAGTAGGTGTCGTACCAGGCCCAGCCGAAGGCGTTTCCGGCGTGCCTGTTCAAGTGCAAGTTGGCTGTGTAGGCCACCAGGTCGGCCATCTGCGTCCACTGGGAGTGCTTGCTGTCGTGGTAGGCGGGATCCTCTATGACGTGGCGGGTGTCGAGCTTGAGGCTGCGGTGGGCCGCGCGGTAGTTGGTGTCGGTGCCGTCCATCGTCACGAAGCCGAACGAGTCGGCGTCGCGCAGCTCGCCGTCGAAGGCCCGCACGAGGTCGCCGTACACCTCGTACCTGTCCTGGGCGTAGGCGGTGCCCGTGCGGCCCGACCATCGGTAGACCGCACCCACCCGGACCTCAGGACAGTCCCGCAGCGTCGCCAGGCACAGCTGCGCGACCTCGCGGCCCAGGTCCTTCCAGAGCACCGTGCCGGGCCGCGGGAGGTCCGTCACCAGCCGCGCGGGCGGAGAGACGGACACTCGTCCGCGGCCGTTGATGAACTCCGTGCCGTGCAACTCCTGCGAGACGGGGATGCCGTAGTCGGTGAACAACCTCTTGCGCAGCTCGAGCCAGGTCCGCAGCACAGTGCGCCAGCTGCCCGGGGACACCTCGACCCAGTCGTAGACGATCAGCCCGCCGTGATCGACCGACCCCGAGTCGTCGACGTAGATCAGCCGCGTCATCTCGCCCATGTCGGCAGGCCGCTACGTGGTCGGTGCGTTGCCGGACGCCATCGGCAGGCAGCCCGTGAGCCGGTTGCGCAGCGCGAGCAGCCAGCTGGCCGCGTCGTCCAGGCTGGCGAACGCCGGGTGGTCCGAGCCGGGGGCGACCGCTGTCGCCAGGTCGCGCTTGATGTTCTCCTGTCGGAACTCGCTCAGGGGATCGACCGTGTCCTTCACCACAACAGCAGGGCCCCGACCGCGTTGCGGGCGGCGATGACGTCGGCGTAGGTGACGATCAGCGGCTCGTCGGGGTCGTAGCTGGCAGGTGACCTGTCCAAGTCGTCGGGATGCTGGCTCATGCGGTCCTTCCTAGCGGGCCGGGGGTGCCTGTGTCGCGTCCTGGCGCTGCACCCCGGCTCCGACCGATGCGGCACCTGGCAGCCAGCGGCCAACGCCGCCGGGCCGAGCATGTTGATCCGGTGCGCCGCGCCGCCGGCCATCAGGAGGCCAGCTGCTGCAGTACGCGCACGACGAGCACGGTGGCCTGCGCTGCGGCGTAGGCGTCGACTCGGTCGATGTCGCCGTGGGTGACCTTCTGCGCGAGGTCCCAGGCGACCGGCACGAAGGCGCGTAGCTCGCGGTGGGAGCGCCCGGTCGCGTACCGGGCCAGGAACAGGTCCAGCCAGGCCTTGGCGTCTGCGGCCTTGGGCTGTTCGGCGTCTGGCGGCGGCAGCGCCGGGTCGGCGAGTAGCCGGGCGGCGTCAATGAGGACCTCGCGGCATCGGCGGCCGAACGTCCTGCAGGTCGTCGCGGCTGGCGACGGCGTTGAGCTCCTGCACGATGCCGGTCAGGCGGATCTCGAGCGCGGACCAGCTCGGCGCCGAGCTGCCGCCGGGGTCCGTGACCTGAACGCCGGCCAGGGCTGCTTCGAGGATCTCGCGGGTCGAGCGGGCGAGGTCGGCCACATGGTCCCGGCGCGACTGGTAGGTCGCCATGCCCTGCGCCTTCCAGTGGCCCCGCCAAGCCCACAGGTCTTCAAAGGGGAAGGGCATCGCGAGCTGGCGTGCCTCAAGGGCCTGTCGAAGCGCCCGCCGCCGCCGCTTGTACGTTGCGTTGACGTTGTCGATGGCCAAGCCGCCGGTCGCGACGTCGACGAGCAGCGCCTGGGCGTCGAGCAGCTCGAGCAGCCCGGCAGTCGTGCCGGCATCGGGGTCGGGCTCAGCGGGCCGGTCCGACGGCGGTGTGGAGTCCCAGGAGGTCACCTCGCGAGCATGCCCCTCCGGCTGCGAGCCGTCGGGACGACTCGCAGCCTCTAGAGCCCGATAGTGTTCGATTATCGGGGTCCAGGCTCGGGCCGCCCCGCGCCGCCGACGGCAGCGAGCAGGCCGTGCTGTTCGACGCCTACCGCTACCACGCGTTCTTCACCGACAGCTCGCTCACGCTCATCGAGGCCGACCGGACGCGCCGGGCCCACGCGATCATCGAGCAGGTCATTGCCGACCTGGAGAACGGGCCGCTGGCGCACCTGCCGTCGGGGAAGTTCACCGCCAACGCCGCCTGGCTCGCCCTCGCCGCGATCGCGTTCAACCTCACCCGAGCCGCCTGCTGCCTGGCGTCCCGGCTACACGCCCGAGCGGCCCGCTGGCGCGCTCAGCCCGGCAGCTCGTGCTCCACCTCCCCGAGCGTTGGCCCTGGCAGCACGCCTACGAGCAGCGGTTCACCGCCACCACCGGACCCCCCACCACCCGCCCCTGACCACCCCCTCCAGCGCCAAGCACGCCTGACCGCACACGACGTGGAAGAGCCGGAGCCCACCGGCGGCTTCCGCACGCCCAGCCACCCCGTCAAAATCACCTAAACCTAGGGAAACACCTCACGAAGAGGCACGGTAGATCCGAGCTCACGCCTGGCGGCGCGCACTGCACCAAGCTGGCGGGCAGTGCCTCCCATTACAGACACCGCCCTTGACATACGGGCTGGAACGCTTGTTACTACTAGGGTGCCCGGCCTTGATCCGCTGAAGTTCGCGTTTACAGGGGCTCCCCGCATACAGAGTGTCGCGGCGCAGGCAGCATCGAACCCGCGCTGCACCTACCGTCCCACCAGCAGGAGACGACATGAGCACGACACCGCCGGTGAGCGAAGGCGCGACCCTCCGCCGCAACCTGTCGGTCTGGGCGGCGCTCGGCTTGTCGCTCGCACTCCTCGGGCCGTCGATGGCCGCCAACATCAACCCGCAGGCGCCGGCCGGCCTGGTTGGTCCCGCGGTCCCGCTGGTGTACGCCCTGTCCGCGGTCGGCGTGCTCCTGGTCGCGCACTCCTTCGTCCGCCTCTCCCAGCACATCTCGTCGGCCGGATCGGTCTACGGCTTCATCGGCGCCACCATCGGCCCGCGCAGCGGCTTCGTCGCCGGGTGGCTGCTGCTCGGCACCTACATCGCCTTCGCCGTCACGACGCTCGCCGGCGCCGCCCTGTTCTTCACCGACTTCTCTTCGACGGCGCTGAGCCTCGACGTCAGCTGGGAGTGGTTTGCCGCGGGGGCCTTCGCGCTGGTCGCGCTCCTGGCCAGCCGCCCAGCCAAGGCTGCCACGACACTGCTCCTCGGTGTCGAGGTCGTGACCATTCTGCTCATCGCGGGCGTGGCGGTCGTGTCCTTGGTCAAAGTCGCCGGCGGGAACGGCCCGGCTGAAGGCAGTGATGTGTCAGCCCTGTTCTCCCTACCGGAAGGGAAAGGCACCTCAGCGGTCTTCGCCGCGATGGTCTTCGGCTTCCTGTCGTTCGCTGGCTTCGAGGCCGCCGCCACCCTGGGCGAGGAGACCCGCGACCCGCGCCGGGCCATCCCCGTCGCGCTCATCGGGACGGTCGTGCTGGCCGGCGTCTTCTTCGTGCTCGTCACCAGCGCCGAAGTGCTGGGCTTCGGCACCGGCCCGAAGGGCGTCGCCGCCCTGACCAGCTCCGGCTCGCTCGTCGGCGACCTCGGCCGCACGTACCTGACCGGGGCCGTCGGGGATGCGGTGACGCTCGGTGCGGGCCTGAGCGCCTTCGGCTCGGCGCTGGCCTGCATGGTCGGAGCCTCTCGGCTGCTGTTCGCGATGAGTCGCGACGGCTTCCTGAACACCGGGCTGGGCCAAGCCCGTCAGCGCGACGGCGTCCCGCAGCAGGCCGTCCTGGCAATCCTCGGCGTCGCCGCCGTCATCCTGGTGGGGCTCCGGCTGGCAGCCACCGACAAGTTGATCGACATCTTCTTCTGGACCGCGACGGTCGGGTCCTTGTCGTTGCTGGTCGCGTACTTCATGGCCCTCCTCGGGGCCGGCCGGTTCCTGTTCCTCGACGCCCCGCGCCGCGCCCCTCTCGTCGAGGCGATAATCCCCGTCATGGGGATGGCCCTGATGGCCTACGTCATGTACCGCAACGTCTGGCCGATCCCCGACTCGCCCTACAACACCTTCCCGTACATCGTCGCCGCGTGGGCGCTCCTCGGCCTGGCGGTGGTCGCCGCTACGCCGGGGTTGGCCGAGCGCATCGGCCGCCGGCGTGTCCTGGAGGACTGAGCCGCGACGTGCGCGGCCAGGCCCTCAGCCCGCGACGGACCCGCTCTGCTCGCTGATCGCTTCGATGGCCTCCAGGCGGCGCATCCCGGTCGCCCCGAGCCGCTCGCTGACGCCGGCGACCAGGCTCTCAGTAAGCGCCATGGCGGCCACGAGCGAGTCGAACGGGGAAGCGCAGTCAACGTGACAGGGCAGGACCACCTTCGCGATCTGCGCGATAGGAGACAGCCACGTGTCGGTCATCAAGGCCACCGTCGCTCCGCGATCGCTCGCCGCCTGCGCGAGGCCGGCCAGGTCGGTGTCGTACCGGCGGTAGTCGAAGACGACGACGACGGTGGACGCGGTCGTGTCAACGAGCGCGAGGCTCCGGTCCGTCTGATGGTTGTTCGCCAGGACCTGCACCCGCGGCCGAACCAGGCGCAGGTGCAGCACGAGGTACTCGGCCAGGACGTGGCTGAACCTCCCGCCCACCACACGAACGTCGCGGTTGACCTCCGACAGCAGCGTCACGAGCGCGTGGTACTCCGACTCGGGCAACTGGTCGTAGGACGCGTTCACCATCGCCTCGAAGGAGGCCCGTGTGTCCCGCAGCGCTCCCGCCTGGGACAACCGGCCCTTGCTGGCGAATTGCTTGAGCGGGGAGCCCATCTGCTCGTGCACCTCGTGCACCAGGGCCGCCTGGAAGGCCGGGAACCCGCTGAAGCCGAGCCGGGCCACGAAGCGGACCACGGTCGGGGCGCTCACGCCGGCAGCGGCGGCCAGTCCGGCCACCGTCGTGAGGCCCGCTGCCGGATACTGCGCCAGCAGGGCCCGGGCGACCTTGCGCTCGCTGTTGCTGAGCTCGCCCATCAAAGCGGTGAGCGACCTGCGGACCGACCGGTGCTCGTCCGCCGCCTCGGTCACGCGATCGAGGCTAACAGTGCACCCTCCAGCCCTCGTTTCGTAGGAGCCCCCGCGGATCGGGGAAGGGGCGTTACAGCATAGGCGGCTGTAGTAGGTTCTGAAACAGTTCGAAGAAACTAGCGGCGAGAGCAAGGGGCCCTGTGAACGACGCGGTCAAGGCGCACGTGCGGGAGCTGCGGCTGGTCGACCACCACTGCCACGGCGTGATGGCCGCCGACCTGTCGCCTGCCCGCTTCGAGGAACTCGCCACCGAGTCGTCCTGGCCGTCGCCGTTCGAAGGGACGAACTTCGACACGCCCTTCGGCGTCGCAGTGCGCGCACTGTGCGCCCCGGAGCTCGACCTGGCCAAGCACTGCTCGGGCGTCGAGTACCTGGCCCGGCGCGCCTACCTCGGCGCGGAGGAGGTCAACCGGCGGCTGCTCGGCGCGACCGGTATCGACACCTTCCTGGTCGAGACCGGAATCGGTGGTGACGAGCTCCTCACTGCAGCGCAGATCGGTGCGCTGACAGGGTCTCGGCAGAACGAGCTGCACCGGCTGGAGGTGCTCGCCGAGGCGCTGCTGCAGGAAGGTCTGGGCCCGGGCGAGTTTCTCCGCCGGTTTGCGGACCACCTGGACGACTCCGCCCGCCACGCGCGCGGCTTCAAATCGATAGTGGCCTACCGCTGCGGCCTGGACTTCGAGCCCTCCCGGCCGCAGCGAGGCGACGTGCGCCGCGCGCTTGAGGGCGTCCTGCGGAGCGCCGCCGGCGGCCCGGTGCGACTGGCAGACGAGACAATCATCCGCCACCTGCTGTGGGAAGCCGTCGACCGGCGCCGTCCGATCCAGTTCCACGTGGGCTACGGGGACTCCGACATCGACCTGCACCGCTGCGACCCGTCGCAGATGACCGAGTTCGTGCGACGTACCGTGAACTCGGGAGCAGCGATCATGCTGCTCCACTGCTATCCGTTCCAGCGCGAGGCCGCCTTCCTGGCTCAGATCTACCCGCACGTTTACTTCGACACCGGCGCAGCCGTGAACTACACCGGCTTCGGGTCCGAGGCCGTCGTCCGCGAGTCGCTCGAGCTCGCGCCGTTCAACAAACTGCTGTTCTCGACCGACGCCTACGGGCTGGCAGAGCTGTACCTGTGTGGTGCGGCGCTGTGGCGCCGCGCCGTGGCTCGTACTTTCAGCGACTGGGTCGCCAGCGACAGCATGGGGGCACCGGACGCCATGCGGTACCTCGACATGATCGCCAGCGGCAACGCGCGCGACGTCTATGGCGATGCCTGAGCCGGAGCGGCCGTACGACGCCGCCATCAAATCGTTTCTGCCGAGCGCAATCGACCTTCGGCACCGGCTGCATCGGGACGCCAGGCTCGGTGGTGAGGAGGAGGGCATCGCGGAGGTGCTGGCTGCGCGCCTGGGAATGCCCGGTCGACCGTCCGTCGCCGACGGCCGCATCCTGCGGTTCGGCCCGGGCGGGCTGCCCGCCGTAGCCCTGAGGGCAGAGCTCGACGCGCTCCCGATCGTCGAGGCAACCGAGGCTCCCTGGGCGTCCACCAACGGTGCCATGCACGCGTGCGGCCACGACGTGCACATGGCGGCCCTGTTCGTCGCCGTGTCCGTCCTCGTCAGCGTCGTACCCGAGGCGCCCGCTGTGGCGCTGCTCCAGCCGCGCGAGGAGTCCTACCCGTGCGGCGCGGTCGACATGCTGGCCTCACCGCTGTGGCGCCGCGCGGACATCGGCGCCGTGGTCGGGGCGCACCTACAGCCTCAGATCCCAAGGGGCGTCACCTCCGCCGCGGCCGGGCCGGTGAACGCCGCGTCCGACGAGTTCGAGATCGTCGTCTCCGGCATCGGGGGTCACGCCGCCTACCCGCACACGCTCGAGGACCCGGTCCTCGCGGCGTCAGCCGTCATCACCGCGCTGCAGCAGATCGTGTCCCGGCGCACCGACCCGATGCAGCCCGCCGTCGTCTCCATCGGTTCGATCCATGGCGGGAGGTCCGCCAACGTCATCCCGAACGAGGTTCGCATTCTCGGCACCATCCGTACCTTCGACCCCGAGCACCGCACCCAGGTCGAGCGGGATGTCCAGTCCATCACCCATCACGTCTCCACCGGCTACGGCTGCACCGCGACGTTTCAGATCACCCGCGGGGAGCCGGCACTGGTCAACGACCCGGCGATCGTGGACGCGATGCGCCCGCTCCTCGAAGCGCACTCCCTCCGGGTCGGCCACGACCTGCGCTCCTGCGGCGCCGACGACTTCGCCTACTACAGCGACGTCGCGCCGTCCGTGATGGCCTTCGTCGGCACGGGGGACGCCGCACCGGGGTCACCGGGACTGCACAGCCCGAGCTTCCTGCCCCCGGACGATGCGGTCGAGGACGTCGCCCGGGTGCTACTGGCGGGGTTCACCGCCGCTCGTTCCGTCATCGACTCGGACGCCGCCGTGGCACCACCTTTCGAAGGGAGTCGGTCGTGAGCCTGAAAGACGACGAGGACCAGGCGCCTAGTTGCCTGCTGGTCACCCTCGTGGACAACGCCGGTGTCACCCGCGCCAAACTGGTCCCGTCCTCGCGCGTCGACGTCGTCGCCCGCAAGGGCGTCGGACTGTCACCGGCCTTCTTCGGAATGGCCGTCGACGACCACGTTCTCGCCCTGCGCCCGGACATGGCCGTGGGAGACATGCGCCTGGTGCCCGACCTCCAGGCGAAGCGGCGGCTGTCCGCTGCCTTGGACTGGGCCCCGGTTGACCAGCTGGACCAGGACCTGCAGCCAATGCCGGCCTGCGCCCGTTCGGCCGCCCGCCGGGTGCAGGAAGCTGCCACGCAGCGGGGCTTCGAGTACCGGATGGCCTTCGAGTTCGAGTTCACGTTGTTCGGCGAGGACCCGGTGACGGGTATCTACGGGCCGGCGCACTCGGGTCCTGGCTACGGCTTGACGCCCTTCCTCCTGCTCGAGGACTTCCTGCTCGACCTCGCCCAGTCGCTGGCCGACGCGCGGATCGACGTCGAGCAGATCCACCCGGAGTACGGCGAGGGCCAAATCGAGGTGTCCATTGCGCCGGCCGACCCGGTCACTGCCGCGGACTCCGCTGTCCTCACCCGGCTCGTGATTGCCCGGACCGCTCTGCGACACGGGTGTCGCGCATCATTCGCGCCAATAAGCGCCGCCAGCGGCGTCGGCAACGGCGCTCACCTGCACGTCTCGGCGCTCGAAGCCGGCAGCAACGTCTTCGCGGACGGGGACCAGGCTTGCGGGATGACCGTCCAGGGCGCGGCGATGGTGTCCGCGCTGGTGACGTCCCTGCCGGACCTCGTCGGGTTGTATGCCCCCAGCGTCCTCAGCGCCGCCCGGCTGCTGCCCGGCATGTGGAGCGGAGCCTGGGTGTGCTGGGGGCCGGAGAACCGCGAGGCCGGCGTCCGCTTCATCCAGGGCGCGGCCGGCCACGGCCAAGCCTCGGCAAACTGCGAGGTGAAGGTCATCGACCCGGCGGCCAACCCGTACCTCGTCGTCGCCACCGTCGTCGCCACGACCCAGGAGGCTTTGAGCAGGGCGGCCCCGGTCCTGGCGCCGGTGACGACCGACCCGGCGTTCCTGACTGATGAGGAGCGGCGGCGGACCGGCGTCGGCCACCTGCCGGCAACGCTCGGCGAGGCACTCGACCGCCTCGCCCGCTCGTCACTGCGGGCTGCGCTAGGCGATGAACTAGTCGACTCCTTTGTGGCCGTCCACCGGTACGAGGACGCCATGTACAGCGCACTCGACCTTGAGCAGCGCATCGAGCTGCTTCGATGGAAGTACTAGGCATGGCGAGCGCAGCAAGATCCGCTCGCTGTAGTTGGAGAAGGCCGGCGCCCGCCGAGCACGCTGGCGATGACGTCGAGCTGGGAGCGAACGTGCACGGCGCCGGGCTGGGTGAACACCCGTGCGGGATCGCCGCACGGATCAGCTCGCTATTGCCAGTCGGCACTCGGGCCAGGACGTAGTGCTTGAAGTGCACTCGGCAGCGCTAGACCAGGCGGCACCGAGCAGCACCGCACCGATCGCGGTTGAGGCCAGCGTCGGCGTCACTCATGACCAGCTGCGTCCCAGTCAGCCCGCGGGCCTTGAGCGAGGGCAGGAACGCCGTCCAGAACGCACCGTCCTCGCTGTCATCAACCGGGGACGGTGCAGTGCGGCGCGGCGCTGCCCGGGCCGGGCGGCGCCAGCGGCCGCGACTCCCCGGGGTCACAGGCGAACCAGTGCTGCGGGGGTCGTGCACCGGGTCGGTGGCTTGTCGTAGGAGGGCTGAGCTCAACCCATGTGCGGGTAGCGGTGGTTGGTCGCGGGGTCGAGCGTCTCCTTGAGCGTGCGGGGGCTCGTCCAGCGCAGCAGGTTGAGCACGGAGCCGGCCTTGTCGTTGGTGCCGCTGGCGCGGGCGCCACCGAAGGGCTGCTGGCCGACCACCGCCCCCGTCGGCTTGTCGTTGACGTAGAAGTTGCCCGCGGTGAAGCGCAGCGCCTCGGTCGCCTCGGCGACCGCGTACGCGTCGCGGGCGAAGACCGCGCCCGTCAGCGCGAACAGCGCTGTGCGGTCGACCAGGCGCAGCACGTCGGCCCAGGCGCCCGGCGGGCTGTCGTCGTAGACGTGCACCGCGAGGAGCGGGCCGAAGTACTCTTGGACGAAGACCTCGTCGGTCGGGTCGCTGCCGACCACGACCGTTGGTTGGACGAAGAAGCCTACGCTGTCGTCGGCGGTGCCGCCGGCCAGCACCTCGAGCGAGGGCTCGACCGCCGCGCGCTTCTGCGCCCGGCTGAGCCGGTCGTACGCCCGCCGGTCGATCACGGCCCCGCCAAATAGTGACAGGTCGGTGACGTCGCCGTAGATCAGCGAGCGGGTGCGGTCGGCGAGGCCGTCGCGCAGGCCGCCCTCCCACAGCGACCGGGGGATGTACGCGCGCGACGCCGCCGAGCACTTCTGGCCCTGGTACTCGAACGCGCCGCGCACCAGTGCGACCTCCAGCGCCAGCGGGTCGGCGGACGGGTGGGCGAGCACAAAGTCCTTGCCGCCGGTCTCGCCGACGAGCCGCGGATAGGTCTTGTACGTCGTCAGTCCCTGCCCGACCTTCTGCCACAGCGCCTGGAAGGTGCCGGTGGAGCCGGTGAAGTGGATGCCGGCCAGGTCGGGGTGCGGCACGACGGAGTCGCTGACCGCGCCGCCGTTGCCGGTCACCATGTTGATCACCCCGGGCGGCAGCCCGGCCGCCTCGAGCAGCCGCATCGTGAAGTGCGCGGCGAACTGCTGGGTCGGCGAGGGCTTCCACACGACGGTGTTGCCCATCAGCGCGGGGGCCAGCGGCAGGTTGCCGGCGATGGCAGTGAAGTTGAACGGAGTGATCGCGAGCACGAAGCCCTCGAGCGGCCGGTGGTCCATCCGGTTCCAGGCGCCCGGCGAGCTGGCTGGCTGCTCGGCAAGCACCTGCGCACCGAACGCGACGTTGAAGCGCAGGAAGTCGATGAGCTCGCAGGCGCTGTCGATCTCGGCCTGGTGGACCGTCTTGCTCTGCCCGAGCATGGTGGCCGCGTTGAGGGTGTCACGCCACGGCCCGGCGAGCAGCTCCGCGGCTCGCAGCAGGACCGCGGCCCGATCATCGTACGCGGCCGCCCTCCAGGCCGGCGCTGCGGCGAGCGCCGCGTGGACGGCGGCTTGGACATCGCCGGGCCCGGCCTCGTGCGTCGTGCCCAGCACCGCGGCGTGCCGGTGCGGTTGCACGACCTCGATCGGCGCTCCGCTGCCGGCCCGCTGCCGGCCGTCGATCGTCATCGTCAGCTCGGTCGGCTCCTTCGCGAGCTCGCCGATCCGGGCCTCGAGTGACGCGCGCTGCGCGCTGCCCGGGGCGTACGGACGGACCGGCTCGTTGACCGGCAGCGGCGGGAGCGTGGTGCCTGCCAGGCCGCGAACGCCGCTGCTACTGCTGAGTCCTACCTCCACGGGACTGGTCACAGGCCCGCCACAGCGGCAGTGCGCGCGTCGGAGGCACCGCTCGGGATCAGCCGGCCGCCGGTGTGGTGAGGCGATGCCTGGTCGCGCTTGGCCGAAGCCCGTGTGCCAGTGGTCAGTTCCATGTGGCTCCTCGGGGTCTAGTGCAATGAGCCGGTCGGGAGGGACAAGCGCGTTCTGGCGGTGGTCAGAAGCCGCTGGCGAGGGCGGTGACCTCCCGGCGGAGGCCGAGCGTGTCGCTGTTCCGGGGCTCTTCGAGCTCGCGGGCGTAACGGTGCCCGGCGTAGACCGCGGCGGCGATGGTCGACGGGGCCCAGCAATCACCCACGGCGGTGACCGTCTGGATGCCGACGGCGGCCCACTGGTCCTTGGCGGCAAGCAGCTCGTCGTACAGCTCGCTGATCGGGTTGCGGGCGGTCACCAGGACGACGCTGTCGGCGGCGACGGCGGTCAGGTCGCCGGTGTAGGCGCAGGCGAGCTCCGCCTTTCCGTGCTGTACGGCGACCAGCGCCGACCCGGTCTTCAAGATGACCCCGGCGCGCAGCAGCCGGGCCTGAATGCGGGTGACTTCCAGGGTGTTCGCGGTCCAAGCCGACACCAGCGGCGCTGAGGTGCAGACGGTGACGCGGTAGCCCTCGGTGGCTAGCAGCTCGGCAAGGACCCCGCCGAGGTAGTAGTGGTCGTCGTCATAGAGCAGCACGTCGTGGCCCTGCGGCCGGGCGCCGCCAAGCAGGTCGTCCGGGGTGAGCACCGCCGCGCCGCTTGCGACGTTGATGGGCCGGGTGTGCCAGCGGCCGACGCCGTCGGCGCGCCAGCGGGCTCCGGCCGCGACCGCGACGTGATCGAACCCGAAGTCCAGGACGTCGGTGGCGCCGGTGGGGCTCTCCCGGAACACCTCGACGTTGGCCATAGCGGCGAGCTGCTGCTCGCGGTAGTCCACGACGCGTCCCCAGGTGCGCAGCCCGGGCAGGCGTGACTCACGGGCAACGCGGCCGCCGAGCTCGCGGCTGGCCTCGAGCAGGGTGACCTGGTAGCCGCGTTGCCCGGCGGCTCGGGCGGCCTCCAGCCCGGCCGGCCCGGCGCCAACGACCAGCAGCCTGGCGGCAGAACGGGACGCCTGGATCCGCTCCGGGTGCCAACCCCGGCGCCACTCTTCGCCCATCGTCGGGTTCTGGGTGCAGCGGATCGGCGAGGAGGTCATGTCCCCGGTGACGCAGATGTTGCAGCCGATGCACTCGCGAATGTCCTCGCTACGCCCCACCTCGATCTTGTTGGGCAAGAACGGGTCGGCGATCGAGGGTCGGGCAGCGCCGATGAGGTCGATGACGCCCTCGCGGACCTGCTGCGCCATGGTGTCCGGGGAGGTGAACCGGCCCACTCCCACCACCGGCTTGCTGGTCAAGGCCTTGAGGCCGCGCAGGTGCTCGGTGTGCGCCGCCTCCGGGCTGAACCGGGAAGTGGAGGAGTCGTTGCTCCAGTCCCCAACCATGAAGTCCCACAGGTCGGGCAGCTCGGCGAGCGTGCCGATGACCTCCACGATCTCATCCCGGGTCAGCCCGGCCGGGCCGGCCAGCTCGTCAACACACAGCCGCACCGCCACCGCCCCGCGCCCAGCGACCTCCTCGACGGTGTCCTCCACGAGCTCGCGCAGCAGCCGCATCCGGTTGGCCAACGAGCCGCCGTACTCGTCGTCGCGCAGGTTGTACCGCCGGGACAGGAAGTGCTGGGCGCCGGCCAGGCCGTGCCCGGCGTAGACGTAGACCAGGTCGTATCCGGCTTGCAAGCTGCGGCGGACGGCCGCGCGGTGCCAGCCCCGCAGACGGGCGATGTCGGGCTTGGTCATAGCGCGTGCCTGCACCGGGTGGCTCGACAGCACCGGCAGGTTCGACGGGCCGAGCGGGACCTCACGGGTCGCCAGATTCGGCGCCGACATGCCGTTGTGGGTGAGCTCGATGCCCGCGAGCGCACCGCCGCGGTGGATCGCGTCAGCGACCCGGGCGATCGCAGGGATGTCCTGGTCGCTCCACAGCCGGCCCTCGATGTAGGGCGTGAGGTCCGAGGTGGGGTGGATCTCGACTTCCTCGGTGCACACGACCGCCCAGCCGCCCTCGGCCTTGACCTCGCGCATCCGG
>JAABVA010003366.1_pt1 | contig 15252 bp, 11 predicted proteins | sample 5560331 | NCBI WGS metagenome assembly JAABVA01 (sample SAMN12812661, study PRJNA571458) | rock metagenome | isolation source: Antarctica rocks | place: Antarctica: Victoria Land, Mt New Zealand sud | collected 2016-01-07 | reverse complement strand
CAGTGATCACAGCAGTCACAGGCCACGCCACGCCGAGAACACCCTCCGACGACTTGATCAAATTAGGCTACGTGGCATTGCGCCCCGGTCAAGCCTTGTCATCCGCATCCACAATGGGGGCGGGAGCATAGGCAAAGAACAACAGGCGACGCCTCTCCGTTCGTACTCTGAATTCTTGCGCCAGAGAGGGTGTGCAATACTCATCAGCAGCCGATCCAGGTCGGCATCATTATTGTCCGCACGTCGCCGGAGTGACCAACTAAGATCGATCCTGTCAGGAGGGCTATATCCGGAACCCTCGGCGCTAAAGGTTACGCCTGATGATGGACACTGAGCAGGACCAGCGTAGGCCACGCCGCGAGGGTCGTCAGAATGGGTGGAGTTTACTAGATGGCGCCAACAGGTTTGCGCCTGACGGTGTTCGGGGCCGGATACCTGGGCGCTACGCACGCAGCATGCATGGCTGAACTTGGCCATGACGTGCTTGGTGTGGACATCGATCCCAGCAAGCTTGCCAAGTTGCAGAGCGGCACGGTGCCGTTCTACGAGCCGGGTCTCGAGGAGGTTTTGCAGCGCAACATTGCTCGCGGAAGGCTGCGTTTCACCGCCTCCTATGAGGAGGCCGGTGCGTGGGGCAATGTTCACTTTCTCGCTGTCGGTACCCCGCAGAAGAAAGGCGAGTTTGCGGCAGACATAACCGCATTGGAATCGGTAGTCGATTCTCTCGCTCCCTTGCTGACTGAGCAAGCGGTGATTTTCGGTAAGTCGACCGTGCCAGTCGGTACGGCAGCCCGGCTGCGTGTCCGTGCGCGGAACTTGGCTCCAGCCGGCGACGATGTCGAGGTGGCATGGAACCCAGAGTTTCTCCGGGAGGGCTTCGCCGTTCAGGACACGCTGCACCCCGATCGGTTGGTGCTCGGTGTTGATAGTGGTTCGGCGGGCCGAGCGCAGGCCGTCGCACGCAAGGTCTACGCCGCGCTGCTGCAGGAAAAGATTCCGTTCTTGGTGATGGATCTGGCCACGGCTGAGCTGGTCAAGACTGCGGCCAATGCCTTTCTGGCTACCAAGATCTCCTTCATCAATGCGGTATCCGACGTGTGTGCGGCGTCGGGTGCTGACGTCACGGTGCTCGCGGACGCCATCGGGCACGACCCCCGTATCGGTCGGCGGTTCCTCAACGCCGGTATCGGTTTCGGTGGAGGGTGCCTACCGAAGGACATCAGAGCGTTCATGGCCAGGGCGGGGGAACTGGGTGTCGGCCAGTCATTGGCGATCCTTCGCGAGGTGGACAGCATCAATGTGGGACGTCGCGCGGCGGTGGTGGAGCTGGCCCGGGAGGCCGTTGGCGGGAGCCTGCTCGATGTCAAGATCGCAGTCCTCGGTACGGCGTTCAAGCCAAACTCAGACGACGTGCGCGACTCCCCATCACTTGACGTCGCGGGGCAAATGCAGTTGCACGGCGCGGCAGTCAGTGTCTACGACCCGGAAGCCATGGACAACTCGCGACGTCTATTCCCCACGCTCAACTACACGACGTCGGCAATTGAAGCGTGCGCAGACGCGGACGCCGTTATGGTACTGACCGAGTGGCCGGAATTTAGGGAAATGTCGCCTGGGCTCTTGGCGGCGTATGTCAGAGCCAAAGTCATGATTGACGGACGCAACTGTCTCGACCCTGCGGTGTGGCGGGGGGCCGGGTGGACTTACCGTGGCCTAGGTCGGCCCTAGCCCTGCGAATCTCCTGACGCTTCCGCGGGTCAGTTTCGCCCTGGTAGGGGCGGACAGAGGCCGCCGCGGGCAGGGCTCCGGCAAAGTCGTGTTTCAGCAGGTCAGCAGTAGTTTTGATTGGGCGGTGTGGGTTGCGGCTGTGATGTCGTAGGGCGGTGGCGATGCTGGCCTGTCCGGCTAGGCGCAGGAGGCTGAGGGCGGTGTTTCGCAGGGTGGCTATGACCTGGGGTCCGGCGTGGGTGCGGACTTGGGATCGGTCTTCGCCGAAGGTGACGTCGCGGACCCAGTGGACTCGGTTTTCGATGCCCCAGTGTCCCCATAGTCAGCCGGCGACCTGGGAGGGGTGGGCGGCGGTGGCCGAAAGGGAGGTCACGGCGTAGACGATTTCGGTGTGCATCCGTGCGCCGGGGCGGCGGCGGGTCTTGCGGGTCAGTTGCAGGACTTGCATTGCGTGCGGGAACCCGATTCCTGCCGCGATCTCGGTGGCCTTCAGCGTCCGGGTGGCGGTGCGCCCATGGCTGTGTTCGCGGTCGGTGGCCAGGACCGGGACCTGCTTCCAGGGCAGGGCTTTGAGGTGCGTGCGGAGGTTGCGTTGGTTGTTCTTGACGGTGAGGATGTAGTGCGCTCCGCGGGATACGATGTAGTCCGCGGTGCCGCGTTGCGTGTGCAGCGCATCCGCCGTGATCACCGCACCGGGGATGTTCATGGTGTCCCATAGCGTTCTGAGCAAAGGGATCTCGTTGGTCTTCGCGCCCACCGGAAGCTGGGCCGAGGACTGTCCCGGTGTGCTGGCACAGTGCGGACAGCAGATGCGTCAGGTGCCCCGCGGGCACCGCGCAAGGATTTGTCGTCCAAGGCGATGTTTCAGCGATCCGCCGCTCTGCCATGGCACATTCTTCCGCAACCTCAGCCCATCACGGGTTACCGACACGGGGTCCTAGAGGTCGGCAGCCAGTGGCTGTGCGCCTGCGACGTCGTCGAGGTCTGTGAGCAGTTGTCGGGCCACGCGTTCCCAGGTCCAGTACCGGCGGACGCGTCCGGCCGCGTGCTGACCGTGCGCACGTGCCTCGTCGGGGTGCTCGTACAGGTGCCGGAGCGTCACACGCAGGTGGTCGTGGTCGGGTTCGGCCCAGGCCCCGTGGTAGGTGACGCCGTTGGAGACGCAGCCCCCGGTGTCGACCAGTCGGTACGCCAGCGGGTAGCTGTCGGACTCATCGAGGTACTCGGCGGGTCCGCTCCAGCCGGTGGCGACCAGCGGTAGTCCGGTGGCCATCGCCTCGAGGCCGCACAGCCCGAAGCCCTCTCCGCGGGACGGCAGCACGAAGGCGTCGAGCGAGCGCAGGAACTCCTGCAGGCCGGTGTCGTCGAGGTATCCGGCGAGCAGCTGCACGCCGGAGTGCGTGTAGGCGTACGCCGGCATCGTCCCGGTCGCCTTGAGGCGCAACCGGACCGGTTCGCGGGGCGTGAACTCCTCGCAGAAGGCACGCAGCAGCGCGTCGATGCCCTTGCGGGGCGAGAGGTCACCGAAGCTACCGAAGGTGAAGACGTCACGCTCGGGCCGCTCCAGCAGCGGGAAGCGGGTGGTGTTGACGCCGTGGTGCAGCACCTTGATGGGCACCGTCACGCCGGCCTCGAGGTGGCTTTCGAGGTTCTGCCGGCAGGGCACGTACTGCAGGCGCACCGCAGTGTTGATCTCGGCGACGTGCTCCGCGGGGACCTCGGTGGACTCCCACATCGAGTAGTTGATGATCCGCTCGACCGGTAGGCAGCTGGGCTGGAGCCGGTAGTCGTAGTAGAAGGCGAGACTGCCCCAGGAGTCGACATCGCGGAAGTACCGCTCGAAGCCGAGCGGCGGCTGGTTGCGGGTCGGCGCCACCACGACGTCGACGCCGAGCGCCGCGAGCGCAGGCAGCAGCTGACGGCCGACCGAGCCGTAGCCCTCGTTGGGCCGCAACATGCTGTGCCACAGCAGCTCTCGGCGCTCGACCGTCCAGGTCGCGGGGTCGAAGGGCGCCGAGCGGGCCGCGCCCACATCGAGGTCGTGCGCGGCGGCCGTCCCGGCGGCCTCGAGCCGGGCGCGGTGTCGGTCGTGGACACGCTGCCACGCGCCCCAGTCGGGGTCCGCGGACAGGCAGCTGGGCGTCCAGTGCCGGGTGCCCACCACCACCCGCATGTGCCGGAGCCGGGCGGCGGTGGCGAGCCGGAGCCAGAGGTCCCAGTCCTCCGACCCCGCCAGCGTGCGGTCGAACCCGCCTGCGCGTCGCACCGCTTCGGTGCGCACCACGACGTCGCTGGCGAAGATGTAGTTCTGCACAGCGAGCAGGCTGCCGTCGAGGTCGACGGAGTACGGCGGAGAGCTGACCACGCCGTCCTGTTCCCACAGCGCGTCGCCATAGACAAGGTCGACGTCCGGGTGCTCGCGCAGCGCGCCCGCGAGGACGGCGAGGTGGTCGGGGGCCCACTCGTCGTCGTCGTCGCACCAGGCCAGCAGGTTGCCCCGGGCGGCGTCCAGCCCGTCGGCGCGGGCCGCGCCGACCCCGTCTCGCCGCCCGGTGAGCAGGCGCACACGCGCGTCCGCGAGCTCAGGGACCTGGTGCACGTCGACCGGCGGCACGCTGCCGTCAACGACCACCACCTCGAGGTCGCCGTCGCTGTGGGACAGGACGCTGCGCAGCGCACGGTGCAGGGGCGCCGGCCGGTCGCGCGTGCACACCACCACGCTGATCACGGCTCCTCCTGTCGGAACACCTCGGCCCAGTCGGTGCGGGCGGCGAGCGCGCCGCGGTACTGCGCGAGGCCGCGCACGGCCCGGGCGTAGTCGTAGAAGTCCTGCGAAGCGTACGCCGCGACCGCGTCGAGCTTGCGCTCCACGACGCCGCCGATGTCGTTGACGACGTCCCAGGCGGGCAGCGGCGTCCACACCTCGTACGACAGGAGGTCGGGCTCGCGGCCCTCTGCCCACTCACGCCCGATGGCGGCGGCAGCCGCGTGGTCGGGGTGCGCGTCTCCCTCGTGCGGCAGGTAGACCCGCGACACGTATTCGTCGGCCAGCAGCTCGTGCAGCTGCGAGACCGCCTCGTCGACGTGGTCGCCGAGCATCCAGTCGGGCTGGCGCAGGAACATCAGCCGGGCGACGCCGAGCAGGGGAGCGGCCTGTTCGGCCTCCCGCTCACGCAACCGCCGCGCCTGCTCCTCCGGCACCTCCGGCAACCCGAGCTCGCCGGAGGTGAGGAAGGCGACCACGACGCGCTCACCCGCGGCCGAGTGCAGGCACAGGCTGCCCCCGCAGCCGATCGCCTCGTCGTCCGGGTGCGGCGCCAGCACCAGGGTGGTCACCGGGTCTGCCTCATCGGGCCACCGCCGCGAAGACGCCGGCGTACTCCCGCGCCATCCGGGCCGCGGAGAAGCGCTCCCGGCCGCGGCCCGCGACGACCTGCCGGTCCAGGTGCAAACAGGCGGCCACCGCGAGCGCCAGGTCGCGCGGGTCCTGCACGGCGCACCCGGTGACGCCGTCCTCGAGCAGCTCGGGCACCGCGCCCACCGCGTACGCCGCGACCGGCGTGCCCCGCACAACGGCCTCGGCGAGCACCAGGCCGAACGGCTCGAGCGTGCTGACCGGGTAGACGAGTGCGGCTGCGCCGGCCAGCAGGCGGTGCTTGTGCTCGCCGGTCACCCAGCCTTCGTAGCGCACCCGGTCCCCGTCGACGTGCGGCCGGACGACCTCGTGGAACCAGGCGTTCGCCGGACCGGCGAGCCGCAGCGGCAGGTCGAGCAGACGAGCGGCCTCGATCGCCTCCAGGGCGCCCTTGTCGGGCAGGAAGCGCCCGAGCCACAGCAGGTACGGCTCGACCGGCACCTGCGGCGGCGGCAAGTCCACGTCGATGCCGTGCCGGACGACTGCGGTCGGCGGCCAGTCGGGCCAGTCGGACCACTGGTAGTCGCTGATGCCGGTGATGACGGCGGCCGGGTGCAGCCGGCGCATCGCGACCTGCCCGTCGCCGACCCGGGTGTGCAGGGTGTGCACGAGCGGTGTCGGGGACAGCGGCTCGAGCGGCAGGCTCCACAGGTAGGCGTGGCTGTGGATGACGTCGAACTCGCCGGCGGCCGTCACGGCAGCGCAGAGGTTGGCCCACTCGCAGTAGAACCACTCCGACGGCGCGCCGTCGACCGCGTACGTGCCGGGCACCGGGCTGACCAGCCGGCCCGCGACCTCCGACCCGGGGGTGGCGAAGACGGTCACCTCATGGCCGAGCGCGACGAGCTCGCGGGTGAGCACCCACACCATCGTCTCGATGCTGCCGCTGTCGTCGCGGCGGACGGGCGTGGCGAGCGTCGCCACCTGCGCGATCCTCACGACCCGATCCCGGCCCGCTGGAGCAGTGGCGGTAGGGTCCGCCGGTAGCCGAAGACGTCCTCGGCCAGCGACCGGGCGGCGCGGCTGTGCCGCGCGGGGTCGTCATGGACCTGCTCGAGCGCCCGTACCGCCGAGGCGGGGTCGGACCAGGCGAGCAGCCCCTCGCCCGCGCCGACGGTCGCGGAAAAGCCGGTGTCCTGCAGCACCACCGGGCGTCCCGCCGACAAGTAGCAGACGCTGCGGTCGCTGAACCAGCCGGTGCGTCCGGCCACGTAGCCGTGCTTGGCGGGGCTGAACTCACCGAGCGAGCCGGTCAGGTAGCCGGCGTACGCGGCAAGGTCGCCGGTCACCTGCCCGCCCGGGACGACCCGCCAGCCGCCCTCCTCGAGCGCGTTGACGACCTCCCGCGGGGCGCCGGACAAGGCGATCTCCAGCGGCACCGGGCTGTCACGCGGCAGCCCCGCCAGGGCGAGCAGCCCGCCGTCCTTGGACCCGAAGACCTCGCCGTCGACCTCGACCGAGCGGTAGGCCGACCAGTTCGCGACGGTCGTCATACGCTCGCCGGGCGACGTGACCGGGCACAGCTCGTGCACCGGCCACATCTCCGGCACCGCCGGCGGCAGCTGCGGCGCCCAAGCGCGGCCGCCGGTCGGGATCCGGCAGCCCTCGCGCCCGACCGCCGTGCCGTAGGTCAGCAGCAGGTCGTACGCGTCGAGGTCGCCGCCGAACAGCCCCGCCTGCGTGAACAGCGGGTCCATGTCGACGAGGGTGTGGCAGGCGCCGCTGGCAAGCTCGTCGAGCCAGTTGACGCCGCCGAGGTTGAGCACCAGGTCGGCCTCGGCGAGCGCGCGCACAACCTCCTGCCGCGACGCGCCGTCGGTGCGGCCGCCGGCCCGGTCGACCCACCACACCGGAGCCGGGCAGCCCTGCGAGCGCAGCAGCGCCCGCGCCCGCCGCAGCCCCTCCGCGGGGTCGTCACCGTAGTCGGCGGTGACCGGGTCGAAGCACGACCCGGGCCAGCCGCTCTCCTCCAGGTAGGCGACCCGGTGGCCGAGTCGGTGCAGCCCGAGCACGTACGGCGCGAAGGCCATCGCGTTGCCTGCGGTGGGCAGACGCACCAGGTAGCCGGTGACGACGACGTTCGCCATGTCAGGCCCGCCTGGTCACAGGCCGGCCCGGCCCATGAGGCTACCGAGCACCTTCGTCGCCGCGAAGTGCTCGTCGGCGAGCTCGCGGGCCGCCCGGCAGTGCCCCGCGTGGTCGCCAGCGATCGCGTCGACAGCGGCCAGCACGTCGTTGAGGTCGTTCCAGGCGAACAGCCCGGCGCCGGTCGGCAGGTGCTCGGAGAAGCCGGTCTCCTGCGTGATAACCGGCCTTCCGGCCGCGAGGTAGCAGGCGCTGCGGTCGCTAAACCAGCCCGTGCGCGGCCGGACGTACTGGTCGCGGGCGACGGTGAACTCGCCGCGCGAGCCCAGGACGTACGCGCGGTAGCCGGCGACGTCGCGCGACACCTCGAGCGAGCTGGTGCGCTGCCAGCCGTGCTCGTCGAGCAGCTGCTCGGTACCGGGGTCGGCGCTGACCGCGAGCTCGAATGCGCCCGGGCGCTGGCGCGGCAGGTCCAGCACGCTGCGGAACTCGCGGTCCTTGGTCCAGAAGTACGTCTCGCCGTCCCAGTCGACGTCCTTGCCCTTGTTGTGCCAGGTGGTGATGGTCGTGAAGACGTCACGGGGGCGTACGGTGTCGTCGCGCCACAGCCGGGGGACGACCGGCTGGCGGGTGGGCAGCCAGGTCACGCCTGCGGTCGGCAGCGGGCAGCTCGGGGTGCCTACGCTCTCGCCGAAGGTGAAGTGCGTGTCGTGCTGCGCGAGCACCCGCCGGGTGCCCTCGTCGCCGGCGGCGGCCCGCACCTGCACGGGGAACGGGTCGCTCTCGACGTAGATCCGGCGCGGCACGGCCAAGTGCTCCTCGCGCAGCTCCTGCGCCCCGGTCACGTTGAGGAAGGCGTCCGCAGTGCGGTAGAGCTCGGCCAGCTCCTGCTCGTTGCGGCCGTAGCAGCTCCCGCCCTCGTAGTCGCCCCGGAACACCCACCGGTCGCCGAGGCCGTGCGCGGCGAGCACCGGCGCGACGAGTCCGACGTTGCCGGACGCGTCCGGCGACAGGTCGTTGAGCGTCGGGTCGTAGACCCAGCGGCCGGAGTCCTCGACGTACCAGACGTCGTAGCCGAGCTCCTGCAGGCCCAGCAGGTAGTGCAGGAACTGGTAGGTGACCCCGGCCAGGGGGTACCAGAACATCAGGCCGAAGACGATGATCCGGCCCCTGGTCGCTGTCGTGGGCAGGCTCACGGGGTCAGCTCCCGCACCGGACGGGCTGGGTTCCCGGCCACGACGGTGTACGCCGCCACGTCCTCGGTGACGACGGACTTGGCGCCGACGACGGCTCCGTCGCCGATTTGCACGCCGGGCAGCACGACCGCGCCGAAGCCGATCCAGACGTTCGCGCCGAGCACCACCGGCCGGGGTCGGTCGCTGCCGGACAGCACTGGGGGCCGGGTGCCGGGCATGCCCCGCAAGTGCTCGCGTCGCAGCTGCGGGTCGCGGGCGCTGCGGTAGGTGTCCATGAGCACGACGTTCCAGGACAGCAGGGAGTACCGGCCGATGACGACCTCCTCGTCGCAGATGATGCGGACGCCGTGCACCAGGGCGTAGTCGCCGATGCTCACCCGCGCCTGCGGGCCCAGGTCGAACATTGTGCCGAGGTAGCTGGCGGCTCCCCGGCCGTACGTCACGGCCGGCACCTGCTCGCTGCGGCAGAGCAGGAAGCTGAACGTCGTCTCGACGTACGCCGTGTCGTCGAGCACGACGCCGTCCGGGACGGTGCCGGGGTACCAGTCCCAGGGCAGGCTGCGGCCGGTCACCGGCGCCCCACCACCTGGGCGGGGTTGCCGAGCACCCGGTCGCCGGGCGCGACGTCGGCCGTGACGACGGCGCCCGGCTCGACCCAGGCGCCGTTGCCCAGGTGCACGCCCTTGAGCACAGTCGCCCCTGGCCCGACCCACACGTCGTCGCCCACCACCACCGGCCGCCGCGGTATCTCGGGCCGGGGCAGACCGGCGCCGAGCGGGGAGCAGGTGATCGCGTCGCGGACCCGCTCGGCCGGCGCGAGCGGGTGGAAGTCGGTGTCGGTGAAGGTGGCGTTCCAGCCGACGACGACGTAGTCGCCGAACGTCAGCTCGAGCTCGGCGAGCAGCACAGCGTTGGTGAAGTAGCAGAAGTCGCCGACGCGCAGCCGGGCCCCGGTGCCGAGCGCGAGCTGGACGCCGTCGAGCGTGCAGCCCCGCCCGATCGTGACCGCGTCCGGCTGGGTCGAGCGCATCCGTGCGAAGGCGCCGCTGCTGGTGATGACGCTGTCCTCGCCGAGGTGCACACCGGCCGGCAGCTCCCCATCGGTCCAGGTGCCCGGCTGGCTCACCCCCTCACCCCGGCGGGGTCGGTCTGCAGGGCGTGCAGGGTGGCGTAGGTGCCGCCCGCGGCGACGAGCTCATCGTGGCTGCCGGACTCCACCACCCTGCCGTGCTCCAGCACCACGATCCGGTCCGCCCGCCGGATCGTCGACAACCGATGCGCGATCACCACCGTCGTCCGCCCCGCCATCAACACGTCCAACGCCCCCAGCAGCAACCCCTCCGTCCGGGCGTCCAACGCCGACGTCGGCTCATCCAGCACCAGCACCGGCGCGTCCTTCAGCAACGCCCGCGCGATCGCCACCCGCTGGCGCTGCCCACCCGACAACGTCGCGCCACGCTCCCCGACCACCGTGTCGTAGCCCTCGGGCAGCTCCCGCACGAACTCGTCCGCATTCGCCGCGACCGACGCCGCCATCACCTGCTCCCGCGACGCCCCCGGGCGGCCGTAGGCGATGTTGTCCGCGATGGACACCGGGAACAGGAACGACTCCTGCAACACCAACGCCACCTGCGAGCGCCACACCGCCACCGGCACCAACCGGGCATCCACCCCGTCCAGCAGCACCGCCCCCGACTGCGGGTCGAACAGCCGCATCACCAACGCCGCCAGCGTGCTCTTGCCCGCCCCCGTCGCCCCCACCAGCGCCACCAGCTCACCCGGCCGCGCTGCGAACGACACCCCCCGCACCACCGGCCGCCCAGGCTCGTACTCAAACCCCACCCCCCGGAGCTCCAACAACCCCCGCACCCGACCGGACAGGGCGCCGGCCTGCGGCTGTTCGGGGTCGGCGACCTCGGGCCGGCTGTCGAGGATCTCGACGACGCGGGCTGCGCTGCCGGCGGCGCCCTGCAGCGTCGAGGAGGTGTACATGAGCGACTCGAGAGGGCTGTAGAGACTGCTGAGGTAGGCCAGGAAGACCAGGATTTCGCCGACGGACAGCTGGCCGTCGAGGGCGTGCCGGGCGGCCAGGTAGGTCACGGCGGCGGTGCCCAGCGCTGTCGTGGTGCCAACGAGGATCTTGAAGCGGAACTGCACGACGGTGGTCGCGATGGTCGCGCGGAGCGCCGCGGCGGCGGTGTCGCGCATCCGCCGGTCGCCGACCGGCTCGGCACCGAAGGCCTGCACGGTGACGATCCCGGACAGCGACTCCTCGACGACCTCGTACAGCCGGCCCTCGACCTCCTGCTGCTCGTAGCTGCGCTCAGCCATCGGCGCGGCGAGCCGCCCGATCGCCAGCGCCAACACCGGCAGCACGGCCAGCGCGACCAGGGTGAGGACCGGGTCGATGCGCAGCATGACGACCAGCACCGAGGCTAGCCCGACCACGGCGGTCACGGCCGGGAGCAGGCCGCCGCGCACGATCGTCGACACACAGCCGGAATCGGTGGTGATGCGGCGCAGCAGATCGCCGGCGCCGTGCCGGTCGTGGTAGCGCAGCGACAGCCGCTGCAGGTGCCGGAGCAGGTCGCCCGCGAGGTCGTACTGCATCCGCTCGCCGAAGTTGATGCTCGCGACGCTGCCGGCGGTGGACAGCAGCCACTCGAGCGCGAACACCACCACCGTCGCGAGCACCGCCCAGGTGAGGACGCCCTGCTTGCTGCCGGCGCCGGGCAGCGTCGCGAGGAAGCGGGGCAGGCGCTCGTCACCGAGCACGCTGTCGACGACCAGCGCCATCGGCCACGGCTTGAGCAGCTGCATCCCGATGTCCAGCAGCATCGTCGTCGCCACGCCGGTGAGGGCCGGCCAGCGACGCACCGCGTAGGTCAGGAGCCGCCGGTAGAGCGCGAGGGTGCGCAGGTTCCGGTCATCCATGCGCCACGACCTCGGGCAGCGATGCGGGGTCGGTCTGCAGGGCGTGCAGGGTGGCGTAGGTGCCGCCCGCGGCGACGAGCTCATCGTGGCTGCCGGACTCCACCACCCTGCCGTGCTCCAGCACCACGATCCGGTCCGCCCGCCGGATCGTCGACAACCGATGCGCGATCACCACCGTCGTCCGCCCCGCCATCAACACGTCCAACGCCCCCAGCAGCAACCCCTCCGTCCGGGCGTCCAACGCCGACGTCGGCTCATCCAGCACCAGCACCGGCGCGTCCTTCAGCAACGCCCGCGCGATCGCCACCCGCTGGCGCTGCCCACCCGACAACGTCGCGCCACGCTCCCCGACCACCGTGTCGTAGCCCTCGGGCAGCTCCCGCACGAACTCGTCCGCATTCGCCGCGACCGACGCCGCCATCACCTGCTCCCGCGACGCCCCCGGGCGGCCGTAGGCGATGTTGTCCGCGATGGACACCGGGAACAGGAACGACTCCTGCAACACCAACGCCACCTGCGAGCGCCACACCGCCACCGGCACCAACCGGGCATCCACCCCGTCCAGCAGCACCGCCCCCGACTGCGGGTCGAACAGCCGCATCACCAACGCCGCCAGCGTGCTCTTGCCCGCCCCCGTCGCCCCCACCAGCGCCACCAGCTCACCCGGCCGCGCTGCGAACGACACCCCCCGCACCACCGGCCGCCCAGGCTCGTACTCAAACCCCACCCCCCGGAGCTCCAACAACCCCCGCACCCGACCGGACAGGGCGCGGGACGTGCCTGAGGGCAGGTCCGGGTCGTCGTCGAGCACCTCGAGGACTCGGTCGACCTGGGGCCGCACCCCCTGCAGGGCGGGCCAGATGCCGGCGAAGGAGGCAAGCGCGTCCTGCAGCGTGCCGAGGTAAACCAGGAACACCAGCAGCGAGCCGACGCTGAGCTCGCCCGCCAGCACCTGGCGCGCGCCGAGCCACAGCACCAGCGCCCGGCCGGCGGTGCTCGCCGTCCCTGACAGCAGGGCCACGGCGCTGCCGACGAGCGCGTTGCGGCGCTCGGCGCTGACGGCCTGGTCGCCGAGCTCGACGAACCGAGCGTGCACGAGGTCCTCACGGCCGAAGGCCTGCACGACCGGCATCCCGGTCAGCACCTGATGAACGTGGGACTGCAGCCGCCCGAGCACGGTCCGCCGCACCTCCCCGGCGCGCCGCACCGGCCGGCCGGTGCGCACCGACACCCACGCCATGAACGGCACGACGAGGAAGGCGACCGCGGTCAGCCCCGGCTCCAGCCGGAGCATAAGCACGAGCATGCCGACCGTGAGCAGCACGTTGTGCAGCGGTGCGAACAGCAGCGTGTCGACGACCGTGTGCACCGCCCACGAGTCGCCAGTGACCCGCGCCATCGTGTCGCCGAGCTGGTGCCGACCGTGAAAGCGCAGGGAGCGGCGCTGGACGGCGGCGAACACGTCGGCCGTCAGCCGGTAGACCATGCCCTGGCCGACCTTGACCCACAGCAGGCTGAGCACGACGTCCAGGGCGCTGGCCAGCGCGAACAGCAGCAGCGTCGCTCCCACCACCCAGCCGAGCAGTCCCGTGGGGCTGCCGGCACCGGGTAGCCAGGTCGTCAGACCGGTCCGCGGCTGGTGGTCCAGCACCTGGTCGACGAGCACCTTGGTCGGCCACGGTGTGAGCAGGGCGGCAGCGGTCGACGCGACGGTGACGAGGAAGACCGTGACCCAGCCGCGCGCGTCCTGCCTGGCGTACCGCAGTAGCCGCAGCGGCGAGCCGGCGTCAGCGCGCGGCATCGGTGACCTGCGAGGCTTCCTCGAACGGGCACGCCTCCGCTGCGACGCACAGGTGCCCTGTCTGTGACGCCTCGACCTGCAGCCGCGCGCCGCCGGTCGAGGCGTCCACGGATGCGTGCACCCGACCCCGCAGGACACGCCCCTCGACAGCCAGCACACCCGCGGCGGCCGCGCAGGCGACGACCGGCAGGCCGGCCGCCGCGAGCAGGGCCGTCGCGCCGGCCAGCGCCACGGCTGCGACGCGGGGCCGGACGCGCACCGCCGCCGAGGGTGTCCACGACCAGGTCACCGCGGTGCTGACCTGCGCCTGCAGAAACGGGCCGACCGCCGCGGCGATGTCCCACCGAGACGACGGCGTGCCGTACCGTACGGCCAAGCTGCGCCCCCGCAGGTCCCGCTCCAGCCCGGTCAGCCACTGCAGCCGGTCACCCGTCCAGGCCAGCGGGGCAGTGGCCCCAGCACCGCCCGGCAGGCCCGGGCCGCGCAGGCGCCCCCACGTCCGCGCGAACGGCTGCGCCACGTGCAGCCCCGTGACCAACAGGCGCCAGGCGAGCGGATTCGGCTCGGTCCGTGGCGGACGGGCGGACGCGCCGATCACCGCGGCGTACGCGCCGACGGACAGCGCCCCGAAGGCCGGCAGCGCGAGGGCTCCCGCAGCCACCGGCGCCACGGCGAGACCGGCCAGGGCGACCGGCGCGCAGAGCGGCAACAGCGCGGCCCACCAGTCGAGCACCGCCTCCGCCGGGCGGGCGACGACCGGCTGGTAGGGCGCCGAGCCCAGCGACCCGTGGTAGACGACCGGCCGCAGCACCGCCGGCAGCACGTCGAGGCCTCCGTAGATGCAGCCGGCCCAGCGGGCCTGCCCCAGCCGGTTGAACCGGTGCGGGTGCCGCGTGGCGACCATCCGCTCTGACCGGCCGTACCCGCGCTGCTGCTTGAGATAGCCCCGCACGCTCGAGCGCCGGTGGTGACGCACCTGCGCGGCGGGGGCGAACGCAATCTCCCCGCCGGTGTCCAGGAGCTTCCAGCACACGTCCACATCGTCGCCCGCCGACGTGAACACCACGTCGAATCCGCCGATTCCGCGCAGCGCATCGCTGGAGAAGGTCATGTTGCAGCCCGGGACATGCTCGGCACGGTCGTCGGCGGTGAGCACTTCCACGGGTCCGCCGGGGGCGGCCGCGACGGCTCGCTCCATCAGCCCGGCACTCTCCACCGGCAGGTTCGGCCCACCGGTCGCCGTCACGCGAGGCGCCTGCATCGACAGCACGAGGTGGTACGGCCACTCGGGGTGGCAGTGCGCGTCCGCGTCGAGGTAGGCGACGACCTCCCCGCGAGCGGCCGCCAGCCCGGCGTTGCGGGCGGCGGAGAGCCCCCCGTGCGGCAGGTCCAGCACCCGGAACGAGTACCGGTGCATGATCGTCAACGTCTCGTCGGTCGATCCGTCGTCGCACAGCACCACGTCGAGGCCGGGGTAGTCCAGGGCCTCCAGGCTGTCGAGGCACTCGGCCAGCAGCGCTGCCTCGTTGTAGGCGCACACCACCACCGACAGCGGCGGCCAGGTCGGGCGCAGGTCGCGAAGGTCGCTCGCCGCCCAGGTCGACGCCACCTCGAGCGCCGGCTTCGGCGACCGGTCCGCGCGGGTCAGGCCGAAGCCCCAGCCCTCGACCGCCTGGTCGGCCACGCCCCACTCGTCGGTCCAGGAGAACACCGTCGCGCCGGCGCAGCCCGACTCATCGACCGCGCACAGCTGCTCGTGCAGGGAGCTGGCCTGCGTCTGCTCGCCGTGCAGCTCGGAACCCAGCCCAAGTTCGGTGATCAGCAGCGGCGTGGGTCCGGCGACGGTGTGCAGGTGGCGCAGGTAGGCGCCGAGCCGCTCGGGGTCCTCCAAGAAGACGTTGAAGCACGTGAGGTCGAGGTCGGGAACGCGCACGTACTCCGTTGTCGGGAAGTTGCTGTAGGTCACCAGCAGCTCGGGGTCGCCCTCGTGCAGCCGACGCACGAACCCGCCGAGGACCGCCTGGACGCTCCGGACGCCGTGCACGCGCAGCAAATCGGTGGGCACCTCGTTGCCGACCGCGACGGCCAGCACC
>JAABVA010003364.1_pt1 | contig 15265 bp, 20 predicted proteins | sample 5560331 | NCBI WGS metagenome assembly JAABVA01 (sample SAMN12812661, study PRJNA571458) | rock metagenome | isolation source: Antarctica rocks | place: Antarctica: Victoria Land, Mt New Zealand sud | collected 2016-01-07 | reverse complement strand
CACCTATCCTCATCGGGAAATCTCACCTGAAATTCAAATAATGACAGGCTCTTGAATCGCTCTTCCATGCCACTAACTTACTATTTTTTTTAGTATTTAACAAACGCCTATTTCAATAAATTTAAACCCATCTTTCATGTTTTTCATTTCAACACCTTCCTGGCCCTTTTTGTTAGTTACATAAAAAGTAGTTAAAGAAAGTGTAGCAGGCTTGATGGGTTTATTGTAAATAGTTACTGTACTTACTTTGTTTCTTTCGGTCAGCTTATACGTTTCAATGGTCAGCTTCCTGCTTTCAATATTAAATGTCCCTAAATCTATATGGACTCTGTTTTGAAAATGAAATGACTTTGATATAATGTTGGGTGTAGCATTAGATACAAGCCAGTGTTTATCATTTTCAATAATACTGTACCTGTAATTTTGAACACTGTCTTTTGGAACAAACATAGAAAGTCCGATCTTTTTTGCGCCTTCCATAAAAACATAATTCGTTAAAGGCTGGTTAGGTATGGCATTTCGATATTCTATCCATTTAGTGCTTTTATCAATAGTTACCGCCAGGCCTTCATCTGAGTTGGGAGCAGAAGCACTGTAATAAAGCGGGTTACCGGAAGGATCGGTAGAAATATCAACAGATTTTTTTTGTGCCTGGCAGATGAACGTGCAGGCAAGAGAAACAGCAATAAAGAGCAACTTTTTCATTTTGAAGATGTATTGTTTTTTAAACCTACACCTAAAGTATCATTTACAAAATGATGAATTAGTAAACAGCTAAATGTACTTTGTATTTGGCCTAACCTAAGCAGAATCAGGGTAACAAAAATTAATTTTCATAAATACTACTCTTTTGATAATTACTTTTTCATTCGTAAAGTGTTCAGCCTATTTTGTATGCTTCTTTTATGACATAAAAAACATTAAGTTCAATTATGATTTTACATCTGCAAAATACAAATACTAATTTTTATGCCATAAAAGAAGCATTATAAATTTTTTCAAATGAAATTTAAACAGGCTCTTAATCTAATCCAAAATATTTATCTGTACTAAAGCCCTCATCTAAGTCGCCATCTGAATCATTATTATCTGTTCTATTTGGAAACTGGGAATCACGTTCGTCTTCTTCATTGTAGTAATCTTGTTCACTACTAATTTTATTTAATTTTTTTATGAAATTATCTACAATCTTTATTTCAGTTTCATCATAGCAGTCATGATATAAATCTTGTGCATCATCTTTTAGGGTGTGGAATTCTTCTTCGAGGCTGTAATCTGAAGAGTCTTCTTCTATTTTACGCTCAAACTCAGCTAATCTTTTGTTAAATTCCTCTATAGCTGGATTATTGTTTTTGTTATCGATCATAACCTAAAACTAAGTGATAATACCAATTATTCAAATTTAAAAAGTTATTTACCAGGTATTATTGTTAATCGAATACAATAGAAAATTCTTTTCTCTCAACCGCTTGATTATCAAAAAATAACTTGCTACTTTCGCAGTCCTTTTAATATAAGGAAAATACTGTAAACATTTAAAAACAAAAATGCCTACTATTCAGCAATTAGTTAGAAAAGGTAGAGTAGCTATGGTTGACAAGAGTAAGTCGCCAGCGTTGGACAGTTGTCCACAGCGAAGAGGTGTGTGCACACGTGTGTACACCACTACCCCTAAAAAACCAAACTCAGCCATGCGTAAAGTTGCCCGTGTACGTTTAACCAACGGCAAAGAGGTAAATGCGTACATCCCCGGCGAAGGCCACAATTTACAGGAACACTCGATCGTATTGATTCGCGGTGGCCGGGTGAAAGATTTACCAGGTGTTCGTTATCACATCATTCGTGGTGCATTGGATACTTCAGGAGTTGCAGGTCGTAATCAACGTCGTTCTAAATACGGAACGAAACGTCCTAAACCAGGACAACCGGCTGTAGCGGCAAAAGGTGGTAAAGGCGCTCCGGCGGCAAAAGGTAAAAAGAAATAATTGAAGGAGGATAGCAACAAATGAGAAAGTCGAAACCAAAAAAGAGAATTATCCTTCCTGATCCAAAGTTCAATGATACTTTGGTTACCAGGTTTGTAAATAACATGATGTATGACGGTAAAAAATCTACCGCTTATACTATTTTTTATGATGCTGTTGAACTAGTAGAAAAAAGAACAAGCGAAAGCGGTTTGGATACTTGGAAAAAAGCGTTGAACAATGTTATGCCTGCTGTTGAAGTTAAATCCCGCCGTGTTGGTGGCGCTAACTTCCAGGTGCCTACAGAAGTCCGCCCAGAGCGCAAAATTGCTTTGGGCATGAAATGGCTGATTAGCTACTCCCGTAAACGTGGTGAAAAAACCATGATGGAGAAACTGGCCGGAGAAATCATTTCTGCTGCAAAAGGCGAAGGTTCTGCAGTAAAGAAGAAAGAAGATACGCACAAAATGGCTGAAGCCAACAAAGCGTTCTCTCATTTCAGATTTTAATTGAGTAATTAGTGCGGGGAGCGAAGGAGTGAGGATCGGGAATTTAACCGCTCCTCGCACTTCCCACCTCACTCAAACAAAAGAAAAATGTCAAGAGATCTTAAATATACAAGAAACATTGGTATTGCCGCCCACATTGATGCCGGTAAAACCACTACGACAGAACGTATTCTGTACTATTCTGGCGTTAGTCATAAAATTGGCGAAGTACACGAAGGTGCTGCAACAATGGACTGGATGGCGCAAGAGCAGGAGCGTGGTATCACCATTACTTCGGCTGCTACAACGGTAGATTGGAAATATAGAGGACAAACTTATCATATCAATATTATCGATACACCTGGACACGTAGATTTTACGGTTGAAGTAAACCGTTCATTGCGTGTATTGGATGGTTTGGTGTTCTTGTTTTCTGCAGTTGACGGTGTTGAGCCACAATCAGAAACCAATTGGAGACTGGCCAATAATTATAATGTGGCCCGTATCGGTTTCGTTAATAAAATGGACCGTTCTGGTGCCGACTTTTTAAATGTTGTAAAACAAGTAAAAAGTATGCTGGGCAGTAATGCTGTTCCGTTGCAGTTGCCGATTGGTGCCGAAGAAAACTTTAAAGGCGTTATCGATTTAATCAACTTCCGTGGTATTGTTTGGAATGAGCATGATAAAGGGATGACTTTTACTGAAGTGCCTATTCCTGAAGATATGATCGAAGAAGCAACTGAGTGGAGAGAGAAATTACTTGAATCCGTTGCCGAATACGATGAAAGCCTGATGGAGAAATTTTTTGACGCTCCTGAAACGATTACTGAGCGCGAAGTTTTAGATGCTTTGCGTAAAGCTGTTTTGGATGCTAAAATCGTTCCGATGGTTTGTGGTTCATCTTTCAAAAATAAAGGTGTGCAAACTATGTTGGATTATGTGATGGAATTATTGCCATCACCAATGGACGTAGAAGGTATTGTTGGCATAAACCCGGAAACGGGCGAAGAAGTAATACGCAAACCCGATGTAAAAGAACCTTTTGCAGCCTTAGCGTTTAAAATCGCAACCGACCCGTTTGTAGGCCGACTGTGTTTTATCCGAGTTTACTCCGGTAACCTGGAAGCTGGTTCTTACGTGCATAATATGCGTTCTGATAATAAAGAGCGTATTTCCCGTATCTTTCAAATGCACGCGAACAAGCAGAACCCGATCCCTAATGTTGGTGCAGGTGATATTGCTGCGGTAGTTGGTTTTAAGGATATTAAAACTGGTGATACGCTTTGTGATGAAAAATATCCGATTATTCTGGAATCGATGAATTTCCCAGAACCGGTTATTGGTTTAGCTATTGAGCCTAAAACTCAGGCCGACGTAGATAAATTGGGCATGGCTTTAGGTAAATTAGCCGAAGAAGATCCAACTTTCCGTGTAAAAACAGATGAAGAAACCGGCCAAACTGTAATTTCAGGTATGGGCGAGCTTCACTTGGATATCATTATGGATCGTTTAAAACGTGAGTTTAAAGTTGAGGTAAATCAAGGTGCACCGCAAGTTGCTTACAAAGAATCAATTACTGGTACAACCCAACATCGTGAAACATACAAGAAACAAACCGGTGGCCGTGGTAAATTTGCCGATATACAAATTATCATTTCCCCTAATGATGAGGACAAAACCGGTTTGCAGTTTGTAAACGAAATCTCCGGTGGTTCTATCCCTCGTGAGTTCATCCCATCGATAGAAAAAGGATTTGCTGCTGCCATGGCAAATGGTGTGTTAGCAGGTTTCCCGTTACAGGATATGAAAGTCCGTTTAATTGATGGGTCTTTCCACGCAGTCGATTCAGATGCTTTATCTTTCGAAATCTGTGCACGTTCTGCTTATCGCGAAGCATTGCCAAAATGTAAACCGGTATTGATGGAGCCAATCATGAAGATTGAAATATTAACTCCTGAAGAAAACATGGGCGATGTAATTGGTGATATGAACCGTCGTCGTGGCCAACTTTTGGGTATGGATTCCCGTGCAGGTGCCCAGGTAATTAAAGCTACTGTGCCATTGTCAGAAATGTTTGGTTATGTAACGCAATTGCGTACCATCACTTCCGGCCGTGCAACTTCTACCATGGAGTTTGACCACTACGAACCAGCCCCGCGTGCTGTACAGGAAGAAGTAATTGCCAAAGTAAAAGGTAAAGTACACGCTTAATTTTGGGTGCTAAAAGAAGCATCAGTATAAATAATTATTTTATCGTACAACCGTAACCAATAGCTCTTACGGTTGTACTTAAACAAAATATATGAGCCAAAGAATCAGAATCAAACTAAAATCATACGATTACAACTTGGTAGATAAGTCTGCTGAAAAAATCGTAAAAACAGTAAAGCCAACTGGTGCTGTAGTTAGCGGGCCGCTTCCTTTACCAACAGAAAAACGAATTTTTACTGTTTTGCGATCACCGCATGTAAACAAAAAAGCACGTGAGCAATTTCAATTGTGCTCTTACAAACGTTTGCTGGATATTTACAGCTCCAACTCCAAAACAGTAGATGCTTTGATGAAACTGGAATTGCCAAGCGGTGTTGAAGTTGAAATCAAAGTGTAACTACTTCTTTTATCTATAAAAAAAGATCGTTCCGAAAGGAAACGGTCTTTTTTTGTATTAACGCCATCCTGATTAACGTAACACAATGCCCTTAACTTTTGAATGGATATTTTGCGGCCATAATATTTTGCAACCATACGCAAACATGTTGGGCCGCAGTCCATTTGATCTTGTTGTTTGTAATATGGGAACGTTATTATTTAAGAGTAGGTGGTGCTATTGCTACTTTAATTTTTTGTCTGCGATAGCCTATTTGCCCTTGCAAATCGGTTCCTTCTATTATTACGATATAACTTGCAGGTTTGTCGGCACTGTAAAATGAAATTAGCGCTTTACCTGCAGTGTTGGTTATTATGTTTGACGACCAGTGGACAGTTGAGCGCGTATCCGTGCCTATAGCAATATTCCGGTTGTTCACATTATATCTTGGGCGGTAAAATTCTTTGGGCAATGTAAATGACAAAGGTTTATATAGATAAGTACTTGATGTGTGCCTTAAAAAAGCACCATTACCCGAATAAGTAGTGATCTCCAGGAATATGGGGATAAATCTTTCAGGTGCCATGATTAATTTATGTAAAAAATCAGGGTCATATGCCATGGCATATTTTGCAGTGGACATGATTTCAATGCCTTTAATATCTTCAGCAGTGAGATAGTCCATATAATTACTTGAATGAAGCTGTAAACTTTGAATATCGACACCATCTATAATCAGGGCAACAACGTGATTAAACAAATAATAATTCGGCCTGAAGCCCCCTGGCTCTTTATGGAAGCCGGGAAATCGCTGCTGCAGTAGTTCAAATAACGTCCTTTTACCTGCCTTATCCATATCCTTTCGGTCAAGAATATAATCGGCACCGCCGGCACCGTTTAAGTTCTTAGAATCAGGAATGATCTTTTTAGCCCTAATGGTCACTTCCTTCAGTTGGTGCCCGCCTCCTAAAATGTTATCAATCGCTTTTAACTGTGCTATCCTTGTATTCGTGTTTTTCAGCAATACCGTATCACTATTTACATACCAAGGCATTAGCCGTTCTTTTGCCGGTGAAAACACCGGTGGGATAAATTCATTTACAGAGATGTTTAGACTGCCGCTTTTGCCATGTTTATTCCTGACCTGCAAGTTAAAAGTAGCTGTGTCTATAGGGAACAGGTCCCTAAAAACAAAGTGGCCGTCCTTATTTGTAATTGTATCTCTTATGGTTGCCGTTTTAGTGGAAAATAATACCACATCCGCTCCTGCTACCGGTTTATTCAAAAAATTACCTACCCGGCCTTGAACCACAAACTCTTTTTCGGCCTGGTAGGCAACAGGTGTTTTAACCGGGTTGAAAACCTCCTGCCAGCTGTATCCTACCCAGCCTTGGGTAAGTAACAGGTTATCCAGTTCCATGGACTTATCGCCTGCAAAATAATAGCCGGGCCCTTCAATATTTCCTTTCAGGTCGGAGCTGAGCAGCAAGTTGTTCAACATATTGGTTCCTGTGCTATCGATCTTTACCTGTGAACCATCCGTTACCGACAGGGAAAAACTGCCCTGTACCGGTTTGCCGTCTTTGTCCTTTACTTCAATAGCTACGGCAATGCTGTCGCGGATGGTATAATTTCGTTTATCGGTACGGATACTAATCTGCAGTTCATCATGGTGATCAATAAATACCTGCCGCTCGTTTAGCGGCCGGTGGTCCTGGTTTAATAAAGTAAACCTGGCAATACCCGTTGGGAACAGGGAACCGGGTATTGCTTCTTTTATCGGCTGATTATTGCTAAAGCTAAGGGTTTGCGCATAACACACCACACCGCGCGACTGGCCGATCAGGTAATAAGTTAAGGGTTTATTTATTAAGCCTGCACTCGCTTAAGGGTAAGTATTAATGAGTCGTTATCGGTTGCTTTTATTCCCAAAGCGGTTCCGGTAAGGCTGGCCAAAGGCAAAGGATAGTCTTTTTGAATTCCTTTAGGCAGGGTTATTTTGGCATGATAACTTTCCCCTGCCTGCGGTGTAAGCTCAAAACTGCCCATACCGGCGTGGATGGTTTTAAAAGCAGTGATTTCCTGCTGTTTGCTGTTGTATATCTTTCCTGCCAAAGCAACGCCTTTGCCGTCCTCAGCAATGGCCTTAAAGCCGACTTTAGTAGTTATCCCTGCAACCAGGTTGCCACCTTCAGGCATAAACTGCAGGTCGGTTTTTTCGGGCCGGTTCATGCTTACCGGGATGGTTAAAGTTGAGGTATCCGCGCCATTTCCTGTTTGCTGCACTTTGACGACCAGATTCTTAAGGTCTGTTTTGGGGGGGCAGCTCAAAATCAACCTTCAGGTTTCCGTCTATGCCGATCGTAGCTTTATCACGGGCCAGCGTATGCTTTCCGTCCGTTACATGCAGTTTTATATCTTTCAGTATTAAGGCGTTGTTATCAAGCGAAGTAAAATACAAATTGGCCGCTACTTTATTTTTACCTGCCGTGCTGTCCGGTTTAAATGTCGTCCTGACTAAAGTAGCAGGACCACTTATTGCAGAAACATAAATATCCTTTTTGAAAATGTGATCTTCCCCGAAATTGCGCATCCAGTTGGTATAGGCACGCAAAGTAAAGTTTCCTTCGCCAACCTCTTTTTCATTCAGTACCAGATCGCCCCAGGATAAGCCGGTATTAACGGGTGCCATTATCCGTTTTACAGCCATGCCGGCCGCGTCATCCAGTTCCATATAGAGCAACCCGCTTCGGATCGAAGGAACAAGAAAATCGGCATCAAGTAAATAAGTTTTAAAACGTATTGTATCACCGCTACTGTAATAAAGCTTGTCGGTTTGCAGATATAGTTTTTCAATAGGCAGACTGTTCCTGATAGCATTTATGGCCGAAAGAGTACCTTTTAAATTGCTGCCGGTTATACCTTGTGCCTGAACTGAATTGGAGTATAAAGTAAAAAAAAAGCTTAAAGCAAAAAAATAATACTTGTACGAGCCGTTAGTATTCTCACGCATAAAGTAGCTTATTTATATTCCTTTATTCAGTTCATGCAACTCTTGTTATTTCCATGGTAATCCAAATTATGGGATGTAATTAAGTGGGGATTTAAGAAACCCCGTCAATTTTTACCCGATAAAAACAGCATCACTAATATTCCGGGTTGCCGGTAATTTCTTCCAGTTTGTTTCTCACCGTTTGCAAATCTCTTGAAAGCTTTTTCTCCTTTTCGTTAGCTTTGGTTTTATAACCTTTGTATTCTTCTTCTAGATCATTATAAAGTTTAGTACGATAATGAGCTTCACGGCGTGCACTTCCCGAAAGAAAAATTACTGCCGCAGCCAAAGTACTTAACGCAATAACCAATCCCCACATAATCGTATTATAAGTCATTTTCGCTACAGGCCTCCCTAAAAAATTAATGCTGTTTACTTGCGCATTTGAAGCATTTAAACTTTGTTCTTTACTATTTGCGTCAGCCTGCAACGCTGCTACACTTTTGGTTTGCGCCGATAACTTAGTTTGAAAAGTTGCCAGGCTTTTACGCTGAACCTGCAATGTGTCCTGCATACTTTTATAAAAAGCAGCGATTGGCGGCTGTTGATAAGAATAAACCTTGCTCAAAATAAACTCATATTGTCCTTTCAAACTTTTATCACTACTGACGGCAACCGTAGCAAGAAGTTGTTTTGGCAAAATAGTTTGTTTTGGAGGAACAGCCTGATTAATTTTTGCCGGACTGATTTTTACGTTTGCAGGTAGCCGCATTTTAGTTTTAACAGAATCCTGGGCATAACAAACTGATAAAACAGTAGATAATAGAATTATCTGCAAAAATCGGGATGCTGTTTTTAGGTGCATAAAAGAAGCTTTCTTAGGATAAATAAATTAAAGTTTGCTGCTGCCAGTATAGCAAAAAAACATGGTTTTTTGCAAACGAATATAACAGCCTATGTTCAAAATACTTCAATCATAATTAACTTAGCTGCATGGTTATCGGAATTATTGGTTTAGGCGATATGGGGAAACTATATGCAAAAGCTTTCGCCGAGCAAGGTTTAGATGTTTACGGAAGTGATCTGCCGCAAAATTATGAAGCTCTTTGTGAAGAATTAAATCCTTATCAGATCAAAGTTTTTTTGGACGGAAGAGAAACTGCCCAAAAAAGTGATCTACTTATTTTCTCTGTTGAAACAGATAAAATTAAAGAAGTAGTTGCCCGCTATGGCCCTTATGCCAAAACTGGTGCTATCATAGCTGGCCAAAGTTCTGTCAAGCATCCGGAAATTGCTGCTTTTGAAGAGTTTTTGCCCATGGATACGCATATCATTACCATTCATGCTTTACATGGGCCGGGATTTAAGCCGAAAGGACAAAAGCTGGTAGTTATCCCGCATCGTTGTAATCAGAAAACCTATCAGAAAATGCTGGATATATTGCTGCTCCTGGAAACAGATTTGGTAGAAATGGAGGATTATCATCAACATGATAAAATTGTTGCTGATACACAAGCTGTTACTCATGTTGGTTTTGAAAGTATGGGAACAGCATGTGCCACTTCCGGATTTTATCCCTGGGAAAACGCAGCCTATATCGGTGGGATTGATAATGTAAAAATTCTGATCATGCTGCGTATTTTTAGTTACAAAGCACATGTTTATGCAGGTTTGGCTATCCTGAATCCTTACGCTAAGCAGCAGGTAAAACAGTATGCAAATTCCGAATCAGAATTATTTAAGCTAATGATTCAGGAAGAGGAAAAGGAATTGCGCAGGCGTATTTATGAAGCAAGGGATTTTGTATTTCATGAAAGCCGAAAGCCAATACTGCTAAATGATGGAATCATGAAAGAATTCTCCTTGTCTGTGAATTCAGAACTGCGAAAGCCTAACTCACATTTAAGTATTTTAAGTATGGTAGATGCTTGGAATAAGCTGCAAATAAATCCGTACGATAATTTGATCTGTCAAACGCCACCTTTTCGTTTACGACTGGGAATAGCAGAATATTTATTTAAAAATGAAAACTTGCTTGAAGAATCTATCGAAACAGCTTTATATGACAAATCGATACGGGGAAATGATCTGGAGTTTCATTCTGCTGTCAGAGATTGGTCTGCCATTATTAATTATGGGGATATTAATGGCTATAAATTACATTTCAATCAGACACAAAATTTTTTTAAAGACCGCTTAGAGCATGGGCGGCAACAAAGTGCAGAATTGATCAGGAAATTGATGGCAGATTAGATAAAAAGCATACTGTTTTTATCACCCTAAAAATATTTGTTTAATCTTGTAAAAATATTTGCATAACTGTTTGATAATTAATCTAACATTCCTATCTTTGCCGTCCCTAAAAGGGGAAGTATGTCTTGAACGAAGCCCTGCTGCTTCGATGGACTAAAATAATTAATTAAGAAAATGTCAGGAATAATTGGTAAAAAAGTAGGTATGACCAGCATTTTCGATGAGACAGGGAAAAACATTCCTTGTACTATTATCGAGGCTGGGCCATGTGTTGTTACACATGTTAAGTCTGTGGAAACAGATGGATACGCTGCTATTCAGTTAGCGTATGCTGATCGGAAAGAAAAAAATACTCCTGCTCCTTTGAAAGGTCATTTTGCAAAAGCAGGAACCACCCCAAAACGGAAATTGGTTGAATTCAAAACTTTTTCAGATCGAAAATTACTTGGTGATATGGTTACTGTAGAACTTTTTGTAGCCGGAGATTTTGTAGATGTAGTTGGTACATCTAAAGGTAAAGGCTTTCAAGGAGTTGTGAAGCGCCATGGTTTTGGTGGTGTAGGTATGGCAACTCACGGTCAGCACAATCGTTTAAGAGCTCCTGGTTCATTAGGTGCATCTTCATGGCCTTCCCGTGTATTTAAAGGAATGCGTATGGCAGGACAAATGGGAAACAGTAGGGTCAAAGTTCAGAACCTGGAAGTTTTAAAGGTTTATAATGAACAAAATCTAATAGTGGTAAAGGGTTCAATCCCCGGTGCTAAAGGTTCATTTGTAATTATCGATAAATAATGGAAGTAGTAGTATTAAATGTTTCAGGAAAAGAAACAGGTGTCCGGGTTCATCTTCCTGACTCGATATTTGGTGTTGAGCCTAATGATCATGCCATCTATTTAGACGTAAAACAATATCTGGCTAACCAACGCCAAGGAACACATAAGTCTAAACAGCGTAACGAAATTGCAGGTTCTACCCGCAAATTGCACAAGCAAAAAGGAACAGGTGGTGCTCGTGCAGGTAGTGTTAAATCTCCTTTATTTAATGGTGGTGGACGTGTATTTGGCCCGCAACCGCGCGATTACAGCTTCAAGTTAAACAAAAAATTAAAATCACTTGCACGTAAATCGGCTTTATCCTACAAAGCGAAAGATAACCAAATTGTGGTTTTAGAAGATTTTACCTTTGATACAATAAAAACTAAGAGTTATATTCAATTTGTTGCTGATTTAAATTTTGCAAATGAAAAAACCTTACTGGTTCTTCCGATAGCTGATAACAATATTTATTTATCAAGTAGAAATATTAAAAAAGCAAAAGTAATTACAGCAGATCAATTAAGCACATACGATATATTGAACACTGGTAGGCTTTTATTGACAACTGGTTCTGTTAAAACATTGGAGGAAGCATTAGCTAAGTAATATGGAAATTTTAAAGAAACCCTTGCTTACAGAAAAAGTAACCAAATTAACAGAAAAACTAAACCGCTATGCTTTTAAAGTAGACCCAAGAGCTAATAAAATCCAGATAAAAGGGGCAGTTGAAGCTATGTATGGTGTAAACGTAGAAGCTGTAAATACAATGAAATACGCAGGTAAATTAAAAAGTCGTAATACAAAAGCGGGTTCTGTATCTGGAAGGCCTTCTAAATACAAAAAAGCTATTATTACTTTGAAAGATGGTGAAACAATTGACTTTTATAGTAATATTTAGATAAAGAAATGGCAGTTAAAAGATTTAAACCGGTTACCCCTGGCACCCGTTTCAGAGTTGGAGCTGATTATTCAGATATTACAACTAACATTCCAGAAAAAACTTTAGTAGTTTCTCATAAAAAGTCTGGTGGCCGTAACCATTCTGGTAAAATGACCATTAGAAATGTTGGAGGTGGACACAAAAAGTCTTACAGGTTAATAGACTTTAAACGTAATAAATTTGATATTTCGGCTACTGTAGCTACTATTGAATATGATCCTAACAGGTCAGCACGTATCATACTACTGAATTATGTTGATGGTGAGAAAAGATATATGCTTGCACCGGAAGGCATTCAGGTTGGGCAAACTGTTCTTTCCGGAGATGCTGTTCCGCCAGAAGTTGGCAATACTTTACCTTTAAAAAATATCCCTTTAGGTTCTATCATTCATAATATTGAATTGAATCCTGGCCAAGGTGGTACAATTGCAAGATCCGCAGGAACTTACGCGCAATTATCTGCCCGTGATGGTAAATATGCGATTATTAAGTTGCCCTCTGGGGAAACAAGAATGATTTTAGCCACTTGTCTGGCTACTATTGGCACGGTTTCTAATTCTGAAAAAGCAAATGAAGTTTTAGGAAAAGCCGGCCGTAAACGTTGGTTAGGCCGCCGTCCAAGAGTTCGTGGTGTTGCCATGAACCCTGTTGATCACCCTATGGGTGGTGGTGAAGGAAGGGCTTCCGGAGGCCACCCTCGTTCAAGAAAAGGTTTATTAGCTAAAGGCTTTAAAACTCGTGATAAAAAGAAATCATCTGATCGTTACATCATCGAAAGAAAGAAAAAATAATGGCACGTTCAATTAAAAAAGGACCATATATTGACCACAATTTGGAAAGAAAAGTTCTGACCTTAAATGAATTAAGCAAAAAATCAGTAGTAAAAACATGGTCACGTCGTTCCATGATTTCTCCAGATTTCGTTGGTCACACATTTGCGGTACATAATGGTAATAAATTTATACCAGTTTATGTTACAGAAAACATGGTTGGACACAAGCTAGGGGAATTTTCCCCAACCCGTACATTCAGAGGTCATTCTGAAAAGAAAAAATAGTTGGTAATGGAAGCAACAATAAAAATTAAAAAGTCTGTTTTAATCAGACAACACAAAGAGCAAGAAAAAGCTCAATCTGGCGGAGCTTCTGCTGCTAAGTTACAGAACTGTCCAACTTCACCCCGCAAAATGCGATTAGTAATTGATTTGATCCGAGGAGAAAAAGTAGAAAAAGCTTTGTATATTTTAAAATATACAAATAAAGAAGCAGCTATTCGGGTTGAAAAATTATTATTATCAGCAATAAAAAATTGGGAGTTGAAAAACGAAGGTAAGCGTGTCGAAGACAGTGTACTATTTGTAAAGGAAATTTCTGTAGGCGGTGGTCGCCAATTAAAAAGACTGCGTCCGGCTCCGCAAGGCAGAGGTTATAGAATCAGAAAACGTTCTAACCATGTAACTTTAGTGGTAGATTCTAAAAATGATAACATATAATTTGTAATGGGACAAAAAGCACATCCAATAGGTAACAGGTTAGGGATCATCAGAGGGTGGGATTCTAACTGGTTCGGTGGCAATAATTACTCCGACAAATTAGTAGAAGACGAAAAAATTCGTAAATATCTTTCTGCACGTATTGCTAAAGGAGGTGTAGCAAAAGTAGTAATTGAACGTACTTTAAAACGGATCACAGTTACTATCCACACAGCAAGGCCAGGTATTGTAATTGGTAAAGGCGGACAAGAAGTCGATAAAATAAAAGAAGAGTTAAAAAAACTTACTAAAAAGGATATTCAAATAAATATTTTTGAAATTAAACGTCCTGAACTTGATGCTCAATTAGTTGCAGAAGGTGTAGCAAAGCAATTAGAAGCTCGTATTTCTTTCCGTAGAGCAATGAAAACAACTATAGCATCTACAATGAGAATGGGTGCGGAAGGTATTAAAATTATGTGTTCCGGTCGACTGGGAGGTGCTGAAATGGCTCGTACAGAACAATATAAAGAAGGAAGAATTCCTTTGCATACTTTTCGTGCTGATATTGACTATGCTTTGGGTGAAGCATTAACTACTTATGGTAAAATAGGTGTTAAAGTGTGGATATGTAAAGGTGAAGTTTACGGAAAACGCGATCTCTCCCCTAATATAGGTGCTAATACAGGAATTAATAAAACAGGTCGCCCGGAAGGTGCAGCTGCCTATGGTGATCGTGATCGTGGTGGGGACAGAAGAAATGCTGGTGGCGGTGATCGTAGAAACAATAATAATGATAGAAAATCTGGTGGTGGAAACAACAGCAATCCAAGAGGTGGCGGAAGTAATTCTAACCAAAGAGGCAGCGGTGGCGCACCTGGTGCAAAAAGAAGATAATTATATTCAAAATTATGCAGGTTTTGCATAATAGTAAAAGTTAAAAGTAATGCTACAGCCCAAGAGAACAAAATTTAGAAAAATGCAAAAAGGCAGAATGAAAGGCCTCGCAACACGCGGAGCAGAACTTTCATTTGGTTCATTCGGTATAAAATCTTTGGAGCCAGCTTGGATCACAAGTCGTCAAATTGAATCTGCCCGTATCGCCGTTACCCGTTTTATGAAACGTGAAGGACAGGTTTGGATTAGAATCTTTCCTGATAAACCAGTAACCAAAAAACCTGCCGAAGTACGCATGGGTAAGGGTAAAGGTGTTCCGGAGTATTGGGTAGCTATTGTTAATCCGGGAAGGATTATTTTTGAAGCAGAAGGTGTACCTCTGGAAACTGCAAAAGAAGCAATGCGTCTTGCAGCACAAAAACTACCTGTACAAACGAAGTTTGTAGTAAGAAGAGACTACATAGAAGCATAATAATTAACAAAAAATGAATCCTGAAAGCACAGGCTCTTCATAAGAAAATAAAAAAATGAAGAATTCAGAAATTTTAGAATTGTCTTTAGATGAACTTTCTGCAAGATTAGCAGAAGAGAAATCTATTTTGACTAAATTAAAATTCGCACATACAGTTTCTGCTATTGAAAATCCTTCCCGTATTGCTAAAATCAAGAAAGATATAGCTCGTTTAAATACTGAAATTACCAAGCGCAAAACAGTAATTGCTTCTGAAACAATTTAATGTCAGTTTCTGGGGGAAAATCCCTCGCCTTTAGGCGAAGACTTTAGTTTAATATCTTTGGGATGTGCAAAACTATCGGAAGACCTCTCATACGACGTACGATTGTAAATATCATGTAGTA
>JAABVA010003363.1_pt1 | contig 15267 bp, 15 predicted proteins | sample 5560331 | NCBI WGS metagenome assembly JAABVA01 (sample SAMN12812661, study PRJNA571458) | rock metagenome | isolation source: Antarctica rocks | place: Antarctica: Victoria Land, Mt New Zealand sud | collected 2016-01-07 | reverse complement strand
CCGAGCGAGGCCAGGTGAAGCTGATAGCGCCGGAGATCCTCCGGCTCGGCTCGGTCGGGCGGCCGAGGAAGGCCGTGAACTCGCGGACCTGACGGATGTAGTCCTTCTTCGTGTGCTCGCCGAACTGGCGAATTGTCATGTCCTCGATCATGCGGCGGCGCAGCGGGGAAACGGCTTCGGTGCTCATCGTGGGCTCCTGTCCGAGACGGGGTGGACCCCACGATCTTCGGACAGGCCTGATCGGCCCCGTAACTCAGCCTCGCGCCCTCCGCACGCCCCTACCGCGAGAGCGGTTTAGTCCTCTGACCCTGAGCCGACGTTCGGAAGGTCCGCTCTTGGGCTTCGGTTGACGGTTCAATTGATCAAGCAAAACGGAACTTGGGGGTGGTCTCTCCCGCCCCGCCAAAGCTTTCCAAAGCGTACTTCTTCCAGAAGCTTAGACGACTCCAGTGGCTAGATTTGCGCCGGGCTTTACACTAGGTCGAGCATCTGTTGCCAAAACTTCGGCGCGTACGGCGGGTGTTTCTTGGGCATAAGGGGAACACCTCGTGGCGCCCCCTGAAATCGCGCTCCGCTGGATGGTATGGCGCCTTGGATCTGATCTGCAGATCATGTCGTGGGACTGCGTGAAACCGCTGATTTCCTCGTCATGGCAGGCTTGTCCGTCGCGCGCTGCTTGGCTCCAATAAATGCTTCGCAACATAGGATAAGCTGCCGACCGTACGCTTCTGATGCCTCGATGACTGCCGCCTTGTTGACGCCGAACGACATGTACAACGAGTGCAATAGAGCGACGCCGATCACGGTCCAAATCTTGGCGTCTACATCGGTAAGTGCTTCGAAATATGCCCAGTGGAAATGCAGGATGGCGACGCTCGCCGCCAGGACGACGACGTTGAGCGCGAGCGATATCGGCTTGACCCCAAGGAGGTTCCGGCGGAAGCCATAACTAACCAGTTCATTGAACAGCAGGTTGAACTTCTTGTGGTCACGTGTGTGCTCGCGAAGCCAGGTCGCGGCACCGTTGTAGAAGCGATTGGCGTTCTGAGGGTCAGTCCGTTCTTCTTCTTCGGTAGGAACCGTGCCGTCGATCATCTTGGCCAGGAAAGGACGGTACCGGGCCTTCAGCGGCTCGTCGATGACGGTGTTGTTACGGTAAAGAAGCTCGGGTGTCGTGCGCGTGCCGAGCTTCATTTCCACCTTGCGCCCATAGCGCCGCGCCATGTCCGCGAAGGCGTACATGAGGACGCCGCTCATGACACCGGCGAGGGCATGCGGGAAGCCGAGGTGATCCCAAGGGACCAGGACGATCAGAAGGCCGAGCGTTGGCAGGCCGGCGACGAGGGCCGGGAAAAACTGCGCCCTCAGCCCGTAGGCGTCGAAGAGCTTCAGACCATCGAACATGAAGCAGTTCTCATCAGCTGGCGCGGCCGTAGCGGGGAAACGCGATCTCCTTCGGCAGATGGAGAAGCGTGATGGTCAGATCGAAACGTTCGGACCGGACCGACAATTCCTCGGTCTCCTCCGGAAACCAGACGTCGGGACCATGGGTAAGGCAGGCCCGGCCGGTAGCGTCGAATGATCCACTCGCCGCCGGCGAAGCTTCAGGGAGGAGGTATGTTTCCGCCTTCGTCCGCAGGAACCGTCCCGATTGAAACGCGGGCTGGCTCGACTTAGCCCACAACGCACCCCCATCTCGTGACACCACCATCACCGCCCTTCGGTGGGTGTACTCAAGCCAGCGCAGGATCGCCGCCGTAAGCGACACCCCGTAACGATCGGCACAACCGATCAGGGCGTCGATGTCCGGCTTATCCGAAGGGTCTATCCTCGATCGGAAATCGTCGAAGGGCATCAACAGATAGGCCGCGAACTCGTCGGCCTCCTTTTCGATTCCCTGGCCATCTCGGCGATCGATCGATTTGGCATCGCACCTGATGCCGTCCGGCAATCGGTGACGATGGGCCAGGTAATGACCGAACTCATGCGCAACCGTGAAGCGCCTGCGCCCCGGCGAGATTCCGGCATCGTTGTAGATGATGGCCCACCCGTCGATCGGATCGCCAACCGGAAAGAGGGCGCCCTCAAAATTCTTTAGATTCTCACCCTTGATCCCCTTGATCGGATCCCTGGGAAAGCGGCTCATCGACACTTCAAACGCCAGGCGCTCGACATCGACAGGGAAGCGGTCTTCTCCACATGCGAGCGTGAGCAACTTGGTAAGATCCGTCGCCCATCGCAGGTGGCCGATCAGGCCGCTCATGCTCAAACTCCCTTGATCACGTCCAACATCTTGCGGACCTTGTCCTTCGTCTCCTCGTCCATGTTCTGGTATTTCCGAAAGAACGCGAGGTCCTCGGCCGTCTGGCGATCTTGGCCATCGGTGGTGCTCATGAGGTAATCGGCCGTCACTTCGAGGACACCCGCGATCTTGGCGATCTTGTCGGCCGAGGGACGGGGCGGATTCTTGTTCTCAAGTTCCCAGATATAGCTCTTGCTTGAGCCGGTTTTCTCCGCGAGCTGGTCGAGGGTCATGCCCTTCTCCTTCCGCAACTCGCGAATCTTCGCCCCGAACGAGCCTGCCACTCCGGTCCTCCTCAGCGAAATTGTTCGGTGTAGCGATACCAAACTGCCTTGACATGCGAAAGGGGCTTAACCATGTTCGGAGTAGACATACTTTTCGTTCGATGAGGCTCACGCCCGTTCGGAGGAGATTAAGGTGAAGGCCACGACCACCCACTTCCGTGTTGGTAACGGTGACATGATGCTCATGGTCACGGAGAGCGGCCGGCGCATCCTCGTCGACTGCAGTATCCGGCAGTCCGCCGACGACCCCGGTACCGAACACTCCGATGTCGCCGCGCAGCTTCGCGAGCGCCTGATCCGCGACTTGCAAGGGCGGCTCTACGTGGACGCCTTTCTGCTGACTCATCCCGATCAGGACCACTGCCGGGGCCTGAAGCGGCATTTCCATCTCGGGAAGGTGGAAGATTGGTCCAAGACCGCCGACAAGATCGTGATCAAGGAGATGTGGTCCTCGCCCGTGGTGTTCCGGCGCGCATCGACGGACCACACGCTTTGCGACGATGCCCTGCCATGGGCTACGGAGGCACGGCGGAGGGTCGCAGAATTCAGGAAGTCGGGCTGGCTTGGGGACGGCGACCGCATCCTCATCATGGGAGAGGACGACAACGGAAAGACCGACGACCTCGGACCGATCCTGATCCGTGTCGACCAGGAATTCTGGACGATCGCCGGCACGTCCGAGATCCTGAGTTTCACCGCCCGGCTTCTGGCGCCGCTTCCGGCCGACGACGAGGACGAGGAGACTATCCTCAGCAAGAACGACTCCAGCGTCGTCCTCAGCGTGGCGTTCCAAAGCTCCGCCCAGGAAGCGGCTCGCTACCTCATCGGCGGCGATGCCGAAGTCGCGGTCTGGGAGCGGTTATGGCGGCGCAACAAGGATCGAGCGTCGCGACTGGAATACGACGTGCTGATCGCGCCGCATCATTGCTCCTGGCACAGCCTTTCTTACTACAGTTGGTCCTTGTTTAAGGAGGAGGCCAAGGTGTCCGCCGAGGCCAGGAACGCGCTCGGCCAGGCGCGCCAGGGCGCCATGGTGCTGGCGAGCAGCAAGCCCATCGTCGACGACGACAATGATCCTCCCTGCATCCGCGCGAAGAGGGAGTACGAGTCGATCCTCTCCTGCAAGAAGGGCGTTTTCCGCTGCATCTCGGATGGGACAAACGACAATCCGTATGAACTTGAGGTATCCACGGGAGGGGTTACGCCGAAGCCGAAGAAGGTACCGGCCACCGTTGCGTCGCCTTACATCACCGGCATCGGTTCGCAGCCTTTCTCACACGGTTAAGGCGGCGTCCTGGCTGTCCCTCCGGCGATAGCGAGAGCGATCCGGCAACTCGGCGCACATGATCGGGTGCGCCGGATCGTCGCCAAGGGCGGCGCGGCGCCGGTCCGGCTCACGATCGATCTGGCGTTGCGGCTCCCGAGCCGATGGAACGCCGCAGGCTCAAGCCCGAACGGTGTGAGGAGCGTTGAGCAGGTCACTGCCTTCTTCCCCGCGGACTACCCGATCCGCCCGCCGAGGTTCTACCTTCGGGGGGATTTCGAGCGCTCTCACCCGCATCTGCAGCCGACGCCTCCCCGGCTCCCGCCGAACCCTTGCCTTTATTCCGGCGATCCGGCGGAGCTTCTGCGAAGCCGAGGTCTCCCGGCCTTGGTAGACCAACTCGTCGACTGGCTCGAAAAGGCAGCGGCGGTCGAGCTGATCAATCCCGTACAGGGATGGGAGCCGGTTCGGCGCGACCACATCGACGATCTGGTAGTCGCCGATCCGACATGGCTGCGTGGCGTGCCTGGGTCGACAAGCGGTTGTGACGTCTTCCTCGCGGGAGTGAGCGCCGCCGCCGAGGAGCCTCGAAGATACTACTGCGTGTTCCCCATGGATCGGATGGTTTTCGTCGGTCACGCTCTCGGCGATGCCTTGGGCTCAGCCAGAGCGCCGGCACTCGTCTTCGTCGCTTGGTCGGGCAAGACACCATCCGGCCAGCCTTTCGTGGCGGAGCGATATGCCCCCGAGACCGTCAGGGACGTCGCCTCCTTGTATGCCCGCGCCCAATCTTTGGGATGCCGGTCCTCATTGGAGGTCAGGCTCGAACAGTTGGCTGCGTGCACCCGCCGTCGCTTCGAGACCAAGGTGGCCTGTGCGGTCATCCTGATGGCGAGGCGCCCTTGTGACGTGATCGGGGAAGCCTCTCCCTTGGAGATCATCCCCTACATCATCGAGTTGGAAGGGAACGACGAGCTTTCGGCGACCAGCGCGAAGCGCGTCCGTCTGGCGTCGCATCGTTACACGATCTCTCCCATCCTGCTCCGGCGTGCTTCGGGCATGCCCGAAGCGTCGGACCCTTTGAAGTGGGCTCTCCTCGGTTGCGGCAGCGTCGGATCGAAGGTCGCAATGCATTTGGCCCGACTGGGTAGTCCACCCGCCAGCGCCGTCGACAGGTCGGTTATGCAGCCGCACAATTACGCCCGGCACGCCCTGATGCCCATCGGGGCTTTCGAGGCGTTTTTGGTGCCCAAGGCTCACCTACTCGACTTTTGTCTTCGAGGGTTCGGTCAGCAAACCGAGGCCTTCAGGCAGGATATCCTTCGCAAGCCGAAGGAGGTCGTTCAGGAGCGTTTCCCTGCTTCGCTTGACTTCGCCGTCAACGCGACGGGATCGCTCACCGTCCGCGAATGCCTAAGCGCGCCGGATATCGTTCCCGCACGGTCTAGGTTCGCCGAGACATGCCTCTTCGGCGAGGGCCGGGTCGGGTATTTGTCTATCGAAGGGCGTGAGGCCAATCCCTCGACCTTCGACCTTATGGTGGAGGCCTTCCGGATCATGCGGGACAATCCGGCGATCGGTGAGGCGACCTTTTCGTCGAAGCCGGAAGAGGTGCAGGTCGGACAAGGGTGTTCCTCGCCGACGTTCCCGATGTCGGACGCGCGACTGTCGGCGATGACCGCTCCCATGGCGGAGTACATCGCCGCCTGGCAAGTGAACGGTCTGCCTGTTGATGGAGGCGAGATCCTGATCGGCCTTACGCCACAGGACGGCATCGGACAGACCTGGCTGAGACGGCTGATTCCTCCATTCCGGATCGTCGCCTCCGACGCGCACGGGCGGCAGGTCCGGATAAGCCAGCATGCCCACGCCAAGATCGTCGAGGAGGTTCAAGCCAAGCCAGGAGTTGAAACGGGCGGGGTCGTCGTCGGACGCTACTCGGACATCACGGATGCCTTTCACGTCGTCGACGTCATCACCGCTCCGGCCGACAGTAAGTTCTCGGCCGCCGAGTTCACCCTCGGGATTGATGGCCTACAGCAGCAGATCGCGAACAGGGTGAACCAGACGGGGGGCGCCCTTTACGCGCTGGGAACCTGGCACAACCACCTGGCGCCTTCTGAACCCTCCAGCCTGGACGCACGAACCGCGAAACTGCTCGCCGAACTCCAGCTCTCGCCAGTCCTCCTGCTGATTTACACTCCTACAGGCTACACCTTCCTCAGCGCCGAGACCGACGCGACAGGCTGTGCCACGCAAATCCTCAGTGCCGGAACGACAGCAAGGAGCTGATTTCACACATAGCTAAGCCCAAAGAGAGGTATTGACTGCTGTATATGATGTATACTATTTGTATTTTATGAAAGAAATGCTGCTGTGACACCGGCAATGACCCTACCGCAGCGGTCGGCCTGAATGTCCGGAAAGTGGCGGCCAGCCAACGGCAGCTATTGGCGCAACTCGGCCTAAAGCAAACTTCGAAAGAGAGTGGTTCAAGCCGCGCTTTGCGAGCCGGTGAGGTCGGCTAAACCCCGCGCCGGCCTAGGTTTCGCAGGGAAGCCGCCCAAGGTCGCCATCGTCGCTATCATGCGAAAGCTGCTGATCCTGGCCAACGCCCGACTGCGCGATGGCCGAGCCTGGGTCGAAAAGCTCGCTTGATCAAGACGGATACTCCAGCGTGCATTTTGAGCAACCAGTGAGGTGACCCCCACTACGCAACCATCGTGACCTCCGGCAGCTCGAGGAAGCCGAGATCGAGGATCGGGCCATATACCCCGAGGCGCCGACGGGATTGCGCGATTGTCTTCTCGCTCGCCCTCGCTTCCAGAGGAACGACTATCGCTCCATCGTAGATCATGGGAAGCGCAATCGGTCTGGCTTCCCAACCAAGGCGCTTCAGGCGATCGATCCAAGTAGGGTCGCTTTGTGCGACGAGCGAGCGCAGTCCCATGTGAACGCAGATCTCGGCGACCGCGGTCATCATGGCACGCATCGGCGTGGCACGTCCCGAAGCAGGATCGGGGATCGCACATAGTCGAGTCCATTCCCATACATCGGCCGACCGAGGCGATGTCCTACCCTGCATCAGCACCGGATAGACATCGGAGAGGAGGTGCGGCCTGATAGTTGGCAACAGCCTCGTATATGCAAGCACATCCCCTTCCGCGACGAATGCGAGATGCAGTGCATGCGGGTCGTCGAAGGCATCTTTCTCGAGGCGATCCGAACGCCTCAGGGCTTCCCACCCCAACTCTTCCACGAAAACCCTGTGCCGCAGCGCATAGATCCGCTCAAGCAGGCCGCGTTGTGCCAGCGCGCAGTTCTCAGAAAATACGTAGACCATGCTTCGCCCTTTCCGTCTGGAGAGGACAAGAAATCTCAACGACGCACGCAGGACCGATACCGCATATATACGGTAGCCAAAAAAGATTAGTCGACTAATCGATATTTGACGGCTAAAGTCACCGCCTCCGTCCGATTGCTCGCTCCGAGCCTTTGGACGGCACTGTCCACGTATTGATCCACTGTACGTGAGGAGAGACCAAGCTGCCTGCCGATCTCCCGAGAGCTCAACCCTTTCCCTGCAAGGGCGAGGCATTCGGTCTCCCTCGGTGCCAATGCAACATTGGTTTGTAGCAATCTGGATCTCGCCGATGCCGAGCGCCCGAACGTCTCAAGCTTCTCGACGGACATGTATGCAACTTGGCGCAGCGTTTCCCTCGCTTCGCGATCCAATGGAAGTGCTGGAGTGGAGAACGAGACACATGTCGTCCTAAGTCCAACGTCGAGAATTGGAACTGTCAGTCCTTCCACGAGGCATGCTTGTTGCGCCTCTCGCATGATCTTGTCTTCACGCACGGATAGCTTACGACTTCGACAGACCTCGCTCCAAAGATAGGGAGCGTTCGTCCTCCTGAGCTCCTTCGCTATGGGATCGTCTTTGACGTATTTGCTCCTTGCATAGTGGATGATCCACTCGTCGCTCCAACCTCGAAGAAGGATGTTGGGCTCCAAATCATGGTCCGAGCCAGGAAGTCTCGCCACGAAAACTCCCGCTACCCCATGATTGCTGACCATGCCCATGAGCAAATCGATCATCTGTGCCGGCGATTTCACCAGCTCAAGCTTATGGAAGTACTCCGAAGCCACTGTCAGGCGCATCGATGGACACTCAGAGGCATCTTATTAATCTTCAGCCTACCGAAGTTGGATCGGCGCTGCATGGTTCATTCCTTAGGAATCGACGGCGCTCGACCTCCATGAGTAGATCTTTGCAAACCTGAGCGCAAGGCAATCGGTGAGTATCTGCAGGGCGATCGGGTGAAACAGGGGGGTGACAAAAGCGTTTGGGGCTGAATCTGTCGTGGTCCACTGATTCGGGTGGAGCGGTCGGCGATGGACAAGGCTCGTACGGAGGGTGGGGCGCTCGCGGAGTCGGTCGTTTTTCTGAGGCATTTCAGTGATCTGCCGGATCCACGGCAGCGCCGGGATTGAAACGCATCATCATCATCGACAGTGAACGTGAGATCGACGGCAAGATCGAGACGGAGACGAGGCTCTACATCACATCACTCGTGCTGTTGGCCAATGCCTTGGGGCCTATCGTCCGATCGCACTGGGCTGTCGAAAACAGCCTGCGCTGGGTGATGGACATGATCTTTCGCGACGACGAGTGCCGCGTCAGGACCGATCACGCCCCAGCCAACTTCACCACACTCAAACACATGGCCATCAATCTCGCCCGAAGGGCGCCAGGCAAGGATTCACTCCGCCTCAAACGCAAGATCGCAGCATGGGACGACGACTTCCTCGCAAGCCTCATCGCCGCATGATCCCTTCGCCCGATTCCCCTGTGAGTATCTGCTCGTCCCGGTACGAGGCTGTGGCACCCGCATAGCATGTTGAAGACCGCCGCATAGGCGTCGACGCCGGTGCGTGCGGCTGTTTCGACGATGGATCTGACGTTGGCGAAGAGGTCTGCGCTCCAGTCGGATCGGAACCTTCCCGTGACTTTGCGATAGGTGGCGGTCGCCCGAAGCTCGCGCTCGGAGCTGTTGCTGTCGGGAGGCGTAAGCGACCCCGTGACTGGTATCAGGTCAAAACTTCTCGAAACTGCTTTGATACCGTATAAATCCGGTAGTATTGCATGCCGGATGGAATAATAAGAGAGCGCTCCGAGGGTCTAAACACTGCTGTCGATAAAATAGTGGTCCATGAGATCAACATAGACTGGTTGTCTTCCTTTGCGAGCGGGGCTGTAGCTCAGTGGGAGAGCGCGACGTTGCAAAACGACGAGGACAGAGGTTCGAATCCTCTCGGCTCCTCCAAACGCAAATGGCGATTCGAACAAGGTCGTGCACGAAGGCAGAGTCTAAAAGCAAACGAGAGCATACATGACCGAATTCACGGGGCGAGATCAGATGGTAAGCTCCGAGGGCGAGCTACTCGAAGTGCTTCGGTCTACAATGAATGATGTGCGGTATGACGATATGGTCGTTATGGCCGGACATTTTATGCTGTTCTTTGATGCGTGTGAACGATGTCTTCGTCCTGGCATCTACGAGGACATACGTAACGAACGTCTGCGCGAGCAAGTGAAGAGCAGAGTCGGCATCTTCCCGTCCTACACATGGGATCTCGGTATTCGACTTGGCGACCACTTCAGGGAGCGACACGATCGCTCGACCAACCTGCTCCTGTTGGTCAACGATTGGCAGTACGTACCCGATGAAGGCAAGGCGGGTGACTACAGAAGTTCCTTCTACGAAAACTTCAGCCGCCTCCCGCCAACGTATGCCAATCGGCTAGGCATGTCCTCCCACCTCGGATCCGAGCATCTCCTCCCGAGCCGTCGTCACCCGATCGCATTTCCAGAGACCTGGCTGAGGTACAGGTTCCAGAACAAGGCCGCCCAACTCGTTAAGGGCGGCAGGCTACAGAAGAGATACCTCGACGAAAAGCCTGGGCAGTCGGAGATCTCCTTCACCGACCCCAGCGGCCTTTCCTTGCCTCTGATCAGTTGCGGCGTGACCGGTTGTGCCGGCGAAATCGTCGAGATGATCTCCGAAGTACACAGGGCCGGTCGACGCTACATGATCATCCTTACCCCCGGAGAGTGTCACTCTCCGGTCAGGGCCGGCATAGGGATAGCCCTGAGCTTGTATGGACTCTCCGGCATGAAGATCCTGGTCGCCGACCCTGGCGGTAGCGGCGAGCCATCCCTCGACGCCATCTACGGCAAGGGCGTAAACGTCACCACCTTCCTATCGTGACATCCTCGATGTCGCCGAGAGAGGCCGATGCGCTACATCTATCTCGACGCAGCCGCCACGACCAGATGCCGAGACGAGGTCTCCGCCGCCGTCCTCGACTTCGGTTCCAAGACCTTCGGTAATCCCGCGTCCTCGCACATCATGGGGCTGCAAGCGAGAAATGCGGTCCGGTCGGCCACCACGAGCGTGGCTGCAATGATGGGCTGCTCGCCGGAGGAGGTGACTTTCACGTCGGGTGCTACCGAGGGCAACAACATCGTCATCCTCGGAAGCATCGACGCGTCGGTCCCAGGCGTGAACTTGGTGATATGCCCGATCGATCACAAGTCGGCGCTTGAGGCGGCAAAGGAGGTGGAGCGCCGCGGGGTCGAAGTCCGATGCATGAAAGTCGATCGACAGGGTCGCATCGACCTCGGAGACCTGCGCGAGAAGATCGACCGGAACACCGGACTCGTCACCCTCTCGCAGGTCAACTCGGAGATCGGGACTGCACAGGATTTGGACGAAATCGGCGAGATGTTGGCGGGACGTCGTACCATCTTCCACGTGGACGCCTCGCAGGCGGTCGGCAAGCTCCCAATCGCAGTGGGACGCTCCAGGGTCGACAGCATGGTGATCTCCGCGCACAAGATCGGCGGACCCAAGGGTATCGGAGCTCTCTACGTCGCTTCGGGCAGCATGCGGCGGCTCAGGCCCCTCACGTTCGGTGGCGGGCAGGCATACCTCCGAAGCGGAACCCTGCCGTCGCAACTGATCGTCGGGTTCGGGGTCGCGGCCGAGAGGATCGCTCGCGCCGACCTAACCGAATCTTGGGAGCAAGCCCTCGTCCGCCGTCGCCTGATCCTCGATCGGTTCGAGCATCACGGGATACGTTTCCTCGTGAACTCTTCCCATGATCATTCGGTCCCGCACATCCTGAACGTCTCCTTCCCGGCGGTCCGATCCGAAACCCTCATCAGGGGATTACCCGAGGTGTGCGTTGCTTCGGGATCGGCTTGCAACTCGCATAGCCTGGCGCCCTCCTACGTGCTCACGGGCATCGGCCACACCGACAATCGCGCGAATTGCTCCATTAGGCTCTCCTTCGAGGCCGACATGAACGTGGACGAGGTCAAGGCGGGCGCCGATCTCATTGGCGAGCGGGTGCGGAATCTTCAGGACATACCGATGGAGATGAACGTACATGGCTAAGGACCGCATCGCGATCATAACTGGCGGGGACTCCTCCGAAAAGACCGTCGGCCTCAAGACTGCCGCGGCGGTGGCGAGCGCGTTCCGGCGCATGGCCATCGACTTCCACGTCTACGAAGTCGAGGACTTCAGCCAAGTGTTCACGATCCCAATCGATGAATTCACCAAAGTCTTCATCGCGCTCCATGGTGGGTTTGGTGAGAATGGAACGCTCCAGTCATACCTCCAAGGCTTGAACATGCCATACAACGGCCCTTCGCCGCAATCAAGCGGCGTCTGCATGGACAAGCTTCTGACGAAGCACGTTGCACGTGGCCTGGGGATACTCGTGCCCGACTTCCTGTTCTTCCGCGTCGCCAAGGACGTCTCGTTCGACATCGTGACCGACCGGCTCGGCTCCAAATTCATCGTCAAGCCGAATGGGGAGGGCTGCAGCATCGGCGTCACGTTGATAAAGGACAACTTCGGCGACTTCGATCATGCAGTGGAGCTCGCGGCCTCCTTCAATCGAGGGATCCTAGTCGAGGAGTTCATCGAAGGCCAGGAACTGTCCGTTTGCTTCTTCTACGATAGGATGCTGCCCATAATGGGCCTTGCTTACGAGGATTCCATCTTCTCGTGGGAGGCCAAGTATGAAACCGATACGACGGAGAAGTGGTTCATTGAGCTTGAGGACGACGTTCGCGCTTGGGTCGAGCGGGATGGGCTCGCGCTCGCATCTTCGCTGGCGCTCGACTACTACAGGAACGACGTCATCATCAGGGATGGGAAGCCGTATCTGATCGAGCTCAACACCTTGCCTGGGCTGACCCCGCAGAGCCTGTTTCCGAAGGCCTGCGCTCAGGCGGGCATCGATTTCGATCGGATGGTGGGAGTCATGAACGGCGTGGGGACATCGTTGCCCAAACTCTTTCCTCCATCGCAGCGAAGCCCTTGAGCCTGCCACGAAAGGTCCGCGCGGCCATGGACGGTCACAATCGGACCAGGATGGCGCGCGTCGGCCTCTTCCCACTCGGATCGGTCAAATCGACCACCACGCCGGCCATCAATGCCACGACCTTCGTTTCGGAGACATTTGAGGCGCTCGCGAAGATTTCGGACAACAGCTTGCTGAAGCGGTTCAGCGACGTGACCGAGGGCCTGTACTATGGTGGCGTCGACACACCAACCACGTTGCACATGGCCGCGCAGGTGGCAGCCTTGGAGAAGGGTAGTCACGCCGTCATCACCCCCTCCGGACAGAGCGCCGTCACCATTGCCATCTCCGCCCTCGTGAGCGCCGGGGATCATGTCCTGGTCGTAGATTCCGCGACTTACAGTACGAAGTGGCTCTTCGACCGTCATTTCTCGCGCGGCGGGGTACAGATCGAGTATTTTCGTCCGAAGGAGGCTCACACCATCTGCGAAAGGATCCGGGCCAACACGCGGGTCGTGTTCATGGAGATCCCCGGCTCGTTCACCTTCGACCTCATCGATCTCGAGGTCGTCGTGGCAGCATGCCGGTCGCATGGCGTCATCAGCATCGTCGACAACACGTGGTCGGCATCGACGTTCCTCAACCCCTTCGAGCACGGCGTGGATCTCTCGGTCGTCTCGTTGGGAAAGACGCATGCGGCTTCCGCCGGGGTCTCGCTCGGCGCAGTCGTGTCGCGGAGCGATGGCGTCCATGCCAAGGTCAAGTGCGAGGCCGCGCTCCTAGGCTACCACGTCAGTTCCGAAGCTTGCTCGAGCGCCCTCATCTCGATCAGCACCTTGGCCTCGCGGCTCTCGCAACAGATGACATCGACGGAAGTCATCATCGAGGCGCTTGGGTCGGTTGGCAGCGTGTTCAGGATCATGCACCCGTCAATCCCGGCCGACACCAACGGGCCTTTGTTCAACAAGTAATTTTCCGGCTTCAACAGCCTGCTCTCAGTCGAATTTTGCATGCCCTCAGAAGACCTCGTCACCTGTCTCAACAAGCTGCGACTAATCAATATCGGCTACGGATGGGGCGGGACGTTGAGCCTGGTCTGCATGTTCGGCAGGGATGAGTTGCCCCACCTTTCCAACGTCGGCATCACGGGGCCTTGCGCAAGGTTCTACATAGGCCTCGAGGATCCATCCGAGCTCGCCGAGGACATCGTCCAGGCGTTCTCTGCCTGCTAGTCGAGCTGGCGGTGTCGACGGTCGTCATAGTCGAGGTCGCGACAGAGGAGGGCGTGCAGACGCTCATCGGACGAGCCATGCTGAGAGGCATCGAGCCGGCGGCTCAGCTGCTCTTCGTCGCGGAGCAAGTACTTGTCCCGCAAGGCGCTCCCGGAGCATTGGTGGCCTTGCGTTTCAGGGAGATGCATACGGCGATCGCGTTCGTCGAGGACCTGGATCTGTGCGAGACCGATCGCGGGGAAGCGAAGCCCCGAATCCGGATCCTGAAGATCAAGAGGTCGATCATGGACAACGTCATGCCTCTAGTGTTCCCGTAGGTGGCGGCCAGGCGTAGGAGCGATCGGGGAACGACGCACGGCGTCGTGCTCATGATTTCAGCATCCCTGCTGACTCCCATCCCCGACGCACTCGCGAAGATCCTGGGTGAGCGTTACGGGATGCCCGCCACTGAGATCGCCCTGGCGCGCTTCGTAATACAGACCCTGACGGCGATGCCGCTCCTGCTCGCCACCGAGGGAGCGTCCGGATTCAGGGTTCGACATCTCGGGCTCAACCTGCTCCGAGGCTCGTTGATGGCGATCGGCAGCAGCGCATTCTTTGTCGCGCTGAGGGCCATGCCCCTGGCGGACGCCATCGCCATCTTCTTCGTGCAGCCGATGATCGTCACGCTGCTGTCGATCATGTTCCTCGGCGAGGCCATCGACCTGCGCCGCGTTGTGGCGGTCCTCGTCGGCTTCGGCGGCGCCTTGCTCATCATCCGACCGAACATGCTGGTATTCGGGTGGGTGGCGACGTTGCCGCTCGTCTGTGCCCTGTCCCTCGCCATCTACCTCGTTCTTGGCCGCCATCTCGCGAAGACGGACTCTTCTCTCGGCATGCACTTCTACACGGGTCTCGGAGGCGCTGTCTCCATTCTGCTCATCATGTTCCTTGATTCGTCGACGGACATCACGGCGTTATGGATCTCGTCGCCCGTCGCGGCGTCGACGTGGCACCTCGTGGTAGTCATGGGAGGGTTCGCGAGCCTCGTGCACCTCATGTACATACAGGCCTACCGCCTCGCACCCGCGAGCCTTCTCGCCCCGTTCGGCTATTTCGAGATCGTCTCGGCGGCGGCGCTCGGTCTCGCCCTGTTCCACGAGTTCCCCGATTCCATCAAGGCTTTCGGCATGGTGGTGATCGCAGCATCCGGCGTCGCACTTATCTGGGCAGAGCGGTCGAGACGGGCAGAATCGTTGATCTGACGTTCCCGCGCTACCCGACGGGCCGTGGCATGCTGCATCCTCACGGTGCCGATCGGCGAGCGTAGGCGCGTCAGCGTCGACTCGCCGCCCGAAGAACTCGGCTTCGGCCGATCCGTTGACATGCCGACCACCTCGCCGGTCCAGGCGATCCTGCGCATCGTCCTCGACCGCATCCCGCGTTTGGCGACGTGAACGGCGGGGCGCGCAACGCACCCTGAACAAACTCCGTCTTCAATCTCAAGCTCTCAAAACCCAAACCGTCCGACCACCGCCCACGGCGGCGTCCGAGACCCGTGCCTCCCACAATCCAGGCAGCACGATCAAGCGAATTGGTGTCGGAAGCTAAAGCCGCTATGAATTAAGCGGGATAAATCGCCAGAAAACGCTGCTGTTCTCGATCATCGCGCACGATCTTCGCAACCCGTTCCAAGCGATCTGGGCTTGTCGGACGTGCTCAGCCGGGCCGTGGCCGACAAGGATCCGAGCGCGGTCGAGCGCCGCGCCCAGGGCATCCGGGAGGCGGCGGGGCAGGCTCACGCGCTCATGGAGAGCCTGTTCACCT
>JAABVA010003362.1_pt1 | contig 15267 bp, 15 predicted proteins | sample 5560331 | NCBI WGS metagenome assembly JAABVA01 (sample SAMN12812661, study PRJNA571458) | rock metagenome | isolation source: Antarctica rocks | place: Antarctica: Victoria Land, Mt New Zealand sud | collected 2016-01-07 | reverse complement strand
TTGCTTCCGGCGTAGAAGACGCCAGCGATATTGACCGGATCACCGCGGCGATGCGCGAGCATGGGGTCCAGCATGGCGGCCGGGTCGTGCCGCTGGTGTGGGCTGACGCCGCCACCGAGAGCGCGGACGGCGCGGCGGCAGGGCGGCGCGGGCGGGTTAAGATCACGACGACGCTGCATCTTGAGCAGGAAGGCGAGGCGATGACGCTCGCGGCCAAGGCTGCGGCCGACAAGAGCGGCGCGTTGACGCCGGGGCAGATCGACCGGGCTGTGCGGGATGTCGTGGCACGCGACGGCCTGGACTTCACGAGCGAGCACGGCCTGGCGCAGCGCCGCATCATCGACACCCTCGGCACGTCCGGCCGGCTGGCAGTGGCGATTGGCGTCGCGGGCGCGGGGAAGTCCACTCTGCTGCGCCCGCTGGTGGAGGCGTGGACTGCGCCGACCGAACGGGAGGGGGACGAGCGTAAGGTTTACGGGACGGCGCTTGCGACCCGGCAGGCGGTTGCTTTGGCAGATGCGGGGATCAAGCCGCGCAACACGATGCCGATGGCGGGGCTGCTGGGACGGGCTGCAGACGGCAGGCTGAACCTGGACGAGCGCAGCGTGGTCGTGGTGGACGAGCTAGGGCAGATCGGCACGGCGCAGATGCTGGGACTGCTGCGCCTGCAAGCGGAACGCGGCTTTTCCATCGTGGGGATCGGCGACGACCGGCAGGGCCAGGCGATCGAGGCCGGCAGCACGATCCGCCTTGTCCAGAATGCGCTCGGGACGGGGGCGGTGCCGGAACTCGGCAGCACCGTGCGCCAGCTCCGCGAGCGGGACCGCACCACGTCGCTGCTGTTCCGGGCGGGCGACGCAGAGGCGGGGATCGGACGGATGCGCGAGGACGGGCACGCCATCCTTGTGCAGGGCGGCAGGCGGCAGGCGGTGGAGGCGACAGCGGACCTCTGGGCGAAGCGGCACGAGGCCAACGCCGGCCGCGACGGTTACACGCTCACGGTCAGCGCGCCGACGAACGAGGACGCGCGGGCGATCGGCGCGGCGATCCGGGAACGGCGGCGGGCAGCGGGGCAGATCGGACCCGACCAGGTCGTCATCCAGGCGACCGATCAGGCCGGCGCACGCTACGAGCTGCCGCTGGCAACCGGCGACCGGGTTCGCCTGTTTGCCCGCACCCCGGCGAGCTTCAGCGGCAAAGGCGGGAACCTGGGAAACAACGGGTCAGTCGTGGAGGTCGAGCGCATCGAGGACGCGGGCCTGCAACTCCGCAACACCCACGGCAACTCCGGGTTCGTCCGCTGGGACACGTTGCGGAACCGGGAAAGCGGACGCATCCGGCTGACTTATGGCGACGTGCTGTCCATCGACGCGATCCAGGGCAACACCAGCACCGAGCACATCGACGCGATGCCGAGCGGATCGGCGGCGGTCAACAGCTTCAAGAGCTACGTCGCGAAGTCTCGATCACGCGAGGGAACCTGGCTTGTCGTCGCGGACGGGCGGGAGCGCGCGGAGATCATGGAGCGCCGCGCGCTGGGAACCGCTCTCCCGGTTGCCGAGGACGACGTATGGAGGAACATCGCGCGCAACCTGTCCAGGCAGCCCGAGAAGGAGCTGGCGACCGTCCTGCTCGACCGTGCAGACTCCGTGCAGACGGGGGTTGTGCGGTCACTGGCGACGGCATTCCAGCCGGTCGAGCAGCGGCGAGCGGACGGGAAGGAGGGCGCGACGCCCTATCCCGCGGCTGCGGCTACGCGGCAGGCAGACACCGAGACGGGACAGGCCGCGCCGGCAATGCGGGATGCTGCCGAACGCTCCGCTGCCGCGGCCGGCTCCGTGGCTCTGGGCACGGCAAGGCCAGGCCGCAACGAAGCGCGGGAGGTTGTCCAGGAAGCACGGCGGTCAACGCGCGCGCCGGCACAGCGCCCGAAGCGGGGGCAGGCCGAGCGTCCCAGGATACACGCCCCGTCTGCCACGGACGTTCAGGCCGAGTTTGCCGAGGCCCTGCATCGGGCCGGGCTTCGGCCCCGTGGGGCGCCGATCATGGACGGGGAGTGGCACCGGACGGAAGTGGAAGGGGCCAAGCGCGGGCGCTTGTCGGGCAGCTACATCGGGCACACGGACGGGATGCCGGCTGGCTACATCCTCAACCGCAAAACGGGTCGCAAGGAGACGTGGCGGGCGTCCAGTCTGCCCCGCGAGCAGACTGCGGCCGAGCGCGCCCAGGAGCACCGGCGGGTCACGGCCGCGCGTGTGACACGGGAGGCCGAGCACAGCACCAAGCAGGGGAGCGCCGCTGCAAGGGCAGCCAGCCTATGGGACCACACAGCGCCAGCGCCGGCATCGCACCCCTACCGCGCGCGGAAGGGGATCGGCGCGCATGGGGCGCGGCGCGATGGAAAGAATCTCGCCGTGCCCATGCGGGACATCGACGGCAAGCTCTGGGGCGTGCAGACGGTCAAGCCGGACGGTGGCAAGCTGTTCATCGCTGGCGGACGGGTCCAGGGGACGTTTGCGACGCTGGGGGAGCTGCGCCCCGGCGAGCCGGTCATCATCGCGGAGGGGTTCGCGACTGCGGCGACGATGCGGGAGGCGACCGGGCTGACGGTGCTCGCAGCATTCGACAGCGGGAACCTCATGGAAGTCGCGCGGGCGGTGCGCAGGGTCGATCCGGCGAGGCTCATCGTCATGGCGGCGGACAACGACCACCATCTGCCGCGGCGGCCGGTCCCGCTGCCCAACGTCGGCGCCGAAAAGGCCCAGACGGCGGCGGAGGCGGTCGGCGGGATCGTGCTGATGCCGCGCTTCGCGCCTGCGGACCTTGGCACGGACTGGAACGATTATGCGGCGCAGCACAGCAAGGATGCGGTGCGGAAAATCGTTCAGGACGCGCTGGAGGGGCACGGCATTGCCGTGCCTGGGGTCAGCCAGGCACAGCGCGACGCGGCCCGCCAGCGAGCGCCCGGCGGGCCACAACCGGGCGGTGAGGACCCGGCTAGGGCAGCGCAGGAAGCCGCCCGGCGTGCCCAGGAACGCGGTCCATCGAATGGGCCGCACTTGTAGGTGTCAGGTCGCCACCGTCTTCGTCCTGCTCGACGGCCTGGCCATCCCCACAGCCCTGGACGGCCGAGGTGACGCGCCACATCGTCTTGCGGTCATTCTCAGACGACGGCGAGGGAGCGAACCGCGTGCAATAGCCGCTGGAAGCCCACCACTCGGCCGGGCGCCCCTGCCGGTAGTCGGGTTTGATCCCAACCCCGCCAGGCTGATACCAATGGACGCAGGATTGGCAGGCGATGACACCAGGCCCGTCGCCCTCACCGGCTGCGGCGCCGGACCCGCAGCGATCAGTCGGCTTGACCTTCGGCCAATAGACCAGCTCGAATGCTTCCGTCCCAGGCGACGGCGCATGGCGCCGGCATGTCCCGTCCGGCGGTCGATAGACGCAGGCAGCGCAGTTCTGCGGCAGGGGCGGCCCCATCCCGCTCATGCTTGCGATACTCCGCGAGCCCGATCCGGCTCGTTCTGGCGCTGCGTATTCTGTGTTGCCGGCGTGCTCGCTGCCGCCGGGGTCCGGGTGCGGGCGGCGTCACGTGCGGCCTGGGTGGGCCGCGGAGCGGGCGCGGCCGGAACGGGCGGGGCGGTGGTTTGACGCTGCGGGCGGTTTTGGCTGTCCGACATAGGATGTAGCTCCTTTGGCTGCTATTCCGCGGCAGCGCGGTATTGATCCCGGCCGACCTTCGCCGCCATGTTGGGACGCAGGAAGTAGTAGGCTTTGACGCAACGGATCGGGGCGCTCTCCCCCCGGCGGAACACGACGGCCTCGTCTCGGCGCATCGAAAACTCGACTTCGTCCGGCGTGATGAGGTCGCGCCCCTGAAGGCTGGTGCTCTCGTTCGTGCCGCGGTTGCGGCTTCCTTGCCCGAGACCGTTTTGGCTGCTGGTCCCGGCGTTGCGCCCCTCGGACGGAGCGATCACCGTGTATCGGCCGCATCGCTTGCTGACATCCTCGGCCGTCGCGCGGTCCATCGCCGAATAGGCTTCCCACGAGGCGTTCGCGCGCCACGCCTTGACGCCCGCCGGTCCCCAAGTGGCATCCATCTGGCCAAGGCTGTGCCACATTCCCATGATGGTGATGCCGTACTTGCGCCCCTGGCTGGCGGCGGTGGACAGTGCCTGGAGCTTGCCGAACAGGTTGATTTCGTCCAGCAGCAGCAAGTATTTGCGGCCGGTTTCGCCATCGGCGCGATAGATGTTGTTCAGCAGCGCGTTGAGGATCGCGCGGCCGATCTGCGGCGTGTCCTCCATCGTCTTGACGCCGAGCTGGAGGAAAATCGTCATGTCGCCACGGGCGAAGTCGTCGGCCGTGATGCTGCCCGGCGCGGTTCCGGAAACGATGTCGGCATACGTCTCGGTCATCAACCAGCGGAGGTCGGCGGTGGCCTCGACGCAGAAGCCCGAGAAGGTGCGCGAATGCGCTTCCATCAGGGTGCCGGCCAGTATGCGCGCAAGGCGGCTGGGCGATTCCTCATGGATCGTTTGCAGCAGGCCCTTCATTCTGCGTTCCGGCGTGGCGATCCGTTCCGCCAGCAGCCCGGGCGTCTTGCGATGCCCCGGGATGTTCGGGTCGGCCAGCATGTCGGCCAGAAGGCAGGCTTGCAGGCCCTTGCCCTGGATCTTGAACATGGAGTTTTCGCCCTTGGCTTCGGCCGCGACAACCTCGCGCCCAAGCGTCTCGACGGCGGACCAGACGTGCTCTTCGAACAGCGGGTGCTCGGGGTTGATCCAGCCAAGGACGTTGATGCCAACGCGGGCAGGCTGCGGCATCCCGCCGCTGTCCTTCGCCGGTCGCGGGCCGCCCAAATACACGACACGCTGCCCGGCCTGCTCGCGCATGGAGGCGCACATGCTGCCCACCTGCGAGGATGGGTCGTTCACCAGCGCGTTGCCCCGCCAAGCCACTTCCGGGTCCAGGGTCGGCACGGCATAGGCGCTTGTCTTCCCGCCGCCGCTTCCCAGGAACAGCAGCCCATGCGTTGCGTCCTCGGTGCAGCGGTCTATGAGCAATGGGGCCGCGCCGCCATCCTTCGCCGGAGCAAGGTCGGCCCGGCACGCGGCACCGAACACGACGCCCCCATGCACAGGATGGCCCAGCTGGGCGAGCTTCCGAAGCCGCTCCGCCGACATCCAGTCGCTATGCCCATGGATGCTGGATTGCGCGCGGACAGGGGATGGCGGGGTGTCGTCCGCTCTGGCAGGGCGGATTTTCTGCCGTCTGTTTGAAAGGCATAGGCCGGCCAGGATTGCGAGGACGGCAAGCCCCGCCGCTGCGCTGATCTGCAACCAGCGATGCACGATCGCATTGTCGTTGTAGTAGGGGGCGTAAACCCACCACTGGTAAACCGGATACCTGAACTGCCGGGACAGCCCCGCGCCGAGCAGGAAGACGACGCTTGCGATGGGCGTGAACAGCGCCAGCGCGCCGGATGCAACACCCGCCAGGAGCAGCCCCTTGCGCCTCATGCGGCAAGCCGTCCGCTGTCGATCTCGGCGGCGGCAAACCAGACCTCGCTCATGCTGTAGCGGCTACCGTCCCGCACGCAATGCACGACGACATCGACATAGCTCCGCAGGCGACGGTCGATGTCGCGGTCGCTCATGGCCGCGCCGGCCGGGTGCTGCTTGACCATGAGGGAGACGGCATCGAAGGCTTCCGTGGCGCTGCGCGCGTGCCATGTCGTGATGCCCGAATGCCCCGATGCCAAGGCACGCAGGAAGTTCCACGAGGCCCCGTCCCGCAATTCTTGAAGGCAGACCCATTGCGGCCCCATGCGGAGCGCGGACTCCAGGCATTCGGTGGCGCGGCTGCTGTCGCCCTTGGGATAGAACAAGGCAACGCGGTTGGGGTGCCTAAGCTTATTCCATTCCGCTGTGTCCTCGATCGTCACAACCCGTTCTTCCGGCAGGATCGCATCGAGGAAAGCCATGGTCGTAAACGTCTTTCCGCTTCCGACTTCGCCCACGGCAACCGTCGTCTTGCGGGACTGGACGGCCAGCTTGAAGAATGGGAGCCAGTCGCCGGCACGGTAGAGCGCGAGCAGCCGCTGGTCCGCATCGCTCAGGGTGGCGATGCCGTTTCGTGTGCTGTTGAACAACCCCCCAGATTGCAGGCTATCCAGGCTGGGAGCTGCGTCGTTGGGGCGGCGGATGGTCAGGCTGATACGTCCGTTCGCGACGGCGGGCGGCAGGACGGCTTGCAGGCGTTGGCCGCCCGGAAGCTCCGTGGCGAGCATTGGGGAGGCCCGTCCCACGTCCTGTCCGCGCGTCGCGCCGGCCAGGATCGCGATGTCCTCCAGCGTGTCGGTGTCCAGCTCGGGCACATCGTAGGGCGTCGTCACCGCGCCACGGCGCACGAGTAGCCGGCCTGGCTCGTTGCAATAGATGTCCTCGCACCCGGGGTCATCGAGGAAACGCTGGATCGGGCGCAGGAGGTATTCGAGCTGGGGAGCTGCCGCGCTCATCGGGCGTTCCTCATGCGAAGGCCATAGACCCCGCTGAAGTCCAGATCCCGGGCCGTGAAAACGGTAGCCGGCAGCGCCTGGTCGCGGTGCAGAGTCGGCGGAATGTTGATCGTGGAATTGAGCGCAGTCGAGGCAGCGCTTTGTCCGCCACTCTGGAACGAGTTGAAGCTGACGCCGTTCCCGCCCGACGACGATGCCGCGGCTGCTGCCGCTTGAAGGCCGGTGTCGATGAACGACAGCAGTATCGCCCCGCCGAAGCGTTGCCAGAAATGCGTCGAGACATCCCCCTCCAGGCCGGCTTGCCCGATCTGGTCAGCCCCCGGTGAGTTGAGCGCGATGATGACGTGATCCGGGTTCGGCGTTTCCGCGCGCTGCCAGAGCACGAACAGCCGTTGGTGCCCCTGCTGGAACATGCCCTGGATCGTGCCGACGATCTTCGTCCCGGCCGGCAGCAGCTCGACGGTTCCGGTCGTGCCGCGGACGGCGATCGGCACGATGCAGGACACCATGCCGGGAAGGTCGCTGGTGATGGGTTGCTGCGGCGTGCATTGGAACGCGGTGCCCATGGTGATCGTCATGGCCGGGTGCGGCAGCACGGTTGCCTTCGTGCCTTCAAGCATCGTGGGCTTGAGCGCGGCACTGAGCGGAGAGCTGTCCCCGTCTGCTCCTGCGTGCGGGCCGGCGCTCCCGCCGTCTATGCCGGTCGCTTGGGCAAGTGCGCGGCTCGCCTGTCCGGCGCCTCCCAGGATGCTTGACTGCCGCGCCTTGCGGATCGGATCGTCGGAGGCCCCGGATTGCGCCGCGTTGGCGCCTTGGGACGGCATGGGGGGCGTGGCGGGCGGCGCGGGCGCCTCCAGCGCCGGTGCCCTGAATGCGTCGCCTCCTGACGTGCCCAGCGCGGCCGGCGCCGCTGCTTGCTGCTTTGCTTGGCGCTGGCCTGAGGTCTGGAACAGGACGGCTCCGACGACCACGGCGCTGCCGATCCCCAAGGTGGCGACCTTCTGCCACCCGGTCAGTCCCGACCGGCCGGCGCTGACCTCGGATTTGGTCGCCTGGATCGGTGCGGATGCTTCGCTCATGGGGTTCGGACCTTGAGCACGCGCACCACGTCGGAGCTTGTCGTGCCTGACCCCGGGTTGGTGCCCACGGCTGACCATGCCTTGTTCCAGATGTCGAGCACCGTATCGCCATCGCGCAGCCGAAAGTGCGGGTTCGTTTGGTGGATGATGATCGTGCCGTTTTCGACGCTGTAGTTGGTCAACGCCTCCTTCCCGTCTGGCGCGATCATATAGACGGCGGGCAAGCGGGTGTTGCCGGCGAAGCGGAGGCGCGTGGTCGCGCCGTCGTCGCAGACGCTTTGCGGCACAAGGCTACGGTCTCCCTGGCCGACATACCGCTCGTTGCTGCAGACGGGCGTCTGGGTCGCCATCGCGAGCTGCGCTGTATGCTCAGCACGCCAGGCTGCGCGGGCTGCGGCACCCTTGCGCCATTCAGCCGCACGCGCCGCCGCTTCCTCCCCGGCATAGGTGAACCGCACGACGAAAGTTGCGTCGGCGTCGGATGCGTCATTGGATCGTTCGACAGCATCCCAACGGAATGAGTAGAGCCGTATGGAGCCGTCCGCACGCGTCGTCTTCACGAACATGCTCTGCATCGGCAGCGCGATCTTGGGCTTGACGAACAGCACGGGTTCACTCGGCGCAATATCGATATGCTCCTTGTCCCGATCAGACGCGGCAACGTCAATGTGCGTCACAGTCGGTTCAAACTGGATGGTCAGCGTGTCGCCCACCGTCCCATGCATCTCGACGACGTTGTCGGCCTGATACGGGACGGTGCGGATGCGGCGGTCGCGGGGGCCGGGCTGCGGATGCTCAGCCGCCCACGCGGAGCCGGCGAGCATGGTGCAGGCGAGTAGGGCGACGGCGAGGCGGGACATGGCTTTACTCGGCTCCAGGGTATGACGTGATGATGACCGCGCCCGGGTTGAACGTGATCCGTTGCGACAGCGGGACCGATGTCACCTGGGCAAACTGCATTGTCGCCTCCATTCGGACGGGCGTTCCGGGCTTTCCGTCCGGCAGCGTGACGACGCGCCAGAATGCGATCCGATAGGTGTTGCTTCTGGGGTCGCCGACGTAACCGCCGCTGATCCGGGCCACTCGGATCGTGCCCTTCTGGCCCAGGAGGACTTGCGGGCTGGCAGGGTTCGGCGCGTTGAACCAGCGTTGGTATTGGGCCTGCACGTCGGGGCTGCTCATGCCGCTGACGACGTCATAGTTGTAGGCGGCCTCCGGTGCGGAGTAGCTCTCGCGCAGGCGCACGTACTGCCACAGCAGGGCGAGTTTGACGGCCTCCTGCTGGTCGGCCGGCAACGCCGAGAGCAGGGGCGTGCTGTCAACCGAACCGTCCGCATGGACATTGACGAACACCGGGACGACGCGGACAAGGGGGAGCACCGTCAGCATTCCCACCGCCAGCGCTCCGATGATGGCGAACTCGATGCCGGCGACGCCCAGCGACACCCGCATCAGCCAGCGGTCGCGCCGGGCGCGGCTGACCTGGAAAGACGCAACGTCGGCAAAGTGGGCAGGAAGGTTGTGGACGGGCGGCGCGGCCTCGATGGCGCTGATCTGGTTCATCGGGCGGCATCCGCGGCAGGCTTCGCCAGGTCGGCGTTCGTCCAGGTCCAGCGACCGTCGTTCAGAGGGAACAGCGGCCCCTTCGCCTCCGCAAGTTCGTGGTTTGTGCTGCATCCAGCAACAGCGAGCATGGCGAGAAGGACCAAGCGCTTCATAGCGGCTCCTATGGTGTCAGGCGTTGGCGCGGGAGGAAATGCGGATGCGATCAAGCGCGCGGGCTGGTGCGCTCCATGCTGCGCCGAGGCTCGTATTGATCGCGATGCCGCGGCCGAGGGAATAGGCAAGGCCAGGAAGTCCGGCCATGACGATGGTGCAGAGGCCGTAGAAGATCGCGAGGCCCCACAGCCCCGCGACCTGCTCCCGAATGTCGATGGTGCCGATGTTGTTCGCCACGTTGCGGATAAAGGCGCTATCGGCCTTGACCACGATGTTCGCCATGATGGTGACGAGCAGCGTCAGGACGGACAACGAGATCATCTTGCCGATCCACGCCTCAACCACGCCCTTGGTCGCGTCGAAAAGGTATGCGGCGGCAACGAAGGGGAACACGCAAAGCGCCAGGCCCGTGAAGGCCCGCGCAATGGAGTAGATCAGCACATCCAATCCGAGGAGGATGCCCACCACCACGTCTGCGGCCCCTGCCCAGATGCGGCTGTCCAGGGTGTCGAGCGTCACATTCTGATAGATGACGGCCGACAGGTGCAGCGTGGCGGAACGCACAAGGTCGAGCTGCTGAGGAACGGAGTTAACCAACACCCCTGGCGTCATGGCGTTGGCTGCCCAAGCCGGAATTGCGGTCAGGAACAGGTCGCGGATGTAGGGATTGAAGTAGGCGGCGGAGAGCGCCATTACGACGCCCCCCGCCCGCACGATGCGAAAGATGCCGGGTCGCGCGGCCATGTCCCCGCGCATAATGAGCCAGCCGGTGACGATCACGTAGATGATCAGCAGCGTGGTCATCGGCCCGGTCGTAGCGGCCAGCCCGTTGTCGATGGACGACGTGATGCCGAGGCCGAAGGCATTGTCGAAGCTGGCGGCAAAGTCTTGGTAGAGATGCGGCAGCATTTCAGCGCCCCTCTGCCTCGACCTGGCGCGCGATCCGGCAATTGCGCAATTCCATCTGATTGCCGGGAAGGTCGGGCCGTTTGCACGCCTCCAGCGTCGCGTGCCGTCCCCATGGGTTGCGCCGCCAGTATTCGGGATCGTCCATGAAGCTGAGCGGGTCCGTCTTCTGGCGCTTGAGCCACGCGCCGGCCGTTGCACGGTCGGCATTGCCGCAGTCCGGCATCCGTCCGCGCTCGGAACTCTCGTGGCACCAACGCAGCGTCGCCGTGCGCTCGGCATCGTTGGCGACATACCAAGGGATCGTATGGAGCGCGATTTGCGGCTCGCGTTCCGAGCGGTAAAAGTCGGCGACCGGCATGGCCCGCATGGGACCGGGCCACGGGCCTGTCAGGGCATTGTGGAACACGCTTCCGACAAAGGCGATCGTTCCGAGCTTGAGGATCGTCCCGATCATGGCATTACCGCCGTGGCGTTGAACAGCGAGTCTGCCGCGGCCCGGGCGCGCTGCTGGGACGCCTGCTGCTGCACCTGGGCCTGTAGGTTGGCGAGTGTTTGAAGTTGCATCCCTTGCGCGGCCTGGGTCTGGACGAAACTGCTTTCGCTGGCGATCCGCGCCTCGATGCCTGCCATCGCCTGCACGTCTGGTTGTCCGTCGATGACGGTTTGTAGCTCGTCCAAGCCGCTCATGCGCGCTTGAAGGGATTGCAGCCCTTGCATTGCCATCGCCTGGATGTTTGCCAGCGACACGGCGTTGCTGTTGATCGCCTGGGCGCTGTAGTCCGTTCCCTCGGGGCGATAGACCTGATTACGTTGCAGAAACCCCTGAGCGCTGGACAGCAACCCGGCAGCGCTGGTCCCGCCCGACAGGAGGTTGCCCACCTGGCCCGCTTCCGGCATGACGTTGCGGAGCATCGGCGTGCCAAGCACGGATGCCACGCCGGCAACGGATGTCATGTGCGCGACGGACTGGAAGACGTTTTCGGTCTGCTGCACCTCCGCCTTGATCTGTTCAAGCTGCTTGCCGGCTTCGATGGCGCGTTGGGCAACGCTGTACATGTCGATGGTCGGAAGATCGGCGCGGGCAGGGGACACGATGGCCAGAACAGCGCATAAGACGGCGGGCGAATACTTCAGCATTGTTTAGCCTCCTTCAGTTAGTCCCGCGCCTCGCGGAACCTGCGTTGGAACTCGGGAAGCCATGCTGCCGGGTCCTCGCCGCACTCGCGGCGAATACGGTCGGCCAGCTTGGCGGTGTTGTCCCGTCCGCTCAGGACGGCGACCATTTGGGGCATGGTGGATAGGTCGAACTCACACACCACTGAGCCGCTTTCCCGCTTGAGCAGAAAGCGCCGAGTGCCCACGGCCATGTCGATGCGGACCTGGCGGTACTCGCCGGCCGTGCATTTCAACCCGTTCAGGTAGGCGCCCTCGTCGGCCGTGGGTGAATGGAACATGATCTTGGTCTGCACCTGGGCGACCAGGGACGCGCCGATCGGATCGTTGATGACGTGCTCGGGCTGCTGCGTCGCGAGGATCAGGAGACCGTTCTTCGAGCGTATCTTGAGCAGGAACTTGTCTACGACCGCCGCGAACAGCGGGTTGAGCAGGTAGGCGCGGAACTCGTCGCAAGACATGACGAACCGGCGTCCATCGACCATGCTTTCGACCCGGTGCAGCAGGTAAGCCGACATCGGCGCGCACACGTCGGCGTGCTCCAGCACTTCGGTCAGGTCGAAACCGACCATGGCCGCATCGAGCCGCACATGATCGTCCTCGCTGTCGAAGGCCCAGCCCAAGGCATTACCGCGGCACCAACGCTCAAGGTGCGCGCCGGCGCCTTTGGCGTCCGCGTGCCCCAGGAACTCGCGCAGGCCAGCCAGGGATCGCATTTCAGGCGGCATGGCGAGTTGGCGGGCGATTCCGCGGGCAAGGCGGCGGTCCTCGTCAGGGGTCAGTTCCGCGTAGCCGTTGCTGCGGATCAGGCCCGAAACCCACGTCTGCAGGAAGTCCCGTGCAGCGGGCGTGTCGCTCAACCCGCGGAGCGGAGCAACGCCGCTTGCCTCCCCGCGACGGATAACAAGGTAACGCCCACCGACAGCGCGCGTCAGCAGCTCGCCGCCACGCTTTTGGTCGAAGAACGCAACGCACCCGTTGGTGCCGACCTGGGCTTTTTCAAACATTGCGAGCAGCAGCATGAGCAGCGTGGTCTTTCCGCTGCCGATGGGTCCGAAGATCGCCGTCATTCCAACATCGGCGACATGCGGCGCGTAGTCGTAGGCGGTTCCTCCGGTGGTGCGGAATCGGGCGATGGGTGCGCCCCAATGCCCGTCCGTCTGCCCCGGCGGGTAATTCTCCAGGCTGCACAGCCCGGCGAAATTGCGGGCGCTGATGGAGCCGGGCCGGGTGCGCCATTCCACGTTGCCGGGCAGTTGGGACCAGTAGGCGGCTTCCATCCCGCGACCCTCGGGGACGATCGAGGCCCCGGCGTTGGTCAGCCGGGCGATGGTGTCGGAAATCGCCGCGTTCAGCTCGCCCATGGTGCGGCCATAGACCGCGACGGAAAAATGGTGCGATCCCATGACGGTCACGTTTGACGCGACGTCGTCCATCGCGTCGGTTAGCCCGGCGATCTGCGTGACCGCCTTGTCCTGAGCGTTCAGCATCCGGGTCTGCTGCAAGCCGAGCAGGTATTGCGTGCGCGCACGGGTATGGGGGTTGAAGCTGTTGGTCATTACGATGTCATACGGCAACGACAGCAGCTCGTTCAGCATCCCGGGCTTGGTGACGGCCGGGTATTCCTTGAAGGACAGCATCGCCCCGAGGCGCTTGCGGCCAGGGGCGACGATCTCGAACCCGCGCCGGCCGCAGATGACCTGTTCCGTGTAGATGGACCCGGCGAGCGAGCCGCTGACCAACGGGACTGCCTGCCAATAGCCCGTCCGTACAAGCCGGAGCGCTTCGCCTATTTCGGTGAAGGTGAAGCCGTTGCTTTCACGGAGGCCGAGGCGCTCAGGCTTGTGGTCGGTCAGCGTCTGCATGACGACCGACATCGTGTCTTCTAGCTGGCGTCCGACCTCATTGTTGATCGAGGGCGTGCGCGGGCGGCGGCGCAGCATCTTCCTGATGGACGGAGGGGTGCGCGGCGCGACGACGACGGTCAGGAACCACTCGTTGATCTTCAGCCGGTCGGCGATCGAAGCCCCATAGGCCGCGTCCAGATCCCGAGCGAAGTTGCTGCGGAAGTTCGCCGGAGCCTGCACTGGCACACGGCCATGCCGGACCAGGTGCACGAAGATAGTTACGTTGTCGTCCGAGATGTTCCGGAGAAGCGTGTTGAGCCGCTGCTCGCGAGCATTGCGAACATCCGGTTCCTCAAGCTCGAACGGGAGGCCCGGCAGCCTTGCGATTGCCATTTGCGAGCCGTCGTTGAGCAGAAGGACATCGGCGGAGAGATGCCCGACGTAGGGCTGGTAATGCTCCCCGCCGCGTTCGAACAATCCAGCGTCACCACGCATGGGGAGACATCCCGCGGGGGTTACGCTTGGACGGCTTGATCGGCAGCGGGGCAACCGAAGCGCCGCCCCATAGATGGCTGTCGAGTGCGGAGGCTGCGGTCAGCAGCCAAAGGAACGTCACGCGGATGGCGTTGTAGTCCCGGCGGACCAGCAGATGCGCGGCCCACCAAAGGGGGATGACTACGCCTCCGTAGAGGAAGTTGTGGCAAGCGACGGTGATGATGCCGAATGCCATGATGAAAACCGCCGCCAGCTCCAGCGGCATGCCCCATAGAAGTGCTGGCCGGGTCGCGGCGACGTGGAGCGTTGTCTCGGCCAGCTTTTCCATAGGTCAGCCCCGCAACGTCGTAACCATCGTGGCCGCGGAGAAAGCCAGCGCCAGCCCGCCCACGACCATGCCGATGTGCATCATCTCGAACCGGCGGGATGCGGCCATGCCGATGCCGACGGCGATGATCGCGATGATCGCGATGGCGGTCAGCATTGGGCCTTCGAGGTAGGTGGCGACGTTCTGCAGGATGGCCGCTACATCCCCGCCGCCGCCCACTGCCTGGGCATGGGCAAGCGGCGAATAGGCCAGGGTGAGCAGGAGGGCGGCGAGCGCTGTCTTGCGGGTGTCAGTCATTCGTCTGTCCTTTGTGCAATGAGACCTTGGAGCATCACGACGGGCGCGGTCTGAGGACGCCCGGCGGGTGGAGGTGCGGCCTGGGGGGAGGGCACGACGTCAGCCCGGCCGGAACGGTGGTCGGCATTGTCCCAAACATCCCAGCCGGAAAGCGATAACGAAGCGGTAGGAACAGCAGGCGCAGCGTCGGCCGTGCGGACGCGGGCCAGGACCGCCTCGACGCTGGCTGCGTAGGCCGCGCCGCGCTCCGTGCCTCCCGTGTTGTAGCGGCGGTGCGCAAGGGTCCACACCGAGCGCACGTCGGCGGCATAATGGTCCGCGCCGGCCTTCATGCTGCGGCAGGCATCGAATGCGCTTTCGACGGTCAGGCCATGCCGGGCGAACTGGCGCTTGTTGATTTGCAACAACCCGGCGTCATAGTCGCGCCCTTGGGCGTCGAGCGCACGGGCGAAGGCGATGGCCTCGGCTGCGGTATTGAACAGATGCGCGCCACCGCCTGGCCCATTGACGCCGACAGCGAACGGGTGCCCGCCCGCGCTCTCATGGATGGCGATGGCCGCAAGCCGTTGGGCGAACTCGCTGCCAGGCGCTGCGGCGCCGCACGCTGGATCGGTGGCGAGTGCCAGGATGATGGCGAGCGGCAGGACGCTCATGCCGCTCGCGTCCAGCTATGAACGACAGGCCGAATCATCGTAAATGCGTTCGTCATCATCGTGGAACACGCCCTGAAATGCCTAGACGCCTAACAAAGTTTGGGTAGGATGCCTAACCTTGGGCGAGGGCGCAAGAGAATGATTGAGGGTGGTATTTCGCCAGGTCAGTGCCGAGCCGCTCGGGCTTACCTTGATATGACGCAGGAAGAACTCGCGGCGGCTGCTGGCGTAGTCGGAATGACCA
>JAABVA010003361.1_pt1 | contig 15274 bp, 16 predicted proteins | sample 5560331 | NCBI WGS metagenome assembly JAABVA01 (sample SAMN12812661, study PRJNA571458) | rock metagenome | isolation source: Antarctica rocks | place: Antarctica: Victoria Land, Mt New Zealand sud | collected 2016-01-07 | reverse complement strand
CCGGCGCATCCCCCACCATCCCTTTTGGGCCAGGTGTCTCAGCCACTTTCACCTGTTGCTAGTAACGACGCCTCAAACACAGGTTCCTCGCGTCAGCATAGGGCACAGAACTGGTCGGTCAACCGCTGTGTGGTTAGCAGAAGCCGAACTTTTGTCCGCAGGCTTCAGACCCCGACGGGTGCCGCCCCTCGACGCCTGCTGCGTAGTCCTCGTTCCGTTGTCCAAGAACGGCTCCTCAATGGAGCAATCTTTCATACTGTTAAAGGGCGCACGCCAAAGTCTAGCTTAGAGCTTGGAGGAAACGTCTGGCACCTTCGGTGAAATAAGTCATACATCAAGGCCTACGACGAACCAGCCGCGACGCCGTCGAGAGGAGCGAGGATTGCTGATTTCACAGGGCAGATGGTCCTCATCATGGGCGCAGGCATCGGCACCGCGATCGCCCGCGCCTTCCTGGCTAACGGCGCGACGCGCGCGATGTGGGCCAGATCGATGCCTTCGTCGCCGAGGCCATTCAGACGCTGGATCATGTCGATATCCTGGTCTACAACTCGGGGCTCACCGACCCCCGGCCCCTATTCATCTGACCGAGAAGCAATGGGACAGTACCCTGGACGCTAACCCGAAAGGCATGTTCGTCTGCGCCCGTGCTGTGGCCTTGCATATGCGGGAGCGAAGCCACTTGAGTTCGGTGCATAGCATCCAGCGTTTACCGCGCGTGCGCGCATTACGCGGCCAGCAAGGGCGGCATCAACATGCTCATGTGGTCGCTCGCCGTGCAGCTCACGCCCGATGGCGTCCGCGTCAACGCTATCGCGCCCGGGTCGATCTATGTGGAGCGCGATCACGGCACGCTCGATCTCGAGGAGTTGGGGAGGCGTGTTCCCCTGGGACGCGGCGGCAGGCCGGAGGTGGTGGCCGAGGTCGCGCTCTTCGTCGCCTCTCCGGCGGCGTCGTACGTCACCGGCCATATCCTCTTCGCCAATGGGGGCTGGCCTTGCCCTTAAACTTGCCTTGACCTCCCTCGATGGAGTATACTGTCAACAGTTTGTTTGAGTAGGCTGCCGGTATAGCTATACGGGGCCGTGTGCGTCGGTCTCGGCGGGGCCGGACAGACCGGCGCACACGGCGGTCACCTACTGGTTATGCCGAAACGACAGGGGTGACGGAGGAAGGGGGGCGACAATGCCGCGCGTCGCGGTGACGGATTATACGTTCGGCGAGTTGGACCTGGAAAGAGCCGCCTTGCAGCCACTTGGGTGCCAGGTGGACGCCGCGCAGTGCCGCACAGAGGAGCAGGCCAGCGCGCTCGTCCAGGGCGCCGACTACGTCATCACGCAGTTCGCGCCACTAGATGCACATGTGATCGCGGCAATGGATCGTGCTAGGCTGATCGTGCGCTACGGCATCGGGGTAGACAACGTGGATCTGGTGGCCGCGACGGCGCATGGTATCCCCGTGTATAATGTCCCCGACTATTGCATCGACGAGGTGGCCGACCACACGTTGGCTCTGATATTGTCGCTGACGCGCCAGACGGTGCGCTTGACCGTGGGTATCCGCGCGGGACACTGGGGTGCCCCGCTTGCGGCTGAGAACTTCCGGGCGTTGCGCGACATGACCATTGGAGTCGTCGGGTGCGGACGCATCGGACGTGAGGTCATCCGGCGCCTCCTCCCCTTCAAGCCGCGCATCCTGGCCTATGATCCGCTGCTCTCGGCCGACGACGCGCGCGCCCTGGGCTGTGAGCGCGTGCTACTGGAGCGGCTCTGGGCGGAGAGTGACCTGGTGACTCTGCACCTGCCGAGCACCGCCGAGACGCGCGGCCTCGTCGACGGCGATACGATCGCGCGGATGAAGGACGGCGCGCTGTTGGTCAACCTCGCGCGCGGAGCCATCGTGCGCACGCCCGCGCTGATTGAGGCCCTGCGCAGCGGCAAGATCGGCGGCGCGGCCCTGGATGTGATCGACCCCGAGCCCATCGACGACGATAGCCCGCTGCTCGGGATGGACAACGTGGTCATCACGAGCCACGTCGCGTCAGCGAGCGTGCGCGCGGGGCAGGCGTTGCGGTCGCGGGTGGCCGATATCGTGGCCCTGGCGGTGCGCGGGGACGCCTTGCCCCCCAGCGTGAACGGGGTCGCGGTGCCGCGCGACCAGACGGCCCGATGAGATGAGGCCGGCAGGCGTGCCGATGGGCCGCCGACATGCCGACATAGTGATTGGATAGGTGCGGTGGGTATGGATATGTTCGACCTGAGCGGCAAGGTCGCGTTGGTCACGGGGGCCGGCGCGCGGGGTGGCCTAGGCCACGCCATGGCCGTGGGACTGGCGACTGCTGGCGCTGACGTGCTGGCCAGTGACATCGACCGCGAGAGCGCCGAGGCGACGGCCGAGGAGATTCGGGGATTGGGCCGACGCGGTGTGGCTGCCGTCTGCGACAACTCCCGGCCGGACGATATCCAAGCTCTCTTCGCGACGCTCGACCGCGAACTCAGGCACATCGACATCCTGATCAACAACGCCGGTATCGGCGCGCGGAGGCGTCCCGAGGACCTCAGCCTCGACGAGTGGCATCGCGTCCTGTCCATCTCACTGACGGGGACATTCTTGTGCTCCATCGAGGCGGGCAAGCGCATGATGGCCCACGGACACGGCGGCAGTATCATCAACATCAGCTCCATCGCCGGCAGTTCGGCGCTGGGTCGCGGCAACCTGGTCCACAGCGTCGCCAAGTCGGGGGTCAATCAGCTCACGCGCGAGTTGGCTGTCGAATGGGGCCCGCATCACATCCGCGTGAACGCCTTACAGCCGGCGCAAATCCGCACGACGGGGTGGGGAACGATCGAGACGTCGACGGGCTGGGACTACCCCCTTTTCGAGCGGCGCCTGCTGGAAGGTATCCCGCTGGGGCGGCTGGGCGAACCGGCGGATCTCGTCGGTCCTGCCATTTTCCTGGCCTCCGACGCGTCTGCTTTCGTCAGCGGCCACCTCCTAGCCGTGGATGGGGGCAATCTGGCCCTGAATGCGGGTGGGCATATCGTGTGGCCGGCTGTCGCCGACGACCGGGGCAACCAATAGGCGGTGGCTCTGGCCGCAGGCGACAGCCGGAGCCAGGGGGTGGAAACGTGACAACAGCGCGAAGATGGAGATATAGATGTGACTCGTGAGCTTTAGGGACGGACAGCACACACGCCTGGGGGCGGTGACGACGGCGGACGGCCACGACGTGATCGTCGACCTGCACCGGGCGGACCCCGCGTTGCCCGTCGACGCGATCTCCTTCCTTGCGGAGGGCGCATCCGCCCGCGCGCGTGCCACCGAGGTCCTGTCCGCCCCGCCCGCGCACGCGATCAGGGAGTATGACGCGGAGCACCTCACAGCGCCCATACCACGCCCCGGTAAGATCATCTGCATCGGGTTGAACTATCGCGATCATGCTGCGGAATCGGCACAGGCGGTCCCCGACTATCCCACCGTCTTCGCAAAATACGCGACCTGCATCATTGGTCCGCGTGAGGCGATCGTGCTCCCACGGGCCTCCAAGCGCGTGGACTACGAGGGCGAGTTGGCCGTCGTCATTGGCCGCTACGCGAAGGATGTGACCGCCGCTGAGGCGCTCGGCTACGTCGCTGGGTACGCGCCGTTTAACGATGTCAGCGCGCGGGATTACCAGCAGCGCACCAGCCAATGGACCATCGGCAAGACGTTCGACACCTTCGGCCCCATGGGGCCCGCGCTGGTCACCGCCGACGACGTCCGCGATCCGCACAACCTGACCTTACGCGTGACGATTGGGAACGAGGTCCTGCAAGAGTCCAATACGCGCCATCTCATCTTCTCCATCCCGCGGCTCATCGCCTATCTCAGCGCGGTCATGACGCTTGAACCGGGAGACGTGATCGCCACGGGCACACCAGGCGGCGTCGGCGATGCGCGCACGCCGCCGCGCTACCTGCGCCCCGGCGAGGTCGTCATCGTGGACATCGAGGGGATCGGACGACTTGAGAATCCAGTGGTCGCCGCGGACAATCGGTAGCCGCAGCCTATGGCGGGTATACTGTTTACAGTCGCCACTCTTGTGGTCGTATCCAGCTATTGTTAGGTGATGCGGCGGTTCGCGGAACCGATAGGGGTAGAACAGATGAATGCGCCAACTATAGAAGTCGTTAAGCCGGAAGCGCTCTGGCAGAGGGTGGTGGAGGCGATGCGTCGCGCCATTGTCGTCGGTGAGCTAGCGCCCGGCGTCCACCTGAAGGAACCCTCTCTTGCTGAGATGTTCGGCGTGAGCCGGTTGCCCGTGCGCGAGGCTATCGCGCAGCTCGAGCGTGAGGGCCTGGTACGCATCGAGCCTCGTCGCGGGGCCTACGTGGTCGGTGTCACCGAGCAGGACATACACGACATCTACGAGTGCCGCCTCGTGCTCGAGGTCTGCGCCATCAAGCGGACGGCGCAGCGTATCGACGCAGAGGGCATAAACCACCTTAACGCGCTCATCACGCGCATGGAGGCGGCGATGGCGATCGGACAGGTGCAGATGGTGGCGACATCCGATATGGCGTTCCACCGTCTCATCATTAGCCTGTCGGGCAATCGCGCCCTCTCGAATGCCTGGGAGCCCCTCGCCCCTCTGATCGAAACGGCCTTATGCATTGCCGAGGCCACCGTCGAGGACCTGCCGGAGGCGGTGCATGGTCACAACGACATCGTGACCGCCCTGTCCCGGCACGACGTCAAAGCGGCGGTGGAACTGTTGCGCGACCATTTGCCTAGCGGCGAGAAGCTCGTCCACGAAGCCATCAGGAGTGGGCGAGCTAGGTACGACAATGCCTTGCAGGCGGACAATGCCTTGCAGGCGGACAATGCCTTGCAGGCGGACAATGCCTTGCAGGCGGACAATGCCTTGCAGGCGGACAATGCCTTGCAAGCGGACAATGCCTTGCAAGCGTAGGAGAAGAGGAGCGCGCATGCACCGCTTGGGCGGCAAGCTCGGATCGGCGGCCGGCGGCGAGTCGTCGCGATGCCGGGTGCAGGTTCACAACACAGAAGGAGAATGATTAGACATGGTAAGCGCAAGCGCACCGAGCATCCCCCAAACCCAGCCGGAGTTGCTCTCCCTGTACCAGCAGATGCTACGGATCAGGCGGACCGAGGAGCAATTGGTCAGAGCGCACCAAAAAGGGCTGATCCCAGGGTCCTGTCACACGTATATCGGCGAGGAAGCGGTGGCGACGGGCGTCTGTGCCCACTTGCGCGCGGACGACGTCATCTTCAGCACGCACCGCGGACATGGGCATGCGCTCGCCAAAGGGGTCACGCCCCGCGCGCTCATCGCCGAGCTGCTGGGGCGATCCACGGGCGTGTCGCGTGGACGTGGGGGCAGCATGCATCTGTTCGCGCCGGAGCTCGGCCTGATGGGTACCAGCGGCATCGTGGGCCCGAGCATGCTCATGGCGACGGGCGCGGGGTACACCTTCAAGATGATGGGGACGGACCGCGTCAGCGTGGCCTTCTTCGGGGACGGGGCGGTTAACAATGGCGCGTTCCACGAGGGCATCAACATGGCCGCCATCTGGGATCTGCCCGTGCTCTTCGTCTGCGAGAACAACCTCTACGCGACGGAGGTCCCCTTCGCCACGGTGGCGCGCAACCCGAACGTGGCCGAACGGCACAGCGCCTATGGCCTGCCCGGCGTGTCCGTCGATGGGAACGATGTCATCGCCGTCTACCAGGCGGCGGACGAGGCGGTCCGCCGCGCGCGCGCTGGCGAGGGCCCGACGCTGCTGGAGTGTCGGACATATCGGACACGGAGCCATGGCGAGGGTATGCGTGATGTCGGCTATCGCACCCCCGAGGAGGTCGGTGAGTGGAAGGCGCGCTGTCCGATCACGCGCCTGAAGGAGCATCTGCTCTCCGACGGGTTGGCGCCCGCCGCCGACCTCGCGCACATCGAGGCGGAGATGACGGCCGAGGCCGAGGAAGCCATGCGGTTCGCCGCCGGCAGCCCCTGGCCGGACGCAGCCACCGTGCTTGACCATGTCTATAGCGACGGGAGGGGGGCATGATGGTGATGCGCGAACTCACGTTTACCGCCGCGGCGCGCGAAGGGCTGTCCGAAGAGATGGCCCGCGACCCGGCGGTGTTCGTCATGGGAGAAGGGATTGGCGAGCGGGGCGGCAACTGGGCCACCACCACCGGCCTCTATGAGACGTATGGCCCCTGGCGTCTGCGCGACACGCCCATCTCCGAGCGCGGGTTCACGGGGCTGTGCACCGGCGCGGCCCTGGTCGGCGGTCGCCCCATCGTCGACTTCATGTTCCTGGATTTCCTCCTCGACGCCATGGGCGAGATCATCAACCAGACCTCCAAGATGCAATACATGAGCGCGGGGCGGCTGACGATGCCCCTCGTATTCCGGGGTAGCATCGGCGTCGGCTTCGCGTCGGCGACGCACCACTCCGGCAACTACTATCCCATGTTGGCGCGCGTCCCGGGACTGCGGGTCGTCGTCCCATCGACCCCGCGTGACGCCAAGGGCTTGCTCAAGACCGCGATCCGCTCGGACGATCCCGTCTTCTTCCTGGAGCACAAGGCCGTGCTCAACCTCAAGGGCCCCGTGCCGGAGGATGAGTATCTGATCCCGTTCGGCGAGGCCGCCATCGTCCGCGCGGGAACCGCCGTGTCCGTGGTCGCGGTCGCCTTTATGGTCCATCGGACGCTCGAGGTGGCCGCGGCGTTGGCGCGGGAGGATATCTCCGTCGAGGTGATCGACCTCCGGTCGGTGGCGCCTTTAGACATCGAGACGATCCTCGCCTCGGTCCATAAGACAGGGCGTCTCTTGATCGTCGACGAGGATTACGGCCCCTTCGGTGTCGGTGCCGAGATCGCGGCGCAGGTGATGGCGCGCGCCTTCGACGATCTGGATGCGCCCGTGGCCCGCTTGAATGGCGCCTTCGCGCCGGTGCCCTACAGCCCGACGCTGGAGGCGGCGATGCAACCCGACGTGGCGCGGATCGAGCAGGCTATCCGTGATGTGCTGGCCGAATAGGGCCGGTCAGCGGGGAACGATAGGGACGATGGGGGAGGGGATGCCATGGCGATAGAGGTTGTGATGCCGCGCCTGGGCTGGACCATGGAAACGGGGACCGTGGCGGAGTGGCTCAAGAAAGACGGCGACGCGGTGCGGGTGGGCGAGGCCATCTTCACGGTGGATAGCGACAAGGCGGTGCAAGAGATTGAGGCGCTGGACAGCGGCATATTGCGCATTCCCCCGGACGCGCCGCCAGTTGGAGCCAGCGTGCCCGTCGGGAGCGTGTTGGCGTATCTCGTGGCACCGGGCGAAACCGCTATACCTACGCCGGGCGAAACCGCTATACCTACGCCGGGCGAAACCGCTATACCTACGCCGGGCGAAACCGCTATACCTACGCCGGGCGAAACCGCTATACCTACGCCGGGCGAGTCCGATGGTCGCGCGACGACGGATGAGGAGCGTGCCCCCGGCCCCGACCCGGAGCTAGGGCTAGATGTGCCGGCCAAGCCGACCGTTGTTGTCGACGACGGCCCGGCAAGCCGGGATGCGTCGGTCACGCCGACGGCCGCCGTTAGCAATGGGCGCGTCTCGGACATGGCCGGAATGGCCGGAGCGGCCGCTAGCCCGCGGGCGCGGCGCGTGGCCGGCGAGCTCGGCGTCGACTGGGCGGCTGCGACCGGCACTGGTCGTACAGGGCGTATCGTCGAACGCGACGTGCGCGCCCTGGCGGAGCAGGCGCCTCTCATGGCGCGCGCCCGCGTCACGCCGCTCGCGCGGCGCCTGGCCGAGGACACGGGGGTGGACCTCGCGGCGTTGGAAACCGGCAAGCCGGGCCAACGCATCGCGCGCGCCGATGTCGAAGTGGCCGCGCGGGACGGAGGCGATGGGCGCGATGGGCGCGAGGAGCAGACCGGGGCTGCGGAACCCGCTCTATCGCATGACCACCGCGCGCCGCTGAGCCACATCCGTCGTATCACGGCCCAGCGCATGGCACAGAGTGCTCACACGACAGCCCCGGTGACGCTCACGACCGACGCCGACGTGACCGAGTTGGTGGCGGTGCGCACGCGCATCAAGGCCGCCCTCGCCGGGTCCGGCCTGCGCGTCCCCACGTACAACGACCTCTTGACCCGGCTGGTGGCGCTCGCGCTCCTCCAGCAGCCCTGGATGAATTGCTCCCTTGAGGACGACGCTATCGTGCGGCACGAAGGGGTGCATATGGGCATCGCCGTCGACACGGAGCGCGGTCTGTTCGTGCCCGTCATCCGCGACGCGCACCTCAAGTCGATCCAGCAGATCGCGACAGACGCGGCGCGCCTGATCGACGCGACGCGCGCCGGCCGTGCGGACGCGGACGACCTGCGCGGGGGCACGTTCACCATCAGCAATCTGGGCATGTACGAGATCGACGCCTTCACCCCGATCATCAATCTGCCCGAGTGCGCCATCCTGGGCGTCGGCAGGATCGTCGCGCGCCCCGTTGTCATCGATGAGGAGAGCGGTGAGGTAGTGGTCCGAAAGATGATGGCGCTGAGTCTTACCTTCGACCATCGCTTGGTGGATGGGGCTCCCGCCGCCCGGTTTCTCCAGCACGTCAAGCGCTGGATCGAACAGCCCTACGCCTGGCTGACCCGGTGAGCGAGCACAAGCATGAAGATGACGGAAGCGCAGACATGTGATGGCTCTCGTCGCCATCCAAAGGTTCCGTCGGGTTCTACTGACTTGACATGTTGACATGTTATTGCCGCAAGACCTTCAGGTGAGGCGCGTAGATCCTGGCGACTTCGGCCGATTTGACAGCCCTGGGTCGTGAAAGGGCAGGGAATCGATGCGGCCGAGCGTTCGCAACGAATAGCTTTCAGGCACATCAGCAGAACCTTTGGCAGGTCACCGCCTGACCTGCGCAAGGACGCGTCGACCGTCGACCCTGTCATGGCTCCCGTCGCCATCCGTCGCATTGTTGTGGGATAGATGCCGGTCACGCCGCACGCCGATAGTCGTAGTGCAGACTAAGACGGGGATGGACATGTCGGATGCCGCCGGTGGATACACTGCGCTCTGCTGTCCCGCTGTAGCGGGGATGGCCTGCCCTATCCCTTGATGCGGCCGTGCGTTGTTGACGTACGTACAATACGCCCGGAGCACGCGTCGCAGTTGGCCGTCGTGCAGGAGGAGGAGGAGGTCAAGGCGCTCTCGCCGTACGCTGCCGAGGAAACGTTCGCAGACGGCGTTCGCGCGAGGCACCCGGACGGGCGTGCGCAGCACCTCGATGCGGCTCCCCGCTGCGACGCGGGCGAACGCCGGCCCCAACTTGCCGTCGTTGTCGCGGATCAGGACCTGCGGCCCCGTGCCGAACGGCGTCGCCTCGCGCCGTTGCTGGGCGACCCAGGCGTCGGTTGGATGCCGCGTGACGCCGACGTGGACGACCTGCCGCGAGCCGAGGTCGACGATGAAGAAGGCGACGATCGACCAGAAGCCGAGGTCGATAACCGGCAGGAAGTCGCAGGCCCAGATCTCGTCGGCGTGGTTGTGTCGGAACGTGACCCACGTTTGACCCGAGCGACGAGGGGGCCGCGTGCCGCGCATGTGCCGCTGCACAGTGCGCTTGCCCACGCGGATGCCCCCGTTGGAGGAACTCACTGCGGATGCCCCGTTGGAGGAGCTTACCGCGGATGCGTTCGGCACCCCACAGCCGATTCTGGGCGACCATCTACTGGATCACGGCCACGGTGCCCAGTGCGATCCACGACCTCGTGCGTCCCACCGCTGAGCGCATGCGCCAGACGAGACGGTACCCTTGACGATGCCAGTGCAGGAGGGTATCTGGGTGTACGATACGCAGGGTGGAGCGCCAGTTACGAACCAGGCGCGCCAGGAGGACGAGCAGCATGTGAACGCGTGGCGTAAACGTGGGGCGCGCGACCTGGCGCTGGAGCACGATCAGCTATTGTCGCAGGAGCGCGTTCTCGGCCACCAACGCGGCCTTGCTCATGGTCACGTCGGCGACCGCGCCGCGCACAGGCGTCCCCGTCACGGGCTTGGTCCACCGCAGGAGACGTGTATGGACACCGTGGAGTGTGGCGTACATGCGCTTCTTCAGCATGCCAAGGATTGTGATCATCACGTCATACCCTCCCGCTACCGCACGCACGGCCCCATGGGGCGCGCCGCCGCGCCCGATCACCTTTTCCTTGAGCAAACCGGGCTTGCCACAGCACTGTATGGAGGCCCAGATGGCGACGGGAGCCAGCACAGACCTGCGGTGGGCGCGGTACCGAACGCCGAAGGCGCGTCTCGAGTACGTGGCGATCGCGGCCACGATCAGCCTGCAGCGGCTCACTGACTGGTGGGCTGAAACGCCACGCGTGACGACACGCACGTCTCGCTTCGCTGCCCTCGTGCTCTCGCCGCCGCTTGATCGTGCCTGTGACTTTCCCGACAGCATCACTACGGGGGCGCGGCGTCACCCTTTCAAGGCGCCTCCGCTCGCCAATGCGCTGATAAAGTACCGCTGCAGGAATACGAAGAGCAGCAATAGCGGTGCTGAGGCAATGAGTACGGTGGCGAAGACCATTTCCCATTCAACATTGTGCGGACCAATGTAGTTGTAGACGATCATGGGGATCGGCTCTAGGCTTGCCGAATTGAGCAAGACCAGTGGGCCAAGGAAGTCATTCCAGACCCACATACCCATGATCACGGCGCACGTCACCGTGACTGGGCGCATCAGAGGAAAGACGATCTGCCAGAAGATGCGCAACGAACTCGCGCCGTCCATCGCGGCAGACTCCTCCACTTCCTGCGGCATACCCTTCAGGAATCCCACGTACAGAATGATCACAAATGGGAGCGTAGCTGCCGTCTGATACAGCACCACGCCCCGTCGTGTGTCGAGCAAGCCGACTGTCTGCATCAGGCGGTAGAGGGGGAGGATGACCACGGCAGCAGGAATGACCACACCGGCGACGAAGATATAGTAGGTGGCGCGGGTGAAGCGATCCGTTCGCCGTGCCAGCGTGTAGGCAGCCATGGACCCGGTGACAATCATGATGAAGAGATCTGCACCAGTCATGCTGATGCTGTTGAACAGTGCAAGTCCGAGACCTCCCTGTGTAAAGGCATTCGAGAAATTGTCGAAGTGCGGCACCGGAGGCAGGCCCCAGGGGCTTCGCGATACCTCCGCGAGCGTCTTGAGCGAATTGACGATCATCAGGTAGAACGGGAGGATCGCGATGAAGGCGCTGACCAACAGCAGGATCCCCGCCAGCATCTGACCGGGACGTACACGTAGCCAGCGTCTGCCGTGCGGAGATGGAAAGTTATGGGCACTCATCCCCGCACCTCCCTTCGCCGCAGCACCAGCAAGAGGACGAATGAGAGGATGAAGACGAGCAAGAACATGAGTACTGCCAACGCCGTGGCGTAGCCATAGTGAAACTCCTCGAAACCAACCTGAAAAAGGTGGGTAGAGAGCACATCGCTCGCGCCCCCAGGCCCGCCCTGCGTCATCACGAAGACCAAGTCAAAGATCTTCAGCCCGCTGAGCATTGCGAGCAGCATATTCACCGTAAAGGCCGGCGCAATCAGTGGGAAAGTAACTGCCCAGAAACGCGACCAGGCGCCGGCGCCATCAATCTGCGCCGCATCGGTCAGTTCCTGTGGTACACCCTTAAGCGCGGCTTGGTAAATGACCGCAGTGATGCCCAGCCCCTGCCACACGGCGATGCCCGCGATTGTGTAGAGCACTAGACCTGCATCGCCAAGCCAATTCGGCATCGGCACACTGGGTGCCACCGCATGAACAATAGCGCTCACGCCAACATCGCTGTTCAGGATGTAGTCCCAGGTAAAAGCCACCACGACCGCGCTCAGTATCGCCGGGGCAAAGGAAAGAGCGCGCAACGGCGTTTGGAGCCGTCCCGCACGCTGGAGCAGCAATGCCAGCCCTAGGCCCAGAACATTGGATGCGACGGTGACCACCAGCGCAAAGCGTAGGGTGTTCCATAACGCGTTCATAGCATCGGGATCTTGCGTCAGGATGGTGACGAAGTTCTCGAGCCCGATGAAATTGGGCGCGGGATTCATGCCGTCCCAATCGGTCAGGCTATAGTAAAAACTGCCCAGTACAGGCGCGGCAAAGAAGGCGATGTAGAGTACTAGGGCCGCAATGAGGAACCAACGCGGCGGCAACACTGCCGTGCTCTTTGTCTTCTTGAAGGTGAAAACGCGCACTGCCCTCTGCGCATTGTGTACCACATGCTCAGTACCCGGGAGGTCTACCACGATCTAGCTCCTATGTATCTCGATGACCGCCGCCGGGCGCGCGCCCGGCGGCACGTCCTCGACCAACTCCACGCCCTCGGCTTCGGGGTCACCGCCACATCGATAGCCCCGGCGTGACCCTATTTTCAGGGGAGGGACTCTCGCGCCGTGGCACGATCAGCGGGCATGAAATTTAGATCATGCAGCATCACCAAGGACACCTATCTTCATGGGAGAATCTTATATAATGCGCGAACGCATCGCGATTGCGTCGTGTTGTTGCCTCGCATACATCTTGTCGGTCTGAGGCTGAACCTCGCTAGAGTATCTGGGCATCGAGCAACATCAATGCCCAGATATGGTGGATGAATTCTGCCCATTGCGCTATCACACGCTACAACCATCGGGAGTACGTGTTGCGCGATGAGTATCACTGCTACTTGAGGTTTTTCACTCCGAGGTTCCAGGCGCGATCCAGAATTTGAGCTCCTCGTGTCGGCGACTGGTTGCCGGCGGCGATGCCGCTGCACGCCTCGGCCAACGCCGGAATCAAGCCATCCGGCCAGCCGACCCACTCGCTCGGTCGCACTGCAACGCCATGCTGCGAGAACGTTGCAAGGACGGCGCGTAGAGCAGGGTCAAGATTCTTGGAAGCCGCTGGCTCAGTGGGCACAGTCTTCGACAGTTGTGCCTGCAGCGCTTGCGTGGACGGCCGCGACCAGAACTCCTCCCAGTCAAGTGCGGCAGCGCGGTGTTTGGTGGCCGCGTTGATATACCACCCACCACCCGGCTGCACGGTGATACCACCAAGCACGGAGGTCGTACCGGTCGGCAGAGCCATCATGCCGAGTTCCGCGCCCATGCCTAGCTGTCGTAATTGAGCAAGTGCCCAACTCCCTTCCATCAGTAGCCCATACTTATGAGTGGCAAACTTGGAGAGGCTCTGCACAAAGGTCGTACCGAAAGCGCTGCTGTCGGTGCAGTGGTGCTTGGTGAAATCGGCGAAACGTTGCAAGGTCTCCATGAACTGGGGATTGCTGGCGAAGGTGGTCCGATCCGCGTAGCGAAGTTGATCAAAGTTGGGTACCTGGCCGTACACAATCGAAGGCATCTCAGCCTCCCACAGGATCGGGATGGTCCAAGCATCGGCATAGCCAGCGCCCACGAGGGTGTGCCCTTTCGCGTACGCGCTGTCACATTCTGACAGGAGTTGCGTCCAGGTAGTTGGGATGCTGAGTCCCAGAGACTTGAGCCCGATCTTGTCGTAGTAGACCGACTCAATGCTCTGCGAAGAAGCGAAGCCAACGATCTTGCCGTTGATACCCTGTAGTGCGGTCTTGGGGAGACGTGACAGCCAGGGCTGACCATTCAGGTAGAGCACCCGATGATACTTGATCAATTTATATTGATCGCCATAGGTTGGCTGACGCAGAAACACATCCGGCCCGTTGCCGGCCGTCAGCTGAGCATCAACCAAGCTGTCGTAGACCGCTTCCCCACTAGACTTGATGTTATTGAGGTTCACCGTGATCGAAGGATAAGCCGCGTGAAATGCCGCGACCAAGTGTTGGGTGTCCGCGATCGACGCGTTATCATTCGCGGTGTAGTCCACGGTCAGCACAGTGGCACCAGCCGCCGTAGCCTGCTGCGCGTAGAATCCTACGCTGCCCATACTGCCGACCGTGCTGCTCATGACGGTTACCACCACAAGGGTGCGAAGAACCATAGTCTTCCATTTGCCCATTGTCCCGCTACCTTTCAGTACATATGGCACGACAGTGTAGCCATCGGGGTTGCGGCATGTTGCTGTCGTACTAGATCGAAGTGCCAAGGGAATTAGCGACAAGTTCGTGGGTGTCTACGAAGCCGTCCCATGATGTCGATTGCGGATGAGTATGGTGGACCCTTTTGTCAAGACACTGGGGCGGGGCACTTTAAGGTGGAGACCTCTCCTTTCTCCCGCCGGCTGGCGGGGCTGTGTGGGGCGTCGTTGGCGTAACGGGTCGCAACCGGGGCGACGTAGACCTCAGCCGGTGTCTGGTAGCCGAGCGCCTGGTGGGGGCGCCGGTGGTTGTAGAAGTCGAGGTAGCGCGTCAGCCCCTGGCGGGCCTCCCGCGGATTGGCGTAGTCGTAGCGATAAACCTCCTCATACTTGACGGTGCGCCAGAGGCGCTCGGTGAAGATGTTGTCGAGCGCGCGGCCTTTGCCGTCCATGCTGATCTGAATGTCCTCTTTTCCAAGCAGGGCCAGGTACTGCGGGCTGGTGAAGTGGCTGCCCTGGTCGCTGTTCCAGATCGTCGGCGTCGCCTGAGCCAGGGCCTGTTCGACGGCGAGGAGCACGAAGCCCAGCTCCAGGGTCTGGTCGAGTTGCCAGCTCACGACGTAGCGTGAGTACCAGTCCAGGACGGCCACCAGATACATCCAGCCCGCGTGCAGACGGATATAGGTGATGTCGATGCCCCAGATGTGGTTCGGGTACGCGCTCGTCGTGTGTCGCAACAGATACGGGTAGACGCGATGCTCCAGGCCGCGTTTGCTCGTGTTCGGCCCTGGGGCGATCCCCGCGATGCCCATCTCGCGCATGTGCCGCTGCACGGCCTTACGGTTGAGCGTGATCCCCTCGCGGCCCAACACGGCGGCGATGCGGCGGGAGCCATAGAACGGATACTCGGTGTACAGTGCGTCGATGCGGTGCTTGAGCGCCACCTCCTCCGGTGATGGCGCCACGGGTTGGTAGTACAAACTTGCCCGGCTTACCCCGAGCAGAGCGGCCTGGGTCATCAGCGGCACGTCCGGGTGGCCCCGCTCGACCAGGGCTATCCGCTCCGCTCTAGGCAGGGTCAAGGCCAGATTTTTTTTTCTACGGCGGCAAACTCTTGAGGAGGAGGTCTTCGAGGGTGGAGAGGTAGGCCGCAGGGTCGCGCTGGAAGCGCCGTTGGGCGCGATGGATGGTGTGGCGATACTGCACGGACTGGCGCA
>JAABVA010003360.1_pt1 | contig 15275 bp, 20 predicted proteins | sample 5560331 | NCBI WGS metagenome assembly JAABVA01 (sample SAMN12812661, study PRJNA571458) | rock metagenome | isolation source: Antarctica rocks | place: Antarctica: Victoria Land, Mt New Zealand sud | collected 2016-01-07 | reverse complement strand
TTGTTCACTTACTGCTTCGAAGCGCCAGCGAAAGGTCATGAGCGCGAAACGCTAGCTGGAGCATCAGGCGTGGCGTCACTATACAGCCGGATTCCGTATGAGCACCGGCTTACACACGAGGATGCTTGTTGCTACATAGAGCAATTATGCCGCTTGCAGTGAACAGAGGTTAGAGGAGAGTCTACGGCTCCGGGGTATACTCCGACCCTACCATGATCTTGAGGGCGTGTGGTAAGACGGTGAACTCGGCGGGCTCGTCGCCGATGACCTCGCCGTCAACTGTGAAAACGAGGCCGGGCTTGGTCTCGACCCGTATCACTCTGGCGCGTGTGGAGAAGACGCCTTCCTGGTCGAGGTAGTCCGTGCCGGCGAGCGCCGAGGGGGTGAGCTTGAGGAGCTCTTTGAGCCCAATGTCCTCTATGATGACGACGTCGAGGAGCCCATCTTCCGGGTTGGCCCTCGTGGCGGCGGGCCAGCCACCTCCAGCATAGCGGCAGTTCCCGACGGCGACGTTGACGGCGCGCACCAGGCGCTCCTCGCCGTCGAGGGTGAGCGCTACCTCGCGTACGTCGAAGTTACGGGAGACTTCGAGGGAGGCGCGGAGGTAGGAGAGCTTGCCCCATTTGCCCTTGAGTTGCTCGTCGTTGGCGTCGGAAATCTGCGCCCCCAGCCCTCCGGTCGCAACGTTGATGAAGAAGTGCTCCCCAACGCCCCCGGACTTGACGCGAGCTACGTCGAGGGTCCGTACCCGGCTCTGACGGATCACTTCGACCGCCTCGTCAGGGTCCTCGGGGATCGCCAGCGTCGCCGCGAGGTCGTTGCCGGTGCCGCTGGGCAGTAGGGCGAGCGTGACGTCCTCGAGGAACCCGGCCCTGCTCAGACCGTTGACGACGTCGTTGACGGTACCGTCGCCCCCGGCGACGATGAGTAGCCCGCTCCGCCACTCCCGAGCGGCCTCGACTGCATCTTCCTTGCCCCCGGTCTCGACCCAGTCGGGCTCCAGGCCGTCCAGCTTGTCGCGCAGCTGGTCGAAGTCGTACGTTCCGCCGCCGGAGGAGGGGTTGGAGATCACCCGCACCTTCGCCTCCGAAGCTCTCATACTGCTACCCTTCTCTCGCTGCTTCTTCGTCGTCAGAAGAGTCTACCCGGTAGCGGACTGCGCCAGTCTAGGAGGCGTGCCGGACGGGAGGCCCGGAGGCGTCCGCCGGGCCTCCCTCGTGCTCGAGCCGGTAGAGCTTTATGGCCGGCAGCCAGACCTCGTGCCCGCCGTCGAGCCGCACGGCGGCGTTGTGGCCGTCGCTGGAGGCGTAACGCACCTCGCCGTGGCCGAAGGGTGAGCCGACCCGCTTCTCGACGGAGAGGCCGGGCAGGAAGGCCTCTCTCAAGGCGGCGACGTAGGCGAGCGCGAGAGAGCGTCCGAGGTGCGCGCCCTCGTCGCGCCGGTCTGCGACGAGGATACCGGCGATGCGGTAGAGGTTCGCCCTGGAGACCTGGGAAATCAAGCACGCCCGTATCGTCTGGCGCACCAACTCTCCCTCGAACTCAGAGTACTGCTCTCCGCTTCTCCTCAATATCCCCATCACCCGCGGATACGCTCGCTCCACCGCCTCCTCGACCGTCAGCCCGTTGACCCCGCGAGCGTAAACGTGCGGGTCGAGCCGCTCCTCCTCCCGCCGCCGTGGGACGCTCAACCAGTCTTGTCTCTTCTCCGTCATAGGTAAATTATACCGCGCATTCACCCTTTTTCACTGCTAAATATCCTGGAAATATAGCATTTTAGCTGCGGGCAGTCAGCTATCAACTTCTTGGGTTCAAGCCATACGTCGAACCAGGGGGAGGTGATACGGTATGATGGCTTCGCCGTCCGATCTTCTGGCAACTACAGGCTTGCGTTACACTGAGAGAGAAGCGGTGGAAGGAGATGTAAGTGAACTCAGGCGAGTTTCTGGAAAAACTAAAGCGTGAGGTTATCGGGCATCCGGCGCTGGTTCATCCTTTTTTGGAGCGGTTCGGGGAGGGGGATGCGGGCGAGGAGGGGGTGAGGGAGTTCGCGATCCAGTACTACCGCCACGTCCGGGTGAGCCGGTTGTATCTGGCCTCGCTCATCTCTAACTGCGGGCACGACGAGAGGCTGCAGCTCGCGCTCGCGGAGATCCTCTTCGACGAGTACGGACATCTGAAATCCGACGAGACCCATCCGGCCCTCTACCGGCGCTTCCTTGTAGCTTTGGGCCTCACCGAGGAGGAGTGGGAGGCGCCGCCGACTCTCCCGGAGATACAGCTGTACATAAGCGCCCACCGCGAGTTGACGCGTGACCCGGACGCCAGGCTTGGGTTGGGTGCGCTCGGACCGGCGAGTGAGTGGCCGGTACCCCCGATCTACGTTCGCCTCACCGAGGGTCTCAAAAAGGCGGCCGATGTCCCTGACGAGGCTCTGGAGATCTTTACCAGCCACGTCACCATGGACGTCACCCATGCCCGTATCATGATGGATGCCATCGTCCCCTATGTGGGGGATGAGGAAGGCCAGAAGAAGGTACGCGAGGGCGCCATGCGCTCCCTCGATGCCCGTTCCGTAATGCTCGATGGGCTCTATAAAGTCGTCTACAGGGAGCCGGCCCCGCTCGCGAGCAGCCCGGTGCGCGCCACCAACCTTTGAGATGCCCGAGCTACCCGAGGTCGAGACGATAAAAAAGGACCTGCGCGGGCTGGTCGTGGGGGCGAGAATAGAGAGTGTCGAGGTGCTCGACCCCGGCCTCGTCGAGCAGCCTTCGACGGAGGAGTTCACCCGGCGGCTCGCGGGCCGTTCGATAACGGGGACGCGGCGTCGAGCGAAGCACCTCATCGTGGAGCTCGACGGCGGTGACTCGTTGGTGTTCCAGTTGAAGATCGGAGGCCAGCTACTGCTCGTGCCGCCGGTTGAGGAACCTGAGACGGCGCTCATGCTCGTGCTACACCTCGACGGGGACCGGAGGCTCTTCCTGCGGGATGGGACGCGGTTCTCCCGGGCTCGTCTGCTGGATACGGGGGAGTTGGAGGCGCGGCTCGCCTCTCTGGGACCGGAGCCACTGGAGGAAGGGTTCGACGCGGAGTACCTGCGAAGAGTTCTATCCTCCCGGAGGGCGCAGGTGAAACCCTTGTTGTTGGATCAGAAGGTCGCCGCCGGGATAGGCAACATCTACGCAGACGAGATCCTGTACGACGCGCGGCTGCATCCCAGGCGCAAGGCGAACACGCTGGTGGATGAAGAATGGGAGGCGCTCCACGCGGCGATCCGGTCGAACCTCGCGGCCGGTGTGTCGCATCGGGGGACGACGGTGCGGCTTTATCGGGACGTGCTGAACCGGCTAGGCGAGCACCAGAACTACCTGCGCGTCTTCGAGAGGAACGGAGAGCCGTGTCCGGGGTGCGGAGGGAAGGTCGTTCGGGAGAAGGTCGGCGGGAGGCCGACCCATTACTGTCCCTCCTGCCAGCTTGAGAATGGCCGCTGGGGGGAACAAGATCTAAGATTGGTTTAGGAACTCAGGAAAGGGGACGGTATGGCTGACAGCTTTGATCTCGTGATAATAGGTAGCGGTAACGGGGGGTACATACCGGCGATCCGGGCGAGCCAGCTCGGGATAAGCGTCGCATTAGTCGAGAAGTCCGAGAACCTCGGCGGGACGTGCCTCAACTGGGGCTGCATCCCCACCAAGGCTCTCCTCAAGACCGCCGACATGCTCCACGACATCAACCGTGGCGAGGACTTCGGCATAAAAGTCGAGGGTCTCGAGTTCGACTACTCCCAGGCCGCCAAGAACAAGGATCGGATAGTCAACCAGCTTCGCAAAGGCGTGCAGGGCCTCATGAAGAAGAACAAGGTCCACGTCTTTACCAGTACGGGCAGCTTCGTCGCTCCCAAGAAGATAAAGGTCGAGAGTGCAGACGGTGAGACCCAGGAGATCGAGGGGGAGAATGTGCTCATCGCGACCGGCTCCGAGGTAAGGACTCTACCCGGCCTGGAGATAGACCACGAGAAGGTCATCTCCAGCGACGACATCGTGACGAACAACGAGGATTACCCGAAGTCTGTCATAATCCTCGGAAGTGGGGCCGTGGGCGTGGAGTTCGCGAGCATGTACAACGACTTCGGGACCGAGGTCACGATAGTCGAGGTACTGGACAACATCGTACCGAGCGAGGAGCCGGAGATCTCCGCTGCCCTCAAGAAGGAGTTCGAGAACCGCGGCATAAGGGTCATGACGGGTAGCATGGCCGACACCGATTCTCTCGAAAAGACCGACGACGGAGTGAAGATAAAGGTTGCTCCCGTAAGCCAGGAGAAGCAGGAAGAGGAAGAGGAGAAAGCCGAGGAGGGCACCTACGGCAGCGAGACCGACCCGGCTGGCGAGACGGACTACGACGGCGAGGCGTTAGAGGCCGAGGCGCTTCTGGTCGCCATCGGGCGCAAGACCGTCGTCGAGAACCTTAATTTAGACGCGACCTCGGTAGAGCTAAATGACCGCAACGAGATCCAGGTAGACGAGTTCTACCGGACCGACGAGGATGGCGTCTACGCTACCGGCGACGTGATAGGCGGTTACTGGCTCGCCCACGCCGCCGGGCACGAGGGCATAATCGCCGTCGAGCACATGGCCGGCGAAGAGCCGCTGCCGTTGGACCAGGACCTCATACCGCGCGTCACCTTCTGCCGTCCGGAGGTCGCCTCGTTCGGCCTCAACAGGACTCAGGCCGAGGAACAGGGCTACGAGGTCAAGGAGGCCAAGTTCCCCTTCCGCGCCATCGGCAAGGCCCTCATAGAGGGCGAGCCGAACGGCTTCGTGAAGGTCGTCGCCGACGCCGAGACCGATCTGCTACTCGGTATGCACGCCATCGGCCCGCACGTTACCGACCTCATTGCAGAGGGTGTCTTCGCCAAGCTCGTCGAAGGCACCCCGCAGGAGATCGGTATGGCCGTCCACGCTCACCCGACCCTCTCCGAGGTCATGGGCGAGGCTGGCATGGCGGTGGACGGCCACGCGATCCATATGTAGCGGTCAGCTTTCAGCAGGGAGACCTGACGGCTGATAGCCATGAATTCGCCCCTGCCTACGACGGCTTCGGCTTCCGCAACCCGGTCGGCAGGGTACCCAACAGAACCGGCGGAGGACTCCTCCGCCGGTTCGATGCTTTCGTATATGGGAAGGGCCTCTGCTTCGGTATGGTCCTCGCTTCGCTCTTCTACTTTATGGGTAGTCCGGCTGAGACGTGCCGCCGGGCGCTCTCGGAGTGACCGCTCACGCCGGGCCTGCTCGCCGTACTCCGTGGGTATCAGCTCCGGCAGTTCCACCCGCGTGCGGTGCTCGCCGTCGTGTGGGCCTGGTTGGTCTCCGGGGGAGGGAGGCCGGGACGAGTTTTCGAACGGCTCCGGCTCGTGGGGGAGAGCCCGGACCCGCGCGTGCTGTGCTTCGGGCCGTCGTTTAACCGGAGGTTCTTCTATTGCCTCGCGCGGGCGCATGCGGTAGTGTCCTATCGGGCCGAGGAGGGGCGGGTGTACGTCTACGACCCGAACTATCCGGGGGACCGGGGAGGTCCGTGGAGTTCCGGGGTGGAGAGTTCGTCTATGACGGGTTCCGGTCTTTGGAGGGTTGGGGAGTGGTGCTCCTGCCACTCTCCGTATGTCTCGGGCGGCGCCCGAGTGACGGCGCGTCGAACCGGATAAAGTGGACGCGGAGCGATATACGAACGCGAGAGGAAGTGGGTGGGACCTGTGGAAGGTAGCGAGCAGGGCGGGCGCCGGGAGCTTATCGAGAGGTTGTCAGGCGCGCAGTCGCGGTTAGAGGTAGCGGACGCCAGGGCGGAGGCGGAGCGAGGGATGGCCCAACACCCCGACGAAGAGGTGTGCCAGGCCGTGGACCGGCTGCGGCTGGCGGGTGGGGAGGAGAACCTGGGGGGAGGGCAACAGGAGGAGGACCTCGAAGAGGGCAGCCCGACGTGATCCATGCCGCGTAGAATGGGCATCGTGTTCAACGAAAAGCACAGGATCCAGATGCAGAGCTTCGTCACCAAGAAGCTTCAGAACGGCCAGACTCGCATCGAGAGGGACGAGATCGAGAGGGTCGGCGCGAACATGGGGCTGAACCCGGAGGAGTCGACCCGCCTCTTCGAGAGCTTCGAAGGAGACCACTGGCGGGGAGATTACCTTGCGTTGGACGAGCAGGAGAGATGGACCGCCGTCAGCGTGGCCAACGTCTCCTGAACAGCGTCCCGACCGGATGACTCCCTATCGTCTGGTTCGCACCCCTACGAGCCCTTGCCCCATTCCCAGTCCCCGCTGAACTCGGGCGGAGGTATCTCTTCTTCGGCGATCCGGATGTCCACGTCGGGCGCGTTCCCGAAGGGGACCTTGCGCCCGCCCGGGTACTCGGCCTCCAGGCTCTCCAGCCGCTACTCCCCCAGCTTCTCCCCGGTCGTGACTTCGCATGAAAGGGTCACGCGTCAGTAGGTGTACCCCGCGCCGCCGGAGGCGCTCTGCTCTTCGGACTCTCCGGAGAGCAGGAGCTTCGTGGCCGGGTCGTCGGTGTGGGCGAAGGTCGTGGTGACGCTCCCTACCCTGTCGCCATGAATGAATTCCACCGTAGCCTCCACCGTCTCCCCTGCATGGAACTGCTGTACGTTCATCTAACCTCCCCTTTCCGTCTCCGTTGGCCCGATAACCGCTGGCAGTTTGTTGCAAATAACATCACCCGGCTGCGGTCACCGCGCGTTGCCGGTTGTGCAGGGGGCCGAGCAGGCCGAGGGGAGCTGGATCCACCCGCCGTTACCCCTTATCCTCCCGGAGAGAGTGCCGCTCCATTTACGGATCCTGCTCACGGATAGCGTGGTACTACACCCTGGGCCAGGGCATCATCACATACGGCGCGACAGGGTACATAGCCCGGTCCTTGCCGGGTGCGGTAGTATAGGGGGAGTTACGCGAGGTAGATAGGAGAACAGTGGCTCGTAGACAGGTCTCGCTCAAGGTGTTGGAGAATGGTGCGCGCACCTTCGAGGTGCGGCATCGCTGGGAGGATAGGCCCGTCGCCCCGTCGCCCGATGGCGCACCGACGGAGTACCTGCCGCTGCGCAGCGTACAGAAGGGCGGACGTCCAGGGTGGCTAAAGGCCAAAGCGCCCACGGGCGAGGGCTACCGGGACATCAAAGAGACCATGCGAGGCCTCAAGCTTCACACTGTCTGTGAAGAGGCGATGTGCCCGAACATCGGTGAGTGTTGGAACAACCGCACCGCGACGTTCATGATCCTGGGCAACGTCTGCACCCGCTCCTGCGGCTTCTGCAACGTGCTGACCGGCAAGCCCTCCGAGCTGGACCTCGACGAGCCGAAGCGCGTCGCCGAGGCCGCGAAGAAGATGGGCCTGAAGCACGCTGTCATCACCTCCGTAAATCGCGACGAGCTAGAGGACGGCGGCGCCGGCATCTTCGCTGAGACGATCCGGCAGATAAGAGAAGAGGTCCCCGGATGCGCCGTAGAGGTCCTCACCCCGGACTTCAAGGGCGACCGCGACGCGCTGAAGACGCTCATAGACGCGAGGCCCGACACGTTCAACCACAACATCGAGACAGTACCGCGCCTCTACCCGGCGGTCCGCCCGCAGGCGAAGTACGACCGCTCGCTGGAGGTTCTGCGCCATGTCAAGGAGATCAGCCCGGACGGCCTCACGAAGAGCGGTTTCATGGTTGGCTTGGGCGAGGCCGAGGAGGAGCTCCACGAGATTATGCGCGACCTGAGGGCTAGCGACGTGGACATCCTGACCATCGGCCAGTACCTGAGACCGTCGAAGAACCACCTGCCGATGAGCCGCTACTACGCGCCCAAAGAGTTCGCCGACCTGCGTAAGTATGGCTTCTCCCTGGGCTTCAAACACGTCGAGAGCGGGCCGCTGGTCCGCAGCTCTTACCACGCCCACGAGCAGACCGCCGACGCCCGCAAGAGCGGCGTAGTCTAGAGTTCAACACGTGGAGCTCGAGAGACTTTCCTCCGGGGGAGCGGCCTTCGACGTCCGCCGACTCCCCGGCCTGACGCCGTACGCAGCGGCCTGGGACTTGCAGAGGGAGCTTGTAAAGCTCCGGAGGCGGGAAGAGGTTACGGATACCCTCGTCTTCTGCGAGCATCCGCCGGTGTATACAGTCGGGCGGGCGGCGAAGGACGCCTCTAACCTCGGGGCGGGAGAGGAGTACCTGAGGTCTCTTGGGGCGGAGGTGTTCTGGAGCGACCGGGGCGGGGACGCGACCTTTCACGGACCGGGCCAGATCGTCGGGTATCCCATACTCCGCCTCAAGAAGTTGGATACTCACAAGTACCTGAGGGACCTAGAGGAGCTTATTATCCTCGTCCTCTCAGACTACGGCGTCGAGGCCGGGCGGCATCCAGCGTACACCGGGGTCTGGGTGGAGGGGAGCAAGATCGCCGCGATAGGCGTGAAGTTCTCGAGCGGGCGCATCACCTCCCACGGCTTCGCCCTGAACGTAGAGACCGACCTCTCCTGGTTCGACCGTATAACGCCCTGCGGCATAAAGGAGTATGGGGTGACGAGCCTGGAACGTGAGCTAAACGCCGGAGTAAAGCTCCCGGAGATAGAGGAGAGGATCGTCGGACGCTTCGGAGAGCTGTTCGGCTGATTCGTAGCCCTTCCGGGTGGTTATAGAGCCGCGGAAGAATCCGAGAGAAGGAGATCCTGGTGAGCACGGTAAAAGGACTTGCGAACGTATGGGTGCCGGTACAGGCTACCGACCGGGCCGTTGATTTTTACGAGAATGCTTTAGGCCTGCCGGTCGTCAAGAGGGACGGACCCTGGGCCGAGGTGGATGCGGACGACCTGACGATTGGTCTAAACGGCCGCGAGCCCGAGGGCGCACAGTCCGGGGGCGGGCCGGTAACAACCTTCCAGCCGGAGGGCGGCTTGGAGGATACTATCTCGAGCCTCCAGGAGCAGGGCGCCGAGTTCCTGGCAGGCATCTCAGAGTACGACTGGGGCCGTATCGCCACCTTCAAGGATCCGGACGGCAACGACCTCCAGCTCTACGAGCCCCCCAAGAGCTAGAGCTACAAGAACGTCTGGCACAACGCCGGCATCCGCTCCGCCCTCCAAATGGTGACAGCCTTCCTACGATAGCGCCGCGCACAGACGCGCCGGTGAAAGAATTACTGGCAGAGTGCGCTCATTAGCCGCTAGAATCGAGTCATGAATGAGATCATCTACGACGCAGTCGTCGTCGGCGCCGGCCCTAACGGACTTGCCGCTGCCGTTGAGCTGGCCCGCAACGGCTACTCGGTCGCAGTTCTCGAAGCCGAAGATACGATAGGCGGCGGCGTGCGCTCCGCTGAACTTACGATGCCGGGATTCGTCCACGACCTCGGCTCGGCGATTCATCCTCTGGGCTACGCTTCGCCGTTCTTCAAGCAGCTTCCCCTGGAGGAGCATGGTCTCGAGTGGGTCCACCCGCCTGCCCCGCTCGCCCACCCCTTCGACGGCGGCTCGGCGGCGGTCTTGGAGCGCTCGGTGGACGAGACGGCCGACACTTTAGGTCCTGACGCCGGGGCGTACTGCAGGCTCATGCGGGGCATCGTCGCGGATACCGACAGAATAATCGAGGCTTTCCTGGGTGATCCCAGCCTGCTACGCCACCCGCTCGCTTTCGCTGCTTCCGCCACGCGCGCCGTCCGTTCCGCCGCCGGCTTCGCTCGTGACTTCTTCGAGGGCGAGAAGGCTCGTGGCCTGTTCGCCGGCAATGCCGCCCACTCGTTCCTGTCCATGGAGCAATCTCCGAGCGCCATGTTTGGGCTTGTGCTGAGTACGCTGGGGCACGCTGTCGGATGGCCCTTCCCTAAGGGTGGGTCGCAGAAGCTGGCCGACGCCCTCGCCTCCTACCTGCGCTCTCTGGGCGGAGAGATCCACACCGGATTCCGGGTCTGCTCCGTGGACGAGGTGCCGAGGACTCGCGCGGTCATCTTCGACGTGACGCCACGCCAACTCCTCGATATCGCCGGAGAGCACTTCACCGGGCGTTACCGGCGAGCACTGAAGCGCTACCGCTACGGCCCTGGCGTCTTCAAGGTGGACTTTGCGCTCGACGACATCATCCCCTGGGAGGCCCGGGAGTGCCTGCGCGCTGGGACCGTCCACCTCGGCGGCACGCTCGACGACATCTCGGTTGGGGAAGCCGCCGTCGCGCGTGGCGAGCACCCGGAGAGACCGTTCGTGCTTCTGGCGCAGCAGAGCCTCTTCGACGAAACCCGCGCCCCCGAAGGGAAGCACACCGTCTGGGCGTACTGCCACGTCCCCAACGGCTCCGGCTTCGACATGACGGATCGGATAGAGGCGCAGATCGAGCGCTTCGCCCCCGGCTTTCGCGAGCGCATCCTGGCCAAGGCGACCGCGGGGCCGGCCGAGCTTCAGCAGCAGAACGCCAACCTCGTCGGCGGTGACATAAACGGAGGCGTGATGGACTTGCGGCAGCTCGTCGCCCGGCCTTCGCTCCGAATCGACCCCTATTCGACTCCGGCCATGGGGCTCTACATCTGCTCCTCCTCCACGCCCCCGGGCGGCGGCGTGCACGGGATGAACGGGTTCCTCGCCGCCCGGTCCGCGCTGCGCTACCTCACCACGTAGCCGGGTCGGTATACAGCTCCCGACGGACCCCCAGAGAAAAGCCGCCGGGACCGCCGGAAGACGGGGAGCTCAATCCGCCCAGCATATCGGCTCTTCGCCACCTGCTAAGGTGCCATCTCATCGATAGTCGACGTCGCTGTGCTGCAACCGAGGCTCTCCGGTATGGTCATCCGGATCTACCGCGGCCTGGTCTACGCTCCGCTCACCGCTGCCTCGGCGCTGCTTATGGCGGCGTTGGCATCGTCTCGCAGTACGTCTTTCGCGCGATCTCTGGCGGGACGTTCCAGCTCCCCGGCGTCGCGCTCTTCAAACTGCATCGCAGCCAGGCGGAGCAGAGGGTCTCCGCCACCGTCCGGCCAACTGATGGAAGCAGCTTCTCCCGTACCCGGACATGCCGACCGACCGAGGAGACTCAAAGGTAGCATGCCTCATGGGGGGATCGTCGAAGAATCGCAGTATAGTTACGATTGAGAACAGTAATACTGTACCTGTACTGCTCTTTATTCGTCGCTGCCTAGGGCATCTGCGATAGCCCCCTCCAGGGGCAGCGCATGTCCCGTTACCCACGCCGCCGCGAAAGCGTCTTCGCCCAGCGCCGCGCGGGCAGCGGTCACGATACGGTTACATTCGGCGCGAGCGGTCGGTGAGAGCGACACCCTGATCTCTTGGCGCAGAGTGTCGGCCGCACTGCAGAGCCGCGCCGCCCGCTCCGGCCGGTCCTGCATAGTCGCCACCCGGGCCAGTCCTTCCAGGCAAATCGCGGCGTAGGAACTGAGACCCCACTGCCGCACTAGCTCCGGGCTCTCCCCGTACACCTTCGACGCCCGCGAGAATTTACCTGCTTCGCAGGCCATACTCCCCAGTCTGGTGAGCGTTTGCGCCATAACCCACCTGTGCTTCAAGCCCCGGAACCGCATACGGCCTCCGCCGCCTCCAGGGTGCAGCCGCCAGCGGAGACGGCGAGACGACGGAAGAGGGCCTGCTCACCGGCATCGAGGAGATCGTAGCTCCACGAGATCGCCTGGCGCAGCGTCTGCTGCCGCTCCGGCAGGTCACGTGCTCCTCCCGCGAGTAGCTGCAGTTCACGATCCAGCCGCTGCAGCAGCGCTCGCGGGGAGAACAGCTTGACCCGCGCCGCCGCCAGTTCGATCGCCAGTGGCAGCCCGTCCAGCCTCCGGCAGATCCTCTCCACCGTGGCCGCGTTCGCGGCCGCAAGCTCGAAGGATGGCGAAACGGCCCGAGCGCGCTGGCGAAAAAGCTCTATTGCGGGGAACCGTTCCAAGACCTCCCTCGACGCCGGATCTTCCGTGTCGGGAAGAGGCAGCGGGGGCACCGAGAACTGGTGCTCGCCGCCGAGGCGCAGCGGCGCCTGGCTGGTCATTAACACGGTCAGCCCCGGGCATGCTGCTAAGAGATCCGCTACCAGTGGAATGGCCGCTAATAGACGCTCAAAAATGTCGAGCAGCAGTAGTATTCGACTCTCTCGCAGGTGCTGCTCCAGGGTCTCCTGTAGCGTCTGCCCCGTCACATCCCTCACACCCAGCGTCTCGACGAGAGTTGAGGGTATGAGGTTGGGGTCTCCCAGAGAAGTCAGGGGCACAAAAACGACATCGTCCGCGAATGCCCCGCGCGAGTGCCGGGCTACCTCGATGGCCAGCCGGGTCTTGCCGACACCGCCCGGGCCGGTCAGGGTCAGCAAACGCACGTCCTCGCGCAGCAGGAGGCACGCAATGGTCGCTACTTCGTGCTCGCGCCCTATCAACGGCGTGAGCGGGTTAGGGACGTTGTAGCGGGAGGGTGACGGCTTCACACGGCGTCTGGAGGAACCACGGGCCGCCGACTTGAACCGTGCCAAGTCCTGTCCTGTGACCTCCAGGGCTTCCGTTAGCTTCTGTACGGTGTAGTTGTGAGGACGCCGCCGCTCCCCGCGTTCGAGCAGGCCAATGGCCTGGGGGGTGAGGCCTGTCCTTCCCGCCAGGGCTTCCTCGGTGAGATTGGCCGAATCACTGTAGAGCCGGAGTAGATCCCCGAATGTAAGTCCGGTACCGGTGTCCACTTCTCTTGCCTTCCACTCTGGGGCCGCCCGCACCACCCAACAGCATCGTAACATGCGTAACACTACGTTGTTTGGTTGATTGTTTGAACTGTTGTTTGGTTTGTAGCTAGGAGCGAGAAGGCGTAGGGAGCACGATAGAAGCAAGACGGAACGTGCCGAGGACGTTGCCAGTAACAGAGAGGAGAACCAGATGACGAGCTCACTCACGCAGGACACGAACGAACTGCGGAAGATCTCCGATCTTCCCACGGAGCTGGCCCTGCGGCAAGCCGCTTCTTTCCTGGCGCATCTGGTGAAGGAACCAGACTTTCTGGAGTCTCGGATATTGTCTCTCCTGGAAGGAGCGAGGGACAGAGAAGACTGGTACGTGGCCTATGGTCACGACGCCGAGGACGGCTCCTTCTCCCTGCAGGTCTTCGTCTGGCCTCCGGGAACCGGGACAGTATCCACGACCACTCCTCCTGGGGGGCGTACTGCTGCGCCGTCGGGTCCGTGCTCGAAGAGCGCTACGAGCGCCTGGACGACGGCTCCCGGACCGAGCACGCCCGCCTGAAGAAGGTCTGGCAGTTGTGGTGGAGCAGGGAAGACGGAGCCTCAACCGTCCTGCCTCGAGACGCGGGCATCCATCGGGTAGGGAACCCGGGCGAGAGAGTGGCGATCTCGGTTCGCCTCTACGGACCCCGGATGGAGGAGGTGGACGGTCGAGACTACGACCCCTCCCGCGACCACGTCTGTGACCGGCTGGAAGATTAAGAGCCGGTCCAGCCCCGAAGGTGGTCGGCGCGCTGGAGAGACAGAGTCAGCAGGAAAAGAGGCAGCTTCAAGGACGAAAAGAAGAAGCGGAGGACAAGCATTCGCGAGGCAAGGTCTAGATCAAGGTATATGTGAACGAGGAAAGGAGAAAGCGCATAATCTTGGTTGTGTCGATGGTGGCGATGCTCGTCGTGGCAAACGCCGTACCGGCCCTGACGGCCCCCACCGTAATCAAATACCCTTCGGGCAACAATGGGGTACGCCTAGATCCTGATACCGGCACGATTTTGGCACTGGATAGATCGGGCGATTTGACTTTCGTGGGCGGAACGTACAAGGGGTCCATAGGGGGCTTCGCGTGTGAGGGCCTCGTCGTGCCCTCCCATTGCACAAGTGCGCGGCTAAGTCCCGACAGGGATTTGTTAGTGCTGTTTAAAGGGCAACAGCTTTTTTGAGCAGCTGCGAACCAAGTAGTTAGCCTAGCAAAAGAGCCGGGGGAAAGACTTGGCTCTTTTATGCCTTCGTGGCTGTGAGCGATCCGCCGGAGAAGGCGGGAGGAAGGAGGAAGTACCATGTCGGCAGAAGAGAACAAAGCCCTGATGCGTCGCGTGATGGAGGAGATTTTCAACGAGGGGAACCTGGACCTCGTTGACGAGCTTTTCGCCCCCGACTACGTCGACCACGATCCGAACATGCCGGAGGATGTGCGCGGACCCGAAGGGTTCAAGGAGTTCGTCAGCGCGTACCGCGCGTCCTGCGCTGATCTCCACATCGAGGTCGAGGATCAGGTCGCCGAGGGAGAGAAGGTGACGACGTGCTGGACGGCTACTTGCACCCACGACGGGGATCTGTGGGGCATCCCTCCGACGGGCAACCGGGTGAGGGTGGCAGGGATGGAGATCAGCGGCATCGTTGGCGGCAAGGTCGCCGAGACCTGGGGCAACTACGACGTGATGGGGCTGATGAAGCAGATAGGCGCCATCCCTTCCCCGGAGCAACCGGAGGAGGCCAGCCCCGCCTAGACCAGGGACGCCGCGAGGGGTCGGGGCAAGAGCCCCGACCCCTGTCGCCCTTACAACTTCCAGTTCGGAACGGTGCTTTCGGAGCGAATCTGATAAGAGTTTTCGGTTTGGAAGGACCAGTTTTGGTACAAGCGTGAGCAACGCTCTACCGAGAGCGTGCAGAAAGGAGATTCGGGTGTCGGCAGAAGAGAACAAGACCGTTATCCGCAGGCTTTATGAAGAGGTCTGGAACGAACACAACCCGGACGCTCTCGACGAGTTTGCGGCACCGGACCTTGTCAACCATGACATGCTCCCCGAGTACAAGCACGGCATTGATGGGTTCAAGCACCTGATCAGGTGGGTGCATACCGCTTCCCCCGATGGCCGCCACGATATCGAGGATATGATCGCCGAAGGAGACAAGGTGGCAGCTCGCGTGACCGTAAGCGGCACCCACACGGGCGAGATCCGGGGCATCCCCCCGACCGGCAGACGCTTCTCGGTCGAGCACGTGCACTGGTACCGGCTCGCTGATGGCAAGATCGCCGAGCAATGGTCTGTGAGAGATGACCTGGGCCAGATGCAGCAGCTCGGTGTAATCTCGATGCCGGAGTACTCACAGGGAGCCAGCCCCACCTGAACTAACTAGGACTTACGCAAAGACCGGATCTGCTACCCTGAAAAACATGAGCTTTACGAAATTGGACTACTGCCAGTATCTGTTGAGCAGCCAAGTCAACTATACCTTGACCAACCTCGCCGAGCACCTAAAAAGCTTCAGCCATGACACCATAAACCGCTACCTAAAAGGCG
>JAABVA010003356.1_pt1 | contig 15293 bp, 12 predicted proteins | sample 5560331 | NCBI WGS metagenome assembly JAABVA01 (sample SAMN12812661, study PRJNA571458) | rock metagenome | isolation source: Antarctica rocks | place: Antarctica: Victoria Land, Mt New Zealand sud | collected 2016-01-07 | reverse complement strand
GATGCTGACTTTCATTTTAGAAATACATCATTAAAACAGAGAAAACTGAGTGTAAAGATTATCTTCATCAATGTAGTAAGAGCATCAGGCTTCATATTTCTCATTACTGAACTGAATCAATTCATCAACATAATAAAAGCATCAGACTTCATATCTTTCATTATTGAATGAAATTAATTCATCAGTAAGAGAACACATTCTACTGATACATCAGACTCTTCATCTCAATCTGAGAAAAAAAGAAAGAAAAAGATCAATAAAATTAATTTATCTGTCTTAAACATTGCTGCACATCTGAAGAAAGAAGACTTTACTGATCAATAAAAAAGAATAAAAACACTCATTAACTACTCTGAATTCACACTCAATGCTGCACTGTCTTAAAGTACTTCAGCTGCTTCTTTCACTTCTTCTGACTCAAAATCTAGTACATAACTTCACTTATTATAACACTCAATTATAATGCACAAAGTATATACTAAATCAGAGACTAAATCATATTTAAGAATTCAGAAGCTCTTTATTTATTTTCTTATTGAGTTCTTTATATTTTAATATTACTCAGAAATTGATCTTATCACATTCTTCAGTGATCAATACATTTACAGATACTGATATTGAAGAGATTTAAGAGCAGAATGATATGACAATGAATAGATTGAATATAGATTTTAAACATAATTCAGAATATAAAAAGCTCAAGATGAGAGTTTAAAGAGCAAAATATGCAGTCAAGATAAGAAAGAAAATTGTTGCTAAGAGATATGCAGAGAGTGAGCATGATGAATATTAATAAATAATTATAATATTCTGTATCAGACTTTAACTTCATTTGTAGTGATCTTTCTTACAGATCAGAATGTGATGACTGAATAAAAGAAGAATGAAGATACTGCTCAGCAAAATAACTTAATCATAGTTATTAAAGAAATACAAGCTCTGTGTAAGCTTCTTAATGCAAAGAGTACTTTCTCAATAATTAAAGAAGAGATATATCAACTTTATTTGACATTTAATCTATGTTGATATGATTAAATTGAAAAAGCAGGCAAGCATATTCAAAGCTGTTAAAATAATTGTTTAGATAAAGTAATTAAGCATTAAGAATGAATCATTTAATTCAACAGCTATGAACAACTTACTATAGCTGAAGATAAGAATTCAAATCTTGCTATACAGATTTTTAATAGCAGCATACTTGATTCAGAGCACATAGCAGACAAGAAGAATCATTAATGTGTATTATATTTTTAACACTTCTTTATAATGAGTCTAAAGACAAAAGCTAATGTTGTTTCATTCTATAGTTATCAGCTCTCAACAGTGTTTAATGTCTCTGCAGATAAAAATGAAAAAGCAGAGATAATGCTAAGTAATGATGAGAACAAAATTACAGTAATTTTTTCTGTCTGAGTAATGCTGAATGAAAACATTAATGATGAGTGCATCTTTCTTAAATCTGATGAACTTGTGCACACAGATATCAGAAAGACAGTATTAAAAGAAAATAAAATATATTAATTCTGCACTGTTTATCTATCAGAGATTTAACTAAATTTTAAACTTCATAGACTGCTACTTCAATGTTAAAGAGTGATGAAGTTAAGATACAAATTGATCAGATATGATTATATCACTTTATTATAATGCTCTTTACAATTGTCTATTAGCTTCTTGCTAATTAACTATATTTATGAATTAAGATCAACAATGAAGATTAACTGTCAACATTATAAGCTTTAATCTTCATTAATGATGCAGATCAAGAGGCAGAAGATTCAGTGAAGATATAGAATAATGATGAGAAGAATGAAGATCATTATAATGATGATAATGATAATATTAATGAAGATACAGAGAATCAGAATGAATTCTGATGCTTTAAGCAAAGTTAAATGTTCTTAAAGATTCTTAAACATTGTTTTCTACATCTGAGCATGTTCAATTCTAATATTTCACTCAATAATATTAGCTTGCATGTAACTTGTGTTTATCATAAGCAATTTAAGAAAATTGAAGTGTTTATAAACTGCATAGAAAGAGTAAAGAAATCTGATGTTCAAATTAAAAATTATGTTAAGTATATGTCTACTGAGATTGTTGATGCTTAAATTGATGAATATTAATATCATCTTCAGATAAGAAAGAATGAATTTCTCTTAACTTTAAACAATTATTAGTGATATCAACCAACAGAAGATTCTGTTTCTTGTGAAATTATGATACTGAAGCAGTTAAGAACTTAATGTGCTTTATCTGTACTTTTAAGTGTGAGTGCAATGCTTTTGACAATTTTTCACTTTATTAATAAAGAAGACTTTTCTCTCTTAATTAATGTTGTGTTGTATTCAAGACTGTGTGTATATTGACAGTCAATGTACTCTGAGCAGAGTCATTTAAGTGAATGATTTAAAGACTGAGATCAATAATTATTAAGTCATTATTGATGATTTTAATAGCTGATGCATCAATTACTGTAGTGAATCTTTCAGATAATGAATCTATGTGATCTTTAATCTCTCTTAATTCATGACTATGATCATCATCAGTGATTGCATATTCTGAGTGTGTGCTGTTTAAGATATTTATAATGCTTAATTGTATCACTTCTATATTTAAAGTTTGACCATAATCATTATTGTTAAGTCTTAAGTCAATGTTCTTATCTTAATCATGATTACAAGATCTAAAGTTGATGTTGTTCTTATAGTCACTATCATCATAAAGATCATTATTACTGAAGTAGTAATCTGATAAAAGCTCTGTACATAATTTAGTTACTGTTGAATTTAGCTCATCTATTAATGAATCTTTCTCATCACTATCAACAATCATTGTCAATGCAGATCTCTCTTTAATTATTTCTATCACTTCTGCTGAAAGAATAAACATATCATGATATTTAATCAGCATAATGTTCTCAATAATGTCTAAATTCAGTCAATTTCAACAATATGTGATTACATCTTAAGCTGTGTTGAACAAATATTTAACTTTAATATCTGCTGCAGAAATTGCAAGTATATCTTTTGCAAATTGTGTCATTGCTGATTTTAAGTTCTTCATCAGCTTTCAGTAATTAAGTATTAAAACATTCACATCTAACACTGAAGACTTTTGCAGATAATCTGAGACTTCTTCTGTCACAGATGTGTCTTGATGCTTTTTTACATTTTTTATGTAACTCATCATTGCTATCATCTTCTTCTTTTTTAAGTCAAGAATTCTCAAATCATCATTTAATAATTCTTTCTTCAAGTGCTGATAGTTAACTCTGTAGTATTGTTGAAACTCAAATTTATATTTTGAACATAGATCTTCTCAGTCTTCTCTTTATTGAAACAATATGTCAGTCTTGCTATATAATATTTATTGAGGACTGAGAATATTCTACATTGTATATGTTAAGCTTATTGCATAGATTCAATATGACATCAAGATTACAGAACAATTCTTAATTAACTTCTGTCTTTTTATAGTATTGAGTTAGTTTCTTTTTTAATGCATCAATGACATTTTACAACTCAGTGCTGAAGAACAATTCAAACTCTCTAATTACTTCATTCTGTTTTTTAAGATGATCAAATAAATCATTGTATACATATTATAGCTTATAGATTGTTAACTCACTAATAACATTCATTGTCTCTGTTCAGTTCTTGAAGTGCTTCAGAAGATACAGCATGTATTTAACATGCTGTCACTCTTTTATATTACATTTAAAAAATTTCATTCTGCTTATTGTCAAAGTCAGATGTTCTATTCATTGAGAAAGTTTGATTTATAGCTCATATACTTGACTCAGCATATTGTATAAAGAGTTTCATTGAGTTCTTATATTCTCAATTATACTCTGTGAATTTGTCTTCTACAAATCTTTGAACAACTCTAGACACTGTGATGATGTCATAATGACAATAGTTAGTAATTAAATTTATATGAGATTTTTGTTAGAATATTAATTTAACAGATATGAGCATTATAATAAAGCATTATAAAAGATATACTGACCTTCTTCAGTATGATGTTAAAGAAGTAGTCTTTGTTAATTGTGAAATTTTGTAGCTCATCATCATTAAATGTAATGATGAGCTAATCATTCTTTGCATTCACTTTCAGATATGTAAGTAGCTGACTAACTGTAAGCTGAATCATATGTATTATGCAGTTCATGATTTTAGTTTCATCACTTTAAATGATATTCTTCTGACTTAAAAGTCAACTTAAATGACATTATAATGTATGATTGTTGAATACATTGTCTACTGTGACTATCAGCAATCAATGTGTCAAATTTTACTTCTTCAACATTTTAAGAATATACTCAGCAAGATTTTCATCATTATATTGACTCTTTAGTTCTCTAAAGACTAAAAGTATCTCTGTGTACTTTTACTCAGCATTAATAAAGTATGCAGTAATGTTTAAAAATGCAAGATAATTTGAACTGCTTCATTCATTAAATGCAATGAAGACTTTAATCTGTGCTTTAAGTTCTGCAAGTACATCTTTTTAAACATTTACAGCATGACACTTAAGAAGTTATGCAATCTTGCTTTGATCTGAAATCTTAATATTGACACAACACATTTAGATGAGCTTTCAGAACTTTATATATTCAACAATACAAAAGAATATATTGAGTACTATAATGAATTGAAGAATCTGCTGATCAAAGACTTTAAAAATAAAGTTAAATGATTTGATAATGATCTTTTGAGCTGTCTGTTAAACAGTGAGCATTATATTAAAGCATTATAATTGAAAATTATAGCATATCTTTGAGTTCATTGCTTCAAAGATTGAAATCTGTCTTTCTGATGCTGATTTCATCTTTTGATAACTGCTGCTTTTCAGATAACATTTTATGATGATTGTTTCATTATTTTTTGATGCTGAATAATTCATGATATTGTAACAGTTAATACACATTACATTTAATCTTTCATCACATTTGCTAGCTACTTCAGCAAAGAACTGCCAGATCTCTGCTGAGCAAGCTGAACTGTTTTATGTTATTTAAGCATAATTCTTAATCTTAATGTCTGTGTTCTGACTTTATACAGTTGTTTCTCATCAGTCTTGAAACTCTTACTTTGTTGCAGATCTTTAAAGAACATACTCTGAATTTGAAGCATCTGCAAAAGTTAAAGAATAAAATTGACTTAATTGAGATGACTTAGTTCTGTCACTGAAAACACTTAAAAATAATCTTTTTAAGTTGTTCAAGATCTGACTGAATGATGAGCTGTATAAAGACATGATGTTGAGTTATTATAGTAAGTTAAGCAAATAAATGATACTTTGTTGTACTTTGAGTGATTTGTTGATGATAATGTGTTGTGAGAGTTTCAAAATTAATATATACAAGATTGTAGTCATGTGACAGAACATGTATCTGAATGTAAAATGAATTTTTTACAATATTAATTATAATAGACACTATTCAAAAATTACTATGTATAGCAAATATTAAGTATCAATGAAGAGATTTCTCATTAAAAAATCTTTAATTGATAATTAAAGATCTATCTAATTATTCTTTATTTTACATCTCTAATCTCTAAAGATCAGCTTTCTATTCAATTAATAATGATTACTTACTATTTTCATCACTACTCTCTTCATCATTAATAGATTCAATATTCTCCTCATTATCTTTATTGTCATTAATCAAGTCATCAAGAACAAATTCATCAATGAAATCATCATCTAAAAATTTCTTATCTTCAGACATCATCACACAAGCTTCATCAGCATCTTCAATCACATCTTTTTTATTTTCTTTCTTCTGATCAAGTGCAGACTCTTGAATGTAACTAGTCAATGTTAGAGTTAAGAAGTGTTATAATTGAGCAATATAATATTTATATATAATTGAAGTCATTGATGTGTTTAGAATCAAGAACTTCACTATAAAAGTAATGCATGATCTTGACAGAGTTAAAATCTTCAGCATTATGTAACTTTTATTTTTTTATATCATTAAGAACTCTTTCACAATGCTTGATCATCACTGTCAGATGCTTCTCAATTTAATGATTAATGTTGATGCATTTCTGCTGAATAACTTCATCTTTATTGATATTCTAGAGAATGTCAGAGAGTCTATAGAAAATATAGATATAACATATTTCTTGCTTCATTTCTGTGAACTTTTGCTCTTCTTTTAATGCAAGAGCTTCAGCAAATAACATTTTCTTTTTAGTCTTCTCTTTAAGTTAAGCTCAGTTCTCATTCTTCATTAACTTGTTTCTCAACTCATCTTCATAGTAGACATCTACAGATAGTTAAAAGCAATATAATTGAGCATAATAATTTTAAAGAAGTCTTACAAGAAATTTTACAGTTGTATCACTTCTTCAAGATCTCATCTTTAATCTTTTCTTTTATAATCTTCTTTAATGCTGAATTCACAATCTGATATGCATCAATCTTTTTCAATGCATCTTTTTTTCATTTTACAGCTTTGCAGTTCATCATCTTTGCATTTTTAATTTATTTAGAGTTCTCATTCTTCATATATTTCTGTCATTTCTCCCTTGCACATGCAGTCTTTAAGTTGTTCAAGTATTCACTAAATGTCTTCTTTAAATTATATATAGACTTCTGTAAACAACCACAGCAGTTAGATCTCTCTTCAGAGACTGAGAATGAGTTAAAAATTAAGTATTTTGCAGTTTACAATGAAAGTTTAATGTCTAAATCTGTCATGATGAAAGTTTAGAATATGTAGTTAGCTGCTGAGTTCTATACTGAGTGATATAATTAAGCATTATATGTATGCATCATAGCTGCACATCAGAGTGAAGTACAAGAGCAATGTATAAGATTAAATCTTAAGAAATGAGCAGTAAAACAAGTAATAGCACTGAGCAATATATTTAGTGAGTGTAGAGACTGAGTGTAGAGACTGAGTGTAGAGACTGAGTGTAGAGACTGAGTAAAGATGAAGTGAGTATAGTAAGTTAAGTAACAGAGATGAAGATAAGAAAGTGTTAAATTGAGTGTTAGAAGTGAGTGTGTTGATATATTTATTCATAACATTGATGCATATATCATAAGTAAATGTGTTGTTTATCAGCAATCTAACATTTAAATATTGCTAATACCTAAAAGCTCTCAACACATCTTCTAACTACACACTTTCAAACTACAACACACTTTCAAACTACAATGCATCTTCAAACTACAAGATCACTCTAAAACTCATTGTCATTCATAAATACATTTAAATTGCTTTTTCATAATGCTTTTGTTAACTTAATCTTAGAGCATCATTGTATCATTATATTATGTCATGATATGTATCAAGAAAACTTCAAGATGCAGTGTTATGAAGACTGTATTAGGCAGAGAGAAGACAGCAGCAGCAGAAAGAACATTTAGAAAGATATTTAAGAAAGAAAAAACTGATGTTGATGAAAAGAAAAAAGAAAATAATGCTGCAGATACAGAAGAAGATACTGAAGCATTTAAGTCAGCTCATCACTGAAAGTCAGGCAGTAAGCTTAATTTTAATACATAATATAATGCTTAATAATAATGCTTTGTTCTACAGCTGTTGCTCTTCATAAAATATGTTGCTATCAGAAATCAACAGATTTTCTGATAGTAAAACTATTCTTTCAAAGACTTTGCTGCAAGATAATTTAAGATTATTTGAAGAAAGTTTTCTCTCAATATAAGATGTTTCACTTTCAAAGCTCAGTCATCAACAGCCTGCAGAAGGCAGTAAAAGCATATACTGTTGTCTTTTTTGAAAGTATGTCTAATGAACTGTACAGTAATTATCATTTATCAGCTAACAGAATGTAGATGTTGATCTGACTGCAATTTATGTAAAGTAAGTTATTATTCAGCACAAGAACATGTTTCTCATTAAGAGATACATGCATAACTGAAATATCACATCTAAAGATGCAGATTAAAGCAATCATTACTAAGCTATTTTGAGAATATTTAACTCTCAATGTAGTAGATAAATAGACTAAATTGAAAGCTGTTTAACTGTGTATATATAATGCTCACTTATAACACTCATATATCAGTAATCTCTAAGTTCATAATCTCTATTCTTGAGTCAAGTCTCAAGAGCTCACTTACTAATCAGTCTCAGAATTCTTAAAATCTGAACAGAGCTTCTAAATTAAGTTAGACTTCAATGTTCAAGCCTAATCTAAACTCTCAGACTAACAATTAAAGCCTGACCTGACCTGACTCAGAAGCTCTGTTTAAGTCAGGCTGAGTTAACCTGACCTGACAGTCACTCTAAGTGAGAGTTAATAGATGCAGTCTCATTAAGTGAAAATGTTAAGAAATGATGTTTTAACTATTTTTATGAAGCAAAGTAAAACTAATATCAAAGACTGAGTGAAAACTCTATTCACATTAACTGCAGTCAATGTTCTTTCTACTTCTTCTGTAACTCTCTTAATCAAGATGTGCTCATAAATAATACAGTTTAAAGATTTCACTAGACAGTATAGTATAGCATGAGTATTCATTTCTTTCAATACATACTTATATTTCTCAACATCTGTTCAAATCAGATCTCAATCTTTATACATATTGACATAATTATGTACTCAGTCTTAATAATTAAGATAATAATAGATTTCTATTTTTAACTTATTTACAATACTGATTTGTCTTCAAGCATATAGATATACTTTAGAATTGACTTTTAATTCTGTTTGTTTAATATATAATTAAAGTCAGAGTATTTAGACATTGCTTAACTTTCATTAAGATTATATATGATGCTGAGATTGATGATTGATCTTATATATTATAATAATTTCTTAAATGTATATTTATAATGCTCTGCAGAATCACTGAAATATTGATTTAATTAATTTAATGTAAAGATGATGTCTAATTAAATATGAATTACTGCATACATTAAACTTTTAATTACTTATTAATACTGTCTTTAATCTATTCTTTAATCAGTTAAGCTGACAAAATAAAAAGCATTATATTTATTAAATGAAATGCTGATGACTCTGTACTTATTAAATTGCATATAAAGATTCTTCAGTATCTTATTTATGTAATGAGTCTAATTTAAATGCAGAGTTCTCATTTTGTAATTGTGTATGACTTAAATATTAAGAATTTTCTGTATCTTTTTTAAATTCTTAACTTTAAACATATCTATAAGAGCTTGCTTAAATCAGTGAATGTATATAGATTTGCTGAGATCATAATAATATCATTTATATAAAGAAGCAGCATGATCTCTTTAATGCTATAAAGAAGAAGACAGAATCAATGTTGCTTTGATGAAAACTTAACTTAATTAATTTAATAATATATTGTTTATATTAATTCTATGCAGCTTACTTAAGATCATAAAGACTGTGCAGTATGCACAGAATACAATTAGATGCAACATTGACTTTAAAAAAAATGTTATATAGATTGTTTTCTTCAGAAAGAATTTTATAAAAATGTTATTAACATTTACTTGATGATACTTTAAATTCTTAAGTACAACAATGACTAGAAAGATCTGCAGAGTGTTAAACTTAATAATAAAAACAAAAATAGTTTTATAATTAACATTATATATTTATGAGAAGTCTCTTGTCACAAACCTTGTCTTAAGCTTATTTAAGAATTCATTAATGTTCAGTTTAAGTTTAAAGATTTATTTACTGATTACAATGTTAACTCTTCTTAATGACACAATCTCTTTTCACATTTCATTTACTGTCAAGACTGTCAGCTCTGCATAAATAATATTCTTTTACATTTCTTTTTAAGTTGAGTCTCTCACTGCTTCAATATAGATAACAAATATAAAGATATCAAATTTAATCATTGTTAAGTCTTCTTTGTCTGCAGTGAACACTGCAAATATCAATATAACTTTAAATATTTTAATTAAGAACTTATTTGCATCTTAATTGTCATTGTTGTCTCTCTTTCATTTTAAAATCTCAATACATAAGAAAGTTCTGACTTTTTTAAGTACTGCTGTCTTAACTTTGTTAATATTTAATTTTGACAATTTGTCTAAATTAACTACAGTCAACTCAGTCTGCTTAATCTTCAACTTTAATAATTTATTTAACTTAACTATAGTCAACTTAATCTCATCTTGTTCATCTTAAGACTTGTCAATCTTAACTATAATTAAATTAAACTGTATCTCACTGTTCTGAGTCACAGAGATCTGATTTAAGACTGTGATCTTTATAGAGATTGATTTTTTTTGTAAATATTTAATGAATCTTTTATTTAAAAGAATGTTTAATGTTTATTGTTGCAATTTAAAATCAACAATATCTTTCTTTTCACTTTCAGCAAACTTCACAGCATAATTTTTAATGATGTACTTAAGATCTAAAGCTCAAAGTAAATACTGTTTTGTGATTTTCTCAATGTAGTTCATAAAGACTCTTACTCATTCTTAATTCATAAATTTATTGTGTCTATCATCAAATAATAACTTCAGATCAATGTAATTGTAGCATTTGCATTCTTATATATAAATATAATTAATAAATGACTTTACATCAATGAAAGCTTTCTCAGAAATTGTTTGTTCATCATTAATTAATGAATTAATTACTATTTAATTATGAAGATAAACATCTATCTGTACTGTCTATATTCAGAACTTTATTGATAGCTATATTTCTTTAATTATAATGCACACTGAATTCTCAATGATTTAAATGACTCTTTCAATAACATTATTTTGAATTAATATGTAGAGCACTGTATACTGTAGTGTAATGTTAAAGAATTTGCATTAATCATTTAAATTGAATCTTAACTTTATTTTGTTATTGCTTTGTACAACAAGAATTTTTGCATTAATTTAAAGTTCAGTCTTCAGTCATTACTTCTAAAATGTTTATAAGATATTATCACATCACTTCAGCAATATTATTTACATCTTTTAAGAGTAATTATCTATTATCTTCAGAAAGTATTGATATTTAACAAATAACAAGAATAATAAATTGTATATGTTAATGAAGATAAGAATAAGAATGTTGATCTTTTTTTTATATACAGTGTAATTTTACTTATTGATGAACTTAATAACAATATAAATTTTATATACATTCTTGCTGTTCTCAGCAATGAGAATTGACTTTTTAAGAATTGTTATTTTATAAAGATTATACAGCTTTGCAGAATCAAGATGAATAAATTGTTAATGTTAAAGTTTATAAGTCTTGATCTTTTCATTCAGTAATGCAGTATCAATGTTTAAGAAGTTAGTCATAAAATTATGTTTATGAATTTAATTCTGCAGACTTGCATCTAATGCAGCAGTAGAGAAGACAGTCTTTAAATATAATATATATATAATAAATATCAGAACAAATTCATTAAGACTTTATGCAATATATTTAATTATATAGACTTCATTTTGCTTTAATGCTTCTATTATGATCTTGCTGCACTTATTACACATATAAAGACTGTGTTAATTAAAGTTTTTACACAATTTCATTTTGTACATTTACTTTTTCAAGAAAAGATTGACTTTAAGTTCAAATACATTATATATAAAGTGTTAAATTCAGTCTTACAGAATTCTCTGATTCAACTTATATAATGATTATTTCATAATAATGTAAATATAAATGTCTTTTCTTAACTTTAATTCATCAGTGTCTCATATGTATGAGAAAGTCACTGAAAAGTTAAAGTTAATCAATTATATATAAAAAGAATTCTGAATCTATAACTCATTCAAACTTAAGTATCTTACTAACAGTCTTTTTAAATAAGACAGCAATTTCATTATTAATTTTCTTTTTATCTTTTAAGTTTAAGAAGAAGACAGTGTCATTATTAATTTCTGTATTAAAGACTTTATGTCTTTTCTTCTTGTGCTTAAATCTCAATTTACAATGTAACTTAATCACAATCAACTTATTTATCTTCTTTCAGATGTCTCTTTAAGCATTAGAAAGATATTTGCAGTCTTAAATATTATAAATGTCTCAACAAAGAAAACATTTAAAGACTTTACAGCAAGAAAGCTAATCATTATTAAAGTTAAAAGATCTTTGATGATGTTTTTTGACATTAATTACACAGTAATTCAATAAATTATGATTGTAATTCATTAAACATTTATCTTCTTGCTGTTTATCTATTTACAGAGCAGTAACAATCTTTTTAACTTTAAGTTGTATCTTTTTTTTCTGAAGCTTTTATAGATCTTACTTAACATTTAAAGTGTTTTAAATATCAATTGTATTGCAGATCACATCATATTTATTTAGTAATGCTTAAAGCAGTGTTTAAAACTGTTGCTTTGACTTAAATAAATTAATTATGTTGAATTAAGTTGCAGTGATCTTTCTGTTAAATTTACTTAAATAAATTTACTTAGATAAATTTATATTTCTTTAATGAATATATTTTTTGACATTTTGTATTCAATAAACTCTGTCAGATATTATCTTCTCATCATTTGCAATCTCTTCTTATATTTAAACTTTAAAACATTTCACACATTCTTTATACTGATCTTGTCTGTCAGATATTCTTAATTATCTACATTAATGCAGATAATAAGTCAGTATAAAGTCTTTACATTAGTTTTCTGACTTTTAAGATCAAGATTGCTGAGAAAAAACAAGAATTCACTGATGAGAGTATTGACTACTAAGATTTCAACAACATTTTATAGATCTTCTTTTATCAATTATCTTTATATAAGAATAAATCATTGATCACAGTTCTTGTAAATGAGAATTGAGATGAGTTGTTGCTTTGTAAAGAAGTTGTTGAAATTTATGATGATGATAGTCAGCACATAGTATAAAAAGTGAATAAAGTAAATTAATAATGTATATATAAAAGATAATGTAAATAAAACAAAAAAAGTCTTATATCTTTTGTTCTGTGAGACAGTAAATACTTATTTGACTTAATGACTCATATTAAGTTGTTAAAGAACAGTGCTCTTAATGAGTAACTGTAAGTGCTTATTTATTTATTTAATAAGATATATATTAACTTATTAAGCTGTTAAGAGTGCTAATTTTGCTTAATAGTTTAAGCTTACATATTTAGCTGCTGCAGATGCTTATTTGCTTATTTAATAAGATGCATATTAAGCTGCTGAGAATGCTGATTTTGCTTAATGATTTAAGCTTACATATTCAGTTACTGCAGATGCTTATTTATCTATTTAATAAGATGTATATTAAGCTATCAATACATTAAAAGTATACACTTTCTCTAAGAAGCTTCTTGCTAATTTGAGCTCATAATTTGTTGAAAGAAAGAAGATACTTATACTATACTATGCTGTCTAGTGAAACTCTATGACTGTATATCTATGAGTTATGATGATCATAATTGATAAAGTTAAGAAGAATGTTGACTGCAGTTAACATCAACAGAGACTTCACTTAGCTTTTAATGCTAGTTTTAATTGATATAATAGAAGCAGCTAAAACATCACTTCTCAACAAATATTTACTTAATCATTCTTTAGCTTCAGCACTATTAAAAACATTCTCTGAAACTCATTATAAATGATAAATAATAAGTAAAATATGAACTCATAAAGCAATAATGACAATACACTCTCTCTATTTAATATAAACTCTATCATTTGAACACAGATTCTGCAGATTATTACTGTGTTAATTGTACAATTATAAAAATAAGATATCTTACAATAAAATATACTTAAGTTATTCAGTTCATCTGACTCTTCTGACTCTCAGAGAGATAATGTTAACAATAATGATAACTTTTATGAAGATAATTTGTTCTGAAAGTCAATTAATATTAACTTAATTTACTTAAATCTGTCTAAGAAATGAAGAGACAGCAATATAGTCAATAAGAATAATAAAATTATTATTGAAATGTTTATGTCTTCATTAATTAAGTTAAAGTGACAGCTATTACTTAAGATGTCAAACAAATATATTAAAATCTTAATGTCAATTTATGTAGAAAAGCAAAACTTTAATGAAACAGTCAGCTATTAAAGATCATTTGTCTTAGATTTATAGCTCATTCTAATGATGTTGAAGAATGATGTAAAACATTAAAGAAATGTTTTAAAATATTGCTTAATGAAGCTTAAAATAAGTTTAACTCAATTAGATACATTATTAAAGATGTTAGAAATTGCTGTAGCTCAATAAAGTATATTATTACTCTTATGAGTTATGATTGCTGTCAAAAGCTATGATTAAGATGAATCAGAATTTGATCTGATAATTTAAATGTAAATGTATATTAATATATCTCTTTAATGAGACATCAATAAATGTAAGCTCACTCTCAGTTTATGAGAGTAAAAACTCTCTTGTGTAATTTTACATAACTAGTACACTTAGTAAGCTAGTCTTCATAAAGAAATAAAAGCATACACTTTTATCTTTTATTGTTAGATATATAACTTACAATAGCTGTACTAAAAGGTGATGCCATCTTTTAATAGATTATGAGCTCAAGTTAGTGCAGTGATTAAGTTTCTTGCCTAAAATCTCAGAGAGATATGCATCTAGATTATCTTAGCTGATGATTTAAGTTCATGATAAGAAAGTAAGCTCAAAGATTACAAGTTTAAATTGCTGTCTGTGCACATTCTTTACATCTGTGAGCTGATTGTGAGCTGATTGCAGATTAGAGAAAGTGTTAAATATATAACTTATAATAGCTGTGCTATTAGTGTGATGTCATCTTTTAACATTTATAAAGATTAATAATAATTCTATATACATATTAAACTTTATCTAATTCACTATTACACAACTGTTAAGATCAATCTCACAGTATTATTGCTCTGATTTATTATACAGCAGTTACTCAGCTATGACTTTAAGATTGAGATGTTTCTTATAAAGATTAAATAGAACTACATAAAAGAGAAATATAAAATTTAAGAAAAACTCTGTAATATAAAAGAAATTAAAGCTTTTAAAGAAGCTTGAAGTCTCTGTAAGTAACTTTTTTATAAGTATTTATAAATTGACTGCAGAAGAACTTAAGAGTGAAGAGAATATTTTGTTGTAGATATTGATTAAATATAAAGTAAAAAAATTTAAGAAACTTAAACACTTCTTTGTGAGATTGAGAATCTGATTTATGAGATTGAGAAGATAATTTATGAAAGTAAATAATTCTTGCAAAAAGAAAAGAAATCTCTTTATAAATCTAAGAATATTCTTTTAGAATTGTTAGATATATAACTCACGATAGCTGTGCTATTAGTGTGGTGCCACCTTTTAACAGGTTATGAGCCCGGGTTAGTGCGTGATAACTTGCGTAAAGTGGCGCCTAGGCCA
>JAABVA010003355.1_pt1 | contig 15293 bp, 18 predicted proteins | sample 5560331 | NCBI WGS metagenome assembly JAABVA01 (sample SAMN12812661, study PRJNA571458) | rock metagenome | isolation source: Antarctica rocks | place: Antarctica: Victoria Land, Mt New Zealand sud | collected 2016-01-07 | reverse complement strand
GAGGCCGGTGGTCGCCAGCTGGATACGATGTTCATCGATGAAGGCTTCGGTAGCCTCGATGCCGACACGCTGGACATGGTGATGGGGACGCTGGACGATCTCCGGGCAGGTGGCCGGATCGTCGGCCTGGTCTCGCACGTCGACGAACTCCGGCAGCGGATACCGTCGCGCCTGCAGATCCGGCGAACGCCGGCCGGTTCGGAACTGGAGATGACCTGCGGCTGAGGCGGAGGAAGGGGCGGGTCGTTGTTCGTACTCATCGCCCACTTCGACAGTTCCGCCGCGGGCGTGGAACCGGAAAAGTCCGGGGCGCCCGAATTCGGTGCACAAGGGTCCGGTGCACAAGGGTCCGATGAACGAAGGTCCGGTGTACAAGGGCCTGGTTCGCGAATGTCGGGTCGGCGGGCGCCCGGCCAGGATGCGTCCATTCCGGACCTGGCAACCGAGCCGCTGGCGATCCTCGCCGCCGCACCGGACTGCCTACGACTATGGTTCGCCCGCTCCACCGAATTTTCGGACAGTTACACCTTGGTGGCCGAGTTCGAACACGCGGCGTCCTACCGGCGCGCGCTGGCCTCGTGGCCGATGCGAACGGTCGTCGTTCCCTGGTTGTCCACCGCCAATCAGGACGACAGCCAGGTCAACGAGGTTCTGCTCTCCGCGGTCGGCGGCGTCGTGACGGTATGGGAGCCCACGGTCGACGAACCTGGGCGGTGATACTGGGTAGTGATAGCAGTGGTGCGAACCACTGCTATGCCCTGGCTAGGCTGCAAAGCATCAACCCCGCGTCGGAAGCCACCGCGCGCGGGCCCTGCCCGGTCGGCTGCAGATGTCGCCCGGACCGATTCCCAGGAGTGCAGCCGTGGCAGCCAAGAACGACGCCAAGATCGACGCCATCGTCTCCCTCGCCAAACGGCGCGGGTTCGTGTTTCCCTCGGGCGAAATCTACGGGGGTACAAAATCGGCTTGGGATTACGGACCGCTCGGCGTCGAACTGAAGGACAACATCAAGCGGCAGTGGTGGAACTACATGGTCCGGTCGCGGGACGACGTCGTCGGTCTCGACTCCTCGGTCATCCTGCCCCGCCAGGTCTGGGTGGCCTCGGGTCACGTCGCCACATTCAGTGATCCGCTGGTCGAATGCACCAACTGCCACAAGCGTTACCGCGCCGACCACCTCCTGGACGAGTTCCAGGAGAAGAAGGGTCGCGCTGCCGAGAACGGTCTGGCCGACATCGTGTGCGCCAACTGCGGCACCCGGGGAGCCTGGACCGAGCCGAAAGAATTCAGCGGACTGCTCAAGACCTTCCTCGGCCCGGTGGAGGACGAATCCGGCCTTCACTATCTTCGCCCGGAGACCGCCCAGGGCATCTTCATCAATTACAACAACGTCGCAGGGTCCGCCCGCAGGAAACCACCGTTCGGGATCGGCCAGATCGGGAAGTCCTTTCGCAACGAGATCACTCCCGGAAACTTCATCTTCCGCACCCGCGAATTCGAGCAGATGGAGATGGAATTCTTCGTCGAGCCGGGAACCGACGAGAAATGGCATCAATACTGGATCGATCAGCGCACCGACTGGTACGTCGGTCTCGGCATCGATCGGAACAACCTGCGGCACTTCGAGCATCCCAGGGAAAAGCTGTCCCACTACTCGACGCGCACCGTCGACATCGAATATCGCTTCCATTTCCAGGGCAGCGAGTGGGGCGAGCTCGAGGGGATCGCAAATCGTACCGACTTCGATCTCAAGACGCATTCCGAGAAGTCCGGAACCGATCTTTCCTATTTCGACCAGGAGTCGGGGGAGCGTTGGACGCCCTACGTGATCGAACCTGCAGCCGGTGTCGGCCGCCCGATGATGGCTTTCCTGCTGGAGGCATACACCGAGGACGAGGCGCCGAATACGAAGGGCGGCATCGACAAACGTGTGGTTCTGCGGCTCGACCCGCGACTCGCGCCGGTCAAGGCGGCGGTGCTGCCGCTGTCTCGAAATACTGATCTGTCGCCGGTGGCCCGCGACCTCGCAGCACAACTGCGCCAGTCGTGGAACGTCGACTTCGACGACGCAGGTCAGATCGGGCGCCGATACCGCCGGCAGGACGAGATCGGAACGCCGTTCTGCATCACGGTGGATTTCGAGACCGCGGAGGACCAAGCCGTGACGATCCGGGAGCGGGACACGATGGCCCAGGAGCGGGTCGCGCTGGACAAGGTTCAGGGGTATCTCGCGGCCAGACTCGTAGGTGCCTGAGGGCGGCCCGACCGCGCGCTCACCTCGCCGATGCCGTGGCGAGAACGCCGACGTTCGACGACCTCGCAAAGCCGCGGTCGTCGCCTAAAGGTTTCCCGGATGACGGAATTGGGCCGCAGGCACGGTTGCGCCCTTGAACCAGGCGTTGATGAACGTCGTCAGGTCCTTGCCGGCGAGCTTGTTGACGTAGCCGGTGAAATCGGCGAAGGTGACTGCCTTGCCGGCGTATGTCGCAGCCCAGCCCCATAGCAGCCGTGCGAAAGCCTTCTCTCCCATCTCCTTGCGCAGCGCATGAATCGCCAACGGCCCGCGGTCGTACACGCTGGTGAATTCGTTTCCTGGACCCATGTCGACAAGCCGCGACGACCAGAATGCGGGTTCGGTGGCATGCTTGGCCATCTGTGCAGTCCATTCGGCGTCGAGATCGGCGTTGTCGACGTCCTGATGCCACAACCACGGTCCGTACGAGGCGAAGCACTCGTTCAGGCAGATGTCGGACCAACTTTTCACCACGACGTCGTCACCGAACCACTGGTGGGTCAACTCGTGGACAACCGTGTCGGAGTCGACCCAGTCCGCATACACGGGGCGAGTGGCGGTTTCGAGGGCGAAACTGATGCGCTGACCCGTGTAGATTCCACCGGCGGACTCGAAGGGATAGGCACCGAAATGCCGACTCAGCACCTGCAGAATTTGCTTTGTTTCTTTCGCGAGCCCCCGGTATCTGGCGACATCGTCGGTCGGAGCGAACGCCGAGATGATCGGCTTCCCGTCGGTCGTGGTGTCGGTCACGGTGGTGAAAGTGTCTATGTAGATGGTCGTCTCATAGCTTGTCACCGGCTTTTTCTGAGACCACCGAAATACTTTGGCGCCGGCCGGAGCGGCCGGGAGACCGGCGGTTTCCGGTATTCCGTTGGAGATGACCGACCACTTCTTCGGCACGGTCGCGGTCACCCGGAACGATGCCGGGTCGGAGGGGTGTTCGTTGACCGGATACCAGGCCGAGGCGGAGAACGGTTCGCCGATGGCAACTGCGCCGCCGGATTCGGTGCGGTACCAGCCCCCGTCGCCCAGATCCGCGGTGCCACCCGGAATCCGATCCGGCCGGCCGGAATAGCTGACGACGACCGTCAACTTCGAGTTCGGATCGAGGCCGCTGGTCGGTGTGACGATCAGTTCGGAAGCGCGATGGTCGTACGCCGCAGCCTTCCCGTTCACCGATACAGCAGCGACGTTCATGGTCGGTTGCAGGTCCAGATCGAACCGGCCGAGGCGTCCCGTGGCGGTCACCGAGCCGGTCACTGTCGTCCGTGCCGACAAATCATCGGTAACCGGGTCGTACGTGAGAGCGATGTCATAGGCATCGACCTGGTAACCCCCGTTGCCGGATGCCGGGTAGTAGCGGTCTCCGATGCCGACGCTCCCGACGGCTCCGTCGGGTTTCACTGCGGGCGATGACGTCCGAGTAGTCGATCCGCCGGTAGCCAACGGGGAGGAGCTGCGGGGAGCTCCGGTCGAGGCCGGGAACGGTGCGGAGGGAACCACCGAACCCCGCGGAGCGGTCGATGCGGGCAGTGACGTGGGCAGCGACGTGGGCAGCGACGTGGGCACGGTGATGGCGTTCGGTGACGAGGAAGACCTCGAACCAGCAGCTGGCGGTGTACCGACCGGGGTCGGACCAGAATGCGGCAGCGCGGCCTTGCCGCTCACGGAAGCGCCACAGGCGGCGATCATTCCGGCACCGGCAATGGCCACGAGCATCCGCCATGACGATCTCATCCTTCGAAAGTAGCAACGAAAAGGGCCGCTGGGCTGCCGAACGGCGAGAGCGCTCTTGTGATCGGCGAGGCGAAGGCAAGCAGGAGCGCCGACACCGTACGGAGCGCCGCCGGACACGGCCGGCTGTGATCGCACCCAGTTCCGCAGGATGCCGCGGGATCCGAGTGCCCCCTGAAGGGCTGGCATGATCGACTGCGTCGGAGGATCCTTCCGACCCGAATCCGACGAAGGCGAGGACGCTGACCGATGCGTGTTCTTCGCGGTCTGGGCAGGTATCTGGCGGGCGCTCTGCTCGTGGCGGTGTTGGTCGTCGGCGGCATCGCGATGCGCGTCGTGCAGGTGGGCGGACTCGACGAGCGGGCGCCGGCCGACGCCATTCTCGTGATGGGTGCCGCTCAGTACAACGGTCGTCCGTCGGCGGTCTATGCAGCCCGGCTCGATCATGCCGTCAAATTGTTCCGTTCCGGAATCGCCCCGCACATCTTGACGCTCGGCGGCGGTCAGCAGGGCGACCGCCTCACCGAGGGCGAGGCGGGTCGGCAGTATCTGTCGCGGGCCGGCGTCCCAGGTACCGCGTTGCTTGCCGTCGGCACCGGCAACGACACGCTCATCTCGATGCGGGCCGCTCGAGATGTGCTCAGCGCCCGCGGTTGGCATTCGGTGATCGTGGTGACCGACCGATGGCATGCACAGCGATCACGGCTCATCGCGGTGGACCTCGGATTGGCGGTGCAGGTGTCGCCGGTGACGAAGGGACCGTCCGTCGCGGCCGGAGTGGAAGGCCGCTACGTGGCGCGCGAGACCCTGGGCATCCTGTTCTACCTGCTGACCGGTGGCTCGTCAGGCGCGGGTTCGGCGGTTCTGTGACCGGAACCGACCACTCGACATGACCGCACACCTCGACTCGGCTGCACCGTACAGCGCGCACGACATCGAGCGGCATGTCCCGGAGCCAGCCAAAACGGCGGGCCTTGCGATCGCCGATTCCGTTCGCGAGCGCAGCGACTTCGCCAGGGATCGGGCTCGCGTTCTGCATTCCGCCGCCTTCCGGCGACTGGCGGGCAAGACGCAGGTGGTCGCGCCCGACGAGGACGACGTGCCTCGCACCAGGCTGACCCATTCGCTGGAAGTCGCGCAGATCTCTCGCGACATCGGTGCGCAGCTGGGCTGCGACCCGGATCTGGTCGACCTCGCCGGCCTGGCTCACGACATCGGCCATCCGCCGTTCGGACACAACGGCGAGGTCGCGCTCAACGCCGTCGGCCTCGCGGCCGGAGGATTCGAGGCGAATGCCCAGAATCTGCGGCTGCTGACCCGGTTGGAACTCAAGATCATCACTCCTGACGGACGGCTCGCCGGTCTCAACCTCACCAGGGCCTCGTTGGACGCGGTCGTGAAATATCCCTGGCCGAGGCCGGCGACCGGCGGCAAATTCGGCGTCTATGCGCAGGAACGGGAGGTCTTCGACTGGATGCGCCCCGGAATCGGAGCTGATCGGCGCTGCCTGGAGGCGCAGGTCATGGACTGGGCCGACGACGTCGCGTATTCGGTCCACGACGTCGAGGACGGCGTCGGCTCAGGTCGGATCAATTTGTCGCAACTGACCGAGTCGGACGAAAGGGCTGCGGTGGCACACGCCGCCGCCGCGTATTCGGGGGAGTCCCCGAGCGATCTGGAAACGGTGCTCGCTGAGCTGCTCTCGCTGCCGGCGGTGGTTCGCGGAATGCGTGTCGAGGGGCCGGCCGCCGGTGCGGCGCTCAAGTCGGTGACCAGCGAACTGACCGGGCGCTTCGTCACCGGGGCCGTTGCGGCCACCAGAGCACGGTTCGGCGAAGCTCCGATGAATCGCTACCTGTGCGACCTCGAAGTCCCTCGGGTACTTCGGGCGGAGGTGGCGCTGCTCAAGGCGGTCGCGTTGCGATACGTGATGGCCGACCCGGCGCGGCGCCTGATCCAGGTCCGCGAACAAGAGTTGCTCACCGAGTTGGTACAGGAGATCGCGCGACGCGGCGTCGAGGCTCTCGATCCGCTGTTCGCTGCCCGGTACGGCGAGGCGGAGAACGACGCAGGCCGGCTGCGAGTGGTCCTGGACCAGGTGTCATTGCTCACCGACGCCCAGGCGATCGCCCGGCATCGCAGGTTGGTCGGAACTCGGCGGACAAGCACCGAGTAGGGCCGTGTGCACGGCCGGGGGAGGGGTTGCCGCGGCGGACATACACTCGCTGCTGTGGCGGGCCGGATCACTGATGCTGACAAGGAGCGGGTTCGCGACGCCAATCGCATCGACCAGGTGGTCGGCCAGTACGTCACCCTGAAGAACGCCGGCGGCGACAACCTGAAGGGGCTCTGCCCTTTCCACGACGAGAAGACGGCGTCCTTCCAGGTCAGCCCGAGCCGCGGCACCTATCACTGTTTCGGTTGCGGCCAGGGCGGGGACGTCTTCTCCTTCATCGCCGAGATCGAACATCTGGACTTCGTGGAAGCCGTACAACGGCTGGCCGACCGAGTCGGGATCACGCTCACCATGGTCGAGGGCGGGACCTCGACAGCCGTCGAGCGCGGCAGCAGATCAAGGCTCTTGGCCGCGAACAAGGCGGCTGCCGCCTTCTACGCCGGGCAGCTGGGCACCGACGGCGCAGCGCCGGCGCGAAAGTTTCTGGCAGAACGCGGTTTCGACGACGAGGCCGCTGCGAAGTTCGGCTGCGGGTACGCCCCTGCCGGCTGGGACCAGCTCTTCACAGCATTGAGCGGACAGGGTTTCTCGGTGGAGGAACTCGATCGGGCCGGACTTGTCAGCAAAGGACAGCGAGGACCGATCGACCGCTTCCACCGCCGGTTGTTGTGGGCCATCCATGACGCCGCGGGCGATGTGGTCGGTTTCGGTGCTCGCCGGCTGTACGACGACGATCGGCTGGAAGCCAAATACATCAACACCTCGGAAACGATGCTGTACAAGAAATCCCAGATGCTCTACGGGTTGGATCTGGCGAAGAAGGACATCGCCAGGGCCCGGCAGGTGGTCGTGGTCGAAGGCTATACCGACGTGATGGCAATGCATCTGGCGGGCATCACCACCGCAGTGGCGTCCTGCGGAACGGCATTCGGTGACGAGCACATCAGCGTGTTGCGCCGTTATCTGCTGGACAATGACATCATCCGGGGCGAGGTCGTCTACACCTTCGACGGAGATTCGGCCGGCCAGAAGGCGGCACTCAAGGCGTACGACTCCGATCAGCGTTTCGCCGCCAACACCTTTGTCGCGGTCGCCCCCGACGGAATGGATCCGTGCGAGCTGCGGCAGGCTCGCGGGGATGCAGCAGTCCGGGATTTGGTCGGGGGTCGTCAACCGTTGTTCGCGTTCGCGATTCGGTCGACACTGGCCGGATTCGATCTCAACACGGCGGAGGGCCGGGTCGCGGCCGCGGCCGCCGCGATACCGATGGTTTCCCGGATCAAGCAGCCGGAGCTGCGCGATGAATACGCGATGCAGCTATCGGGTTGGCTCGGAGCAGATCACCAGGTAATCGGCGGACGGGTGCGCCAGCATGCAGCTGCCGCGGCCAAGGCGGACGCTGCCGCGCAACGCCGCTCGCATCACACCGGCCCTGCCGTCCGCGACGCGGAGCCGCCGGGCGGTGAACGCCGCCTTGCCAGGCCCAATCCGAAGGATCCGCGAACGGCAGCCGAGAGGGAGGCCTTGAAACTCGTGCTGCAGCAACCGGTGCTGCTGGCCGGCGCCTACACCCACGTCGCTGCGTCGGCCTATACGGAGCCGGTCTACCTGGTGCTGCATCAGGCGGTGATGGCTGCCGGAGGGCCGCGCCAGGCGGGTGCGGTCGGAGCAACGGCATGGGTGTCATCGATCGCCGAGCACCTGCCGACGGGCGGCGTTCGGTCGATGGTCACCGAGCTGGCCGTCGAGCCGCTGCACACCAAGTCGGACAACCTCATCGGCTACGCCGGTTCCATCCTGGCAGCGTTGGGGGAGCGGGCCGCCAAGGTCCAGGAGGACGCGCTGAGATCGGATCTGCAGCGGGCGGAGTCGACGGGGAACGCCGGGCGGGCCGCCGAGCTCAGCGCTGATCTTGCTGAGGTTGCCAGGTATCGCCGTGCGCTGTCCGAGCGCGCCAAGGGGGCCTGAGAATGCCGAGAATCAGACTGCCGTGGCGGCGTGTTCGGTTGCCGTTACCGCTGGTGGCGGCGTTGGATCCGGACGAGCAGATCCAGGTAACGGCTTCCGTCGTCACCGGAGAGACGTTGGCGGCCAGCCGCTTCGGGCTCTGGGTGTGTTCCACGGACAGCGCTTCGCGGTGGAACTGGGAGCGCATCTCGAAGGCGAGCCTGAACGGGCGAACGCTGACTGTGATTCCCGCGGAAGAGGTGGGACGGACCGAGAGCGGCATCGTGTTGCTGGCGGATCTGGCCCCCGTTCCGTTCCAGTTGGTCGGAACGAACGGCCTGACCGACGCAGTGCACGCAAGGGTCCGGCGATCGGTGGCAGCCAGCCGGCACCTGGCGTGGCCGGGAGCCGGTGGATGGGTGGTCCTCCGCCGGATCCCGGGCAGCGACGGTCTGACCACCCAGGTCCGATTGGATCGGGGAGCCGAACCGAACGCCGGCGGGTTCCTTCCGGCGGCCGCTAAGGCTGCCGAAGAACTTCTGGCCGAGTTGAGCGGCTCCCACAGTGGTTGAACCCCAGGCTCGGATTACCATCGACGGGTGACCGTGACTCCCGATCCGACTTCCGACAGACCTCCGTTGCGCGCCTCTGATCAGGACCGTGAGCAGGTCGCCACGGTTTTGCACAAGGCGATGGCAGATGGTCGAATCACCGTCGCCGAGTTGGAGACCCGACTCGATTCGGTGTATGCCGCGAGGACGTTGGTCGAGCTGGAGCCGATTACCAATGACCTTCCGGGGCACGCGCTGTCGCTGTCCAAGCCCGCACCGCCAGTCGTGCCGGCCAACCACATGCTGTCTGTATCTCCCGGCGGGTCTTCGCGGGGCAACATCGTAGGAATCATGTCGGGCGTCGAGCGCAGGGGCGTCTGGACCGCTCCGGCACACATCAATGCGGTCGCCATCATGGGGGGACTGATCCTCGATTTCACCGCAGCCCGGCTGACCGCCATGGAGACCGTGATGAACGTGACGGCGATCATGGGGGGTGTCGAGATCACAGTGCCGGAGGGACTGACCGTCCTCGTCGAGGGTGTCGGAATCATGGGCGCGTTCGACGACCAGGTGCGGCAGAACTACGGGCCCGGGTCGCCGGTGTTGCGCCTTCGAGGTGTTGCGATCATGGGTGGAGTCGAGGTGAAGCGCAGCCCATCCATTCTGGCCTGATCTGCACCTCCGGGTTCAGGACAGATGCAGAGTCTGGGAGATCTTGGCGCGAACGAACCCTGCGGCGCCCTGCACCGCAGGGTGATCGACCGCTCGTGCCGACCAACGTTTGATCTGCTCGTAGCGCTCACGACCGGCGCGGGATCCGAGAATGTAGCCAAACGCCGTACCCAGCAGAATCCGGAACATTCCGATCCACACTCCCTCGATCTGCGACAGTTCACGGGCGACACTTCCGGTCAAACGACGAAGGCCCAGGTCGATGACCTGGGCCTTTGCTCCCCCGACTGGACTCGAACCAGTAACCGTCCGATTAACAGTTGCGCAAGGGAGTGTTCGCGTCAAGTCGCTTGTTACCTACAGTTGTTGCGTCCTAACGGTTTCGACTTCGGAGGATCGGCCCACTTGACCCGTGTGGACGCCTCTGTACCCAAATCGGGTTGTCATTGAGTTGTCATTTGCCCTCGACCGCTGCTCGTACTCACGTTGCGCAGAGTAACACCGGGGGATAGATCAGCGGTCGGCGATGGCCTGGCCGATCTGGACGACTCGCTGGCGGGTCACGCCGGCTGCCGCTGCGACCTCACGGGGCAGCGCGCCCGCCGCGAGCGCCTGGCGGATGGCGGCCTGCCACTGCTTGTGGGCGGAGCGGATCTGCCGCTCGGCCGCCTGCTCCGTCGCCAAACGCTGAGCAGCTGCGGCGCGCACAGTTTCCTCGGCCGCCTGCTCCGTCGCCAAACGCTGAGCAGTGGCGGCGCGCACCACCTCTAACGGGTCCATGCGGCCTGACATTAGGCGGTTGTGTCACCCAGTGCAAGCAGCAATGAGCCCCGTTTGCACCTATGGGTGAATCTTACTGAACTGCGCAAATACGGACTCGATGGTCTTGCACACGGCTATTCACCCGTCTAACCTTGGTCCCAATACCCGCCCAAACAGGGGAATATGAACGGAAAGGCAAAGCCATGACCACCACCACCGCAGCGACCGCGCCCCTCACCGACCCGTGCCGTCCCTGGTGCGCCGGCGACTGCGACCCAGCTGACCTCGACGCCCCCTGTCGCGTTGTCCTGGGCTCAGTGACGAGAGAATACGGCGAGCCAGTCACGGTCGAGTTGTTCCACGTCAGGGACGGCGGAAAATTCGTCGAATCCCACCCTGCGGAGATTTACTGCGATGACACACCGCTGGCACCTGCCGAGGCGCTCGCCCTCGCCGGACTCCTGGTGGAGGCCGGGCTTGCCCTGTGATTCACAGATGGGCGGTCGCGGTGCTTTAGCCGCATGAGTCCCCAGCCTTGCGGAAAGGCTTCTTCGGCTTCATGGCGGCGACTGTGTAGTTGACGTCGTACTGAGGGTTGTCGGACGCGTATGCGACTTCGAGGCAGGTGCCCGGTGGGACGCTCGTCGAATCTGAGAAGAACACGTCCACTGCGCTCAGACACGGCCCGGACGGGTCCGACGGATTCGGATACAGGATGTCGGGGTCGAGGGTCCCTTCGGCGGGCGTTCCTTGCCGCAGCGCCCATTCGATCACGTCAGGGCCGGCGCTCCCTTTGCACCTGGCGGTGGCCGCGGCAGATTCGGGATTCGTCGAGGCATCGGTGGCTGTGTCCTGGTTGGCGGTCGTCGGCGCGGTCGTCGATGCTGCCGTCGTGGCAACCGCCTTTACGCGCTTGGGTGTGACCACGACCGCGCTGGTTGTCCGGAGCGACTCAGTTGTTGTTGCTGATGGGGTGTGGCGCGCGGTCATCTGTGGGGCCGCACTTGTTGTCGGGGTGCTCGCTGGGGCAGCGGACGGGCTCGTCGGACTGCTGACTGCGTTCTGAATCCCCCCGATAATGAAAAGACCAACGACGGCGCCGACGATGATCCGTCCGCGTTTGCTCAGCTTGGCCATACCGCCAAACAGTAGGCGTGAACCGAGCGTCATGAGGTTGATTCGGCACAAGATCTCCGCCAGCTGCCGGCCCGGATGATCGGCCGGGCCTGGTTCATCCGCCAGGATGAGCTCGACGAGTGGCAGAAGCGCCGCCCTCTCGTCTAGTCTGTAGTCCCCAGGGTCCCGCAGCCGGCCGCACAGAGGTCGGCGGCCCAGCGGTGCTCAGCTTGACCACCGAGCGATGGAAACGCAGGCCGAAGTCCCACCAGCCGGACGATAGACGACTCGGCGTGCGCTAACCACCGGTCACGTCCCGTGAAGGACTGCATCGTTATGACTGAGACGGCGGGCTTACGAGCAGCTACGCACGATCGGTACAACCAAGCGATCCGCGCGATATTCGGCCAGGCAAAGTTCCTAGACCAGTCCAATATATTGGAGCACGCGAGCTTGTAAGGTCTCCAATAACTCTGGCGTTAGTAGTCCAATGTGGTCTTGCAAGTCCGACTTGGCTAACGGCTGGAGAGCGGGCACACGAATCCAAGTTTTCTTAGGCATTCCAGCTTGCCCAGCTCCGAGCTTAACACAAAACTCCGTATAGAATTTGGTCGAGCTGGATATCGGACATCCGAGTACGACCGGCCAACCTGGGTCGTTATTCTTCAAGGACGTAGAAAGGACCACAAAAGGGCGTCGGCTATCGTGAATCTCCCGTTCTCCGTCAGGAGGTAATCGAATCTGAGTATCCAACACGTAGTAAATACCACCAAGGATGAACGAGGCCACTCGGTCATCCTATCGCGATAGTGGTGGCCTTCTGGCGGGTTAGCTCTAATTCATCGAGTTCGGCTAATAATCCTTCGTAGACATCGCCGCGGGAGTCGCCTAGGCCTATGCTGCTGGCTATGCGCCTGAATTTGCTAAGCGCCCCCGCCACGGATGCCCGGCTGGGTAAAGCCGGGCTAACATCTTCCCGGCCCAAGATGGCTTCGCTCGACACGAATACTCGATCTTGACCCTCAGTAATAGCAACCTCCAGAGTTACCCTCTCGATATCAACGAAAGGACTATAAGTGCCCGACACTACGGTGATGTGAGGGACCCACTGGAGGTCGGCGGGCGTCAGTATGCATGGCTGCGTCGCCGTCATCATCCGCCCTCCTTCATCTGACCTAGATGGACACCTAGAGCTTTCCACCACTCAACTGCTCGTCCGCGCTCGATTACGAAGGTGCCCTTCACCTCGACGGGTAAGGCGCCTCCGTCGTTTTGGAAGCTCGCGAAATCCGCCGAGTTGACGAAGAGCGGCGGGGCAGCGTGACCCAACACTAGGTAAACCTGCTCGGATTGGTTATCCCCATACCTGAGTCCATCAACGATCAGTAGTTGATTCGCTACAGTCGCAGGTTGGAGAGCATGGCGATCCCACTTGACATTCATGGCGACCGGCGTTCCGGCCGGTGGCTGCTCAGTGGACACCTGGCGAGTGTGCCACGTGAGCATACGAACAGGGTAGGTGATCCCTTTATTAAGCCATCTGCGCTCGATCTGCTAGTCGTGCAACTACACACAGTGATTGGTTGGGCGCGGTCCGGCTCACGATTGCATCGCCGCCTGCTCCAACGAGTGCCCGACATCCACAGCAAGGCCGCGTTGCAGGTGCCATGGCCGACTCAAGCGCAACCAAGACGAGATCCGGAACAGACTTCACTGCGCTTCGGCGTAAGTTCCCGCACGCCGCGTCAGTGCCTCAATCCAGGCGTCGACCGCGCTCGGCTTCGTCAGTTTCCAAGCCGCCATCGCCACTGACAGGACCAAGTCGTCATGTGACCCGGCCGCGCCGAACGCCTTGTGGCCAACCTCCGAAATCTCGTAGCCGAAGTTCTGCATCTCGCTGTGGAACTCAGCGGCGAGCGGATCGACCGACGAGACTTTCAGACGACGCGACGCGACCAACACCTGCAACGTCGCCACCAGGTCCGCTTTCGGGACGTGATGCTCACGCGGCCCCAACGTCACAGCGTCTCGGCCGCCGGTGATCACCAACGCCTCCACAAGCGGCACATACTCGCGCAGCATGTCCACGACGGCCCTGCCGACTCCCGTGGCGTCGACGACCAGCGGGCAGCCGGCGAGTGCGGGTGCTGACGCCAGTGCGGCCACGCGCTGCACGACACCCGGATACGAAACGTAACGAAACCTCTCCAGGTAGACGACGTGCGTTTCCGATGGACCGACGTCAGGCCGCACCAGTTCGAGCACCGATATTGCGGTGAAGTCGTTCTGCTTCCCGAGGTCGACGCCGATGACCCTGCTCATCACAGGCCAACCGTGAACGGGTCGAGCCGCGGGATCGCAGCGGCCATCGCCTCAAGGTCCAACCCATCGAACACCGAACCTGTGGCGTCGACGAACTCGCACATGTATTCCTGCATAAACATCTGCTCTCCAAGTGCGTCGCGTTCCTCCATCAGGAACTGGGGTTTGATGCGGGGGCAGTCGGTGGCGTTCACGAAATGCCGTTCCCAACCGGCGTCTGTCGTCGCGGCCCGGTAGAACCAGCCGCGCCGGCCGAACGGCGTCGACATGACCATCAGTTGGCCACCAGAGACGGCGAGCATGGGGCGGATCGCGCCGTACAGGTCGTCGGAGACACGCGCGGCCTCGTCGAGCAGGATCAGCTTGACGGCGGCGAATCCGCGGATTGTCCGCTCGTCGGCGGGTAGCGTGACGACCCGCGAACCGTTCTCGAGGGTCAACGACATCGCGTTTTCGGCTTCGGCGGTCACCGGGCGGCCCAGCGTGCGGTACAGCCGCAGCACCGACTTGAACAGCTCGATGGCCTGCCGTTGCGACGGCGCCACCAGCAGCGTCAAAGAACCCGGCTCGTGCAGGGCGGTGTGTATGGCCTTGACGGCGGCGAGGGTGGACTTGCCGACCTGCCGTGAGCAGCACAGCAGGATGCGCGGCGATGGGGAGCGCAGCACATCCCGCTGCCACGGGTCTGCGATCATTCCGGACCGCCGGGCCAAGATGACCGGGTCGAGCGCCTCAGCTAGCGAGCGCGCGAGCGGGTTCCCGGTCACTGTCACCGCCGAGGGCGGCGATGACCGCTCGGTGCGCTTCGGGGAACGGTCGGAGCGCGGCGAGGAGCCGCGTCCTGACGTCCAGCCACTCGGTTGTCGACGTCAGGTTGACGACCAACGTCTGTGGTCGCTCGTCGAGTTCGCCGGTCATCCTGGCTTGCAGTTCGAGGATGCTTTTCGCTTCGCGGACGGCCGCGAGCATGGTGCCGGGTTTGCCGGTCGCCTCGGCGTGCTCAAGGACCTGATACACCTTCTCGATCAGTCCGCGGAGCTGTTCGAGGAGGTCGCCGTTCCGATTCAATTCCCGATCTGCAACCAACTTGAGCAGTGAAGGGGAAAGATGAGCGACCTTGTGCCTACTCAGGGAGCTTTCGGTGACACCGGGGAACCGTTTCGTTATTGCCCGTAACGATTCGCCGGCGACGAGCGCTTCGTCCATCGCTTTGCGGCCGTCGTGGCAGCAGACGGAGCATGATCTGGGCATGTTCAGCGCCGCCGGCCGGGCTCGGTGGCGACGATCAGACCTTTGGTGATGGCGACGGCGTCGGTGGAGGTGATGCCCATGGTGCGGGCCAGTGTCAGCGACTCCTGTGCGGCTCTGGCCCGGATACTGAGGGCTTTCGCTGGGCCGACGCGGGTCAGCAGCGACTCCCACCGTGCGTTGTCGGCGCCGACGCCGCGGCGCTGGGCCTTCACGATCGCGGCCTCACCAGCCGGGTCGGGTGCGTCGGTGGCAGTGACATCCGGGTACACCGCAGCGACTGGCGCTGTCTGCCATGTCTGCCACGCGGCCGCGAGCTGGGACAGCAGGTCGGTGATCGCGATGGGCAGAGGCTGCGCCGTGGGGGCGGGCTGAACGGTGGGCACAGGGATGCCTCCGGTGGTGGGTTTGGTGGCGGCGGTCTTGACGATGAAGGAGGGCATGTCAGGTATCCAGTCCGCGGGCC
>JAABVA010003353.1_pt1 | contig 15300 bp, 16 predicted proteins | sample 5560331 | NCBI WGS metagenome assembly JAABVA01 (sample SAMN12812661, study PRJNA571458) | rock metagenome | isolation source: Antarctica rocks | place: Antarctica: Victoria Land, Mt New Zealand sud | collected 2016-01-07 | reverse complement strand
GGGCGCGCAGAAATTCTGACCTCAGGAAATTTCCAGAACTGCCAAAGCCAGGCTAGGATTAACTCGGTTAGGTCTGAAACTAGCTTACAAATTAGTTTTCATCAAGCGGGTGGGGAGAAACCTCTCTCTCTGTGAGGTCGTAACGACAGGTCACTCGGGATTGACGATTAGGAACAAATACCTTGGGTTCTTCAGGTTGTTGGACAGACATTAAAATGGCATTGGATGCGACTTTCATACATTGAAGTCTTCCATTTACACAGAGCCATCTTACCTTAGGTACCTTACCTTACCTTACTTAGAGAATCCGTACTTTCTCAATTCATGAACGCAGTCCTGATTCGGTCTCTGTGGAATGCCTTACTTCAGTCTGTGTGAAACTTGTCGTAAAGCTATTAGCTACTGTATGTGTGATGATACACCGCGCACGCTCTTTTCGATGTTGTGTCAGCTGCAAGACAGTGGAGGTCAGCGGATTAGGGCTCGTGTCGATTGGTCGCCGCGGAGATTCACGCTGCGTCCCTTTCTTAGTGTGGCCTCAACTTTTGAGACTGCGGATTCGCTCCTCCTCACGTGCCCAACGTTCCCAACGTGTTCAACGTGTCTCTCGGTCACAGCATCCGTCAGCAAAGTGATTATAACCGTGTCAACTCATCCTGTTTCACTCTGTGAATCATAATCCTGCGTCCTCATTCACAGCTTCACTGGTTGCCACATAAGTCAGTGAACCTACTTGCATTTCTCGTTCTAATACCTGCAGATCGCAGATATCAACAAAGCGACCGAGTGGTGTATGCGTGAGGTTGTTTGAAGAAAGGAAAAAGAAAGCAAATATTAGCAAGGTCAGAATCCCGCTGGGTAAGAGTCCCGCTTCAACTGACTGACACCAGCATACAGACTATTACGGGAGACATATGAAAGTCCACTGAGCCTCCCAAACACATCCCGGACGGAGACTCAGAATAAGCTCCAGCATTCGAAACCCTCAGAGAACCTCCCTCAGGTACATCGCAAGGTTTCATCGATTTCGAGACCTCTAATAATCGAAGTAATCAAAGCCACCGCTTGGCCGACCAAACATAGAGTCCTCAGCTGTCGGGTCGTGATACGCTTGGCTAAAGGGATCATCCATATCGTTCATACCAGTCATGCCGTCGTCAAGCGCGGCGTAGTATTGGTCAGCCATCAACACAGGGGTATGCCCGGAGTAGGTGGTCGTGGCAGAGGTCGGGATCATCTCGACGTTGGGTCCGTTCGTTTGCTGAGGGATAGTGACGCGCGTCGTCGATAACGCTGGTGGCTGCATAAAAGAGCTCGGGGTTGCGTTGGCAGTGAAGGAGTTGTGGGTGTATCCAGGCGCTTGATACCAGTTGCCGTTGTTCACGGCCGAGGAGCTATAAGCGGTAAGTTGTCCATTGGGGGCGGGGGTGAATCCGGCGAAGACTGGAGCTGTGTTGTTATATTGATGATAAGCGGTAGGAACCTGATTCCCATACACTGGTCCGAACACTGCGAATACCCCATTAGGATCGGGGTTGGGTTCGCGGTTGACCAGTTGCCCCATGGTCGCAACGTGCTCGTCTCCGGTCTCAACGTACTCGTCTCTTGTCTCAACGCCTTCGTCGTCTGTCTCAACCTCCTCACTCTGCCCATCGCTCTCACTATTGTGTCCCGGCTTGATGGCCGTTTGCCCCTCCAAGCGCTTAGCCTCTTGCAAGAGATGAGCGGACCCAACCTGAAGGACTACGACCTTACTGGGAGTGGCTGATTCGTATGGCTTCAAGTGCTGTTCTTTGACCTTCTCTTTGTCTTCGTCCAAGACGGGCGACTCCGCAAACTTCATGTATGGTGCTGCCTTTCCGACGTACTCTTCACCGTCTCCACTATCATCATCGTCCTTGGAATGATAGCCGCCACTGAGTTCGTTGTAATTAACACTAGAGCGGCGAGGATGGTTATTAGGACTCGAGCCTTTTCCCTTTGGGAGACCTTTTCCTTTTCCAAGACTAGTCTTCTTCACTTCACGCTTGCGTTTCTTGCTGTTGACCTTTTGCGTTTCTTTCTGGTCAGCACTCGAGCCTTCATTCCCGTCGCTCTCTTCAACCTTGATGCCGACCTGACCCTTGGCCTCACTCGACGCCTTCTCCGCAGTGCCAGCCTTCTTTCCACGCTTTGTACGTTTGGCACTAGGCTGACCGTACTCTTCGTCCATATCCGTGGCTTTGTCTGCATCAAATTCCTCTTCATTGTCTTCGTTTTTTCCATGAGCGGAATCGGATAGCCCTCCACTTGGAATGGTGGCCGCTACCCTCGCGGACCCGGCACTATACCCAGTGGAGATCATAGTGCCGCCACCGCGACGCAGAGGGGGAGGGACCGAAAGGCCTTGCCTGACCATCCGTTGGCGGACTTTCGCCAGGTGCTGGATGACCGCTCCATCGCTGATTTGTTCGCCCATGATCCTGCCGACCTTGTCCCAGGGGATCTTCACACCATCTGCATTGCAGACGGACTGGATGGTCAGAAGAAGCTTCTTGTCCATGTCGTCTGCTTACACCATTAGCGGCTATACTTACCTACCTAGGTGCTGCACAGAAGCAAATATGGGACATGTGGGGAAGTTAGCCGGGACCAGACAGAAAAGAATACAAATTCCGGGAAGACTCAATGCTAGGAAGGTGGCAGGGCATGAGACCGGAACCATCGAGCAAACGCCGGATTGACTATATACTACCACCATCTAATGGCTTCTCCAACAAGTTTATTCCACCACTTGACCAGCATCAAGATCCTCCGACAAAGATTGGCCGCACAAATAGCAGATCCGCAAGACGCAGCAATTCTGGGTTGGGAAGTCCGGCATGGAAAGATATACGATGTCTTGCTCGTTCGAAAGCGACCCATTGGAACAGTCAACGTACCTGTCCAACGCACCAAATGACGCTTCGAGGGTCGAGGAGTCTTTTGCCCCGCCATTTTGGAATTCACCGATTTGGGAGACGGCGCGACTTCGAGGGTTTGAAAGTTCTACCTAACAGACAACGTATCAGTAAAGCAGTCCCTTATGGCGGGGCACGATTTGTCCCCGGCAACTGGAAACGGAAGATTGGTGCATGTTGGTGGTTCAGCGTCTGGTATGGAGCGAACTCCACGCTTCGAGTGCTCGAATGGTGCACAGTCCAGAGCTCCAACCGGCAATACATGCTAGAGTCGTCGAGCAGGAGCACGACACTAGCCTGTCGCAGCGTCACATCACGAAGGGATGCCGCACGTCAGAGTGGTCGAGGGCACATGTCTGTGGTGGCCGCTCCAAGGTACGACTGTGCGCGTTGTGACTCGCGGTACGTACCTTGAGACTTATGAGCTCTGCAGACGCATGCTATCTCGCGCTAAGATGAGGTCAAAAGCGTGAGTCGAAGAGATGAAACACCTTAGGATGAATGAGTTGACGTTACACAAGAAGAGGAGGTTCGCTGAGGTGGAAGAGAAGTATTAGACGTCGACGTTGCGTGGGTATTCACTGCATTGCCCTGGCAGCAGACTACGTGCCAAGCACGCCCGGCGTTCGTTTTACTGACGATTCACTGTTTACCCCTCATTTCCATTCGCAGCATAGCAACGAGCAACAAGTGGGTCCGCGACATTTCGAGCGGTTGAACGAGCGCCGGAGCATAGTGGTCTATAGCTCAAGCGGATTCGCCGCCGACACCGCTACCTTGATCACCTCGTCAAGGCTGCGAGGACTTACAGTCATGCTATACACTCTTCCTAGCAGAGAAACTTTCCAACGGTGACTCTGATTACCCTGAGGCCAACAGTCGGTGGGTGTTGCTGCAGAGCAGAAAGTGGACTGATCTGCGTTTCTTTGCTTATAGGATCGCTAGGGCACATTCACTCTTGACGAAACCGGCATTTTACGGTCACCTGGCCCCTATGTGCTGCCCGACGGGCCGAACGATGCCAAAATTGAACCGCATGCTAATGGCGCTCGCACGATGCAATTCTTTGCTTTGGTGAATTAGGTTGGAAGATGTCTTGATATGGAGAGAGCTTACCACAGCAAATCGAAGCCCGGACGTGTGAATATCCGACTTTAGACGCGCCTTCAAATTGTTCTGCGAAATATGATAGAGCTAGTCCAACAAACCACAACCAGTAACATTTCCATTGGACTATCACAGCATAAACTTTGATGTGATTGGAGGGAATTTTTGCTTCGTGTATGTCCAAAAGCTACGAGAAAACACCGTGGAAGCCTTATCTACCATTATGATCGGCTCAACCAAATGCTTCCTAGCATCGTGCTAACATGGCAAGTTTACTTCACATACCATACCTAGGGATATAACGGGCACAGAGTGCCGGGACTAGTGATCCGTCGACACAACTCAGATGCCTATACACAGGACCCTTCAAGCCTCGGACGACTTGACCAATTCCTCAAATCACGTTGAGCCCTCCTCACCCCTATATATCTCTTAGAATCGTCATGGGCAATCAACTACTGGGCTTCTGATTTAGGTAGGATGCTTGTGGTACTACAATACATACCACCCAAGATCGGGTTGTCAATCCATCGCTGGTGCAGCGCCGGTCCTCAGACTAGACCTCCTCTACCAGAAGAGTTCTGCCGCCCGCTCGACGTGTGTATAGGATGTGTGTTGCTCATTCATCAAGTTAGTTCGACGAAATTGATACTGAGCTGGTTGCGGCCACTGCAAGGAGTCCTGTTGTAGGGTGGAAGTCCTTTCTAAGCCCTGATATGACAACCTTGAAGTGCCCGCCCCCCGAGTGTGACAGTGTGATAAACCTCGAAATATCATCTTAGCTGTTCGACGGCAAGCTCTGCACGGTAATCGATCCGTGTGGCGTCGCTAAGTACCGAGACCTTCCACCGTAAAGTTCATGGCATAGAGAAGGCGCATAATTCATCAAACGGCTGTAGCTACCTTATCTCCAGAACCGAGAAAATTTCCACCACATTCCTGCATCCACGCTACACGAGCACCAACGGGCCGCCCCACCTGATACCAAGCCTGCCCTAAGCGCACTGACCCCCCATGACCAGTACCTACGGCTCGCCCACCTATACCCAAGCCCGAGCGGACAGAACCAAAGTACCACCGCCGTGCGCATCGTGCATCGCAACCCCTCGCCCCAGCCAGTCCCCCTAAATCTCCCCAGCCGGCACTCCGACACGCGCATCGTAGAGACCAGAATCGTGATCAGTGCCTAGAGGATCTTCCTCCTTGACCACCGCACTCATCTCTGGTCCCCCCGGCCCCTCTTCCATTTCCTCCTCACCCACCATCTCCATCTTCACCTTCACCTCCTCATCCTCCCCCTCCGCCCCCGGACTAGCACCAGCAACAGCCACCCCCGCCTTCCCACCCTTCGCCTTCGGCGTCGCAATCTTGCGTTTCTTCGGGCTTGGCACCGCTGCGTCCGCACCGCCTGGCGCGCCCTTCGTCTTCGTTGGCGTCTTCGTCTTTGCCGGCGTCTGGGTCTTGGTATTGGTCTTGGTCTGGGTAGGTGTCTTGGGACCACTGACGACGGCGGGGTCGGAAGTAGCGTGTTCGGCGGCCATCTTGCGGAGTTTCTTGAGGCGCTCTTGAACGGCGCGGGGCGTGCAGCCGAGGTGGGTTGCGACGAGGTCGAAGTCGATTTTGATGTCATGCGTGGTGAGGATGGAGAGGAGGAGGTGTTGGTCGGCGGCGCCTGTGAGGGGGAATTAGTGCGGTGTGAGGGAGGGGAGGTGGGGGAAAGGGGCGAGGTGGAGTGAGGTTTGGGTGAGGGGTTGAAGGGGACTCGGTTGTGGTGATGAGCGGGTGGAGGGAGGGAGGTGTTGGCGTGTTGCTTGCTTACCGTCCCAGGTCATCTTGTTGGCCATGCTTGCTAGGCTTGGATGGATTGTTGGGTTGATGTGAAGAGTCGAGTTGGGTGGGTTGGAGAGTTGCTTGATGTTGAGTGGACTGAAGCTGGTTCGAGGAAAAGAGTAGGTGAGTAAGGCGTGGTAGGTTGGAAAGTTCAAGGTGGTAGAAACGTGGAAGGAAGTCGATTCACGTGGCTTAAGCTGGATGGAACACGGAGATCTCAAACACTCACGCTTAGAGCTTCAGTTGAAAATGCGTGGTAGTTTGTAGTAGACCAAGCTAGAAGCTCGATGAAAGCTCATGGCCATGTTGTCAAGGTTCTTGCCGCAGGAGCAGGTACGGAGTGGCACGGAACGATCGACGCCTCGATGCTCCATATAGTCTCAACGTCCAACAATACTTTCACTATGTGTAGCATACGTCCATGATCGAAGTTTTTTTCCCATCTCTAAGAAGATCAAACCCGAATGCTAGGACTCTAGGGTTCCGCTAACCGAAAGAATGCAAGTTCCCGCTCGGAGAACGGCGATTCTCATCCCCGACGTCTTAGCGTACGAGACAATTTCAACGTCACTTCCTTTCCTTCCCCGTTGTAATCATCAATTTACGGCTTGTATTCGTTCTGTAAATCTCCTCGTTGGGTTGCAACACCGAGCAGTTGAGGTGCTGGCTTCTTAAAATCTAGTATGCGCTGGCTTGGAGCAGGCAAAGGTCTATATGGGCTACTAGTCTGGAACGCGATTTGGTAAACCTCCGTCTCAGTCTTACTGCAAGCCGCACACTTCAAATTTGCTGTATTGAACCAAGCTTACACTGGGTCAGTAGGACAGGGAACAAACTATAGCAATGAGATCGATCAAACGACGTCAGAAATGATTGGATCTGGCACAGATTACAGCCAGGTCTGTATTGCGAGAGGATGTCTTATGGCTCACCAGCCTGCCGGACACCTGAAGAGTATGCATCTCCATTGATGTAGCAAGAACGTAATAGTAGACCGTCACGGACTGCGATTCAAGCAGTACGCTGCAGTCCTCCCAAACAAAAATCACAATTCGGAGTCTCCTCAGAGTCTCCAGGCTCAATCAGTAATGAGGATGATCTCATTCGCAATGGCCGGAGCCTCCCTTGGTCCGCCAGCCATCAGGTCTCCACACATGCTTGAACCACCTTCAGTTTCAAAGCTTGGCTGTGTCTCGCTGAAATTCTGACCGAACGCTTCCGACTGCATGAAGTCGTTGAAGACACTGGCATCGTCAGAGCGATAGCTACTATTGCCTTCTCCAGCGCTGCAGTCCGCTTGCAGACTAGAATATTGCGAGACCGCTGCTGGATGGTAGCCTAAGTCGGCGACAGCTGACTCTGCTTTGATCGTTACTGCTTCCGTCTCTTTCTTGACGCAATGCAAGCCTTCATCGTCATCAGTCGGACTGCTTGTGACGTCGGAGAATTGATCGAATTTGCGCTTCTTCAATGCGTTCAGCTTGGCGGGGTCCTTGGGCTTGACTGGAGTTGGCGTCTCGCTAGCAGATGGGCTGGTTGGATGGATGCCATGAGCTTTCATCATTCGCTCGTATCTCTTTGCGCTATCCCGTGAAGGAGATGTCAGCCTGAAGTGGCTTCCTTACGAAGGGAGCGTGAGACGACTTGGCGGGCGATTTCTCTATAGCAAGCACTTACGCTGCTCCTTTGGTGACGATGCCACACTCGCGGGCGACCTCTCCGAAGTCCACCTGCCTAGCGTCAGTGTTCAGCTCTTTTATGAAGGGTAGGCTCAATTCATACCTTTCCATTGTTGGAATAACGGATACATGAGATGAGGAACTTAAATTGGGCCTCGTTACTAGCTGGAGCCATGCTGCTTATCTGGTGAGCTGGAAGTGTCGTGCAAGCAGAGCAGGCTTCAGGGCTTGGTGGAGATTATGGTGGCTAGGTTCTAAGCAAAGTTGACTGATGATGTCTGGTCAGCTTTTTGGCAAAGACAAGATTCAATAAGAGAGGTTGGTGGGTCTGTCTGAAATTATAGGGCAACCTGACAGCGACTGTGGGATGAATTACGAGGACGTCAGTTCTGGTCGATAGGATGCTTGAGTGCACCTTGCCGAGCAAACCTCTTTTGATCGTTGAGAGAATAAATCCAGCCGCGTTGGTGCATCAAAGGAGAGCGAGAGGGCAACGGATAAGTTGGAGCATAACCGTTGCAGCAGGAAAGGTGAAGTCTACTGAGGCGAGTGTGAAACGAAATGGGCAATTTCTTGGTCGCAATTGACAGTATGCCCTCACTTCGAGATCTCACAAGTGTCTTCATTTCGGGCCATGGATTTGGAAGAACCCCCGACGTGAAATCAATTCTGCCCTCACTGCGGTGAACTGGCTCGACTTCGCGACACAGCAGACCTATAATCTCCAATCTTAGGTTCTGGCACACCAAAGCCACTCCCCAACCCTCGATGAGATGCAACTGAATTTAAATCGCTGAACAGTCCTGTGCAAAAGTCTGCGACAACGAAAACGAGAGCTCGACCGCGCAACCTAAACGTCTCCCTCGTCTTCTTCGTTCTCCAGTTCATCTGCCTCCAAAACGCCTGGATCATTGATGGCCGTGAAGCCAATGACAACCTGCCCATCCCCGCCCTCGCCCTGCTCATCCTTGACAGTAACCTCCCCACCACTACCATCAACCTCCGACTCCCCATCACCACTACCGCCACTCTCCGCCTTGACGTCCATTCCGTCCTCCTCGTCATCAGCCCGCACTTCCGCATCCCCATTCGCAGCGCTAGCGACTACCGGCTTCGCGGCCTTCTTCGCCCTTCCACCCTTGGTGACTCCGCCGCCCGTAGCTTTCAAGATACCAGCGTTCCCAACCTTCCTTGCCGACCCTGTGCCGCCGGTGCTTTTCTTCGTCGGCGTGGTGGGTTTCGGGAGTGCGGCACCGGCCGTCGCTCCGTCCAGTTTCGCTTTCTTCAGGCGCGCGAACATGGTTTTCGCGTTTCTCGCGTCTTTGTACCCGGCTTCCACGGCGACTTTGTCAAAGTCAATCTGGAGGGTCGGGAATAGGGCTGGTGGTTAGCTTGCCTTGGCTGTAAGAGAGAGAGAAGGTGGGGTGGCTAGGTTGGGCGAGAGTGGTGAGGTAGGATCTCGTGATAGAGGTGAAGTGAGAGCTTCAAAGGAAGAGGGTACGGAGTGTGTCGGAGATGACTTGGGCTTGAAGATGCGGGATACAAGAGCGGCAAGTGAGGTAGGACTGGTGATGACTGGTCCGAGTCGGCGACGGAAGCATACCATCGCAACGATCTTGAGGACTGAGGAAGAGTGAGTGTGAAATGAGATCGAAGCAAAAGGGACCGAGAGACTTACACAATGACTAACGTCTTGAATCATGGACCGCATGCAGGCGGTCAAGAGCAGCGTCTCTTTTGCTGTCAACGTCGTCATTCTTGCTGGTTGAGCTGAGAGGTGATTTGATTGCTGAATGTTCGCGAGAGCTTGGGTTGTAGATGGCTTGCGGATTTGAGGCTGTGGTTGGTTGATGGGCGCGAGAGATAGAGTCAGGTATGTGTCGAAGCTGCGATAGTCACTGGATATCGTTGACGGAATGTGTGCAGAGTTTGTGGAAGAAGAGTTGCGGTGGTTGGTGTTAAATGTTGGATGTGGATGTGAAAAGGAAGAGGTTGGTCAGAGGAAGAAACTCGAAATCGCCGAACCACTGCTGAGACTTGAAAATTACTGGACCCACGGGCTAGCTAGCTAGGCAACATTCATTGAACACTGCTGTTATTGCGTCGCACTTGCATAAAGGTGATGAGCTTCTTTCGATGTGTCAGATGTGTTTGCATTGCTGTCTCGAACAAGCCCGAGAGCTCGTCGGTGAAGTGCTAACTACAGCTGAGAAGATCTGGCGTGCCTAGACTTATTCAAACCCTCCCTTGATATCCATTCAGGTCATAAGACTCGACAAGCAACGCCACAATCGCAAGTGATACATGTTGATACATGCTCGAGTGCACATGAGCTTATTTTCTGCTCTCCTCGGCCCGTACGAGCAACGCCTCCGCAGCGAGGGTCTTCGCGACCTGTTCTGGCGTTTGGCCTGCGATGAGCTCTGCCATGATGCCCAATCTCCTAGCCCTCTTCACTTCGAGGAGGTGGGAGCAGGTGAGGCCCATGTCGGGGAGGCGGCTAAGGTCAACGCCCGGGAACATTCGGCCGTTTTCGTCGGCGGGGATCGATTCGCCCTCATAGGTCGTACTATAGTAGGAGAGCTCGCTGGACGAGTCCGCCTCAAGGGTACCAACAGAGATCAGCCCTTTCTGAGTAGCTGGCACTCCGATGCTCTTGCCAATAGCCTCCCACGGTATGGCGGACCATTTCTTATCCTCGGACTTGACGATACGAGCGATACCCTTTCTCTTGGAGCTGGAGGTGGTGGTCTTGGTGATTCTGTCAGACGTAGTCGCCGGACCACCGGTGGCTATGGCCTTCGGGTTGAGTTTTACCATCCGGGACTCCCCAACCGTCGTCGCCGTTGCTCCAATATGGTACTTGGCCGTGAGCTTGACGAGTTTGGCCACTGCTTGACCGACGTTTATCATGCCGCAAGTTTCAGCCACAGCATCGATCTGGATCTATGTTCATACCAGGTGTCAGGACTGCTCGGGACAATCTATGTCTGGATCGCGGTATGAAAAGGGGAAGTACGAGTGCGGAGCTGTGTCCAGAGCTAGTGCAGAAGAGAATACACTGGTGTTCAACGATGCTCCTTCACAGGAGTAGGGGCCCATTGCGACCGGTCGCAATCCATAGCAGAACATTGTGGAGTGAATTGAACGACCAAGTGCAGAAAAGCCAGCAAGATGGCAATGCGTCACTGACCGTGCATGTCAAGCATATATCCTGCTCGGCTAGATGCAGGAGAGAAAGAAGGCCAGATGTGGAGGAGAAGTGCATGAAGACGGCTGAGATGAAAGGTTACATGCTGTCAAGCAAAGTCTAGTGAAAACAACCAGATGGGTTTGCCAGTCATTCGTGTGACGCGGTCGCGATAATGCCGGGTCTGTGAGACTGCAGAGAAAAACTTACGGTGGGAATCCCCTGGATGTGCTTGAAGCACTCGCTCAAGAAGCGTTCATCTGAAACCTCCAAAGTCGCGGGCGTCTTGGTAGGTTTGGTATCTTCGAGGGTAGGTTTGGTATCTTCGAGGGAAGTCATCTTGACTTTCGATCAGTCGGTACGTTCTGGTCGATGATATGTGTGTCTGGGGAAGTGTAGATGAGCATCTCAAATACAAAGACTCGTGAAGGAAAGCGGACCAACCTTGAGTAAGCTTCTCGAAGAAGTATTGTGCGGTTAATGTGACGTATGGAGTTGTAGGTCTTAAGATCAGAGGAGGAAAGTGAGTGTTGAAAGGAGGAAGAGCACGAGAGATTCCTCGCTAGCGCAGGGCTTGATTCATTCTTTCAACAACACATCAAACACATATGCCTCTTTTCCACTCCCTTCCGTCTTCAACCCACTTAAGCCTTGAAGCCACTGCTTTCCCGAATTGACAAGCTGATTGTATACGTGTTGATCGAGCACTATACTGCCGGTGTTAGCTAAAAGCTGGCACCGGCAGTCCTCACATCAGTGCTTCCAATTATGGACACTGCATCCTGGCGTAAGTGATCTCCGGCTTGCTCGTCTTTGTATCTCGATTCGACCCAAAACAAAACGCACCTCACGAAGGCCATGTCGATGGCTAAGGCACACCCTTCAGCAAGGCCAGCAAGTTGTGTTTCCCTTGGACAACTGCTTATCATATGGGTACCCTAACTGACCGTCCTGACATTAGGGAGTTCTGCGGGGACTCTGATGACTCCGCTCTGAGCGTACAATCATCGAGGCAAAAATTCAGGTGAGAAGCGAAAGAGAAAGACTCGATTTCCTCCTGTCCGGAGGACCTTATCTCTAGACAGAAGCGTATAAAATCAGTACACTAACTCAACCGCCAGGAGTCTTGAGCATCCCCGCCGCGACTCGAACGACTCGGCAGTCAGTCTACAGGCCGAGTCGCGGCGGATGCCGGGGTAAATGCTTTCAGTGGGAAGTAAAAGAAGAAGGCTTACTGTCTTCTCCCTTCACGGGAGACTTGCTTCCTTTCTGGGACTGCCCCAGCGGACGATTTCGCAGATATCACCGGACCGGCAAACAAGTAAAGGAACAACCTAGACAGCAGCGTATAAGATCAGTATCCTAACTGACTTTTTAGGGGGTCTGAGAATACCTGGCACGATTCAATCACGGTCTCGACCCTTCTTCTCCCTACGAGAGGTGTGTCTCCCTAGATAACCGCTCTTATATGAGTAACCTAACGAAATTCCAGGGTATTGCCCAATCCCGCCGCGACTTGGACGACTCAGCTATAAGCACGCGGTCTAAGTCGCGGCGGGAGGAAATTGTCCATGGGCACAGGACTTCCGAGAGAAGGTGAAGAGAGGCTTACTGCTCTTTCTCCCCTTATTGGAGGGAGGGTCGCCCGCTGGCCGGGCGCCGGCTGGCCGGGTGCCTGGTAGGCAGTTTCATTTCTTTGGTGAGGAGTCTGTCCTCGCCGCCGGGCCTTTCGGTCTCTTTTTGGACGTTCAATTCTACTCCACCATCGGAGTCTTCGGTGTCTTCGGCTTCGGCTTCGGCCCCTGTTTGGATGTTTAGTTTTACTCCGCCTTCGGAGTTGTCGGTGTCGCTGTCTTCGGCTTCACGTCTTAGGGTGGCCTTGGTGGCTGCCTTTGTCGTGCCGTTTTTTGTGTCGGTGGGTTGGTCAAGTTGGGCGTCTTGGGTTATGTGCCACCCCATTCGCGTCTGAATATTTTCGTACTTGCCATGAGCGGCGGCAGTGCTCGGGAGGCCAGCGGCGGCAGCGACCCTGTCCCAATCGACCTGGATGAAAAGTCAGCAAGCGTTTCCACAGATTCTCCCTCCTAATGGACCTGCGGCAGGGTCGAATAGGATCTGATTACCTCGCTGGTTCCATTTTCACTTGTCTCACTCAGGACAAGTAGTATGAAGGTCGCCTCCTCAACACTTAGGCGTGGTCCACTGTTGGTATCAGACGTTATTTGTTTCTCTCGGCGTTCTTCAGTGCTGAGTGGAGCCCGTCCTTACATTTCAGACATGTTGGCTTGCTGCCCATGTTTCTTGTTAGCTCTGGTGGCGTGTGAGGGATGACTCAACCCGGAGAGCTTACTTTATGACCTGTGCTGATGTCAATGCCAATCGATAAGAACTCTATGGATTATGCAATACTTACAAGGGCTTCTCTGACTGACTCGTTGCTGATGACTTCGGGGCTGTCAGCATGACCAAACGAAATGGTCATGGAGCATGCCGCACTTACTGAGGAGCTTCGACGATGATGTGGTGGCGACGTCGCAGCAGTACTGACGTTGAGGTGACACGGCGTTGCAGTAATACTGGGGACTTTCGACGCTGGTTGTCAGCACAGTCAGTGGGAAGCACTGCTGAATAGGCATCACTTGCTGGAGACTTTACGATGATGGCGCGATGATTCTGTGGGGAGGGCCCTCGTTGTTCTCACTGTTGGCTATGCTTCGATCAGTGTTTACTCTATTGAGCTGGAGGACTTTGCAGTACATGCTGATGGCTGTTGACGACGTTGATGTGTAGAGACCCTGATTGAAGTGTTGAAGTTGGACGTTCGATCGTGGTGGTGGTGTTGAGGTAAGGTTTGTGGGTGAGGAAGGGTTTGAGGGCTTCGGGCGAGCTCTCTTTACGTGCACAGTCTCACCAGCCGCGTGGTCGAGCCGCTTGGTCAAGCCGCAGTTGCCCCACACGTGTCTGGTGGCTCAGAACCTAGTTCCTAGAGCTCTCATCTACCCCCTCAATTGATCCTGGCGTTCAGATGATTGAGACTCTCCTAAAGGTCGGCAGTCAATACAGTACGTACCTTCAACTGCCAGGGCTTATCTGTCTCAGCTGACGACTCCGCGTCCCCTTTACGTGTGATTACGTGTGGGCTTAGTGTCCTCTCCACAGCTAAAATCGCGCACTCAAGGCTCTTTTATTACCTCTCAGTATATTCTAATCCTTCAGACAGTTGTTCACGCACAGCATAGAGGTCCACCTCAGCTTGACCCATTCACTCAACATTTGGGACTGCGAAATTCACACATGAGATTTGCAACTCAACAAAGGGGTGAGTTGCGTTCCTACTCAGAACTTACGTCTCGGTCCTGCTACTCTACCTTGCCAGAGAGCAATGGCAAGTTCCAACCGTTCATTATCTGATTTCATACTGCAGACAACCAGACTACACACTTAACCAGAAGATAAGAAGCCTTAATGCCGTCGCCTGTACCCACCGATAAATCAAAAGGGAAACGCCGCCAAATGAAGCTCAAGCTCTCAGTCGTCCCAGCTCTCCTCGACTTTTACCATTACCTGGTCAGGTTGTCTCATAAACGACCCCCCGGGCGCAAACGAGGCTTCCGAAGGTCCCAATATACTTCCATGGAATAAGTGCGCCGGGGATTTTCGATCTTGATCATCCCTGAAATCCAACAACGATTGACCGACCTGATCCGCTGGCACACCGCCTCGTATTCCGTTACAAGCTTCAGGTAAGTCCACCACTCCTGGCTCCGCTTTCACTCTTGCCTCAGATCTTCTCTCGACTTTAGGAGCTGTACCGCTCACGTCTTCGCCTCCACCTGTGCTGATGTCCGCTTTCTCCCGCTTAGGTACCTTTGCAGGACGGGGAACATTGCTACGAGGCTTGCGTGGAGCGGTGGGAATACCCTCCATATGTTGCTTGAACCGCGAGAAGCGCATCCGGGCAGCGTGGCCGTTTGTGATATCAAGCTGGCCAGCTACCAAGGTCCAATCGATCTGTCGCTGTTACATCAGCGGGCTTGAAGCTGGGATTTAGAGCAATGATTGCAGAAGGTATACATACAGATTTCAGATCCAATTGCTTGATGATGGTATAGAGGAACTTGGCCGTGGCGCCATCCGTGGGCATAAGCTTATTTCTTCGTAGGCTCGCCAGCTTGAGGGCTTCTAGGGGATGTGCTCTGAATAAGATTGCTCGGTCGAGCAATAGCAGTGATCTCAACTATCACAACAGTCTGTAGCAGGAAAGTGTCCTCACAGGTTTGCGGGAAATTCTAGTGGCACAGGTGTTCAGATAAGTAGCATGGGGAGTGAAAAGGGGTGATGGGACGCTAGAAATATTCCTATCTTCTGAACGTCCGCGTTACAGGCCTTGTTCTGCAGTTCAGATTGTACAGCATAAAGGAAAGGGAACTGACGTCCGATTGCCTACAATCTGCCTCTGGGACTCGAGAGCATTGCATCACTGTTTGCTACATCTCCCCGTCCGTAGTACCGGACAGCAGCTAAGGGGCGGGATGCTGATTGCCGGCAGGCGGAA
>JAABVA010003352.1_pt1 | contig 15302 bp, 15 predicted proteins | sample 5560331 | NCBI WGS metagenome assembly JAABVA01 (sample SAMN12812661, study PRJNA571458) | rock metagenome | isolation source: Antarctica rocks | place: Antarctica: Victoria Land, Mt New Zealand sud | collected 2016-01-07 | reverse complement strand
CGCCGCGACGATCACCCACAGCAGCAGGTAGCCGTACTGGGCGCCGGCGGAGAAGTTGGTGGCGAAGTTGCCGGGGTCGACGTAGGCGATGGCCGCGACGAAGGCGGCCCGTACAGCAGCGTGCGCCGGTACCAGCTGCGGGAACGGAACTCGGCAACGGTCGATTCGGCCGATTCCGTGGCAGTCATTGGCCGACCTTGGGGAGGATGCGCCCGTGCACGAGCCGGGCGAGCGGACCGCCCAGGGCGTGCCGCTGACCGTCAACCCGTACCCAGCGGGGACCGCCAAACGGCTCCTGCTCCCCGACGTCGAGGATCGCCCCCGGACGGATCCCGAGCGTGCCCAGGTGGCGCAACGCGGCGCTGTCCCGGTCGGACACCCGCTCGACGAGGAACCGCGTGCCTGCGTTGACGGTGTCCATCGGCCGGCCCCAGCTCTCGTCGTGCTCGCCCGTACGGGAGGGGCTGGGGTCGCCGTGCGGATCGTGGCTCGGGTGGCCGAGTGCGGCGTCGATGCGGTCTTCCAGCCGGTCACTGAGCGCATGCTCGAGTAGTTCAGCCTCGGCGTGCACCTCGTCCCACGGCACGTTTAGCGTGGCCGCGAGGAAAGTCTCGAGCAGCCGGTGTCTGCGCACCACGCGCAGTGCTTCGCGTTTGCCCTGGCCGGTCAGCGCGAGCACGCGCCCCTCCGTCCGGTTCAGCAGCCCGCCCTCCTGCAGCCGTTTGACCATTGCGGAGACCGACGGCGATGAGACGCCCAGCTGGTGGGCAAGCACGCTGGTGGTCACCGCTTCGCCCCGGGTGTCGAGGGCAAAGATCGTCTTAAGGTAGTGCTCGGTAGCGCGCGACGAAGTGACCATGACGACGAATGGTAGCCATGTCTATCGAATAAGGGAAGAGATGGTGAATTGGGCGCTACCGCGCTGGCGAATTGGGCGCTACCGCGCTGCGCGGGCCGCGCTGACGCAGGCACGCAGCGTCGCGGCGAGGTCCTCGAGTGTGTGCGCGGGGCGGGCGAAAGGCACCTCCGCGTGATGCGCGCCGTGCTCGTCGATCCAACACAGCACGGCTCCGTGCGCGCTCAGCCCGGTAAGGGTGGCGGCGGCGAGCCGATGCAGGGGCACGCCCGTTGCGTGTGCGGCCAGCCACCGCACCTGTTCGGCGTGCTCGTGGTTGACCAACCGGATGACGCGCGGGATGTTCGCGGCGAGAATGTCCGGTTCGGCCATGGCGTACAGGGATATCGGCACCGAGCGCCCCTCGGCCGTCGGGCGCCCCCAGTGTCCGTGCGGGCAACCCACGCGCACCGCGTCGACCGACAACGCGACGACAACATCAGCGGCGCGGACACCCGTCCGCTCCGCCGGGCTGAGCCTGCCGCTCAGCGTCAGCCGCACTCCAAAGGTCGGATTGGGCGCCAGCACCAGGTCCGCCAGCCGTCGCGCCCGGGCCGCGTACGCGACCGCGCTGCTCTGTACGCAACGTATCAGCGCCTCGCCACCGTCATCGAAGACGCGCACCGGTACGGCCAGGCGCGGCCGGCCCGGACGGTCTCCGGTCAACAGCAGTCCGGCGTCGGCTCCGGCGAGCGTGGTTCGAGCCCGACGGGCGAGTTGCTGGTCGTCGAGGACGAGTTCGTTCGCCCTAGTGGAAGGAGGAAGTGCGGATCGACTGTTCACCGACGTGGTGCTCCGCTCTGACGGCATCCGGGCAAGAAGTTAGGCAACCCAAAGTTAAATCGATGGCCACCGTCAATGCCGAGCCCTCTTACGCGTCCTGGCCGGTGTCCGCGGTGGCCCTGCGCTACGCCGGTCGTCTTGACGACAGGCGCCGCGAGGTGCTTCACTCCGCGAAGCCCAGCGGTCGGAATCCGGTGCGAATCCGGAACGGTCGCGCCACTGCGGTCGACGCGCCTGCGGGTGACGTCGCAAGTCAGACCTGCTGCTGGACTTGCCCATCCGCACGGAACGCTATATTCCACTGGAGACTTCACCATGGTCTACACCGCCGCACCCTCGCGCGCTTTCGCCGTTCCCGCCCTGCCCGTCATCCCGATGCGGGCACTCGCCCCCTGGCTCGCGTTCGCCGCCTTCATGGTGCTGGCGCTGTACTTCGTCGGCGCGGACCAGGGCGCCACCTCGCTGGTGCCGGGAGAGATGGTCCACGAGTTCGTGCACGATGCCCGCCACCTCCTCGGCTTTCCCTGCCACTAGGCAGGGGCGCGCACCATGACCCGCACCCTGCTCATCCGGGGCATGCTCGTCGGTTTGCTCGCCGGCGTCCTCGCCTTCGTCGTCGCGCGACTACTCGGCGAGGGCCCGCTCGTCACCGGTATCAACTTCGAATCTGCCAGCGAGTCCGCTGGGACTGGCGCTGGACACGAACACGTCTCCCGCACGGTGCAGAGCACCTTCGGGCTGGGCACCGGCACCCTGGTGTTCGGCATCGCCCTCGGTGGCCTTTACGGTCTCGCCTACGCCTTCGCCCAAGGTCGCTTGGGGGCGCTGAGCGCCCGGGCAACCGCCGCACTCGTCGCGGCCGGCGGCTTCCTCGGCATCTACCTGCTCCCGGCGCTGAAGTACCCTGCGAACCCGCCGGGCACGACCAATCCGGACACCATCACCGACCGCACCCAGTGGTACTTCCTGATGCTGCTGATCTCCGTGCTCGTCGTTGCGGGCGGTACGGTGCTGGCGCGTCGGCTGAGTGCCCGCTTCGGCGCCTGGAACGGGACGCTGCTGGCGATGTTGGGCGGCCTGGTCGTCATCGTGCTCGCCTACCTGCTGCTGCCCGTGGTCGACGAGACCCCGAAGGACTTCGCCGGTGACGAGCTCTGGCGGTTCCGGATGGCCTCCACGGCGATCCAACTCACCGTGTGGGCGACCTTCGGAGCGGTGTTCGGCGCCCTCACCGAACGCCAACTCCGCAGCCAGGGCACGCAGCCTCAGGCCGCGCGCCAGCACGCCATGGGGTGAGTTCGTCGACCGCCGGAAGCGGCACCGTCCGGCTCGTCTTGGTCAGCACGGCATGACCGCGGCATTGCGGGCGGCTCGCTTTCCGGCCGACGAGCCACTCGAGGATCGCGCACTGGAGGCAGCCCGCGCGGCGGCCGGCCGCCTACGCCCACCGGACCGGGCACTGTGCGACGGCACCGCCCGCACCACGCAGACCGCCCACGCCCTCGGCCTGTCCCCCACCGTCGAACCGGCGCTCACCGACCTCGACGTGGGACGGTGGCGGGGCCTGGCGCTCGACCAGGTGCCTCCCGCGGAGCTGCAAGCGTGGACCACCGATCCGGCGGCCACACCGCATGGCGGCGAGTCCGTGGACGGTCTCCTCGGTCGGGCGGCAGGATGGCTGAGTGAAGTCGCTGCAGACCCCGGCCGAACCGTGGCCATTACGCACCCGGCGGTGATCCGCGCGGTCCTGGTCACCGCGCTCGGCGCGGAGCCCACGGCCTTCTGGCGCATCGACGTGCCGCCGCTCACCGCGACCAGCCTGCACGGGCGCAGTGGGCGCTGGACGCTCCGGCACGCCAACGCGGTGCTGCGACTCCACCCGAAGACGCAGTGATCTGTGCTAACCGGGTCGGGCCATGCGCAGACCCACCGCCTCAGCCGCACGTTGGAGTTCGTCGTCGTAGGTGATCAGCTCATCAACCCCGAGCCGCAATGCGACGGCCAAATGAACTGCATCATGCGAACGCAACCTCCCTGGCAGCGTTCCTGCCGTCAGCAAATCACCGCGGGTGAGGTCGACCAGGGTAAGGGTCTCCAGGACGAGCCCCACCGAGGCGGCGTCCACATCTTCGGGGTGTCGACTGGCGGCGCAGTGCAGCTCGGTGGACAGCAGCCAGGAGGCAACGAGCGTCAGCTCCTGGCCAGCAGACTGCAAGTAACTCGCAAGTGCATTGGACTCCCGTTCCTCGACCAGCAACTTCATCGCTGCGGAGGTGTCGAGATAGGCGATCACCAGTTTCCGCGGCTGTCGGCCAGGAGGTCTGCACTTGGCCGACTGGCGATCGCACGCTTGACGGAGACCAGGTCGGCGACAGGACGACGCGCTGGGCGCGCCAACCCATCGGCGATGAGCTGACCAAGAACGCTGACACTCGGCGGCGAGATCAAGGCGGCCACCCGCCCGTTGTTGGTGACCTGCACAGTCTCACCGGCCGCCACCGCCCGCAGGATTTCACCGCTCTGGTTACGCATCTCTCGATGTGTGACGGTCCTCATGTAGCACATCGTAGCACGATGCGGTCTTCACCTCAGCGACTCAGCACGCGAATGATGTGGTGGTAGCGGGATGGGATATTCCAAGGCCGGAAGAACCAAGTCGTGGCGAGGAAAGTGGCAGCCCCTCGTGGATCGGCGACACCGTTCCGCTGCGCGCGTGGCACCACGGTCCTCGTGGCTTGCATGTGCCCCCCTGCCCAGGCCGGAAATGCAAGTCTTCGTCGGGTCTCCTTTCATTGTGGGAGCCGGAATGTTCGCCCACAGCCCTACGGGATTCCTGGTACCCATCGCCGGCTCAGATCCTCGGTACGGCGAGTGGTCTCACGTTGCCTATCTGCCCAACTCGCTGCCGCATCGAACGCCGCACCTCACGGCGGAGACGTTCCAACGCGGTCGCCAACGTGCGTGCGTCACTGGCGTCGCTGGATGCGCTCGCTCGTCAGTTGCCCAATCCGGCGCTGCTACGGCACCCGACGCTTCGGCAGGAGGCGCAGAGCACCTTGGCGCTGGCGGGCACGAATGCCTCCCTTGAGTAGGTGCTGGGCGCGGATGCGAAGGCGGAACAGTCCAGCTCCGCGATGCGCGAGGTGATCAACTTTGTAGTCGCCGCCGAGCATGCGTTTGCCTGGGCGAAGGAGGCGCGTTCGATCACGGTCGGCTTCGTCGAAGAACTGCAGGGCCAACTCGTTCGAGGGACGACCGCCGCGACGACGATGTCGTCGGCGCCGACCTGTCCGAGTTGTTCGACCAACTGCTCGCCGCAGACCTGGAGGAGCGCCTCGAAGCCGAGCGGACCACCAGCAGCGCAACACCGGAAGCAGAGAAAAGCGACGGGCATCTGGGCTCAACGGCAACCGGGGCCATGCCCGCAGGACAAAGAAAAAACCAGCGCCCATGTCGGGGGCACTGGTTCTCACTTCTTCACTTTGGTAGCGGGGGCAGGATTTGAACCTGCGACCTCTGGGTTATGAGCCCAGCGAGCTACCGAGCTGCTCCACCCCGCGTCGGGTGCGCTGCCAACACTACTGGCGAGCGAGGGCCGGGTGCAAATCCGGCACCCTGCCCACCGACGTGCGTTGGATCACCCTGTCGGCCGCGGCGCCACGGTCGTCGTCGGGGCCGGGTTGGGGGCCGGAGCCGGGGCGGGTGTCGTCGGTGTCGGGCTCGCCGCCCCCGACTGTCCCGCCGCCTGCTGGTAGGCCTTGACCGCCGCGTCGAGCTTGGTCAGCGACTGCCCGATGGCGCCCAGGTCACCGCTGGACTTCGCGGTATTGAAGTCCTGCAGGGCCTTGTTGAGGTCGCTCACCGCCGCGGACGTACCACCGCCGCCACCTGGCGGGGCGGGGGTCGTCGCGGGGCTTGGTGTCGGCGTACTGCCGCCCGGCGGCGACGTGGTGCCGTTCTGGTCCGGGTTCGCGGGCTTGGTGGTGCCGGAGCCGGCACCAGCCCCGAACACCTGGTCCAGCGCGTCGGCCAGGGTGGCGCCGTAACCCACCTGGCCGTTGTAGCTCAGCAGCACCCGCGCGAGCTGCGGATACGACGAGCTCTGCGCCGATCGTTCGATGTAGAGCGGCTCCACGTAGAGCAACCCGCCCTTGCCCACGGGGAGGGTCAGCAGGTTTCCGTACTCGATCTTGGTCGACTGCTGCCCGAGCAGATTGCGCTCCCTGGACACGTTCGGCGCAGAGAGCATCGAGTTCTGCACCTGCTGCGGGCCCTGCGTCTGGGTGTCCGTCGGCAGCTTGAGCACGGTGATCTTGCCGTAGCTGTCGGGGTTCGAGCTCGCCGTCATGTAAGCGGCGAGGAACTCCCGCTTGAGTCCCACCAGCGCACTGGTGAGCTGGAAGGTGGACTTGCCGCTTTCCGGGTCCGCCGCCTGCACGTAGTAGGGCGGCTGCGGAGCGCGGCCGTTGTTGTTGTCCACGGTGGGGTCGTCGGGCACCGACCAGAAGCCGTTGTTCTGGAAGAACTCCTTCGGATCCGACACGTTGTAGCGGGTGAGCAGATCGCGCTGCACCTTGAACAGGTCCTCGGGGTAGCGGAAGTGCGAGCGCAGCTCCGGGGTGACGTCACTGCCCGGCTTCACCACCCCGGGGAACACGCCCTTCCACGCCTTCAGCACCGGGTCGTTGTCGTCCACGGTGTACAGACTCACGGTGCCGTCATAGGCGTCCACCGTCGCCTTCACCGAGTTCCGGATGTAGGACACCTGCTTGTTCGGTGCCTGCCGCACACCCGTCGAACCGGCCAGGCTGTCCGCCGTCGCGGTCTCCAGCGAGGTGCGCTGGGCGTAGGGCAGCGAATCCAGCGTGGTGAACCCGTCGACGATCCACTGGATCCGGCCGTTGACCACCGCCGAATAGGTGTCGCTGTTGGTCGTCAACCACGGAGCGACGGCGTGCACCCGGTCGCGCGGGTCCCGGTTGAAGATGATCTTGGAGTCGTTGGTGACGGCGCTGGAGAACAGGATGTTGCGTTCGCCGTACTTCGCTGTGAACGCCAGCCGGTTGATCCAGCTGCCGATCTCCACGCCACCGGAACCGTTGTAGGTAAAGCTGGAGTTGTCCGTGTCGTACTCGCGCGGCGCGGCACCCGGGACGTCACCGACGATGGCGTAGTCCGGGTTCGACTTGCCGAGCAGCTCGCCGTAGTAGATCCGCGGCTGCGTGACGGGGATGGACGGCGACTTGGTATTCAAGTCGCTCACCGTGTACACCGGGTAACCACCGGCTCCGCTGCCCGCGTCGGTCAATGCGGCGTTCACCTTGTTCGCCGCCGCCGCGACGAAGCCGTTGCCGTGGGTGTAGACCGTGTGCTTGTTCACCCAGTTCGTCTGGTTGCCGGTGAGGGTTTTCGGTGCGAGCTCCCTGGCCGCGACCACGTAGTCCCGCAGCTGCCCGTCGACGGTGTATCGGTCGACCGAGAGTGTGTCCGGGAAGCCGTAGAAGTTCTTCAGCTGCTGCTGCTGGGTGAAGGTCCGCGACAGCACCGTCGGGTCGAGCAGGCGCACGTTGGAGATGGTGGCCGTGTCCGTCGCGACGTCGGCGGGCGCGACGGTGGCGGTACCCGGATAATTCACGTACTTCACCGTGTTGTCCGTGATGCCGTACGCCTGCCGGGTGGAGTCGATGTTGCGCTGAATGGACAGCGCCTCCCGCTCCGGGCCGTTGGGGTTCACCGAGAACTGCTGCAAGATCGCCGGCCACGCCGCCCCGACCAGGATGGACGACAGCACCAGCAGCGCCGTGGCCAGCGCAGGCACCCGCAGGTCGTGCAGCACCACCCCGGCAAAGAACGCGGCGGCGCAGATCACCGCGATGCACAACAGAATCAGCTTGGCGGGCAGCACGGCGTGCAGGTCGGTGTAGGAGGCGCCGGTGAACTGCTGGTTGCGGTCGCTGGAGAGCAGCGAGTAGCGGTCGAACCAGTAGGCCACCGCCTTGATCAGCACGAAGGTGCCCGCCAGCACCGCCAGCTGCACCCGCGCCGCCGTGGTCAGCCGCCCACCGCGGCCGGCCAGCCGCAGGCCACCGAAGAGGTAGTGCGTCACCAGACTCGCCACGAAGGCCAGCAGCACGCCAACGAAGGCCCAGTCGATGAGGAAGCGGTAGAAGGGCAGGTCGAATGCGTAGAAGCCGAGGTCGAGCCCGAATTCAGGGTCGCGCTGGCCGAAGCTGGTGCCGTGCAGGAACATCTGCACCAGCGCCCAGCTGGACTGTCCCACCAGACCGGCGATGATGCCGACGAGCAGCGGGATTCCGATGCCGAACAGCCGAATACGGCTCATCACCGCCGTGCGGTACCGGGCCACCGGATCGTCCGGGCCGGACACCGGCACGAACACCGGCCGGGACCGGTAGGCCAGCACCAACGCACCAGCCATAATCAGTCCCAGGATTGTGCCGACGAGGAAGAACAGCACCACCTTGGTGATCAGCACCGTGGTGAACACCCCGCGGAATCCCAAGGAGCCGAACCACTCCCAGTCGACGTAGGTGCTGACGAAACGCGAACCGCCGAAGATGAGTACCAACAGGAGCGCGCCGGCGATCAACAACCAGCGCGTCCTGCGGGACAAACCGGCGAACCCGGTGGGTGGGCGCACGGCCACGAGCCACACTCCAAGCAGTCGTACGGCGCCGCGGCGCCGTAATTCGTTGCACCGGCGGCACACACTCGTCACCGGTAAAGCCACTCTACGGATATCCGGGCAGCAACCGGCCACGCTCCGATGGCCGGCCCCGCCCCGCGGGCTGGGAGGATGCAGCCATGAGCCTGCTCTCCCCCAGCGCCTTGTCCACCTGCGTCCGTGAAGTGGTGGAGTTCGTCGACTCCGGCGGCTGGGACCAGCCGCCGCAGATGTTCGCCCTGGTGCCCACGGCTGAGCTCGCCGAGCGGGAGCCTGAGCTCGCCCTCTCCGGCGAGTCAGAACTCACTCCCGTCGCCCAGGAGGCGCTTCCCGGGGTCACCGAAGGGGGATCACCAGAGCTGGATGCGGCCCTGGCGGGCATCAGCTGGCCCGAGGCGGTGGTGGGGTGCGCGCTGGTTCAGGAGATCCTCATCCTGCCGCCCGATGCCGAAGCCGAACTGAACGAAGTCGTCGACGCGCTTTCCGGCGACCCCCAGACGGCAGAACAGGCCGCGCTGGAACACGCCGCGGCACACCCGCAGCGTCAGGAGGCACGGCTGGTCGCCGCGGTGTTGCGCGGCGGGGAAGCGCTGTGCCTGCTGCAGCTGCGTCCCGACGCCACCGATCTGGCGACCGACCCGGACTCTCCGCCGGAGCTCTTGGAGCACCCCGAGCTGGCACCCAACCTGGTCGCTGCGCTGCTGGCCACGCTCGAATAGCCGGAGACGGCCCCGCTCAGCAGTGCGGGGCGTCGCCGCCTGCGCTGATCGACTTCAGTGCGTCGACAGCGGTGGTCAGCTTGTCCACCTTGACCAGCTGCAGGCCTTGCGGTGCTCGCTGCTTTGCCTCGGCGCAGTTGTCGGCGGGCACCAGGAACACCGTCGCGCCCGCTTCCCGAGCCGCCGTCATCTTGAACGGGATACCGCCGATAGGCCCAACGGCACCGGCCGGGTCGATGGTGCCGGTACCGGCCACGAACTTGCCGTCATTGAGCTTGCCGGTGGTCAGTTTGTCGATCACCGCAAGGGAAAACATCAGCCCGGCCGAGGGACCACCGATGTCGGCCAGGTTGAAGGCGATGGTGAAGTTCACGTCCGGCGCGTTGGTCGGCGTGACTCCGAGAAAGCCGCGCGGGTCCTTGTCCGGTCGGGTGCCCAGGGTGATGGTGGCAATGCTTTCCTGACCGCCACCGCGCACGAAGGTGACCAGGACGCGGTCTCCGGGTTTGCGTGCGGCGAGCGCCTGGAGCAGCTCCTCGGCCGTGCTCACCTTCTTGCCGTCGACGGCAACCAGTCGGTCACCTGGCTGCAGCACGCCGTCGGCCGGTGATCCCTTGCTCAGCGCGCCGACCTTGACCTGCGTCGGGTAGTGCAGGTAGCTCAGCGCCGCGGTCTCCGCGCTGTTCTCCGACTGCGTGAAGGCCTTGGTGTTCTCCTCGACCACCTGTTCGGCTGTCTTCTGCGGGGGGTAGACCTCCGAACGGGGCACCAGGGCGTAGCGCCCGCTGACCCACAGTCCCACCGCCCCGAACAGGGTGATGCCGTCGTTCACCGACACGGTGGTCATGTTGAGGTTGCCTTCGGTGGGAAAGGTCTGAGTACCTTCCACGTCGACGACCTGCTTACCCTTCACGTCGCCGAGGGTGTTGAAGGTGGGCCCCGGGCCCAGTGCGACGTAGGGCACGGTGACCACACCACCCAGCGCCCCCAGCACGACGACGAGCACGACTCCGGTGAGCAGGGTGAGGTTGCGACGGGTCACGGCGCTCAGCGTAGAGGCGACGCGGGTGGACACGTGTTCAGCGTTCGCCCAGAGCACGCGTTCGGCTCTGTCGGCCCCGAGAAGGCGCCGAGTACCGTTGAGCCATGAGCAATGTTCCCTTCGGCTTCTCCGGCCCCGGTGACGATTCCGGCGGTGACGATTCCGGCAGCGATCCGGAACGCGGCAAGCGCGAAGGTGGTGATCCGGCAGAGGGTGGCGCCTTCGGCTTCGGTGGCGCCGGCGGCTTCAACGCGGCGGGCTTCAATCCCGCCTCCCTGGGCCAGATGCTGACCCAGCTCGGCCAGATGCTCAGCAACGCGGGAACCTCGAGCGGGCCGGTGAACTACGACGTCGCTCGACAGCTCGCCGAACAACATCTGGGCACCGTCGCGCCGGTGCGTTCGGGCGACGCCGACGCCGTGCTCGACGCCTTGCGGCTCGCCGAGATCTGGTTGGACGGCGTCACCACCCTGCCCGCGGGGGTGCGCAAGCCCAGCGCGTGGACCGCCAAAGACTGGCTGCAGCACACGATGCCGACCTGGAAGCGCCTGTGCGACCCGGTCGCGGCGAAGATGGCCACCGCGTGGGTCGAGGGCATGCCCGAGGAAGCCAAGCAGATGCTCGGCCCGATGATGGGCATGATGAGCCAGATGGGCGGCATGGCCTTCGGCTCCCAGCTGGGCCAGGCGCTGGGCCAGCTGTCCGGAGAGGTGCTCACCTCCACCGATATCGGCCTGCCGCTGGGCCCCGAAGGCACGGCGGCCCTGCTGCCCGCGGCCATCGCCACCTTCACCGAAGGACTGGACCGCCCGCACAACGAGGTCCTGGTCTACCTCGCCGCGCGAGAGGCCGCGCACCAACGGCTGTTCGGTCACGTCCCCTGGCTCAGACAACGCCTGCTGGCCACCGTTGAGGAGTACGCGAACGGCATCAGCGTCGATTTCTCCGCGCTGGAAGAGATGGCGCGCAACCTGGATCCGGCCGCGCTGTCCGACCCCGGTGCGCTGGAGAAGATGCTGGGACAGGGAACTTTCGGTCCGACCACCTCCCCCGCGCAGAAGGCTGCACTAGAGCGGCTGGAGACGATGCTCGCCCTGGTGGAGGGCTGGGTCGACCACGTGGTGTCCCGCGCAGTGCACGACCGGTTGCCAGGGGCGGACGCCCTGCACGAGACGCTGCGGCGACGGCGGGCCAGCGGTGGTCCGGCCGAGCAGACCTTCGCGACCCTGGTCGGCCTGGAGCTGCGGCCCCGCCGGTTGCGTGAAGCCGCCGAGCTGTGGCGCCTGCTGGCCGAACGCGGCGACGCGGAGACCCGGGACGCCGTATGGGCGCACCCCGACCTGCTGCCGAGCTCGGCAGACCTGGACGATCCTGCCGCCTTCGCCGAACGGTTCCTGATGAACCACGCCGGCGACTCGGCGGACGACGACCCGATGGCCGAGCTGGAACGCACCATGGCCGAGGAGCGGGCGGAAAAGGATCGCACAGAGAAAGAGAAGGACGACAACGACTCCGGCTAGAGCTCCGGCTCTCCGCCCGGCACGCAATCGCCGTCGGCTGTGATGCCGAGGTGCGCCGCAGCGGACAGTCCCTCGAGGTAGCCGATCGCCCGTTCCGCCCGCGGGTAGCGGTGCACCAGGGTCCAGAACCGCGGAGTGTGCCCGGACTCGAGCAGGTGCGCCAGCTCGTGCACCAGCACGTAGTCCAGGACCCAGCCGGGACTGCCCCGCAGCCGTTCACTGATCCGGATCGACCCGTCGGTGGGGGTGCAGGACGCCCAGCGGGAGCGCATGGCCGGCACCCACCGAACCACCTCCGGGCTGGCCGCACCGCCCAGCCACTGGGCCGAGAGCTGATCGGCGCGACGGGCCAGCTCGAGGTCCGAACGGTTCGCGACGCCGGCACGGCGGGTCTCGGAGCGGGCGAGCTTGTCCAGCATCTTCGCGACCCACTGCGACTCCTCCGCCTTGCTCAGCCGCGCGGGCAAGAGCACGACCACGGTGTCGCCCTCCCTGCGGGCGCTGACCGTCTTGCGTCGCTTGCTGCTGCGCCGAACCTCGACGTTGGGTTGCTGGGCGGACTTCACCCGCTCACCGTAGCCAGCGACGCCGACGCGGCCGGGCCGCCCGGTGATGCGTGCGTACGCCTGGTGATGTGGGTTACGGTCGGTATCCGCAGCTCGGCATTGCCGGAGAAGGAGCACCGTGATGGCTGACACCTACAACGGATACTGTGTGAAGTGCCGCGAAAAGCGCGATTTCGAAGGCGAAGTCACCGAAACCAACGGTCGCCGAATGGCCAAGGGCACGTGCCCGGTGTGCGGTACCAAGATGAATCGCATCCTCGGCAAGGCCTGATCCGTTCGACGCCGGTCGTGCAGGGCCGAATAACGGCTGCCCCAAGGTCATTGGCGCGGAACCTCAGCTCGCTGGGCAGCCCGGTTTACCCCCGCTGGCCTGTGGATAACTGGCCTCCAGCCAGCTCGTCGCCCGCCGCGCGCTGCCACAGTGGCTAGCCATGACTACCGTTTCGCCCACCGGACCGGCCGCCCTGAGCGGCAACCGCGGCCGGCCGCTCTCGATCTCGCGCTCGCCATCCTCATCCGCTCCAGTGGCGAGGTGCAGCTGGGTTGGGACTCCGACCGCGCGGTGCTCATCCGCCCGCCCCTCGGCGTGTCGGCTCGCAGCCTGGGTGGCTGCTCAACCAGATGGACGGGACGAGCAGCCACCCAGAGCTCGCCGCCTCCGCGATCGCCGCCGGCATCGACGAGTTCGCCCTGGACGGGCTCCTGACGGAGCTGGCCGACGCAGGAATGCTCCGTTGGGAGCCGCAGCTCGGGAGCAGGGCGCTGTCCTCGGTGCACGTGCACGGCCGAGGTCCGCTCACCGACGCAATCTGTGAATCCCTGGCCATGAGCGGCGCCCGGCTGACTCGCTCCACCACCGGTTCCGGCGTGCCATGCGAGTGGGCGAGGGCACCCTCCGTGGTGGTGTTGGCCGACGAGCTCGTTGCCGACCCCTGCCTGTCGGCCGAGCTGGTGGGCTCCCGCATCGCCCATCTGCAGGTGCGGGTCCGCGACGGAGTGGGCATGGTGGGACCCCTTGTCCTACCGGGGCGGACGAGCGCGGTGCACGGATCTGCACCGCGCCGACCATGACCCGGAATGGCCGACCATCGCCGCCCAGCTGCTCGGCCAGGTCGGCCATGCCAGCGCGGCGGCCGTCCGTGCTACGGCGGGCATCGCCCTGGGTCAGGTCGAACACCTGCTGCGTGGCCACGTCGCCGGCGAGCCGCCGCCCCGCTCGCTGAATGCCACCATCGAGGTGGACCCACGGCGCGCTGAGCTGCGCAGACGGGTGTGGACGCCGCATCCGCGGTGCGGCTGTGGGGCACGTCGCTGACGACCCGCCGCGTCAAACGTCAGCGCCCAGACCCAAAATCAGTGACAATGGGACACGTGTCCGACATACCCCGCAGCGGAGCAGCCCGCACGGCCAAGCTGGCCAGCCTGCCGATTGGATTCGCTGGACGAACCGCAGCGGGTTGGGGCAAGCGCCTTGCGGGCCGCAGCAGCGAACAGGTCGGGGCCGAGCTCAGTGCCAAGACCGCGGAGCAGCTGTTCGCCGTACTCGGGGAGCTCAAGGGCGGGGCGATGAAGTTCGGCCAGGCGCTGAGTGTCTTCGAGGCCGCCGTCCCCGAGGAGATGGCCGGCCCGTACCGCGAGGCGCTGACCAAGCTGCAGGCGAGCGCACCGCCCATGCCGGCCTCCACTGTGCACCGCGTGCTGGCCGAGCAGCTCGGTACCGGCTGGCGCGAGCGGTTCAGCTTCTTCGACGACGAACACGCGGCAGCCGCCAGCATCGGACAGGTGCACAAGGCGCTCTGGCAGGACGGTCGGGAGGTGGCGGTCAAGATCCAGTACCCCGGGGCCGATGAAGCCCTGCGTTCGGACCTACGCCAGCTGCAGCGCCTCGGCCGGATGTTTCAGGCCGTGATTCCCGGTCTGCAGGTGCGGCCGCTCATCGCCGAGCTGCGCGACCGGATGGAGGAGGAGCTGGACTACCGCGCCGAGGCCGACAACCAGCGCGCATTTGCCGCCGCTTTCGACGGCGATGCGGAGTTCGTGGTCCCCAAGGTGGTGGGCAGCGCGCCCAAGGTCATCATCTCGGAGTGGGTGGACGGCGTAGGGCTGTCCACCATCATCGCCAACGGCAGCGCCGCGCAACGCAACGCGATGGGCCGCTTGCTGGCGCTGTTCCACTTCTCCTCGCCGGCCCGCGCCGGGCTGCTGCACTCCGACCCGCACCCCGGCAACTACCTGCTGCAGCCGGACGGCCGGATGGTGGTCATCGACTTCGGGGCGGTGGCCCGGCTGCCCGACGGTCTGCCGGAGACCTTCGGGCGGATGACCAGGCTCGCGCTGGACGACCGGCCGAAGGAACTCATGGAGCTGCTGCGCTTCGAGCACTTCGTCGAGCCGGACACCGAGTTGGACCCCGCCGAAGTCCTGGATTACCTACGGCCCTTCGTCGAGCCGATGCGTTCGGAAACCTTCCACTTCACCCGGCGATGGATGCAGCAGCAGGCCGAGCGGCTCAGCGACGTGCGCAGCCCCGACTTCCAGCTCACCCGCTCACTGAACCTGCCCGCCCAATACCTGCTGATCCACCGGGTGACCCTGGGTTCCATCGGCATCCTGTGCCAGCTCGACGCGGAGGCTCCGTTCAAGTCCATCGTGGAGCGGTGGCAGCCGGGCATGGCGGAATCCTGACGGTGGTCAGCGGCGGTACTTGGCCGCCCGGCGTTGGGCGTACTGCGCCACCCACCGCCACCGCCGCTCCGCGCGCATCCTGATCACCTCCCTACGGTGCACGGCGTGGGGTTGCCGCTCAGGCCGGTCCTGCGATACCTCGGGGAACATCGTCTCTCCTCGTCTCGTATTCGGTGTAGTGGTGGCTCAGGCGGCCGAACCGGTGAGCGCGGTCTTCTTGCGGGGACGGCCCCGAGGACGCTTGCGGGCGACGACAGCACCTTGGTCGAAGATCTCGCCGCCCCACACCCCCCAGGGTTCGGCGCGCTGCAGCGCCGCGGTCAGGCAGCGCAGCCGCACGGGGCACTGCGCGCAGAGCTGCTTGGCCTGCTCGAGTTCGTCGGGCGACTCGGCAAACCACAGGTCGG